>ERZ1034865.39-NODE-39-length-109373-cov-24.316508_pt1 | contig 109373 bp, 105 predicted proteins | sample MGYA00520632_ERZ1034865 | MGnify/ENA primary metagenome ERZ1034865 (study PRJEB33766, sample SAMN09781738) | gut metagenome | biome: gut microbiome | host: Homo sapiens | place: Madagascar | study: EMG produced TPA metagenomics assembly of the PRJNA485056 data...
GGCAAGGGCCAAGCCGTTGAAAGGCGATCCCGCGATGCGGTTGCTCGGGCAGGAGCCCCTGCGCAGGGGCAAGTCCGTCAGAGGGCGGCAAGATTCGTGCGCCGTGCATGATCTGAGGGCTTCGGACGGCGAAAGCGCCCCTTGGCGGCAAGATGCTCGCGCGGCGCATTCCCCAACGGCGCTCTGCGGGGCTTTTCGGATGCATGGCGCGCATATCTTGCCAAAATTAGCTGAATCTGAATGCATGCAGGCGATATGTTGCCGCGAACCGGTGGTTTCCCCGTCCGAGGCCCCTTCGGGAACGCATCGGGGCGATATCTTGCCATGGCCGGCAGCTTGGGAACGCATCGGGGCGATATCTTGCCATGGCCATGCGCCGGATGATCGCCACCGAACTTCATCGACGGCCTATCTCAGACTGTAATGCGGTGCTGGCGGCGAAGGCTCCAGCGCCGCATCTGACACCCAAGCAGATGTTGGCAGTGTGGCTGCTGCCGCATAAGTGCGGCTTTGCGCAGCTAGGCTTCTTTTGGACTTTCATGGCACCGCGCTCTTCAAGCGTTTAATTGTCGCGAGCTCACGTATTATGTGATGCATGAGCAAAAAGAAAAACACACAGCGCAAACGGCAGGCTGCCGAGCAGCGTAAGCCGTTTGCTTTCAAGGATTCGTACGATCTTGTTATCGTAGGCGGTGGGGCCTCCGGCCTCGCCTGCGCCGTTTCGTGCCTGCAAGAAGCTCGCAAGGCGGAAAGGGCGTTACCAAGCATTCTTTTGGTTGAACAGGGAAAACGAATCGGCACTCCTATTCTGCGCAGTGGCAACGGCCGCTGCAACTTCTCGAATTCGCAGCTCGATGTTAGCCGCTATTGGAATAGCGCATTCGTGTCCCAAACCCTTGGCTTTCTTGATGGCAGCCCTGTCCGCTCCATTGTCAATTGGTTTGAAGAACTGGGTCTTGTATGGGCCGAAGCTCCTGAAAGCGGCGGGCTGTTGTACCCCTTTTCGAACAAAGCTTCGTCGGTGCTGGAAGTGCTTACGGCGGCGCTGCCATCGCATGCTGTTGATATCCATCCCTGTGTAAAGGCGCTTGAAACCCACCGTAGCCATGATGGGTTCGACGTTCTTCTCGAAGAGTCGCATCCCGCTGCGGGCAACGGACGTGCGGCTGCCAATGAATCCAAGGGAACTCTGCGGCAGGCAACGGTTCATGCAGGGCGAGTAGTTGTTGCTGCAGGTGGTGGTTGTGCGGACCCTTTGCTTGCCAGTGCTATTATTGCACCGCCTACCGCACCGTGGCGTCCGACGCTCGGCCCTCTTGCCACAGCGTTCCCTGAAAACGTATCGGGCGAAGAACTGGATGGCATACGCTCCCATGTTCGCATTAGCCTTCCGAACAGCGGCTTTTCCGAAGAGGGCGAAGTGCTTTTCCGCAACTACGGCATCTCGGGCATCGTGGTGTTCAACGCTTCACGGTATGCGGATTCAGGCGAAACGCTGCTAGTCGATTTCCTGCCCGCCATGGAAACCCACGAAGCTGAAGCGGCTATCCGTATGCGCGTTGAACGACTTCAGGGCCAGCCGGCGATCACGTTGTTCCGAGGATTTGTTCTGCCCGAATTGGGCGCTGCTCTGTTGATGGCATCTGGCATACAGCCCGATGAACCGCTGCAGCAGGAGTTGCGCTGTCGCATATCGCGCACCATGAAAGCATTTCCCCTAACGGTTCAAGGCATCGCCGATGAAGCGCAGTGCCAGATTCATCGCGGAGGCATAGCCCCCGAATCTGTCCGCGCGGAATCGTTGGAGCTAAAAGCCCAGCCGGGTTTGTACGTATTAGGCGAAGCGCTTGACGTTGACGGTCCGTGCGGCGGATACAACCTGCATTGGGCTTGGACGTGCGGCATCCTTGCGGGCAGGGATATTGCACGAAAGATAAAGAAGGAGCAGTCATGCTAGAGATTTCGGGCATTCGCCTTTCGCTGGATGCGGCGTTGCCGGAAAATACCGAAATGCGAACGAAGGAAGTCGCGCGCGCTTTGGGCGTTTCCGAGTGCGATATCTGCAGCGCTGTTCTGACGCGCAAAAGCGTGGATGCGCGCAAGAGGAACAACGTTCATTTCACCACTTCGTTTCGCGTCGAATTGCCGCAATCTCAGGAACAGCGCCTGCTTGAAAGGGCGCCAAAAGGCCTGAACGTTCGCGTGGCAAAAGAATACGAGCCGCTTTCATGCCCCGACTGCTCCCATTCCAATCGCAATCGGGGCGGCAGGGTTGTGGTAGTGGGTTTGGGTCCTGCTGGGCTTTTTGCCGCGCTGTATCTGGTCCGCTGTGGGCTTCGTCCCCTGGTGGTAGAGCGCGGTTTCGATGTGGAGCGGCGCGCCGAAGACATTGCGGCCTTCCACGCAACGGGCGCCTTGAACCCCCATTCCAACATTCAATTCGGCGAAGGTGGAGCGGGCACGTTTTCGGACGGAAAGCTCACTACCAATATCAAGAATCCTTTCGCAAAGCATGTGTTGCATTGGTTCGTTGACGCTGGCGCGCCCGAAAGCATCTTGATCGACGCCCATCCGCACTTGGGCAGCGATAACCTGCCTGGTATCGTGAGCGCCATGCGCAACGAAGTGATCGAGCGTGGCGGTGAAGTGCGCTTCGGCACGTGCCTTTCTGGGTGGAGCTTTGCGGAAGGCGAGCTTGCTACCGTGCAGTTGGAAAACGTGGAAACGGGCGCTTGCGAAGAAATTGCTGCTGCTGAACTGGTGTTGGCGTGCGGTCATTCGGCGCGTGACGTGTTCGAGCTGTGTCGCAACCAGGGCTTCGCTATGGAACAGAAGCCCTTTTCGGTGGGTGTTCGCATTGAGCATTCGCAGCAGGCCATTAATCAGGCTCAATGGGGGAAAGCATCGAAACATCCTGCCTTGGGCGCTGCCGAATACAAGCTAGCAGTGCATCTGCCTACGGGCCGCAGCGTGTATACGTTCTGCATGTGCCCTGGTGGGGAAGTGGTGGCTGCCGCCAGCGAAGAGGGCGGCATCGTTACAAACGGCATGAGCCGTTATGCGCGTGCAGGCAAGAACGCCAATTCGGCAGTGTTGGTGAACGTCGATCCCGCCGATTTCGGAAGCAGCGATGTGCTGGCAGGCGTTCAGCTCCAGCGCGAAATAGAGCAGGCAGCATTCCGCGTTTCGGCAGAACACGGCGGTAAGCCCTACGAAGCGCCAAGCCAGCGCGTGGGAAGTTTTCTGGGCGGCTCTGCTCCGGTGAAGGGCGTAAAGCCTGCGCCAACGTATGCCCGCGGCGTGATCGAAGCGCCTATTGCCGAGTGCTTTCCCTCTTTCGTGTCGGAATCGCTGGCGCAGGCGTTGCCTCTGCTGGGCCGAAAGCTGAAGGGTTTTGATGATCCGAATTCCCTGATGACAGCCCCGGAAACGCGATCTTCTTCGCCGGTTCGTATTTGCCGCGGTCGCGATATGCAAGCGCGCTTTGCCAAGGAGGGCGTCGCTCTTGAAGAGCTTCCCGGCAACGGGGTATATCCCTGCGGGGAAGGCCCCGGCTTCGCAGGTGGCATCATGTCTGCCGCCTGCGATGGCTTGCGGATTGCCAGCAGAATTGCCGAGCGATACGTTTAATTTTGAGTCAAGGCCCCAAGAGCATGTGCTCCCAGGGCCTCGTTTTAACCCGGGGGCTAGCGTGGGGCATCGGTTTTGGGGCGGCAATTGTTGCGAGTGCGGTTTCGGTTTGTGCGCCAATTGAATCCGTCTTACTTCCTGGTCGAAAAACCTGCGAGCACTCTGCTTGCGTTCAGGCTCTTTCCTTTCGCCAGTGCAGGAATGCGGCGCCTGGGCCGGGGGAGGGAGTGCCGATGAGGTCAGATACGAGGTTTTGAACACGAAATGCGGCGCCTGGGCCTGGGATGCGGAGAACGTAGCCCCTCTTTCCTTTTAGCCGCCGCTGGAAAGCAAGGTAACGATTCGCTGAAAGCGAACCATTATCCGCAGGTAATGCTGTGCTGTGTGCTGCGGGCGCGGTATTATTGAAGTCCTGAAACAAGGCTTGGTGCCACGTCCGAAAGTACGTGGCGAAACGTCCCATAATCATGAAAGCTTTGATGAAAATGCCCAATGGAGCGCACACACACGAAGAGGCGCTGGAAGCGCTGAAGAACGGTCAGCCTATCGTTTTTCCGACCGATACCCTATTCGGGTTGGGTGTTTCGGTGCTGCATGCGCCGAGCCCCGATATTCTGTACGCTATCAAGCATCGCGAAAAGAAAAAGCCCATCGCCTGGTTGGTGGGTGGTATCGAAGATCTTGAGCGTTACGGCAAGATGGTTCCCGATTTCGCTTTTGCCTTGGCGCGCACGTTTTGGCCTGGCCCGCTTACCATCATTGTGAAGGCGAGCGACGAAGTGCCTGCGGCTTTTTGCTCGGAGGAGGGCACCATCGGCCTACGTATGCCCGCAAACGAAACAGCTCGTGCCCTTATTGGGGAATTGGGTTGCCCTCTGGCCACTACCTCGGCAAACATTTCGGGGCAGAAAAACACCATCGCGTTCGACGAAATCGATCCGGCAATATTTGCCGCGGTGGGTGCAGCGCTTTCCGACGAAGAGCCGAAAAGCGGCATTGCTTCCACTATCGTTAACTGCGCCTTGGGCGATCATCCTGTGTTGGTGCGCGAGGGGGCAATTACTGTTGCCGATATTCGCGCGCTTTCCTAAAAGGAGGCACAGCTATGGCTCGTAATACCTACCCTCTTGTGCAAGAAACCTCTACGCTCTCCGCCGACGGCAGGTCGTGGCTGCGCGTTATGGTGTGGCTGCCCGACCCGGTATACAGTCGTCGTGGTGTAGTTCAATTGGTTCACGGCATGGCGGAGCACATTGAGCGCTATGACTCGTTCGCTCGCTTTTTGGCGGGTTTAGGTTATGTTGTGTTCGGGCACGATCATATCGGTCATGGGAAAAGCGTCTCTTCTTCCGATGAGCTGGGATGCATGCCTCTTCAAGGAGGGAAAGACATCCTGGTTGCCGATGTGCTGCGCGCGCGCGAAGCCGCATTCAAGGCAAGCCGTGAAACAGGCGCCCTGCCGCTGTTTTTGTTCGGCCATTCCATGGGAAGCTTTGTGGTGCGTGCCTGCATCGCTCGCAACTCGAAGGGCCTTACAGGCGCTGTGCTGTGCGGAACGGGCAATCAGCCGCGCGCACTTTCCCTGCTGGGCCGTACGCTTTCGCGTGCGATTGGCGCCTTGCGCGGGGAAACGTATCGCTCTCGCCTGCTTGATTCGCTGACAATCGGCGCGTTTTCTTCTGCTATCGAAGATGCACGTACCGATTCCGACTGGATTTCCACCGACCCTGCTGTCGTTGATGCCTATTTGGCCGACCCGCTTTCTGGCCAGGCTTTTTCTGCCGGTGCCTACGCAACGCTCACCGACCTTACCGCCGAAGTGGTAACAAAAAAGAGCGCGGCAGCAGTGCCGAAGAACCTGCCGCTGCTGTTTGTGGCTGGTGCGGATGACCCTGTGGGTGCGTGCGGCGAAGGTGTTCGCGCGGCGGCTGACCTGTATCGTAGCCAGGGTGTTGAAGACGTTCGCGAAATCATCTATCCGAACATGCGTCATGAGATTTTGAATGAGCCGCGTCGTGTTGATGTGTTCACCGATGTTGAACAGTGGTTCACCGAGTGCGTGGTCATGAACGCCGTGGTGCGCACGCGCGAAGTTTCGCAGCCCCATAACGCTGAAGGCAAGGAAGGCGGTGCACCAGCGAAAGAGGGCGCCGCTGCTGCAGAATCCGGCGCTTCTGAAAACTAAACTACGCTAAGCCTCAACCCTCCGAAGAGCAAGGAGAGCAGCTAATATGGGCGAATATGTAATTGCACTTGATCAGGGAACAACGTCTTCCCGCGCGGTTTTGATAGATAGGCTGGGCCGTATAAGGGGCATGTCCCAAAGCTCATTTCCCCAGTTGTTTCCGCAACCAGGTTGGGTGGAGCATTCCCCGAAAGACATTCTTTCCAGTCAGCTTAAGGTGCTGGCGGAATTGCTGGTATCAACAGGTGTATCAGCAAGTCAAATAGACAGTATTGGTATCACCAACCAGCGAGAGACCACCGTTGTATGGGATCGCGTCACGGGCGAGCCCATTCACAACGCCATCGTGTGGCAATGCCGTCGCACCACCGAAATCGTGGAGCGCTGTTGCTCGGATGCGGAAATTGCTGCTGAGGTAACGCGCAGAACGGGCTTGATTCCCGATGCGTACTACTCTGCTTCGAAAATCGCTTGGATCCTGGATGCGGTGCCCGGTGCCCGCGAGCGCGCCGAAGCCGGCGAGCTGGCTTTCGGCACGGTGGATTCTTGGCTTATTTGGAATCTAACCCAGGGCGAGGTCCACGCGACCGACCCCACCAATGCCAGCCGTACCATGCTCTTCAACATTTATACGGGGCAGTGGGACGAATGGCTGTGCCGGTTGTTCAACGTTCCTGAATCCATGCTGCCCGAAGTACGTCCCTCTTCGAGCGACTTTGGAATGATGCACCATCCGGTTATTGCCGGCGCTATTCCGATTCGCGGTGTAGCGGGCGACCAGCAGGCGGCGTTGTTCGGGCAATGCTGCTTCAAGCCCGGGCAGGTGAAAGCAACGTTCGGCACTGGCTGTTTTTTGCTTATGAGCACGGGGCAGCGGCTATGCGCTTCTACCCACGGGCTGGTAACCACGGTTGCTGCTTCTGCGCCGGATGCGGCCGGTCTCGAATACGCGCTGGAAGGAAGCGTGTTCATGGCAGGCGCCCTTATTCAGTGGTTGCGCGATGGCCTGGGGATTATCGATGACGTTTCCCAGACCGAGGAATTGGCAATGAGCGTGCCCGATTCGGCGGGGGTGTGCGTGGTGCCTGCGTTCACGGGGCTGGGCGCTCCGTACTGGGATGCCAACGCGCGTGGCGCCATCTACGGATTGACACGTGGTGCCACAAAAGCGCATGTGGTGCGCGCGTGTCTCGAGGCGCAAGCGTTCCAGGTACAGGACGTGCTGCAAGGCATGGCTCGCGATGCGGGAATTCTGGTATCTGCATTGGCGGTTGATGGCGGCGCCTGCCGCAACAATTTCATGCTTCAGTGTTGCGCCGATATCGTGGGTGCTGCCATCCAGCGTCCCGAATGCGTGGAAAGCACGGCCTTAGGAGCGGCTTATTTGGCTGGTTTGTCTACGGGTTTCTGGCGCAACACTGAAGAGATTGCGAGCTTGCGGGGCATTGAGCGCACCTTCATGCCGAATGTGAGCGCTGGCACGCGCTCCCGTATGCTCGACTATTGGCATGAGTGCGTCGATAGGACGCGTTCCCGATAGCCTTCGGCCGCAACGGGCCTTTTCCGTTTCGGCAGCGTTAAGCTGGGCAAGCTTGCGCGCTTCTTCCGTATAATGTGGATAGATTATCTATAGCGGGGCTGTGCGGCCTTGCGTCTGTGTGCCGCCTTAGCGCGGAAAAGGAGAAGGCATCATGAAGATCTCTATCGCATCGGATCACGCTGGCTTCGAACAAAAGCAGCAGCTTGCTGCTTATTTGAAGGGCGAAGGCCACGAGGTTATCGATCGTGGCCCCGATAGCGACAACCGTGTAGATTATCCCGATTTCGCCGTTAAGGTTGGCGAAGACGTACAGTCGGGCGCTGCTGAGTGTGGCGTTTTGGTGTGCGGTACGGGCATCGGTATGGCCATGGCGGTAGGTAAGATGGAGGGCATTCGCGCAGCCAATGTGGTGCGCCGCGATTTCGCTGTTCTTTGCCGTGAGCATAACGACGCCAATGTCATTACGCTTTCCGGCCGTTTCGTTTCCCTGGAAGACAACGAAAGCATTTTGGATGCCTTTATTGCCACGGAATTCGCCGGTGGACGCCATGCTGGCCGAGTTGAGAAGATCAATGCGCTCGACTAAGGCATTTATCAATTAATATGGCATATTGCGTAATTGACACGCGTCAATAGCGTCCCTTTTTGGGCAAATATGTTTGGGACAAGCTCGTTCGAGCTTGAAAAGACATCTTTCTGCATTCGTGCGGAAAGACGAATGCAAGGAGGAAAAGATGGACAACGCAAAGACGCAAGCCCGCCATTGGCTTTTGGCGGCAGCCGTGGCGCTGTTCGCGGCAATTCTGTGTCTCGGCCTTGTTGGCTGCGGCCCAAGCGAAGAGGAGAAGGCGAAGCAGGCGCTCGACGCCGAGCTTTCCCAGTTCGTTAACCCCAGCGACGATGAGGTATCCAAGCTCGTTGGCCAAATGGGCGGTTCTGACCTGAAACAGCTCGAGCAGCTGGGTATGGACGGGGAATCTCTGGTAAAGTCTTGGGTGAACGGTTTCGCTTATGAAATTGGCGATGTGAAGGTTGACGGCGACACCGCCAAGGCAACCACCAAGATCACCAGCAAGCAGCTCTATGTTGTTCTTACGAGCTGGGGCGACAGCTTTGCTGATGACGCTATGAACCAGGGCTTCAGCACCACCGACGAGATCTATGCTTATGCAGGTAAGACGTTCATGGCGGCCCTCGATGCGGCAACTCCGGTGGAAACCGAAGTTACCTTTACCTTGGCCAAGGATGGCAAGGATTGGAAGCTCGACATGAACAACACCGACAACCAGCAGGCGCTTGCTGACAGCATGTTCGGTGGCGGCATTTCCGCTTCCGAGGCTTTCGGTAGCTAAGGGGTTCGTGGCGGATTCGTTTCGCGCACGTAACATTTGTCGAAAACAAGGAGCCGTAGGGCCGCAGGAGCGGTGCTACGGCTCCTTTTCTTATGACGCTGTGCTATCTTTGAGAGCACTATAAAAGTGCTAGGCGCAGTTCGAAAGGAGCGCGGCATATGTCTTACGACTATCTCGCAGCAGAAGACCCTCAAATAGCAGACGCAATTGGGCAGGAGCTTTCCCGCCAGCGCTCAACTATCGAGCTTATCGCATCAGAGAATATTGCTTCACTTGCTGTAATGCAGGCAATGGGCACTGTACTTACCAACAAGTACGCTGAAGGTTATTCTGGCAAGCGCTATTACGGTGGCTGCGAAAAGGTCGACATCGTTGAAGATTTGGCCATCGAGCGCGCCTGCAAGCTGTTCGACTGCAAGTTTGCCAACGTGCAGCCTCATTCTGGCGCTAACGCCAACCTTGCCGCCTATCAGGCGCTGATCAACCTGGGCGATACCGTGCTGGGCCTTTCGCTCGACCATGGCGGTCACCTTACCCACGGTTCTCCCGTTAATTTCTCGGGCAAGGATTACAACATCATCTCTTACGGTGTTAACCCCGAAACCGAGCTTATCGACTACGACGAGATCGAGCGTCTTGCCAAAGAACATAAGCCCAAGCTCATTGTGGGTGGCGCCTCCGCCTATCCTCGCGTTATCGATTTCAAGCGCATGCGCGAAATCGCAGACGAGGTTGGCGCATACCTCATGATCGACATGGCTCACATTGCCGGTTTGGTTGCCGCTGGCCTGCACCCGAGCCCCGTGCCTTATGCTCACGTGGTAACTTCCACCAGCCACAAAACCCTTCGCGGTCCCCGTGGCGGTTTCATCCTTACCAACGATGAAGCTCTGGCCAAAAAGATCAATTCTGCAGTATTCCCTGGTACGCAGGGAGGCCCTTTGATGCACGTTATTGCGGCAAAGGCCGTTGCTTTCGGCGAGGCTCTGAAGCCCGAGTTCAAGACGTATATGGAAAACGTGGTTAAGAACTGCGCATCTATGGGTGAAGGCATGGTGGAAGGCGGCTTGCGTCTGGTATCTGGCGGCACCGACAATCACCTGGTTTTGGTAGACCTTACTCCTGCCGACATTACCGGCAAAGACGCAGAGAAGCTTCTTGAATCCGTGGGCTTGACGGTGAACAAGAACACTATCCCCAATGAAAAGCGTTCGCCCTTCGTAACCAGCGGTATTCGCGTTGGCACTGCAGCGGGCACTACGCGTGGTTTCGATGCCGATGAATTCCATCGCATCGGTCAGCTTATCGCTGCCACGGTATTCAACGCTGAAGACGAGGCACGCCTTGCGCAGATCAAGGAAGAGGTAGCGGATCTCATTGCCAAGCACCCTCTTTACCCCGAGCTGTAGAGTGGGAATATAGGGAAGGTCCCATTTCCCCACCTAGTTATAGTGCACAAAGAAAGAACCCCGTTTGTTCAATGCGTCGCAAACGGGGTTCTTTTCGTTAGGCGGGAAAATGGGACCTGTCCCTATATCCCTGAGGCTCGCGTTCTCAGTTCGTGCAAAGGACGAATTGTTGGGGAATGGTAAGATCGGCGCCCCAGTTCGCCATTCCGCCTCACCTATTTCGAGTGATATCTTGCCATGAGTGAGCAAACGCTACGTTTTTCCTGTCTTGATGCAACTAAAAGCAATACACTGTTCAGCGAAGATGCGCGCAGTAGTAAGGAGAAACGCATGGACTTCGCAAGCGAAGAGCGCTTGACCGTTGTCGATCATCCGCTTATTAGGCATAAGCTGTCGGTGATCCGCAATGAAGATACGCCTGATTATCTTTTCCGCCAGACTGTGCGTGAGATTACGCTCCTGGAAGGCTACGCAGCTACCCAGAACCTGGCAACGCGCCCAGTTGAGGTGAAAACGCCCATCGCCACGTGCGAATGCGATTCCATCAGAGGCATCGAGCCCGTAATCGTCCCTATTTTGCGTGCGGGGCTCGGCATGCTCGACGGCATGCTGGATCTTATCCCTACTGCTCCTGTTGCTCATTTGGGCATGTATCGCGATGAGGTAACCCACGAACCCCACGAGTATTATGCGAAGGTGCCCGACTATATTGCCGAGCGTTCGGTGCTGCTTGTCGATCCTATGCTCGCTACAGGCGGATCTCTCTGCGCGGCAATCGACGCGCTGCGCAAGCGTGGTGTAACGGATATTGCCGCCTGCGTTATCGTTGCATCGCCCGAGGGCGTGCAGACTGTGCTGGAGCACGATTCTACTGTGCACTTGTTCACCTGCGCTATCGACGAGGGTCTCAACGAAGATGCCTACATCGTTCCTGGCCTTGGTGACGCGGGTGATCGCATTTTTCGCACCCAAGGCACGCCGGTCCAAAGCGAACTGGCATAAGAGCGGGGAAGGGGATCCAATGATTCGGCAAGAGCGCCCTTCGTGGGATGAGTACTTTATGACCTTGGCCGATGAGGTTGCCACACGCACAACGTGCTTGCGCCGAGCAGTGGGGGCAATCATCGTAAAAGAAAAGCGGATTCTGGCCACTGGCTACAACGGCGTACCCACGGGCTTGCGCCATTGCTCTGCTACCGGATGTTTGCGTGAAAAGCTCGGTGTTCCTTCGGGCCAGCGCCACGAAATCTGCCGCGGCTTGCATGCGGAGCAGAATGCGCTTCTTCAGGCAGCGCGTTACGGTATCGATATCGAGGGTTCTTCTATATACATCACTACGCAGCCCTGTGTAGTGTGTGCGAAGATGCTCATAAACGCGGGAATCAGTGAGATCATCTACCGCAATCCGTATCCCGATGAGCTTGCAATGGAACTTCTGAATGAGTCAAATATCAAGATTCGCATATTTGACGGACAGACTTCAAAAAGTGAGTAGCGTATTTTCCACAAATGACCATGTTTACTAAATAGAACGTGTTTGAAAAGTTTGAAATGCACAAAAATATAGGACAAAACAATGGTATTGCCCGTTAGATTGCCAAATAGAGGTTTCAGATAGTGGTTTAGTACGCTATTGTATTCAGCTGGGTTTGTGGGCAGATGCCACTCGCCCAAATTTATTGCACGTTATCGGAAACACTGCTAACAACCACGTGAAGGCGTATATGCTGCATGTGGTCAAAATTGGGCTTCATGCCCTGAACACGGAAGAAAGGAAGAAATGCTCGCACCAGTAGCAGCAGGAATCGCAGCAGGAATCATCGGGTTTCTCCCCTTGTTCATTTCCTTGCGCCTTGCACGCCGCTCCACGAGCCTTTCTGCCATGAGCGCTGGTTTGTACGGTTTGGCTGGTACGTTTGTATCGCTTATCGTGGTTGCCGTCGCTCTTATCGTGTGCGCTATGGTCGCGCGCGATGTGGTTCTTCCCTTTGGTGTGGCTGAGATCGTGGCGCTTATCGTGTCCACGTCCGCATATGTCGTTTATAAAAACGTCCTTGCTAAGCGCAAGAAATAAGTAAGTAACGGAAAGGTAAGGAATCCTGATGGGTGAAGCTCTTTCACAGTTCGTCGAGGAGGCACAGCATCTCTCGTCTCAGTTCGACTCGACGACGGTCTTTTCCATTGCGGGTTGGAACGTCTCCCAGTACGTCCTGTACATGCTGGTTGCTCTCGTTCTGGTAGCTGCATTGGTGCTTATCGCGGGTCGCAAGCTCACGCTCGTACCTCACGGTAAGTTCGCGCACATCTTCGAGTTCGGCTACAACTTCATTTCTGAAGGCGTTGGCGCCGACGTTATCGGCGAAGGCTTCAAGAAGCACGTTCCCTTCCTGGCTACGTTGTTCTTCTTCATCCTTACCGCCAACATCATCGGCCTTATCCCCGGTGCAAAGGCTGCCATGGGCACCATCTCCATCACCTGGGCGCTGGCTGCTATTTCCTTTATCTACTTCAACTTCTGGGGCTTGAAGGAGCTTGGCTTCTTCCATTACTTCAAGTCGCTGTGCCCTTCGGGCGTGCCGGCACCTATCGCCCCCATCATTTGGTTCCTAGAGTTCTTCTCCATGGTAATCCGCGTTCTGACTCTTGCCGTTCGACTTTACGGCAACATGCTCGCAGGCCATATGGTTCTCGCCGTATTCTCTCTGGCAACCACCATCTTCCTGCAGACTGCCATCTTCCAGATGGACATCGTTGCGGGTCTGCCTGCAATCGCATGGTTCTTCTTGCTGTTCTTCATGTATGCGCTCGAAACCCTCGTTGCTTTCTTGCAGGCATACGTATTCACCATTCTGTCTTCTTCCTACATCGGTATGGCAATCCATCCTCACTGATAAGAAGAAGCAGTTTTCGGCTTGCGCCCATCGGGGCGCGGGCGGCCTAGAAGTCGCCATCTAACTTGTGTACTACAGCTGGTACAAGAAAAATTCAGCTGAATAAGTAATAGGGACGAGGGAAAGGCCCTTGTCCAACTAAAGGAGGTAATCGTGGAACTCACTCTCGCAATCGCTGCGTTGAAGGTCGTTGGCTATGGCCTCGCAGCAATCGGCCCTGGCATCGGTATCGGCGTTGCTACCTACGGCCTGTGCGTGTCTGCTGCTCGTCAGCCTGAGATGAAGGGTCAGCTCATGGGCTACTTCTTCATCGGTGCTGCTATGTCTGAGGCACTCGCACTGCTCGGCCTGGTTCTTTTCTTCATCGGCTAGAACTTCGCGAAGTAAGTAACTAACGAAGAAACCGAAAGAAGAGAAGGAGGCACGCGAATTGAACGCACACGTACGTAACTGCGCAAGTGGCATGATCGCCTTTGCGGCTGCGTCTGCGGCATTCCCGGTATGCGCGTTCGCTGACGAAGGAGCAGGAATCAATGCAATTCTTCCTCAGATGGAAGAATTCATCCCCATGCTCGTCGCCTTCATCATCTTGTGGATCGTCCTTGCCAAGTTTGGTTGGCCTCTGTTCGAGGGCATGCTGAACAAGCGCGAGGAAACGATCAAGAACTCTTTGGAGAAGTCCGAAGAGGCACGACAGGAAAGCGAACGACTTCTGGCTGAGTATCGTGAGCAGCTCGAGGGTGCTAAAACCCAGGCTCAGCAGATCCTCAACAATGCCAAGCTCACCGGCGATGCTCTCGAAAAGGAGATCACCGCTAAGGCTCAGGCTGAGGCAGATGCCATTGTCGACAAGGCTCGTGCGCAAATCGAGCAGGAGAAGGAAAACGCCATCAAAGAGCTTCAGGCTACCATGGCAGATACTTCTATTGCCGTTGCATCTCGCCTGATCGGTGAGGATTTCAGCGACGATGAGCACCGTAAGCTCATCGAGCGCTACGTGAAAGAGGCAGGTAGTCTAAATGGCTAATCGTCTTATCATCAATGAAACGATTGCAGCCTACGCCAACGCCGCCATCGATGGCGCTAACGCCACCGGCGGTCGTGACGCTGTCGTCGAGGTTCGCAACCAGATGCGCCAGATCCTTGGGTTCATGGCAACCAACATCGATTTACGTCTCTCGTTGGACAACGAGGCTTACACTGCTGAAGAGCGCCAAGCGCTTGCAGGCAACGTTTTCGATGGCTATAACCCAGTGGTCAAAGAGCTTCTTGGAGTTATGGCTTCTCGCTGTGACGCTGCACTGTTCCGCCGCGTTGTTTCTCTGTACGAGGATCTCATCGAGAGCAAGCTTAACTTCAACGTTGTTGATGTGACGACGGTTGTTGAACTTGATGACAACCTGCGAACCGTAATTACCAATAAGGCCGAATCTGATCTGGGTCGCGACTGTGTTCTTGTTGAGCACATCGATCCTTCGATCCAGGGCGGCATTATCCTGAGCACTGGCGACCGTTATGTCGATGCGAGCGTCCGCACGCAGTTCGACAAGGCTCGCATTGCTCTGAAAAAGAAAGATGGAGGTGAATGCTAGTGACTGAAATCACCGCACAGTCTATCGACGCCGCACTGCGCAAGCAGCTCGACGCCATCAACACCAGCGTTGAGTCTCGCGAGACCGGCACGGTTGTACAAATTGGCGACGGTATTGCGCGTATCGACGGCCTTAAGGGTGCGATGTCTGGCGAGCTTCTCGAGTTCGTCGCTTCCGATGGACGTATCGTTTCCGGTTTGGTGCAGAACCTCGAAGAAGATGAGGTTGGCGCCGTACTCCTCGGTGACGTCACCGCAATTAAGGAAAACGACCAGGTACGTACCACTGGCAAGATTCTTGAGGTTCCTGTTGGCAAGGCTATGCTCGGCCGCGTTGTTAACGTGCTTGGCCAGCCTATCGACGGCAAGGGCCCCATTGAGACCACTGCTACCCGCCCGGTAGAGTTCAAGGCTCCCGGCGTTCATGAGCGTCAGCCTGTTGAAGAGCCGATGCAGACCGGCATCCTCGCAGTTGACTCCATGATTCCGATTGGCCGTGGCCAGCGCGAACTTATCATTGGCGACCGTCAGACCGGTAAGACCTCTATTGCCGTTGATGCTATCATCAACCAAAAGGGCAAGGGCATGGTCTGCGTATACGTTGCTGTAGGCCAGAAGGCTTCCACCGTATCCGGCATCGTTGAGACCCTCGAGCGCTTTGGCGCTATGGATTACACCATCGTTGTTGCTGCTACCGCATCCGATCCTGCTCCTCTGCAGTACATGGCTCCTATGGTTGGTGCTGCAATGGGCGAGTACTTCATGTACAACGGTGAAGACGGCAAGCCTGCCAACGCCGAGAATCCTGGCGGCCATGTACTCTGCATCTATGACGACCTCACCAAGCAGGCCGTTGCATATCGTCAGATGTCCCTGACCCTGCATCGTCCTCCCGGACGCGAAGCATATCCTGGCGACATCTTCTACCTGCATTCTCGCCTGCTCGAGCGTGCATGTAAGCTGTCCGATGAAAACGGTGCAGGTTCTCTTACCGCACTGCCCATCATCGAAACTCAGGCTGGTGACGTTGGTGCGTTCATTCCTACGAACGTTATCTCCATTACCGACGGTCAGATTTACCTCACCACCGACCTGTTCTATCAGGGTCAGCGTCCTGCTGTTAACGTTGGTATCTCCGTATCCCGCGTTGGTGGCTCCGCTCAGGTGAAGTCCATGAAGTCCGTTGCTGGTACGCTTCGCCTCGACCTCGCTGCATATCGCGAGCTCGCTGCATTTACCCAGTTCGGTTCCGACCTGGACGCTGCAACCCAGCAGCAGCTTACCCGTGGTGCTGCAATGACCGAGCTTCTTAAGCAGGGTCGTTACACTCCGATGTCTGTTGAAGACCAGGCAACTGCTATCTGGGCTGGCGCTCATGGCTTCCTGGATGATGTACCGGTTAAGAGCATTGTTCGCTTCCGCGCTGAAATGCTCGACTACCTGCATCACTCTGGCAATGGCGTTATGGACAAGCTTGCTGATGCAAAGAAGTTCACCGACGAAGTAGAGGCTGAACTGAATGCTGCTATCCCGGCATTCAAGGCTCAGTTTATCGCGTAAGGTAGGTCACTATGCCCAACCTTCACGATATTGAAAGGCGAATCAAGTCCGTCGAATCGACGAAGCAGATTACGCATACCATGCAGATGGTTGCTGCTGCAAAAATCCGTCATTCGACCGAGCGTGTCGAAGCTGCTACGCCTTATGGCGAGGCTGTGAAGGAGATGCTGGCCAACATCGCACGCATGGGCGGTACTACTGCACCGCTCGCGACGCCGCATGACGAGGTTAAGAAGACCCTTATTGTGGTCATCGCCTCTGACCGTGGTTTGGCTGGCGGCTTCAATTCCAGCGTGCTTCGTCGTGCCGAGCAGATCATGAAGGAGCGCAAGGCAGAGGGCAAGGAGATCGCTGTTGCCGCATGTGGCAAGAAGGCGATCGGCTACTTCAAGTATCGTGGTATCGATACGGTGCTTGCCTTCCGCGACCTGTCCGCTGATCCTCGCGTCGAAGAGGCTGATGCTCTTGCAGACTATGCTATGGAGCATTACCTCTCTGGCGAAATTGACGAGGTAGTCGTTCTTTACAACCATGCGAAGAACGCAGGTGAGCAGGTTCTGATCCAGCAGCCTCTGTTGCCGGTAAACCCGAAGGCATTCCTCCCCAAGGGCGAGGTATTTGTCAAGGGCGGCGGCATCACCGAGCCGACTCCCGATAACCCCGATCTTCCGGGTGCTATCGATTACGAGCCCAGCGAGGAAGATGTCTTGGATCACTTCCTTCCCGAGTATATTGCAGGTCATTTCTACTATATGCTCATTGACTCAGCAGCAGCTGAGCAGGCTGCTCGTCGCAATGCAATGAAGAATGCGACGGACAACGCCAATGACATGATTGAGACTCTCAACCGTGTCTATAACCGTGTACGTCAAGGCGCTATTACGACCGAGATCAACGAGATCGTCGGTGGCGCCGCAGCTTTGGAGGACTAAATGGCTGAAGAAACCAATACTGCTTCTGCGGCCACGCAGGGTTCTATCGGACACATTGTCCGTATCGTTGGCCCTGTTGTCGACGTTGAGTTCGCTCCGGATCACATGCCGGCGATCTACAACGCTCTGACCGTGAAAGCTACTACCCCCGTGGGCGACGTTGATGTCGTTCTCGAGGTTCAGATGCACCTCCCTGGTGACCTGGTTCGCTCCGTTGCCATGTCGTCTACCGACGGCCTGGTACGCGGTCTGCCCGTACAGGACACTGGTGCACCTATGAAGATGCCCGTAGGTCCTGAGACCCTCGGCCGCATCTGGAACGTTATGGGCCAGCCCGTTGACGGCATGCCCATGCCCGACGTTAAGCAGTGGGCACCCATCCATCGTCCCGCTCCCGCATACGAAGAGCTCGTTAACAAGACCGAGATCTTCGAAACCGGCATTAAGGTTATCGACCTTATCCAGCCCTTCATTAAGGGTGGTAAGACCGGTCTGTTCGGCGGTGCAGGCGTTGGTAAGACCGTTATTATTCAGGAGCTCATCAACAACCTGGCCCAGGAGCATGGTGGTACGTCCGTATTCACCGGCGTTGGCGAGCGTACCCGTGAGGGTACCGACCTGTTCCTGGAAATGACCGACGCAGGTGTTATCAACAAGACCTGCTTGGTCTACGGTCAGATGAATGAGCCTCCGGGAGCTCGTCTTCGCGTCGGCCTGTGCGGCCTGACCGAAGCAGAGTACTTCCGTGACCAGGGTCAGGACGTTCTGCTGTTCATCGACAACATTTTCCGCTTTACCCAGGCAGGTTCTGAGGTATCCGCACTTCTTGGCCGTATGCCTTCCGCAGTAGGCTACCAGCCCACCCTCGCTACCGAGATGGGCGACCTCCAGGAGCGCATTACCTCTACCAAGACCGGCTCTATTACGTCCGTACAGGCCGTATATGTTCCCGCCGACGACTTGACCGACCCCGCGCCGGCCACGACGTTTACCCACCTCGACGCTAAGACGGTTCTTAACCGTTCCATCGCCGAAATGGGCATTTATCCTGCTGTCGACCCGCTGGAGTCCAGCTCTCGCGCTCTCGATCCCGAGATCGTTGGCGAAGAGCACTACCGCGTTGCTGTTGGCGTTCAGGAGATTCTGCAGAACTACAAGGACCTCCAGGACATCATCGCAATTCTTGGTATGGACGAGCTTACGGAAGATCAGAAGGTCATCGTTAACCGCGCACGTAAGGTGCAGCAGTTCCTCGGCCAGAACTTCCATGTTGCTAAGCAGTTCACCGGCCAGGATGGCGTCTATGTAAAGATGGAGGACACCGTTCGCTCCTTCGACGAGATCCTCAAGGGCAACTGTGACCATATCCCCGAGGTTTGCTTCCGTACCACCGGTTCTATCGAGGATGTTTACGCAGCCTACGAGAAGCTTCAGGCAGAGGAGTAAGTCATGTCGGTGATCAGGTGTGATGTCGTAGCAAAGAACAAGGTGCTCTTCTCAGGTGAGCTCTACAATGTCATGGTTCCCGGCACCGAAGGTGAATTGGGTATCATGGAAAACCATGAGCCATTTGTATCCGCCCTTAAGGACGGCGTCATCTGGGCCCGCACCCAGCAGGAAGGCGGCGAAGTATTGAGCGCTGCCATCATGGGTGGTTATGTCCAGGTGTTGAAGGACCGCGTCATCGTTATTTGCGACAAGACGCGCCAGATCGAGCGCATCAACGTCGACAGGCTTAACAAGGACATTCCTGTGCTTGAAGAGAAGATCGCTAACCTCAGCGAGACGAGCATCGTTTCTCGCTCTCTTCTGACGCGTAAGCTGCGCTGGTGTAAGGTTCAGCTTGCTGCAAAGGAAAAGGAAGACCTGTACAAGTAAGGATCATCCACGATTACCTTCAGTTGGTTTTTCTGATCTGTGCCAGAATTGAAAGGCGACCCTACGGGGTCGCCTTTTTTGTTGTCGATGCATCTAACGTTTTCTTGGTGCAGCTGGTTATCGATCCAGCAGGCTTTCGATCCAACAGGTTTTTGGCTCAACAGCCCCTCGATCAACCAAGCTTTGGGCCCAACAGGCCCTCGCTCCAACTAGGTTAGGCTCCATCGGGAGCCATCTCCATCGAGTATCGTCCCCAGGGCAATACTTGGATATGTTCTGTTGTACTCTCGTTCCAACGATGCCGGCTCCCCTTGGTCAGCTGCGGGCTTTTCGGGAGGCATGGGGTATGACTGGGTTGGTGCTGCGGCATTCTTCGGCTTGCTATTCGTGAGGCGCTTTCATTCGCCGTGCTATTTGCTCATGAGGCGTTGGCTGTGTTTGATCGTTCGGGGTCTGGTATGCGTCGGGCATTGCCGTTGTTTGTCCGCTCGTGAGACAGCGGGACGCTTCCACTGCCATCCATTTCGCTCTTCAAACGGGGACTTGATTTCGTAAGCCCCCGTTTTCATGCATTGCCTTGCTCCCCGCTTTCGAATTCGCCGCTCATTAGAACGCATTTTTAGGGTTGATGTCCATAGCGGCAAAAAAGTAGCGCCCCTCCACGGCGTTCCGAGCTGCTTCAATGAGACTCGGGCGGTTTGGTGCCTCTGCAGTTGGCAAGATATGCGCGCTATGCATGATTTGGGGGTCTCGGACGGGAAAGGGAACCCTTCATGGCAAGATTATCGCTCGGTGTATTCCCAAATGGCTGTTTGTAGGGCTTATTGGATACACGGCGTGCAAATCTTGCCAAAACCAGCTCATTTTGGATACATAACAGCGATATGTTGCCAGGGAGGGGCATTTTTCCTGTCCGACGTCCAATTTGGAATACATCAAGTGAAAATCTTGCCACGGATGAGTGCCTGGGAAAGCTTTAGATGAGTATCCTGCCATCGCCGACCGGCGGAGCGCGCTTCACGGCGAGATCTTGCCATCGCCGAACTCCGGAATATGCCTTGGCAAGATAACGTTGCAGCCATACCCTCCAGAGGTAGCGAGGTCCAGCTAGAGGCAGTGAGTTTCAATTGCTGAGGACGGGACCGCACCCCAGGAGCAAGCTCCCTGCGCGCAGGCCTGTTTGCCAGTACGTTGACCGCGAGCGGACAAACCGCTGCAAGCCCCCCGCGCGCAGCCTCGTTTAATTGCGTTTGGCCACCCTCGTATCTTTCGCCTATTTCGTGCCTGAGGGCGCTTTCATTTCTCGGCTCTTGTTCATTAACCGAACAAGAACTGTTGATTTGATTGCAAGTCTGCCTTTTTGAGCATTCGATGGCACAATAAGTGCGATAAGTGTTTCGAGGTTGCGCATTTGCGCACAGCATAGGAGACGTACATGGCATTTGCTCATTTACACTGCCACACTGAGTATTCTCTGCTTGACGGTGCTACCCACATCTATGACATGGTTAAGCGCGCAGCCGATTTGGGCATGCCTGCCGTAGCTATCACCGACCACGGTGTTATGTCTGGCGTTCCGGAACTCGACGAAGCTTGCCGCAAGGTCAAAAAAGAAACTGGCAAGTGGGTTAAGCCTATTTTTGGTTGCGAGATCTACTTCACCACCGACAGCGAGCTGAAGAAGCAAAAGCAGAAGCTTCACCATATGATCCTTCTGGCCAAGAACAATACGGGTTATCACAACCTGTTGAAGCTGGTCAGCGAATCGCACGTAGACAATTTCTACTATCGTCCGCGCACCACGTTTGAAATGCTCCAGAAGTATTCCGAGGGCATCATTGCTACCAGTGCCTGCATTGCGGGCATTATTCCTCGTTGCATCGACGACGGCGCGTTTGCCGAAGCTAAGGAGTGGGCGCAAAAATTCGCCGCGCTCTATGAACCGGGCGATTTCTATATCGAGCTTCAGGACCAGGGTATTACCACCAATGCCGGCATGTCCCAGTATGAAATGAATTGCAAGCTCACCCAGCTTGCTCGTGAATTGGGTTTGCAGACCATCGCCACCAACGACTTCCACTACCTTACACAGGAAGACGCAATGGCGCAGGACGTTATGCTGTGCATTGGCACCAATGCCACTGTCACCCAGGAAAAGCGCTTCAAGTTCCCGAACGACCAGTTCTACATGAAGACCGAGGAAGAGATGCGCCAGGCGCTGAAAGACTTCCCTGAAGCGTGCGATAACACGGTTCTGCTTGCCGAAAAGTGCAATGTGGAGCTGGAACGCGACGAAATCCTCCCGCGCTTCCCGCTGCCTGAAGGCTATACCGAAGAAATGCTTTTCCGCGAAGAGATCGAGAAGGGCCTCGAGCATCGCTATGGACCCGATTGGCGCAATGTCGTTATCGCTGACAACACCGGCAAGGAAAAGTCGGTTCTGGAGCAATACGAATATGAAGCCGACATCATCATTCAGCAGGGCTTCCCGGCTTACTTCCTTATTGTTCAGGAGTACATTCGCTGGGCTCGCGAAAATGGTATCGGCGTAGGTCCGGGCCGTGGCTCTGCTGCAGGGTCGCTTTGCACGTATGCCATGGGCATCACCGACCTTGACCCCATTAAGAACGGCTTGATGTTCGAACGCTTCCTTAACCCCGAACGTGTTGAGATGCCTGATATCGACGTCGACTTCGACGATCAGCATCGCCAAGATGTTATCGAGCATATTCGTGAATTCTACGGTGAAGACCATGTTGCGGGCGTTATCACGTTCGGCAAGCTGCAGGCAAAGAACGCCGTGCGCGATGCTGCGCGCGTTTTGGACTATCCGTATGCTGTGGGTGACCGCATCTGCAAACTTATCGGCGGCGAGCTGGGCATCACCATCGACGGTGCGCTCGAGACCAACCCCGACTTGAAAAAAGCTTACGACACCGAAGAAGACGTAAAGCGCGTTATCGATGCCGCGAAGTCCATCGAGGGCCATGTGCGCGGCGAAGGCGTGCATGCGTGCGCGACCATCATCTGCCGCGACCCCATGAGCGATCACGTTCCCATGAAGCGCGATACCAAGGGTGGCGGCATCATCACTCAGTACGACGGACACTACACGCCTGACCTGGGCCTGCTGAAGATGGACTTCCTTGGTCTGCGCACCTTGGGCGTACTTTCCCGTGCCTGCAACAACATCGCGGCAACTACGGGTGAAAAACTTCTTCCTGAAGAGATCCCCATCGAAGACGATCGCGCCTTTGCGTTGATGCGTGGTGAGCTTCGCAAAAATGGCATGCCCCTGAACATGGATGGCTTGTTCCAGGTTGAAGGTGCGCTGTATGTGAGCTTGTTCGCGCAGATTCCGCCAGAGCGCTTTTCTGACGTTGTAGCTTCCATTGCGCTTAATCGCCCGGGCCCGCTTGAGTCTGGCATGGTTGAAGACTATGTGAAAGTTGTACAGGGCAAGAGCCCCGTTCACTATTACGACGACCGTCTGCGTCCCATCCTGGAAGAAACCTACGGCACCATGGTGTACCAGGAACAGATCATGCAGGTATCCATGGTCATGAGCGGTTTTTCTGCTGGCAAGGCAGACAAGCTGCGTAAGGCAATGGGTAAGAAGAAGCTCGATGTTATGCGCGAGCTTCAAGAAGACTGGAATAGCGGCGCGGTTGAAAACGGCTACTCGTTGGACATTGCCAAGGAGATTTGGGAAGACGCCGAGAAGTTCGCAAAGTACGCGTTCAACAAATCGCACTCTGCGGCATATGCACTGCTCGTTATGCGTACGGCATATCTGAAGGCGCATTATCCGAATGAGTACATGGCGGCTGTGTTGTCCAGCTACATGGGCAACAACGATCGCCTTATCAAGTACATCGCCAGCTGCAACCGCAGCGGTATTCCCGTGTTGCCGCCTGACGTTAACTCGTCCAATCTGGAATTCACCCCGCTCGAAGAGGGAATTCGTTTCGGTTTGGCAGGCGTTCGCGGCGTTGGCGAAAAAGTGGCTCAGTGCATCATCGATGAGCGAGAGAAAAACGGTGAGTTCACTTCGCTGCATGATTTCGTCAACCGCGTCGACTCTTCGGCGTACAACCGCAAGACGCTCGAAGCGTTGGTGAAATCGGGGGCATTCGACTCAACGGGCTACACCCGCAAGCAGTTGATGCATTTTATCGATGAAACGCCCCTTCTTGAAAGCGCGGCAAAGCGCCAGAAGGATAAAGCGGCTGGTCAGCTTGATATGTTCAGCATGTTTTCAGATGTAGACGAGAGCTTCAAGGACGATATTCCCGAGCCAGACGGCGTGGAGTGGGACAAGAAGACCTTGCTTGCCTTCGAGAAGGACATCTTGAAGATGTACGTTTCCGACCATCCGCTGCGTCGTTACGAGAACTACCTTTCGCGTACCATGAAGTACACCTTGGGCGAATTGGGTGAACGAGAGCAGGGCATTAAGTCGGCTACGTTTGCGGGGATGGTTTCTGAGACGAACGTCCGCCGAACCAAGCGCGGCACGTTGATGGCTAGCTTCACACTCGAAGACACTACAGGGCATGTTGAATGTGTTTGCTTCAACTACGACAAGTTCAAGGAAGCCATTCAGGAGGATGCGATTATCACCTGCAAGGGCAAGTTCGAAGTGAACGATCGTGGCAGCCAGATCATCGTGTACGAAGCTGCGCTTCTAGAGCTTTCCGACGAAGACGCCGATGTTGCTCCGCTTCAGCTTGAGCTGAGCATCGCGACGCGCGAGCTCGATTCGGTGACGTCGGATAAACTTATGCGCATCTTGAAGGATCATCCAGGAAAAGATCCGGTAGTGATCTATGTGCGTCAGGCCGATGGCCGGCGTATGCGTGCCGAGCTGCCCATGACGGCCGATTCGGGCAACCAGCATCTGAAGGCGCACTTATATGACTTGTTCGGACGCACGGTTTGGAGGGCTTCTTAGTGGAACCCGGTAACAACGGCAATGCGATACAGCAGGCAGCCGAAGAGGGGAAGGTCGAGGTGATCCTTTCCCTCTTGGTTTCGTATAACGGAGAGCCATTTGCCGGTTTCGCGCGTCAGCCCGGTCAGCTAACGGTGCAGGGGAGCATCGAGGAGGCGTTGGGACTAGTGTTCCGTCGCCCTATCGAAACGGTATGTGCCGGGCGCACCGATTCGGGCGTGCATGCGCGTGGCCAGGTGGTGAGCTTTGCGCTTTCGGGAGAAGAGCTTGCTGGCCGTAGCGAGTTCAAGTTGCTACGTTCTCTGAACGCTCTGACTCATGAGGATATTTCCATTAAGTCGGTGCGCCAGCAGAAGGCCGGTTTTTCGGCTCGTTTTTCCTGCACAATGCGCGAATACAAGTACTTCATCTGCACAGATGCTTATAAGCCTCTTTTGATGAAGGGATTCTGCTGGCATATCCCCAAAGAGCTTGACCTTGAAGCCATGCGCGCAGCAGCTGCTTACCTGATAGGCGAACATGACTTCAAGAGCTTCTGTATGGCGGCATCCGCTGAAGGCAAGTCGACGATGCGCAATGTGTTCAGCATTGATGTGACGCGCGAAGACGCATGGGGCGAAAACCTGGTGGTTATCACGGTGAAGGGCAATGCCTTCCTTCATTCGATGGTTCGTACCATTGTGGGTACTTTGGTTGCGGTTGGCCTTGGGCGGCGGAAGCCGGAATGGATCGCAGAGGTGCTTGATGCGCGCAATCGCGCTGCAGCGGGTGAAAACGCGCCGGCGCAGGGTTTGGTGTTCTGGAACGTCAGCTACGAGGGCGAGCGCGTACACGACCCGCTGAAATGAGAGCTCTAGCGAGAGAGAGGCAACGCGGCGCTTTGGTGCCGTTAATGCGTTAAGGACGCCGCCCGTCCTTCTCTCGAAATCTCTACAAGTGTTTACGCTATAGTACCCACTATTGCAAACGTGTTTCATAAGTGTCGAAGGCGCATAGTGGCGTCTAGTGGGCGTAATGCCCATGTATGAATTTCCGCACATGCGGGATAGAAGGAGAGTGTATGTCAACCTCAACCGAATCTGCCCAGTTGGCTGGTCGAGCCTCCTGGTCGGGCAAACTGGCGTTTGTTCTTTCGGCGGCGGCATCCGCTGTTGGCCTGGGGGCAATGTGGCGCTTCCCGTATTTGGCAGCCAAATACGGCGGCGGCATGTTCCTGTTCGTGTATCTGGTCCTGGTATTCACCATCGGCATTTCTTTGCTGCTTTTGGAAAATGCCCTTGGTCGTAAAACCGGGCAGAGCGCTATCGGCGCCTTCAAGGCGTTCGGCAAGAAGTTTACGTTTATCGGCGTTCTTATGTCTGCCGTGCCGTTTATCATCGTGCCGTATTATTGCGTAATTGGCGGCTGGGTAACGAAGTACCTTGCAGCATATGCAGGTGGCGAGGCAGGTGCTCTTGTTGATGGTGGCACGTACTTCACGAACTTCATCGGCAATGGCCCTGAAAGCATCCTGTTCATGCTCATCTTCATGGCTATCACCTACTTTATTGTGGGCCTGGGTGTTAACAATGGCCTTGAGAAGGCAAACTTCATCATGATGCCTGCGCTTATTGTTGTGGCGGCAATCCTGGCCGTGTATGCGCTTACCATGCCTGGGGCAATCGACGGTCTTGCTTTCTACCTTGTTCCCGATTTCAGCAAATTCTCCCCTGAGTTGGTAATTGCGGCACTGGGCCAGACCTTCTTCACTCTTTCGTTGGCAATGGGCATTATGGTTACCTACGGCTCCTACCTCGATAAGGCAACCAAGCTCACTTCCAGCGTTGCCCAGATTGCGGGCTCGACGTTCGGCGTTTCGCTCCTTGCTGGTTTCATGATCATCCCCGCAACGTTTGCTGCTATGGGCTCTGGCGAGGCGGTTGCCGAAAACTCCGGCCCCTCCCTTATGTTCATCGTTCTGCCTCAGGTATTTGAGGGCATGGGCAGCTTTGCCCCCGTTGTGGGTGCTGGCTTCTTCGTCTTGGTTTTGTTCGCCGCTCTTACCAGCGCCCTTTCTTTAGTGGAAACCTGCACTTCCATTGTTCAGGATGCAACCCATTGTTCTCGCGGTAAGGCGCTCGCCACGGTTATCGGGTGGACTACGCTCATGGGTCTTCTCGTTACCTTGGGTTACAGCTCCCTTTCGTTCATCGAGCCCCTGGGTGCGGGGACCTCTATCCTTGACTTCCTCGACTTCATCTCCAATTCGGTCATGATGCCTATCGTGGCATTGCTGACCTGCATTTTCATTGGCTGGATCGTTGGCCCGAAGATGATCGAAGAAGAAGTTATGCTTTCTTCCCGATTCAGGCTGCGTAAGGTATGGGTCTTCATGATCAAGTACCTTGCCCCCGTTGCGCTGGTGGTTATCCTGGTAGCCTACGTGGCGCAGACCTTCGGCTTCTTCAGCATGTAAGTGGGAATATAGGGACAGGTCCCATTTTCCTAGCTAGCAAATTGAGCCCTGCTTGCGACTAATTTCGCGAGCAGGGCTTTTTCTTTGCGCGCTATTCCTAGGCGGGAAAACGGAACCTGCCCCGAAAGTTTGAAAACCGGTGCCTGGGAATATAGGGACAGGTCCCATATTCCCAGTTGCTGTGGTACTCGACTTGTGCCCCTTTCGGGTGTTTTCTTTTTGGGTGGTATGATGGAATGCGTACAAAAATGAGAACCCTATCAAGGAGCAAACGTGTCCCTTTCCATTGGCATTGTTGGCCTGCCGAACGTTGGCAAGTCTTCTCTGTTCACCGCCCTTACTAAGAAGAGCGGATTTGCCGCAAACTATCCTTTCGCAACTATCGAGCCCAATGTGGGCTTGGTTCCTGTTCCCGATAAGCGTCTTGATGGCCTTGCCGCTATCGATCATCCGGCGAAGATCATTCCCGCAACGGTAGAGTTCGTGGACATTGCAGGCTTGGTGGCCGGCGCTTCCCAGGGCGAAGGCCTGGGCAACAAATTCTTGGCGAATATTCGCGAAACCGATGCTATCTGCGAAGTGGTGCGCTTCTTCAGCGACCCGAATGTGGAGCACGTATCCAAGAAGGTTGATCCGCAGAGCGATGTCGAAACCATCAAAACCGAGCTGATCCTTGCCGATATCGCCACTATCGAAAAGGCGTTGCCCCGTCTGGAAAAGGAGGGCAAGCGTTACAAGGAAAAGGCCATCAATTTCGAGGCCGCCCAGAAAGTGCTCGAGGGTCTCAACGAAGGCAAGCGCGCTCTGCAGCTTGACCTTTCCGAGGAAGAGCAGGATGCCATTCGCGAGTTGTGCCTGCTTACCATGAAGCCCATGCTCTACATTGCCAATGTGGACGAAGACAAGGTCAACGCCGAGCTTCCCGAAATCGATGGACAGCAGCCTGTGCCCATCAGTGCGAAGATCGAAGCCGACTTGGCTGAGCTCGATGCCGAAGAGGCAGCCATTTTTATGGAAGAACTCGGTTTGGACGAGTCGGGCCTTTCCCGCCTTATTCGCGAGGCTTACAAGCTGCTGGGCCTTCAGAGCTATTTCACCAGCGGTGAAACTGAAACGCGCGCCTGGACTATTCCCGTTGGTGCGAAAGCCCCGCAGGCCGCTGGCGTTATCCATTCCGATTTTGAGCGTGGTTTCATTAAGGCGGAAACTGCTTCGTATGAAGACTATGTTGCCCTGGGTGGCGAAAAGGGATGCCGCGATGCTGGCAAGCTTCGTCAGGAAGGCAAAGATTACGTCGTGCAGGACGGCGATGTAATGCACTTCAAATTCAACGTGTAAGCGTATTTCGCGCAGCGCGACCATGGCCTCTTGGAAAATTCCAGGGGGCCATTTTTACGTGTGCACGGTTTTGCGCTACCCTGAACTCAACTGAATCAAAGTACGTTGGCTTTATGCGGCATAGGGGACAAAGCTCCGCAGCCAACGAAGACAGGAGGGGTGTCATGGAATTGCGTGCTTTCGGCAATACGGGCATGATGGTTTCGCCGCTGGGCTTTGGTGTTATGCGCTTGCCCATGAAAGATGGCGGCAAAACGGTAAACAGCAATACCATCGATCAGGTAGATGTCGACACATCGATTGCGATGATCCGTGCGGCCATCGATGGAGGAGTCAATTATTTCGACACGGCTTACAACTATGTAAGCGGCTATTCGGAACGAATATTGGGCGATGCCTTGAAGGACGGCTATCGTGAAAAGGTGTATGTTGCCACCAAATCGCCCGCGTGGCTTTATAAGTCACCTGAAGATTTCGATCGTTTCCTTGATGAACAGCTCGATCGTTTGGGTCTTGATTATGTTGACAACTACCTTCTGCACTCAATGAATGGCGGCAGTTGGAAGAAGACGGTGCGCAACAACGCAATCGAAGGCATGAAGCGTGCCAAAGAAAGCGGGAAAGTGCGCAATATCGGCTTTTCCTTCCACGACGATCTGGAACTGTTCGAAGAGATTTTGAATGCTGCCGATTGGGATTTCTGCCAAATTCAGCTGAATTACTATGACCGAGATTATCAGGCGGGCATCAAGGGTATGAAGATGGCAGCCGAGCGTGGCATGGCCGTAGTGGTTATGGAGCCGTTGCGCGGTGGCCTGCTGGTTGATTTGCCGAAAAATGCCCAAGCGGTGTTTGATGGGTCGGGCATTAAGCACAGCAATGTCGAATGGGCATTCGACTGGCTGTGGGATATGCCCGAAGTTTCTTGCGTTCTTTCGGGTATGAGCACGCCCGAGCAGCTTCAACAAAATATCGGGTACATGCAGAACGCGCATCAGGGCATGCTTTCCGACGAAGAGCACGAGGTTCTTGACCAGGCGAAAGCCGCGCTCGATTCGCGCGCGGCAATTCCTTGTACCGGCTGCAACTACTGCGTAGATATGTGCCCGAACAAGATTGCTATCCCGTACAACTTCCGCGCATACAACATGGGCACGTTGTATGACGATATGGAGCTGGCAAAGGATTTCTACCAGAATGAGGTTACCAGCTATGGCCGTCGCGCCGACTCGTGCACAAGCTGTGGGTCGTGCGAAGAGATATGCCCGCAGCACATTGCCATCAGCGAATGGCTCCCAAAGGTTGACGAACTGCTGGGATAACAGGGACAGGTACCGTTTTCCCACGTAACAAAAGCCCTGTTTGAGATCAATATCGCAAGCAGGGCTTTTATTCGTGCGTCATTTCTAACCGGGAAAATAGGACTTGTCTCTATACTCTCACTTTGCTGAATTAGTGACGTTGCGTTGCTTATGATACTATGCAGACGAACTACGATGCGTCGTTATACCGTAATGAATTAGTGGGAAAATGGGACCTGTCCCGATATTCCCACTTATGTTTGGAGGGGTGTATGGAAGCTGATGCAATAGAGAAGCTTTTAGAGAGCGTTGCCGCTGGCAAAACCACGCCTGCAGAAGCGTTGCTTTCCTTGAAAAAAGAACCCTTCACCGACCTGGGCTATGCCAAGGTGGATCATCATCGCGCGTTGCGCCAAAATGCCACCGAAGTTATCTATGGTGAAGGGAAAACGCCTGATCAGATTCGCGGTATTGCGGAATCGCTACAGCAGGGCGGCGCCAAAACGGTGCTTATCACTCGCATGAAGCCCGAAGCGGTAAGTCTTATGGCCAAGCATTTCACTGATGAATTCACCTACTACGATATTCCACGCGTGGGGTTGGTTGGGCGCATGCCCGAGCCGACAGGCAACGGCACTATCGTGGTGGCCGCCGCTGGCACGAGCGATATGTATGCTGCCGAGGAAGCGGCGCTTACCGCTGAAGCGCTGGGCAATAGGGTGCAGCGTCTCTACGATGTGGGTGTTGCGGGGCTTCATCGCTTGCTTGCGCACATGGACGATATCATGCAGGCGCAGGTTATCATTACGGTTGCCGGCATGGAAGGCGCCCTTGCCAGCGTAGTAGGCGGCATGGCTTCATGTCCCGTTATCGCGGTTCCCACTAGCGTGGGTTATGGGGCCTCGTTCGGCGGTTTGTCGGCTCTGCTTTCCATGCTTAATTCCTGCGCAAGTGGAACAAGCGTTGTCAACATCGACAATGGTTTCGGCGCCGGTTTCCAAGCCCATCTCATCAACCATCTTCCGGGCTCAGCGCCCGCACAGCAGTAAGGAGCGAACATGGTGCTTTCCTTTGATTTTACCGAAAACGCTACGCGTGGTCAGATCTTCGATACCCTCTTTAACGCAATGGACGAAGCGCAGCATAAGCGTTTCTACGAGATTATCGAACGCGCCGAAGTGCCTGAAAAGCACCATCATGACATCGGCGAGATTAACGAAACCATCGATGCGCTTGATGCTCCTGAACAGGTAAAATACGATTTGCGCAGCGTGTATGCCATTCTCGCAGCTGCCGAGGCGAAGGTTCACGGGTGCGATGTGTCCCAGACTCATTTCCATGAAGTGGGAAACGCCGGAGGCATCCGCAACGCGTTGGCTATCTGCGCCGAATTCTATGTGCTTGCCCCCGAAGAGGTTGTGGCAACTCCCATTCAGCCCGGTGAAGGCGAAATTGAATGCGCTCATGGTGTGCTTTCGCTGCCCGCGCCCGCAACTGCCGCTATCCTAGAGGGTATGCCGCTCGCTGAGCCGCGTATGGGGGGCGAACGCTGCACGCCGACGTCTGCCGCCCTAATCAAGCATTTTGTAAAGAACTTCAAGGAATAGCCGCTTGCACAAGCCTGAGGGCAAAACACCAGAAACACGCCGCGTTGGTTGGCTTACCCTGCCAGCCCGGCTTTCTGCGCCCTTAAGCGCCAATACCGCAAGCGCAGCCGCGGATGCCAGCGAACTGCCGTACGATGACCAATCATCCTACGGCAAGCTGACGGAGAACATTGAGCAGCCGCCCAGCCAGGGAAACCTCCTGTTGGGGCGCTATCGCCTGGAGGGGGAGGCTGGCCATGGCGGCTTTGCCTCGGTGAAGGTTGCGTGGGACACGCGCATTCAGCGCCGAGTTGCCATTAAATGCATGCCCCTTGAAGAGGCTGCCGAAATGTTCCCCGAGGGCGGGAGCATCCTTTTGAAGAAGGGCGCTATCGACACTTCTGCGGTGCCTGGGTTGGAAGAGGCTCGCACGGCAGCGAAGCTTTCGGATTCCTCCATCGTTCAGGTGTACGACTTCGAAGTGCAGGATGGCATGGCGTACCTCATCTTGGAGTATGTTGATGGCATGACTCTTGCCGAGGTGCTGCATGCGTACCCCGATGAAGTGGACCCCGACATTGTTTCCGCCGTATTCAAGGCGGTGGCGAAGGCGCTGCAGGTTGCCCATGCCCATCAGGTGCTTCACCTCGACATCAAGCCCGAAAATGTGCTGATCGACAAGCAAGGGCACGTGAAGGTTACCGATTTTGGCCTGGCGCGCTTGGCGGGGGAGGCCGGTTATGGTGCTGCTGAAGGCGGCACTATTGGCTATATGCCGCCCGAGCAGATGGAACAGCGCAACCTAAGCGAGCGCTGCGACGAATGGGCCCTTGCCAGCTTGGCTTATGAAATGATATCGGGCGCCAATCCGTTTTTGGCCAACAGCATTCCTGAAGCTGAAGATGCAATCTACGATGCTGAGCTGGTGATCCCCTCCCTGTGCATGGAGGGGCTCGACCCTGCAATAGACGATGTGATGTTCTGCGCCCTTTCGCCCGATCCCGATGAGCGGTATGCGTCGATAAAAGAGTTCGCCGATCAAATGCAGCCTTGTTTGGGAGGACCGCGTAAAGGTGCCAACAAGCTAAAGCGCCTGGTGGGAAACGAGCTTGAAGAAACTGCAGAAGAGGAAGCCGACGAATACGAGCCGGAATTGCCAGAGGAGCCGCGTGAGCCGTGGCGCCCCACGCCGCGGATGAAATCGGTGTTTGCCCGCGTATGGGCAGCTGCGAGCGCAGCGGTCCTGGGTTTCTTGACACTCAATTCCGTCGCGGCTCCCGATGCATGGAGCAATCCCATATCGTGGGGTGTATTGGCGGCGTTTGCCCTGCTTTCTGCCTTGCTGCCTTCCGTTGGCGCCCTGTTTGCCTGTGAAGCTCTGGGAGTTTCGCTATGCGTATTCGGTTCTCCAGTCCTGGGCGTGGCCTTCATGGCCGCAGCGGCATGCTGGTGGTACTTTGCTGCTCGTCATTCACGTGAAGCGGCTAACGTCGGTTTGCTTCCCGCACTTATCGGATCGTTTGGATTTGCACCGCTTGCTCCTTTTGCGGCTGGTTATTTGCTGCGTCCTCGCGATGCGGCGGCAACTGCGCTGTTCGCAGGCATTCTTGCCCTGACGCTTTCAGGTTTGGGGTCGCATACTCTTTCGGGTTGGGATGCGGTTTCCTTCGCCATGGCCCCTCTTGCTGGCAACGTGCAAGATTCAGCTGCCGCCTTGCTCGTGCTGCCTTCGACGTGGATAACCTTGATGGCTTGGGTTGCTGCTGCCGCCGTTTCGTCGGCTTTGTGCGGTACGGACAATCGTGCTTTCTGCACGTTGGGCATGATACTTGCTGGAGCACTGGAAGTAGGCGCCATTGTGGCTGGCTCGCTGGCCGATTCGGCTGGAACCACCTTGCTTGCCAACCCGCTTGCCTTAGTGCCGGTAATTGCCGCTTTGGTGGTTGCTATAGCGCTTACCTGCACCGCTGCGCCTTCGCGCGCCTTCGTTGATGAAGGGGAGTAACGGATACGACTCACGCTGTCCAAACCGCCGAGGAAATGCGCGGATCCCATCGTCGACGTTGCAGCCAAACAGGATCTCGTTGTGTGCGAAGGCGTAGATGGCCCGCACCCGCTCCGCTTCGGGAAGTTCACCCCATCGGCGTTAGTGCTCTACTTGTTCCCCCGAAAAATTCAGCCCCTGCGTAAGATCGCGGGCTTGTTCCATGGTGAAGTTGCCGGAAACAATTTGGGGAATATATTCGGTTGCCTGCTCAAGTGCCTGGTTGAACAGGTCCTGGAAACTGGCGGTGCTCACCGTTTTCGTGAAGGGATTGATCCACGCGGCGCGCTGATGGTTGTCGAATTCACTGACAGTCAGTTCAACGGCGCGGTGGCTCATGGCCTGCACGAACGAATGCTTGCGGAACTTGCGCTCGATATTGCCCAGTGCGGTGCGCTTAATGCCGCGCGGCGAATGGAACACGTGCTGGATGCGACGGAATCCCAAAACGCTTTTCGTGAACAAATCAGGGCTTACCTCTTTACCGTAGGCATCATGCACCGCCATGCTAACCAGGTAGGAGATGATGGCGAGCGTCTGTCTGTCGGCTTTCAGGATTTCCTTGTGTGGGCTGAACGAGGCAACGGTTTTACCCTCGCAGGTCCAGAGCACCATTTCATCCAAATCGCTTTCGATGATAGCATGCACCTCTGATCCGTCTTTGTCGCTCAGTCCGTCGATGCCGGCATCGCACAGAGCATACTGCTGCGCGTACACTAAAGGATGCTCGGCTCGGTCGAGCAAGTAGTGACAAAGAAATCCTGCGATATAGGCCTTCGCCAAAGGATGGGCGGCTTCTGGCAGGTATACCAGGCTTTGGGCGAGCGAGAACAGTAACGCGCTGGGATCGGTGTGATGCATCAGGTTTCCCAGCTCGTGGTATTTAGCGGTAGTGGGGTTGGCTACGCAGTAAAACAGCGGGTCAGGACCCTGGTTCCCCAGTAAAAAGGCATTGCGCTCGCGCTCATTGGAAACAACGTCGGCAGCCGCTTTAACAAGAGCTTCGCGACCGAATTGGTCGTGAGTGATAATCGCTGGCATATGCACCCCTTCGTTTCTTTACGGATATTTTAGATATCCCATATGTATGCACCGTATACTGGTGTGCGTTTTATGATGCGTCCAAACGGGCGCGCGTTCAAGGACGAAAGGGTAACGATTATGGCTTTTGGGCTCACCAAAAAAGAGCTGAGTTGGGTTCTTTACGATGTGGGTAATTCAGCCTTCGTCATGCTTTCCACGGCGCTGATCCCCGTGTACTTTGCCTCTATCGCCGACCCTGGTTCTTCTGTGGTTGTTGCTTGGGGCTATGCCGAAACGGTTGCCTCATTGGTTCTTGCCTTGCTTATGCCCGTGCTGGGAAGCCTTGCCGATTTGGCTGGCAACAAGAAGAAGTTCCTGGTTGGTTTTGCAGGTACCGGCGCGGTTGCCTGCGCCGCATTGGGTGTCCCTGAACATGCGCTTGCTTTCTTGGTCGTATATGTAATTGCCGCCATTATGCTGAATGGCTCAATGGTGTTCTACGATGCCTTTCTGGTAGATGCCACCACTGAAGAGCGCTATGACAAGGTTTCTTCCCACGGCTACGCCTGGGGCTATATCGGTTCGTGCATTCCGTTCATAGCGTGCTTGGCGGTGGTTTTGGGAGGATCGAGTTTCGGCATCGATGCGAAGCTCGGCATGAAGATCGCGTTCATCATCACCGCAGTGTGGTGGGTGATCTTTACGGTGCCGGTTGCCAAGAATGTGAAGCAGTTGCACGGCAAAAAACGCTCCGACCATGTGCTGCGCACCACTATTTCAGGGTTGAAGGGAACGGTGAAGAGCATCATGAAGGACAAGCGCCTGCTGTTCTTCATGCTGGCGTTTTTCTTCTACATCGATGGCGTGCATACGGTAATCAAGATGTCCACCAGCTACGGCACCGATCTGGGTATCGACTCGACGCAGCTGGTGTTGGCGCTGCTGGTAACCCAGTTTGTGGCGTTTCCCTCCGCAATTGCCTATGGAAATCTGGCGAAACGCTTTGGAACCAAACGCATGTTGAAGGTGGGCGTGCTCGCGTACTTCTTTATCGTGCTATTTGCGGCGTTCTTCTTGAAAAGTGCGGTGGAATTTTGGATCCTGGCAATTTGCGTCGGTTTGTTCCAGGGCGGCATCCAGGCGCTTTCGCGCTCAGAATACGGCAAGCTCATTCCGAAGGAACGCGCCAACGAGTACTACGGATTCTTCGACATTTTCGGCAAGTACGCTGCTGTTATGGGCACCTTCCTGGTAAGCGCCTTTACCCAGCTAACGGGAAGCTCTTCGCTGGGCGTGCTTTCCATCGCCCTGCTGTTCATCGTTGGGTACTTGTTCCTGCGCGCTATGCCGACCATGTTGGGGGATAGCTAATCTGAAGCGCGGTGAGGGGCGAGTGCAGGGGCGTTGAGCGCTGGGGCTACTTGTCTTCGAACTCCCAATCGTCTTCGTTTTTTTCGCCGCGATCTTTGAAGGTTTTGCGCGTGCGGTATTCCAAAATGGCCGCAATGATGGTGGTAAGAACCAGGCATGCCACAATAAGGCAGCCGATGCCTTCGATGGTTTCAAACAGGAAATGATAGAGCTCGGCGAAGTCCATGGGTTCCTCTCACGGATTTGTTCATTGCGCGAACGGGTAAGCCGCCTGCGCGTGCTAGGTGAATAAGAGTATACTAGCGCTACTGTTTTCAAACGGAAACATACCGTATAAAGCACGTCGAAAGGGCAGTCATGCTAGACATTCGGTTCGTCCGCGAACATCTTGATGAAGTCGCTACTGCGATGCAGAATCGCAATCATACGTGGGATTCTGCGCGCTTCCAGGAATTGGACGAGTCACGTCGTGCTTCAATTGCTAAGGAAGAAGAACTTCAGGCAAAGCGCAACGCCATTTCCAAGTCCATCGGCAAGTTGATGGGCGAAGGCAAGAAGGAAGAAGCCGAGGCTGCAAAGGCCGAGGTTTCCGAGCTCAAAGACCAGATCGCTCAGTTCAGCGCCGAACGCGCTGCAGCCGACGAAGGTCTGCGCGATATGCTCATGTCCACGCCGAACATGCCAGCCGATTCTACTCCGGTTGGCAAGGACGAAGACGATAACCCCGAGGTTCGTCGTTGGGGCACCCCGCGTAACTTCGAGGCTGAAGGCTTCGAGATGAAGCCCCATTGGGACTTGGGTGCAGAGCTTGGCATCATCGACGCCGAGCGTGCCGTAAAGCTTGCGGGTAGCCGCTTTGTGCTGCTGGGCGGCTTGGGTGCTCGTCTCGAGCGCGCGCTCATCAATTTCATGGCAGACACGCACACCTCCCGTGGCTACAAGGAATGGTGGTGCCCGGCTATGGCCAATGCCACCACGCTTACCGGCACCGGCCAGCTTCCTAAGTTCGAAGACGACCTGTTCAAAACCCGCGAAGGCATGTACCTCATTCCTACGGCAGAGGTGCAGCTTACCAATATCCATTCCGGCGAAGTGCTCGAGGCAAGCGAACTTCCCCTTAAATACTGCGCCTTCACGCCTTGCTTCCGCGAAGAGGCCGGTTCCGCCGGGCGCGACACCCGCGGCCTTATTCGCGTGCACCAGTTCGACAAGGTGGAAATGGTCAAGTACGCAAAGCCTGAAGAAAGCTACGACGATCTGGAATCCATGGTTGCCGATGCCGAGAACATCCTGCAGCTTTTGGGCTTGCCTTATCGCGTAATCAGCCTTTGCACGGGCGACATCGGATTCTCCGCAGCTAAGACCTACGACCTGGAGGTTTGGCTGCCTTCCTACAACGCCTACAAGGAAATCTCCTCTTGCTCCAACTGCGAGGACTTCCAGGCGCGTCGCGCCAACATCAAGTATCGCGATCCCGAAAACTTCAAGGGTTCGCGTCTTGTTCACACGCTCAACGGCTCTGGCCTGGCGGTTGGCCGCACCATGGCTGCCGTCATCGAGAACTACCAGCAGGCAGACGGCTCCATCAAGGTGCCCGATGTTCTGGTCCCCTACATGGGCGGTATTGAGGTTATCCGCTAAAGGATAGCCTGAAGGCATGGCGGAAAAGAACACAAGCAAGCGCCCTTCAGTGGTGGGGCGCAAGATGAAGGCTTCAAACGCTTCGGTTCCTAGCGCTTCTGCGGGCAAATCCGAAGGCTTGTTCCAAGATTCTTCGAAGGGCGCGGCGCATCCTATGCCGCGTCCTTCTATTCCCGAGGGCAAGAAGGCCAAGTCTTCCCTGAACGTGGAAACCGATTCGGTTTCCGAGAAAACGGGAACGCCTCGCATGAGCGCTAAGGCGAAGAGCCGCAAGCGTCGTCTTTCGCGGCGCTTTATGATAATTGCCTGTTCCGTTGTTGCGGTGTTGGCTATTGCCACGGGTTTGCTTTCGTGGAATCAGTGGCTGCGCTACGACGATACGGCAGACATTCAGGGAACGTGGGTTATCGACGGCAGCAGCGCAACCATCACCGTTACCGATTCTGAAATCAAGATGAGCGACGACGTCTCGTATTCGTATTCTCTCGATACCTTCAACAAGACCATCAGCTTCTCGTTCGGCAAGTACACGGGCTCGGGTTCATATGCGTTTTCGCCTGAGCGCGACACGCTTGTTATCACCGAAGAAAACCCTGATAGCGAGCAAGGGAAAGCCTCGACCAAATTGGTGAAACAGTAATGAGCTGGTCGGGGTCGAGCGAAGGGGCGTGCTCTGGGGAGCTGCCCCTTCGTGCTTTACGGGTGCGTGTGCGCCCCGATAGGGTGGAAGTTGAAGTTGCCGTGGCGGCTAGGCGCTACGCGCAAACAGGCCCTGAATTGATAACGGAATGCTTGCACCGTGCGCCGACGCTCGGGCAGCATGCGTGCCGTAACAGCGTGGGCCCCGTGTTTGCCTCGGTAATGAAGAGCACTTCCACCCCGCACCTTCTTGAACATTTGATTATCGATACCCAAACGCGAGCGGCAAAAGACCCCGATAGGGTATTTACGGGCACCACGCAATGGAGCGCGGGGGATGGCTTGATAGCGCAGGTTGCCTTTTCCTACGAGGACGATTTGGTGGCACTCGATGCGCTTAATCGGTCACTCGCATTCTTAAATGGTGTGCTTATCGAACAACGCGGCTGATATTGGCAGCATTTCTCCTTTAAGATAATAACGTGAAGCACATGTTGCAGCTGATGGCTGGGCATCTGCGGGCGTTTTTGCCCGCCCGCTTTTCGCTGTTGGGATTCGGTTCCTATAGAATCATGTGCTTTGTTTCTTGCTTCATTGGCGAAGACTCGCTTTGCTTATCGGACAAGAATGGAAATCGAGGTTCACATCGCGCCCATGGGGTTTTGCTGTTAGCAGGTTCCCAATCGGCCTGTTGAAAGGACGAATATGAAAATCGCGGTACTTATGGGGGGCTCTTCGGCTGAGCGAGACGCCTCATTGGAAAACGGCAAACGTATCATTGCCGCCTTGGAAGAGGCTGAGCATACGCCTGTAGCCATCGATGTGGCGGAAGATCTGGTGGCAACGCTTCGAGCCGAACGGCCTGATGCTTGCGTCATTGCCGTGGCGGGCAAAATGGGCGAAGACGGAACCCTGCAAAGTTTGCTCGATTTCTTGGGTATTCCTTATGTGGGTTCCAGCTCTGAGGTATGCCGTTCAGTTGCCGACAAAAGCTTGCTTTCCGCCCATATGCAGGCAGCATGTGATTTTTCTGGCGAACAAACGGTTGCTTCGTGGCCGCAGGGCTTTTGCTTCTCGAAGGTTGCGTTTGATGAGCTGGGTGCATTCGGTGCCGTCGATCTGTTCGAGGACCGTATTCCCGGTGGTTACCCTTTGGCGGTAAAGCCCGCGTGCGAAGGCCTTGCCTATGGCGTTCACAGGGCGAACAACAAAGAGGAACTGCGCGATGCTCTTCGCGACGCGTTCACTTTTGACGACAAGGTGATTGTCCAGCAGTGGGTTGAAGGCATTGAGCTTTCGGTGTGCATTTTGGGGTCTGGCTGGGATGCCCATGCTTTGCCGCCTGTCGAAATCGTTCCGCGCAAAGGGCTGTATCTCACCGATGCTCGCTTAGGCAGCGATGCGGTCGATTTTTATGCACCTGTTCGCCCGGAATCGCTTTCGCATGACGAATCGACGGCTCAGGCTATCCGTTCTGAAATCGAGCGTGCGGCGCTTGAAGTTTATCGCGCATTCGGCATGGAAGGCTACGGGTGCGTCGATCTTATCTGGGATGGCGCTCAAGCGCAGGTTCTTGAAGTTAACGTAACCCCGAGCCTGGCAGAACGCTCTGTGTTCTCTGCTGCCTGCGAGGCATCGGGGCTTTCTGTTCCTGCCGTGCTCGACAGGCTGATAGAGGATTAATGGCGCAATCTATATTTCACCTCGGCAACAAGAATGCCAGGTGAACGGTTCTGCTGCCTGAAGGCTGGCAGCGCCTTTATAATGACGGTATTGCAACCAATCTTTTGGGGAAGGTGTTCCATATGGGCAAGTTCGCAACATTTCTTATCGGTGGCGCTGTTGGCGCTGTAGCAGGCCTGCTTCTTTCGCCCCGTTCCGGCGCGGAAAACCGTGCACTTTTGAGCGAAGTCGCAAACGAGAAGTGCGGCACCGTTTCCTGCCCGCCTCAGCTGCAGGAAAAAGCTGGTCAATTTGTGGAAGCAGCTGCATCCACCTCCACCAAAGTAATCAATACGGTGGTAGACAATGGCGCTGAAGCTCGCAGGGCTGTTTCCGAGCGTGCTCAGAAGTTCGCTCCTGCGCCGGTTCAGGCATTCGACGCCAACGGAGACGAGCTTCGTCAGAAGATCGATGCTGCTCGCGAGCGCATTGCAACCCAGGTTGCCAAGAACGCTGAAGCTGCGCGCGATGCTGCGGTAGACAAGGTCCCGGCCGTACTCGATGCCGCTGCAGCGGCAAAGGAAACCGCAACGGGCGCCGCTCAGCATGCTGCTGAGGCTGTTCAGGGTGCTGCTGCAACCGCAGCCGATGCAGCCAAGGAAGCTGCGGGCACTGCTCAGCATGCAGCTGCCGCAGTGGCCGAAAAGGTTCGCCCTTCCGACAAGTAGTACACGGTTCGGTGACGCTTCATTTGCTGTAAGGATTTGCGATTACTGTAGAACAAGAACATGCGGTCTTTTGGGGCTGCGGGAACGGCGGTTTGCACCGCCGTTCTTCATACCTGCGGGTTATATGCGAAAGGAATGCTCGGTGAAGAAAAGCGAATATCTTATCAGCGAGCTTCGCGGTGTGCCGGTTTACGAGCCTGGGAAGAAGGAAAAGGCCCCCAAGCGTGTGGGCAAGGTGCATCATTTCGTATTTCATCCGAAGGCGCGCCGCGTGGTCGGATTTACAGTGAAGCGTCCCGATATAGCGCTTATGGCTCACAGGTCCGATCTCTTCGTAGCTCTTGATGGCTTCGAAATCGAAGACGGCCATATTCTTATCGACCCAAAAAGTTCTTCAGTTGGCAAGGCTGCCTGCAAACATCTGGGTGTTTCCTGGGATGAATGCATTATGTGGCAGGGCCTTCCCCTTATGACCGAAGCGGGCGACCGCTGTGGGTTTGTGGGCGATGTCCGTTTCGCCAGCGCCGATGGCGCCGTTCAGGTTGTTTCGGTTGATAGGGGCAAAACCGCCGATATCTTGCTGGGCTATACTGACATCCCCGCTTCTTTGGTGAAGGGTTTTAAGTTGGGGGTTGGCGATAGGCTCAACAACGAAGATGGCGAAGATTTCCTTCGCGGTGCCATCATCGTTTCTCCTGAGGTGCTTGCCATGGCACCCGAAGGCGGTCTGGCGGAAAAGGCCGGTTCGGCAAGCGCTGTGGTTAACGACAAGGCCACCAAAGCGGTTAACAAGGTTAAGCCAGCTGCGTCTCAGGCTGCCCATAAGGCAGGCGAAGCGGTTAACGACGGCGCTTACAAGCTAGGCGTTCAGCTTTCCAAGACCAAGGGCATGTTCTCGAATTTCAAAGAAGAGTATCGTCGAGCTCGCAATGGCGAGGATAGCGAGGAATAATGGGCGGCGTTTCTAAGGAAACTGTTTTCGTATTCGGACACGAAATTAAGAAGAGCGACTTGTTCAAGCTTGTTGGCTTGGTGGTATTTATCGCTTTGCTGTCCGGCATCGTTGCTGCATTGTGGCCCAGCTTTTCCATGCTGTTCGAACCCGATGGGCTCGACCGTATGATAGAAAGCATTCAAAGCCAGGGGCCGGTGGGCGTGCTTATCCTGCTGGGTTTGCAGCTGCTGCAGATTGTGGTTGCCTTCATCCCCGGTGAAGTGGTGCAGGTTGCTGCGGGCATGCTTTATGGCCCCCTGTTCGGCACGCTTATCATCTTGCTTGGTTGCGTTATTTCCAGTTCTCTTATCTACATGCTGGTTCACAGGTTGGGGGCGCCCTTCGTTCGGGCAATGGTGGACGAAAAGCACTTGGTGAAGTTCTACGAGTTCGAGCGATCGGGAAAACTGAACCTTATCGTGTTCGTGCTCTTCTTGATTCCTGGCATGCCGAAAGATGTGTTCACCTACCTGGTTCCGCTCACCAATATGCGCATGCGCGCGTTCTTGATCCTTTCGACTGTGGGGCGCATTCCTGGCGTTATCGTTTCCACGTATGCTGCCGCCGGTTTGGCGGAGGGTGATATTACCACGAGTCTTATCATTTTCGGCATTGCTGCCGTTCTTATGATCTTGGGCATTGTTTTCCGCGACAAGATCATGCGCGTGTTGGGCACCCAGCGTGCGCTTCATGAGATGGATAAAGAACGCGAAGAAAAGCAGGCAGAGGAAATCCTGCGCGAGTCTCTTCAGCAGGAAGACGAAAAGAAGGCAGAGTAGTATGGCTGACAGGGAACAGGGGCCATTCGCGCATTCTCCGGAACCTCCGCAATCGGGGAACTCTGCCGCGCAGCCATCGGGGGGTCCCGTCCAGTCCGCTGAAGCGTTTCGCGCTTCCCCTGTGCAGCCGCACTATGCGGCGCCTCTCGCTTCGCGTGACCACGTGGCAACCGGGTTTCTAGCCCTGCTTCTTGGCGTTTTTGGCGTTCATAAGTTTTATTTGGGCTACAATGCCCAAGGCTTCACGTTGCTTGCCCTCACTGTTATCGGGGGGCTTTTCACGTTCGGAATAGCAACAGGGGTCGTGTGGATTGTTTCGGCGATAGAAGCTATTGCATATTTCTTGAAAAGCCAGAGCGAATTTGAGCGGATTTACGTGTATGGCAAACGTGAATGGTTTTAACCCTCTAAGTCCCATTGAGATGCCTTCTGCTTTACGGGAAAAGGGAACGGAAGGCGGCTTGCTCGTATTTGCGGGGCTTTTTGTTTGGAAGATGTTGCCTATGGGGTTTATCGTGCGATGTCGCTTTGTCTGCGGCAATAGCGCGATATAATAGTGACATCGTGTGTATTCATGCCTTTAAGGAGGAACATTATGCCCACCATCACCCGTGATCAGGTTAAAGTCCCTGCGGACGTTATGCCTGAAGCTCGTGAGACGTACATTGACAACTACATGAAGGCAACCCGTGGTACGGGCCGCCTGATGCTTTTTGCTTGCGACCAGAAGATCGAGCACCTGAACAAGGACTTCTACGGCGAGGGAATCGACATCTCCGATGCTGAGCCTGAGCATCTTTTCGAGATCGGCTCTCAGGGCACCATCGGTGTTCTGGCTGGTCAGCGTGGCCTCGTTGCTCAGTACGCTCCCGATTATCCGGAGATCAACTACCTCATCAAGATGAACTCCAAGACCAACCTGGTTAAGGGTTCTCAGGACGATCCCTACAGCCCCCAGCTTTATGATTTGGAAGCTGTTCTGGCTATGCGTGAAGCTGGCGTGAACATCGTTGGTCTTGGCTACACCATCTACCTGGGCTCCGAGTACGAGTCCACCATGATGGCTGAAGCTGGCGAGCTCATCGCAGAGGCCCATGCTGCTGGTTTGCTGGTTGTACTGTGGATCTACCCCCGCGGCAAGGCTGTTGCTGACGAAAAGGATCCCGATCTGATTGCTGGCGCAGCTGGCGTTGCTCTGTGCCTCGGTGCAGACTTCGTAAAGGTCAACCCTCCTCATGAGGTTGAGGGCCAGACTTCTGCAGAGGGTCTTGCTATCGCTTCCAAGGCTGCTGGTCGCACTGGCCTGGTTTGCGCTGGTGGCTCCAAGGCAGACGCTAATGTATTCCTTACCGAGCTGCATAACCAGATCCACATTGGCGGTGCTTGTGGTAACGCTACCGGCCGTAACATCCATATGCGTTCCACCGAAGAAGCAATTCGTCTGTGCAACGCTATTTCCGCTATCACTTTGGGTGATTGGAGCGTTGAAGACGCTGAGGCAGTATTCCGCGGCGAAAAGAATTTCGCACTCTAAGAGGTGTAATGACGCTGTGCGCCGTTCTGGCGGCGCGGGGAAACCTCAAAGGGCAAGGCATGGCGCGAAGGCCAATGCCTTGCCCTTTTCAATTCTCCTGCATTCGCCAGGATGGCGCCTGCTTTCAATTCCCCTGTACTCTCGTAAGGGTGCCCGCTGACTTGCATGGCGAACCTAGGGTTATGAATCGGAATGCCGCACCCGTTTGGGTGCGGCATTTTTTGTGCTTGTAGTTGGCTGGCTTGAAAGGCGGTCGCTCATTCCTGATTTGGCGCAACTGAAGGGATAATCGCCCTCTTGGAAAAGATGCCGATGAAGCGAGAACGGCATATGCACAGATTGACCGAAAGCTCCGAACGCAGGCTGCAACCCAGGTTCCGGTATCAGGGAGCCGCGAAAAGGGCAGGAAGGTGTTCCAGGGCAAGCCGCTTCCGGGGTGCGTTCAGGAAAGGTTGCGGTATCAATGAGATGAGAAGAGGATGCGAAGGGGAGGAAAAAACTCTGTGAAAACGGCAATAGCTTTATACTCAGCTATAAAACCGCAGGTTAACCTGCGGTTTCCTCTGTCATAGTTTCTTCAGCGTGAGCCGCGTTGGAAGGTGAGCTGTGATTGTGCTGCTGGTCGCTTTGTTCTGTCTGTTCGCTCTAATAACGATACGAGATGTGCGCTATCGATTGGTGTATGGGGAGGATTTGCTGATGCTGGTGTCGCTGCGCATTCTTGCGGCAGCCCTTTCTTTGTACCCTAACGAATCTAGCTTGCCGGTACATCAATGGGGCTTTGGCTCTTTGGGCGTTTCTGCCTTGGTGGCAGGTTTTGCCGCGGTGTCGTTTTGGATGCTGGGGCAGTTGGTGTCTAAGCTTTCGCACAGCGCTGCCCTAGGTGGGGGAGATGTGCTGTTGTTGGCTGCGTGCTGTCTATTCCTGGAGGCCGGGCGTTTGAGCACATACATCCTGCTTATTGCTCTATTTGGTATTGTTCTTGCCTTGGCTTGGCTGTTCATAAAGAAGAGCAAAACCTTCCCATTTGCACCAGCATTGGTCTGGCCCTGTTGGCTGCTGCTGGTTCTGTAAGCATGGGATGGGCGGGCCTGTCTCGTTGTGCTGATCTGTTTGTTGCGCTCATCCGACCGTTAGGCTCATCTGCCCATCGTGAAAACAAAAATCCGAGCGTTTTTGCAATTTTTTTGCGATTGGGGATTCCCTCTTGCTTTTGCAAAGCGGAATTGGACCGTTTTGTGTCCGATTTTGTGCGTTTTCGGGCCGAAATCCGTGCTTTGGCGCCCTGCGGCGATCCTTAATCGCAAAAAAGTTGCAATTCGGGCCGCATTTCTGTTTCTGGGTTTCCAGAATTGCTCTGCGGGGCAAATATTCCGAGGTGCATTTGTCTGCATTCCGAATGGGCGTATTGAATGAGCACGAAAACAAAAAAGGCTTGCTGAAAAGCGAGCCTTAATCATGTGAAGTGGTGCCCGAGGCGGGATTTGAACCCGCACGTCTTTCGACAACGGTTTTTGAGACCGCCGCGTCTGCCGTTCCGCCACTCGGGCGCAGAACTGCATTATACCTAAAACTAGGGAATTCGTCATCAGAAACGAATTATTCATAATCCTTCTGCTGGAAATAGTTTTTCGAGCTCTCTATCAGTTTCCTTTAACTAGCTATAAACAATCCGTAGAACAGGTTTCTTGCGGCGCATGCTAGTGCAGGCGCATAATAATTTCTTAGCCAGTTTCTGGCTCATGTTAGGAGGATTAAATACCATGATCAATGAAACCATGTACGGTTTGGGCAACGCCCCTTCTGCAATTCGCGAGCTTTTTGCGTACGGTCTTGAGCGAAAGGCCGAAATTGGCGAAGACAAGGTTTTCGATTTCAGCATCGGTAACCCCAGCGTCCCAGCTCCCGATAAGGTAGCGAAAACCATGCATGAGTTGGCCGACATGCCTCCTGCTCAGCTGCACGCATATTCTCCAGCTTCGGGCTTGGATGAAACGAAAACGGCGATTGCGGACAATCTTAATCGCCGTTTTGGCACCGACTACGCTGCCAAGAACTTCTACCTCACCACAGGCGCGGCTTCGTGCCTTTCTTGCTGCATTAAGGCAGTTATTGTTGATCCAGGCGATGAGATTATCGTTATCTCGCCTTACTTCCCTGAATATCGCGTTTGGATTGAGGCCGATGGCGGTACCTGCGTAGAGGTTCCCGCACGTGAGGACAATTTCCAGATCGACTTGGATGCGCTTGCTGCAGCCATTAACGAACGCACGCGTGCTGTTATTATCAACTCGCCTAACAATCCGGTAGGTGTGGTGTACACGCGCGAAACCCTTGAAGGCTTGGCTGAAGTGTTGCGCACGAAGCGCAAGGAATTTGGCAGCTCGCTGTTCCTTATCTCCGATGAGCCATATCGCGAACTCGCTTACGGGCCAGAGGTTTCCTGGGTTCCCTCCATCTATGACAACACTTTGGTGTGCTATTCCTGGTCGAAATCCCTTTCTCTTCCGGGCGACCGCATTGGTTACGTTTTGGTTCCCAACGAAGTTGAGGAATCTGAGCGCGTGATGTTTGCCGTTGCTGGCGCAGGTCGTGCATTGGGCTATATTTGCGCTCCTGTATTCTTCCAACGAGTGATTGCCGCATGCGTTGATGAGCCAGTGAACGCATCCGCCTATGCTGCCAACCGCGAGCTGCTTACCAAGGGCCTCGATGAGCTGGGGTATCACTACATCGCACCCGACGGAGCTTTCTATCTGTGGATGCAGGCGCTTGAGCCCGATGCCCAGGCATTTTCCAACAAGGCGAAGGAACACGAACTCTTGCTGGTTCCCTCCGATAGCTTTGGCGTTGGTGGCTGGGTACGCGTAAGCTACTGCGTTTCCGCCGACGTAATCCGCAATTCCATGCCTGCCTTCGCGGCGCTTAAGCGTGACTATGAATAGGGAGCTTGATCCCATCAAGGGTGCCATCTTCGATTGCGATGGCACCCTTCTTGATTCTCTAGGGGCGTGGCGCAGCCTAGAGGACGAGGTGTCCCGATTGGCGGGCGTTATGGTTACGCCTGAAGAGCACAAGATGTTCACCACATTCACCATTCCCGAAGTAGCGCGTTATTTCCATGAGCAGTATGGGCTTGCTTCGAGCATGGAAGCGGTTATGGGCATTATGGACGAGTACATGATGTCTTATTACGAGCGCGCCCACCTTATGCCTGGCGCCGAGGCCATTCTTGAATCGTGTGCTCGAAACAATGTGAAGATGAGCATGGCTTCTTCCAGCAAGCCGCAGTTTCTGTGGGCGGGCGCTAAGGCAACAGGCATTGCCGATTACTTCAGCGCCATCGTTTCGGTTGAGGAAGTGGGCGCCTCGAAACGCGAACCAGCAGTGTACGACCGTGCTCGTGAAGCAATGGGAACGGAAAAGGCTCTTACCTGGGGTTTTGAAGATGCCCTGTATGCTATGGACACCCTTGTAAAAGCAGGTTACCCCGTATTTGGCCTTTACGATGAGGCGCATGGCGTGCCTCAAGTGGAAGTGGAGAAGCGCGCTCGCCTGGTAGCGCCGACGCTCGAGAACGTTGCTGTCCGTGAGGGAAATCTTGTTGTTAGCTAGCGTTTACCTTGGGAAACGGTGTGGGGCAGTGTGCTATCGCTTACCCAATTCGTCTTCCAATTTGTAATAGAGGCGCCTGCCTTCAATAATGGCGTCCTCAAGCTCGGAAGGGTTTTTCATCAGGGAGGGCAAAATAGACTCTCCTGTCATGGAAGCGATGTGCTCCGGCGTGTAATCGCGAACCGAATACCCTGATGCTTCCAAGATCAGCTCCTTGCGGTGCTTTGCGTGGTAATGGTGCTGTAAGCCTTCGTTGGTGGACAAGATAACGACGGTCTGCTCGTCTGCGGGACGCTCGAAAAAAGTACCCTCTTCGATGCCGCGCTCAATAATGGTAATCAGCGTTCGGTAGAGTTTGCGGTATCGGTCGAAGAATGCTTCGAACCCAGAAGGATTATCGTTTGCGATGGTTTCAAGCTCCCAAAAATCAAAAGGAAGCTCGCATTTGTGCACAACATCGAAGGCGATGAGGGCGTAAAGCTGTGCTGCGCGGTTTGAGCTATGCGCTTCAAGATCTTTGGCGGTGGGGATGCATTCGTTAGGATTCAGAATGCTTTCAATAAGCGCTTCTTTTGAAGCGAAATAGTAGTAGAAAGATGAAGGATCGACCCCGGCTTGGCGAGCGATTTCGCTCATGGAGGTACGGGCATAGCCTTTAGTGCGGAAAAGCCCAATGGCAACGGCGATAATATTGTTGCGGGTCTCTTGGCTTTTCGCGCGTGCTTTAGTGCGTGAGTTTGCCATGATTCCCCTCCTTAACTGTGTCATTGACAAGCTTTTATTATGCCAAATTGCCGAAGGGGTATCTAATGTTTTGCGGCAAAGGGCTGCTTTTGGCTTAAATGGAACAGAAATGGTTCCATTACTGGTGCTAATCGGTTCCCAGAATGGAGTTCATGATGCCTGAGACGATGGAAATGACAATAGAGGCAACAAATCCCGATCCGAACGAATCGATGACGAACCCCGCGCCGAACAGCGCATTGCCCATTGAAGCGGCTACATACAGCAGAATGGTGTTGATAACCAGATAGAACACGCCCAATGAAAGCACGGTTATGGGAAGGCCGATAAGCTGGAGGAAGGGCTTTATGGTCATGTTCAGCAGGGCAATAATGAGCGCCATTACGGCAATGGAGCCCCATGAGCTTCCCGCTCCAACGATGTCGATGCCCGGAACAAGCCAGACGGCAACGCCGACCGCAACGAAAATCGCAATTGTGCGCAAGATGAACTGCATGGCAAAGCTCCATTTCCCTTGTAGGCATCATTTACAATAAATACGCTAGCAAAGCATCTTGCGGCAGCGCAAGGCGCGCTGCCTCTTTGTTTCCCTCGGGTAGGAATTGGAAGGAAAGCCCTTGATGATAGACGCAATAGAAAAGACTATTCGCACACAGGGCCTGTTCAGTGCTGCAACTCCCGTAATCGCCATGGTTTCAGGCGGATCGGATTCGACGGCGTTGGCGTACCTCGTCAGCGATCTACACAAACGCGGTCTTGTGGGGCAGCCCGCCATCCTGCACGTTAACCACCTTCTTCGTGGCGAAGACGCCTATGCCGATCAGAGGTTCGTGGAAAAGCTTGCCGCCCATTTGGAGATCCCATTCTTCTCGTGCGAGATCGATGTGGCGTCTTTGGCTAAAGCAACCGGTGGCAATGAAGAGGCTATTGGTCGAAATGAGCGCTATTTGGCAGCGCATGAAGCCTTGGAAAGCCTGTGTCGTCATGTGATGATCCCCATTTCGGAAGGGCGCATCGTTACCGCGCATACCCAAGACGATAGGGTGGAAAATTTCTACATGCGATCTATCGTAGGCACGGGTCCTGGTGGTTTTCGCTCCATGCTGTACGCTAACGGGCCGGTGGTGCGTCCCCTATTGGACGTATCGCGTCAGGCGCTACGCGATTTCGTAAACGACATCCCCGTCAATGAGGCGGTGGTCGACGAAGAGGGGAACCGCTGGCGCGAAGATGCCACCAACGCCCATACCGATAGGTTCCGTGCGTTTGTGCGCCATGAGATAATCCCAAAGGCGAAAGAGCGCAATGGGCAGCTGCTCGATACTCTTTGCCGAACCATGAACCTTATTGCCGACGAAGACGATTTCCTTGACTCTTTGGCGAGCGAAGCAGCTGAGAGCAATTTGGAGTGGATCGGCGGTGACGGGGAAGGCTCGTTCGATGGCTGTCGCTTGCTTCCCGTTTTCGGCGCGGTTGCACGTCCGTTGCAACGTCGCGTGGTGATGGCCGTGCTCGAGGCCTTTATTGGGAACGAGAGGCGCATTGAATCGGCATCGATCGAGGCGATCCTTTCCGCCTTCGATGAAGAAGGTGCTCCCATCAGCGGTTTCGTTGCCAATGTACAGGGAAATTTAGCGGTGAGTGCCAACAAGCAAGGCGTTTTGGTGGAACCGATGGCCATATTCCGCGCACGCAGGAAGCCCAACCGTGCGTAACGTGCGTTTGGACACTGAAACGTATCGCTTACCTGAACCCGTCTGGAATATGCCAACGGCAGTCGAACGTACTGGCCAAGGCAATTAGCCCAATTGGCCCAAAAGGAGAATTACATGCCCGATACAACCTCTATTCCCGTAAACGTTATCCTTGCTTCGAACAGTCCACGCCGAAAGCAGTTGCTCGAAGAAGCGGGCGTCAAGTTTACGGTGTATACCGGCTCTACTGAAGTGGACGAATCGCTTGATGCGGATCAGCGCGCACAGCCCTCTGAAGCGGTGAAGAAGCTTGCAGAGCGCAAGGCCGGCTCGGTTATCCAAGACATTTTGGCCGAAAACCCTGTAGGCCTGGGCATTGTTATCGGCGCCGATACCACGGTGGTGCTTGATGGGGAAATGCTGGGCAAGCCCTACAGCGCAGATCATGCGCGTGAGATGCTGGGGCGGCTTTCGGGTCGAACGCATGAGGTAATCACAGGCGTTTCCGTGTGGCTTGTCATGCTCAACGAATCGGAGGAAAAGGGAGGCGACGGCAATGTTTCTTTGGCGTTCCGCTCTTTCTCCGAAACCAGTACGGTAACGTTCAAGGAGCTTTCGGCTGAAGATATCAACGCTTATGTTGCTACGGGTGAAACCATCGACAAGGCAGGTGCCTACGCCATCCAGGGTAAGGGTCGTAGGTTGGTAGAAAGCTACGACGGCGATTTCAACAACATTGTGGGTCTGCCCGTTGATACGCTTCTGAAGAACTTCCCCGAAATCTTGCAGGAAACCATCGAAGCCGAGGTTAAGTCAAAAGAATAATCGCAGCTTATGCGTCGCTTATGTGCCGCCACCCCTCAAAAAGGGGTGGCGGTGCTTTTGTACAGTGAAGATTTATTGCAAAACAGTCACAGGCACCTTTCCGCAAATGCGCTAAGGAAAGCTTTTGTTACACTGAAGTACTGTCTATACCCGTATTTACTCCACCTAGAGGTGGGAAAAGAGGCTTTCGTGGAGCAGCATCCCAATCTTGAGCGCATCCTTTTTTCTGAGGATGAGATTCGTACGCGCGTAAAGGAAATGGGCGCACAGATTACCGAAGATTATGCAGGCAAGAGCATCGTGGTGATTTCGGTGCTGCGAGGAGCGGCTATCTTCATGGCTGACTTGGTTCGCGAAATCCACCTGCCGGTCGAAATGGACTACATGGCCATTTCTTCCTACGGCAACGGCATGAAGAGCTCCGGTGTGGTTCGCATCATCAAAGACCTCTCCAGCCAGATCGAGGGCCGTCATGTGCTTATCGCCGAAGATATCTTGGACAGCGGTCTTACCCTGCGCTATCTGATCAAGAACCTTGAATCGCGCAATCCCGCTTCCATTGAAGTGGCAACGCTTCTTCGCAAGGACACCCCTAATCAGGCAGACATCAAGTGCAAGTACATTGGCTTCGAGTGCCCCGATGAATTTATCGTTGGCTATGGCCTCGACTATGCTGAGCGCTATCGCAACCTTTCATGCATCGGCGTGCTGAAGCCCGAAGCAACTCAGGAATAACGTCCGTTGGTTCGATCGAAGAACATAAGGAACTAATAACCTATGGCACAAACACCCAATCAAAAGAAGCCTAATCACAGCAAGCCCCCATTGCCCAAGCAGCCCAATCGTTCCAATATCGTTACGCTGGTTGTGTTCTTGGCCGTTGGTATTTTCTTTGCCGTGATGATGACCCGTACCATGACGGCAACGAATGGCATTACTCAGACCGATGAATTGGTAACGTCTGAGTTTACCCAGGCTGTCGAGCAGGGCCGCGTGAACACCGCCGTTTACGACACCGGCTCCTATACCATTACGGGCACCTATTACCCTGCCGCTACGGCAGGTGAGGCAACGGCGGATGCGTTCAACACCGCATTCAACGCGTTGAACTCCGGCATGGCCAGCAGCACGGGCGCTCGTCCCACCATCGTGCAGACGCAGGAGCTTGCGGCATCCAAGCTTGGCTCCGAGCACAACTATACCTGCACATGGGTAGGCTCCGATTCGCTGGGTCAGCTTATGGCGGCGCATCCCACCATTCAGTACAGCGTACGTCTGGCATCGCCTTGGGGTTCCATCCTGGCATCGATTCTGCCCATTTTGATCATTGCCGGCCTGCTGTTGTTCTTCTTCTCCCAGATGAACAAGGCAAACAATTCGCAGATGTCGTTCGGCAAGGCAAAGGTGAAGAAAAGCGTTGAGGAGCATCCCGACGTTCACTTCTCCGACGTTGCCGGCGTCGACGAAGCGGTTGAGGAAATGCAGGAAATCAAGGACTTCCTGGAAAACCCTGCAAAGTATCAATCTCTTGGTGCAAAGATTCCTCGCGGTTGCCTTTTGGTGGGCCCTCCGGGTACTGGTAAAACCTTGCTTGCGCGTGCCGTTGCGGGCGAAGCGGGCGTTCCGTTCTTCAGTATCTCTGGCTCCGACTTCGTAGAAATGTTCGTAGGCGTGGGTGCTTCCCGTGTGCGTGACTTGTTCAAACAGGCAAAGGAATCCTCTCCTTCGATCATCTTCATCGACGAAATCGACGCCGTTGGTCGTCAGCGTGGCGCCGGTTTAGGCGGTGGCCACGATGAACGCGAGCAAACCCTGAATCAGCTGCTTGTTGAAATGGACGGCTTCGAGGCCAACGATTCCGTTGTCCTCATTGCCGCAACCAACCGTGCCGACGTTCTTGACCCTGCTCTGCTTCGCCCGGGCCGCTTCGATCGTCAGATCGTTGTCGATGCTCCTGATGTGAAGGGCCGCGAAAAGATCCTGAACGTCCATGCCGCCAACAAGCCTCTGGCTGATGATGTCGATCTTGCCAGCATCGCTAAGCTCACCCCTGGCTTCACGGGTGCTGATCTGTCTAACTTGCTCAACGAGTCGGCGATTCTTACGGCTCGCCGTAACAAGCACATCATTACCAACAAGGAAGTCCAGGACTCTATGGAGCGCGTTATCGCCGGTCCTGAGCGTAAGGGCCGCGTTCTTGATGAGCGCACGCGCAAAACCATTGCGTACCACGAGTCCGGTCATGCCCTGGTTGGCCATATGCTTGAAGGCGCCGACCCTGTTCACAAGATCTCGATCATCTCTCGTGGTCGTGCTCTGGGTTATACGCTTTCCATTCCCGACGAAGACAAGGTGCTCAACAGCCGCAACGAAATGCGTGATGAACTTGCTGTGTTCCTCGGCGGTCGCGTTGCTGAAGAGTTGTTCTGCGACGATATCACTACGGGTGCCTCCAACGACCTTGAGCGTGCAACGAAGATGGCACGTGCTATGGTTACCAATTACGGCATGAGCTCCGACTTGGGCGTGCAGGTGTTCGGCCAGCCCAATCACGAAGTGTTCTTGGGCCGCGATTATGGCAACACGCAGGATTACTCCGACGATACGGCTCGCCGCATCGACGACGAGGTTGCTCGCATCATGAAAGAAGCCCACGACCGTGCGGTAGAGATTCTCTCCTCCAAGCGCGATCAGATGGACCTTATGGCTACCGTTTTGCTTGAGCGCGAAACGATCGACGGCGATGCCTGCCAGGCGCTGCTCAACAACCGTTGGGCGGAATACTTGCAGGAAGAGCAGGCCAAGGAAGCCGAAGGCAAGAAGCCTGAGCTTGAAGCTGCCGAAGATGCTCCCGTTGATGCAACTGCTCAGCAGGATCAGCAAGCTTCCGCAGTAAGCCAGGCAGCGCCGACGAAGCCTGAAGCCCCTGATGAAGGAACGTCGGGCCCTGAATCGGGCAACCAACAGTAATGGTCGGCAACGCCCCGGGTCATATGGCCTGGGGCGTGGTTTATAAGGAGCAAAACAATGATTTGGCGCTGTGGACGCTATCCCTTTGATTCTCGCACTCCCGTTATCATGGGCATTTTGAATGTGACCCCCGATTCGTTTTCCGATGGTGGCTCGTATGCCAACGTCGAAGAGGCGGTAGCTGCTGCCCAGAAAATGGTTGAAGAGGGCGCTCTTATTATTGACGTGGGCGGCGAATCCATGCGCCCTGGCGCAAATCCTGTGTCTGTCGAAGAAGAGCTTTCTCGCACTATCGAGGTAGTGAAGCAGCTAGCGGAAAAAGATATATGCGTGAGCATCGATACCCGCCATGCCGAGGTGGCGAAGGCGGCAGTTGAGGCAGGCGCAAGCATCATCAACGATGTGACCGGCTTCCGCGATCCCGCTATGGTTGAGGTGGCCAAGGGCTGCGATGCCGGTTTGGTGGTGATGCATATGCTGGGCGATGATCCTCGCACTATGCAGAACGAACCTCAATATAACGATGTGGTGGCAGAAGTATGCGAATACCTTTCCAAGCGTGCTGCCGAGCTTGAGGCGGCAGGTATCGCCCACGATCGAATCTGCCTCGACCCTGGTCCTGGCTTTGGCAAAACAGCCAAGCAGACTATCGAGCTTATGCGCAATTTCCAGGAGTTGGTGCATGTGGGGTATCCCACAATGGTTGCCGTTTCTCGAAAGAGCTACATTGGCTACGCCTACAACATCGACGATCCCAAGGAGCGCGATGCTGCATCTGCTGCAGAGGCGTTGATGGCATGCGAGTTGGGCGCTTCGGTAATTCGTACCCACAATGTGGCGCTAACCGAAGAGTCGCTGAAGGAAAACCTGCGCCCCTATGCATTTATCGGCCTTGGCTGCAACGTCGCATTGGTTGCCGATGAGGGCGAGGAACTCGAGGGCAAAAAGGCAATGCTCAGCCAGGCCATTACCGACATGTGCTTGCTTCCCGATTCTCAGATCATCGATGTTTCCAGCTTCTACGAAAGCGAGCCCGCTTACGTGGAAGACCAGGATTCTTTCGTCAATGCGGTGCTTGTTTTGCGCACGGGTTTGCCTCCGCAAGAGCTTTTGCGCTATCTGAATATCATCGAAGACAGGCTGGGCCGCATCCGTGAAAAGAAGAACGGTCCGCGTACGTGCGATCTGGATATCCTTGATTACCAGGGCTATGTGTCCGATCTGGAAGTGCTGACTTTGCCTCACCCGCTGCTTACCGAACGCGATTTCGTGGTGAAGCCGTTGCTTGAGATTGCTCCCAACCATGAGCTTTCGGATGGTACGAAAGTCACGCTTGACACCGTAACGGTGGGCAAGGCATGGAAGTGCTAAGCCGGTCCGAACAGAAGAACACCGGTCGTGTCGCAGAAGGCGCCTCTACGGTGGCGCCTTTGCGCCCGGTCGTTTCCTCTTTTTGGGACTTGCATGCTTATGCGTGCGTTCGCTCGACGAATGAGCTTGTGAAGGATGCGCTTCGTCGGGGCGTCTCCGAGGGGTATTGCGCAACGGCTTTGAAGCAAGAAGGTGGCTACGGGCGTCAAGGAAGGGTTTGGGTCAGCCCTTTGGGCGGCGTATACACTTCCTTCGCATTGCGGCCACAAGTTGCGCCGTATGTGCTCCCTACATTGAGTTTGGTGGCCTCATTGGCAGTAGCCGATGCGCTTGAGCAGGTGCGCCCAAGCTGTAACCCGCTTATCAAATGGCCCAATGATGTGCTTTGCCCAGAGGGAAAACTCGCGGGCATTTCGCTTGAGGCTTTAGCTGGCGGCGTGTGCGTCGGCGTGGGGGTCAATGTGTATGAGCCTTTCGCCAAGCGCGAAGTTGAGGGGAAGTACTCCTTGGCGTATTTGCAAGATGGTGTTGTGGAAGCGGGCCTTTCTGCAGAACAGCGTACCGTCATGACCCAGGTGGTTGAAAGCATGCTTGAAGCAATGGAACGCCGCTATGGATGCTGGCTCCAGGAGGGCTTCTCGGCTTTTGTCGATGAGTACAGCCAGCGCTTCGCTTATCGCAACAAGCGCGCGTCCCTTGCGCTTATCAATGGAGATGAAACCATTGAGGGAATTATTCGTGGCGTTGATGGCTTGGGGCGTTTGCTTGTTGAAAACGACGTTGGGGTTGTTGTGCCCATGAGCTCTGGCGAAGTGCACGTGACTTCATTCCAGAGCTAGCCCCGCGGCTGCCAGTTTAGAGCAGTAAAGATTTCAAGCCAATAAGAATGAGCACAACGCCGCCGATGATGGTAGCCTTTTCGCCGAGTGCGTTGCCGAAGCGCTTGCCGATAATCAGGGCAACGGCGCAGGTAAGTGCTGTAGTGATGCCGATAATACCCGAAGAGGTGAGCACGTTTACCTCCAAGGCAGCGAAGCTCACGCCAACCGCCAGGGCATCGATGCTGGTGGCAACTGCCTGGAGCAGCAGTACGGGCACGGTGAGCGTTTGCCCAGATGTTTCCTCGCCCTCTTCTTCGTGGAAGGCATCCCAGATCATCTTCCCGCCAATGAATCCCAGGATCAAAAAGGTGATGAAGCCGGCATACTGGGTGATGAATTCGCTTACCAGCTGGCCTAGGACAAACCCCACAACGGGCATAAGGAACTGGAAGAAGCCAAATGCAAGGGGCATGGAAAGACTACGGGCACGAGAGATTTTAGGATAGGCGAAGCTGTTGGAGATGGTGACAGCAAACGCATCCATGGCGAGTGCTAGACCAAGTATGACGATTTCGAAAACGCTCACGGTAATCCTTCCTTCTGCGCAAACCTGTATTATCCCTCGGGGCATGCTGCTTGTTGTCTAGGTGACCAGCATGACACACATTTGATAAATACATGCATTTTGTCTAGGGGATATGGCGGTATTTAAGCTGCGTTATCAGAATAGGCAGAGCAATTGATTAGCTGCGCGCGTTGATGCGGGCGGCATAGCACGATAAACAACATGAGCGAAAGGTATCGAGCCCGCATGGCCGAAGAGCAAATCCAGGGAGAACGGGAAGAAAAACAGGGGACACATTTCGAAGAGGGTACTATGCGCAAGCATGCTGCTGGGGGAGCAGCCGCCAAGGGCAACGATCGTACAGCGCGTATGGGAACGGGCCCCATTCCGAAATTGGTACTGGAATTCGCCATTCCCTCCATTGTGGGTATGCTGGTTAACGGTGCCTACAACGTAATCGACTCCATCTTCCTTGGCCAGGCCATGGGCGAGATTGGCCTTTCGGTGGCAACTGCCGCCATGCCGCTGATGACCATTTTCATGGCGTTGGGCATGCTTATTGGCAACGGCGGTAATGCGCTTGCTGCACTGCGCTTAGGCGAAGGCAGCAAGCAGGCTGCCGAAAAGAGCCTTGGCAATACGGTGTGCCTTGGAATCATCATTGCGGTTGTGGTGGCTATAATCGCCTGCATTCCGCCCTGCATGGAGGCGCTCCTCTCGCTTTCCAGCGCTACGCCTGAAATCCACGATTGCACCTACTCGTTCATCCAGATCATCGCTTTCGGCGTTATCTTCCAGATCATCGGCATGGGTGTGAATAACTTCATCCGTACGGCAGGCGCACCAAACCGCGCCTTGCTTACCATGGTTATCGGCACGCTTTCCTGCATCATTCTGAATTACCTGTTTGTGTTGGTTTTCGGGTGGGGCGTTGTGGGCAGCGCGCTGGCAACCGTGCTTGGTCAGGCTGTTTCCTGTGTTTGTGTATTGTGGTACTTCCTGTTTACCAAGAACGTCGCATTCAAGCTGCACGCACGCAATTTGAAGCTCGATGCTGAAGTAGTAGGATTTATTTTCTCTTTGGGTGCTGCCAGCTTCATCATGCAGATGGCTATGTCGGTCATAAACTTCCTTGTTAACTATCTGCTGGTATTCTACGGTGCGCAGAGCCCCTTGGGGGCCGAGGCCGCGCTGGCGTCTATCGGCGTTGTTCAGCGTTGCGCCATGTTTACCGTGCTGCCCCTTATTGGCACCGCAGTAGCGATTCAGCCGCTGCTGGGATTCAACTATGGGGCAGGGCTTATCCCACGCGTGCGCGAAACTGTGCGCTTCGGCATCTTGATGGCTACGGTTATCGGCACCTGCATGTGGGTCATGATTATGCTGTTCTCGGGCGATATCGTAAGCTTCTTTGGCATTCGTGCTGACGCCCTGCGCGATTTCACTGCCTTTGCGCTGAAAATCCAGCTGCTTGTGCTTCCGGTTGTCGGCTTCCAGATTGTGGTGGGCAACTACTTCCAGGCAACGGGGCAGCCGATGAAATCTATCATTCTTTCCCTTACCCGTCAGGTTCTGTTCCTTATTCCTCTGTATATTGTGCTGCCTATCGTGTTGCCTATGCTGGTGCCTGCGCTTACCGGTTTGGACGCTCTGTATTTTGCGGTACCGATCGCCGATGGTCTTTCCGTTGTTACCGCGGCGGCGTTCCTCGCATTCGAGATGCGCCGTTTGAAGCGCGTTGAGGCCGGGGAAGAAACGTCTCGCTTTGGCAAGGGCGCAAAGCATTCGTAGGCGTCGTTCAGATTCCATGCGGTTTCGCTTGTGGGCTGATTGGCGGCCTGCGGGCCAGTGATGGTTGTCATGCTTAGCGCCGAAGAGCACGATGCAGAACATGGCCGTCCGTAGGCGGGCGGAGGCTGCTCCGAAGGGGCACACGTTCGAGGGTGTTATCGCTTGTTTTTGCAGCCTGCATGTATCACCAATCCCCGCGTTCCGTCCGCGAAGGGGCACGCGCTCGAGGGCGTTATCGCCGACTACCCGTAGCCGGGCGGCGGCCGTGGTTCGCAAAGCGCTCGTAGATGCTTGCATTAAATGCCTGTTAACGTTGAACCTTTGCCTCTTGTGTCCTATTGCCGAAAACGTCAAACTTCACCGGGTCGGTTTGGCCGCAAACGTTGGGCCCCGCCGAATCGGCTTGGCCGCAAACGTCGGACCGCACCGAATCGGTTTGGATACAAGCGTCAGGCCCCGTCGAATCGGTTTAGCTACAAACGTCATGCCGCACCGAATCGGTTTGGCTGCGAACGTCATGCCGCCCCGAATCAGCTTGGTCTGGAAAACGCCTGATAATTTGCAAAAGGCAACATATCATATCAATTTGTGTATTAACGTAGATTGAGAAGATGCGCTATACTGCCCGAACATGGCGCAGCGTGCGCTCGTAAAAATCGAGGAAGGAATAGACAAAATGTCTGAAGCAATGACGCAGCACTCCACCGCTCGTGCTCGTTCCGTCGCGTTCTGCGGCTTGTCCATCGCTCTTATGGCGGTTGCGGCATGGATTACGGTTCCCTTTGGACCGGTTCCCTTCACCCTGCAGACGCTGGCTGTGATGTTCGTGCTGTTCGCTCTGCCTGCAAAGCAGGCGTTGATCGCAATTGGCGGTTATATTGTTCTTGGTGGTCTGGGTCTTCCGGTGTTCTCTTCCTTCAAGGGTGGCTTGGCTGCGCTGATGGGCCCTACGGGCGGCTTCATCGTGGGCTTTTTCGTGGCAGCTTTGGTTGCTATTGCCGTTGCTGCCCTGTTGAAGCGCACTCCTCTGTTTGCTTCCGAGGAGCAGAAATCTTTCTTTGGCACCCACATTGCCGCAGGTGTTCTTGCCCGTAATGCGGTTATGGGCGTGGTGTTCCTGGCTGTCCTCTATGTGTTTGGCTGGGCATGGCTCATGCTGGCAGCGCATCTTAGCGCCGAGGCTGCTTTTGTCGCTGCAGTAGCGCCCTTCGTCCTGATTGACGTAATGAAGATGATCGCTGCTGTTCTGATTGCCCAGGCAGTAAATGCTGTGGTTGCTCGCTAGGTTTGCAAGCGCAGCTATCGAAGTTGTATTGCGAATATCGGACCGACTTCGATTAATCCGGATATCGGACTGGCTCTGATTGACCGCTAAGTAGGAGGATCGCATCATGCGGTCCTCCTTTTTTACATGAGTACTAGATGAATCCCGGCAAGAAACGGTCATTGCGTATTCTCGCGCAGTCGAAAGACGCCTTTCTGGGCAAGATCTAGCTGTAGTGCATTCCTAAGCGGCAAGCTGTGGCAATATTTCATCGCGGTGTATTCCCGAAAGGGCTTCAGACGGGAAAAACGCCCCTTCGTGGCAAGATATCGCCGAGATGCATGCAAAATCAGCTAATTTTGGCAAGATTTGTTTCCTACGTATCCTCAAAGGCGTGAAAAATGCCGTCAGGGAATACATCTCGCGAATATCTTGCCCAGAAGGGCCTCTTTTCCCGTCCGGAGCCCTCAAATCATGCACAATGGGCAAATTTTGCCACTCATTTGTGATTCCGCCTTCTGCGCGGAGGGGGGGTCGGCGCACGACCAGCGTTGTGATTCTGAGATATCGGAGCGTTGCGGTCCCCTTCACGTGGAGGCGCAAGCGTTGTGAGTCTCAACCGCAGGTGCAAGCTCATGGGGCCCACCCGGAGACGCAGGCTCATGGGCGCGTTTTGCCCGTAGGCAAGCCATGCATTAACCCACAGGCGCGAGCACCATGGGGCCCACCTGGATGCAAGCATCATGGGGCCCACCCGGAGGCGCAAACATCATGGGACCCAACTGGAGGCGCAAGCGTTGCGGTCGCCCTTCACGGGGTGCAAACGTTGTGGCTCGTTCTTTGTGCGGGAATGTCAGAGCGGCAACGAAAGCTACAGGGCGGGGAAGGCCATTACGAACACGGCGCCGCCTTCGGGGGCGTTGAATGCTGTTACCGTGCCGTCGAAGCTCTCTACGATTTCCTTCACGATGGCCAAGCCAAGGCCAGCGCCCCCGCTGTTGCGAGCGCGCGAGGCATCGCTGCGGTAGAAGCGCTTGAACAGAAGAGAAGGATCGTCTTCGATGCCGCAGCCATCATCTTTCACGGCAATAATTGCCTGGTCGTTCACGCCAGAAAGCAGAACCCGAACATGCCCGCCTTCTTCAACGTGACGAATGGCGTTGTCGACCAAATTGATGATGGCCTGTTTGAGGCGATCGGTGTTGCCCAGGATGTCGGGGGCGGCGCCCTCTACGCTTAAGGTGACGTTTTTGTCTTGGGCGATAGGCTCAAGCATTTCGATAACCTCTTGGGCAACGGGCGCGATATCCAAACGCTTCAAGGCTGCTGCAGGCACGCCTTCTTTGGCATGCTGCAAAGCCAGAAGCGAATTGGTGAGCTTCTTCAGGCGCTCCGATTCGCTCAGGATAATTTCGCAGAAATGTTCACGCGTCGATTGGGGCATATCGGGGTCGAGCATCAATTCGGCATTGCCGCTGATGGCGGTGAGGGGCGTGCGGAACTCGTGGGCAACATCGCTTACGAAAGAATCTTGACGGTCTTGCACTTTCGAAAGTTCGTCGAGTTTTGCCTCGTAGGCGCGGTTCAGCTCGCGGAAGTCTTCGGACAACTGGTCAACTTCGTAAAGCGCACCCGTTGGCTCGAACACAATGCTTTTATCGCCTTCGCGGTAAGCGCGTGTTTTCTGCGCCAATTCAGTGAGCGGCTGAGCGATGAAGTGTGCAATGAGCAAACTCAAGAAATAGCAGAGGCAGGAAACGGGGATGATGAATGCCAGGATGAAGTGCGAGCAGCCGAATACCAGTACGGCAACAGTTGCCGTAACAGAGCAGCCGAAAATAGCCAGCAAAGCGGTAAGAAAAGAAATATTGGTAAACAGCCTCATTGAATCCCCTCGAAGCGGCAGATGGCACATGCGCTGGCCAGCAAGCGTGCAGACTGCTCCAGCACGTCGACGCCGGCAAAGCGGCAGATGGCGTAAGCGCCGGTCTGCAAACGCCCCTTATTTCTTGAAGCGATAGCCGTATCCGCGCACTGTTTCAACAAGCTTCGGATCGTATCCAGCTGCTTCGATCTTATCGCGAAGGCGCTTGATATGCGTATCGACCGTCTTTGTTTCCGTGATAAATTCCCATCCCCATGCATCGTGGAGAAGATCTTCGCGGGAGACTACCTTGCCGGCATTGTGCATAAGGCAGCTTAGCAGCTCGAATTCGCGCGGGGTGAGGTCGATGGGGCCCTTTTCGCCTTGGGCAACATGCGTGTCTTCGTTCAGGGTGATGCCGCTCGCCGTTACTTCATTCGTGGGCTGCGCACTTTCCAGGCCTTGGCTGCGACGCAGGAGGGCGCGGGTGCGTGCAAGAAGCTCGCGCACGCCGAAGGGCTTTGCGAGGTAGTCGTCGGCTCCAAGCTCGAGTCCTACGACTTTGTTCAGTTCGCTGTCACGCGCAGAAAGGAACAGGATGGGCGTGGTCATCTTCGCGCGGATGCGGCGGCACAGTTCGTATCCGTCGATACCGGGCAGCATAATGTCTAAAATGAACAGATCGAAGTGGTCGCTCTCTATTTTTTCGAGCGCTTCTTCGCCGTTGGAAGCCACCTCGGTGAGGTAGCCTTCCTTCTGCATGGCATAGCTTACGAATTCAGTGATGGAAGGCTCATCGTCTACGATGAGTATGCGAGCGGGATTTTCCATTGCGCCACCTTCTGCGGATGCGTTAATTACGGTTACGGCTAAGGGATTGCCGTCCAAAATCGATAGTATGGTAGCATTCGCTCGTATCGCTTAAACCTGAAGGGATTGTCAGAAACATGTTACTTGCGATTGACGTGGGAAATACCCAAACCGTGCTCGGTGTATACGATGGCGAGCATTTGGTTCATATGTGGCGCGTGGCTACCAACGTGGACCACACCAGCGATGAGCTTCGAATAAAACTGCATGTTCTGATGGCTGCAGAAGGCGTTGATCCCAAGTGCATCGACGGCGCCATTCTGGCATCGGTGGTTCCCGCCCTTACCCACAATTGGGAAAAGGCATGCTATCGCTCGTTTTGCGTCAAGTTGCTCGTTATTTCCGCTCAAACGGTGGGGCATCTTATCAACATGGACCAGGAAAAGTTCGCCGAATTGGGAGCCGATCGCGTGGCCGATGCTGCCGCTGCGAAATGTCTGTACGGTTCGCCTGTCATCGTGGTCGATTTCGGCACTGCCACCAATATCGAGATCATCGACAAAACGGGCACGTTTGTGGGTGGCATCATTGCTCCCGGCGTTGATTCCTCCATGCGCAGTCTGCTTTCCCGTGCGGCGTTGCTGCGTTCCGTGGAGCTGGAAGACCCGGGCACGGCAATCGGAACCAATACGGCCGACGCGCTCAAGGTTGGCGTGGTGTACGGCGAGGCGGCTCGTGTCGACGGCTTGGTTGAGCGCGTCTTCGATCAGTTGGGTTATGAAGCCAAGGTTGTGGCAACCGGCGGCTTAGCTCACCGCATCGCCCCCGCAACGAAGCACATCGCCGAAATCAACCTTGAACTCACTTTGCAGGGTTTGCGTATGATCTACGATGAGATTGCCCAGTAAAAACCAGTAGGACAGAGCAATAAGCCAAGAAGAGGAAGCGAACTGTTTATGCTGACAGATATCGAAATCGCGCAGGCGGCAACGCCTTGCCCCATTACCGAAATCGCTGAAAAGGCAGGTATCTCGGAAGAGTACCTCGAGTGCTACGGCAAAACCAAGGCAAAGGTTGACTACAACCTACTCCGCAATGAAGACCACAAGCCTGGCAAGTTGGTGCTGGTTACTGCAATCAACCCCACCGCTGCAGGCGAAGGCAAAACCACCACGACGGTCGGCTTGGGCGATGCCCTTTCCCGCTTGGGCAAGAAGACGGTAATCGCTTTGCGCGAGCCTAGCTTGGGACCGGTATTCGGCATCAAGGGCGGCGCCGCAGGCGGCGGCTATTCCCAGGTAATCCCCATGGAAGAAATCAACCTGCATTTCACAGGCGACTTCCATGCTATTGGCGCGGCAAACAATTTGCTTGCCGCTTTGCTTGATGCCCATATCCACAATGGCAACGAGCTTGGTATCGACGTTCGCCGCATTACGTGGAAGCGCGTTGTCGACATGAACGACCGCCAGCTGCGCAACATCGTGTGCGGTTTGGGCGGCAAAGCTAATGGCGTTCCTCGTGAAGACGGCTTCGATATTACGGTTGCTTCCGAGGTCATGGCCATCTTCTGCTTGGCAACCTCCATCACCGACCTGAAGGCGCGCTTGGGCCGTATCGTTGTTGGCTACACCCGCGACGATAAGCCCGTTACTGCCCATGATCTTCATGCTGAAGGCGCTATGGCGGCGCTTTTGAAGGACGCGTTGAAGCCCAATCTGGTGCAGACGCTCGAAGGAACCCCTGCATTCGTGCACGGCGGCCCCTTCGCCAACATCGCACACGGCTGCAATTCCATCATGGCAACCAACATGGCTCTTGCTCTGGGCGATTATGCGGTAACCGAGGCTGGCTTCGGTGCCGACCTGGGAGCCGAGAAGTTCCTGGACATCAAATGCCGCCTTGCTGGCTTGGAGCCTGATGCGGTTGTAGTTGTTGCCACGGTTCGCGCGCTGAAGAACCATGGTGGTGTTGCCAAAGCCGACCTGAACGAGGAAAACCTCGAAGCGCTGGAAAAGGGTCTTCCCAACCTGCTTCAGCATGTGGAAAACATTACCAAGGTGTTCGGCCTTCCATGCGTTGTCGCTATCAACGAATTCCCCACTGACACCCAGGCGGAAATCGACTTGGTTCGCGCCAAGTGCCAGGAGCTCGGTGTTAACGTTGCCCTTTCCCAGGTTTGGGCAAAAGGCGGCGAAGGCGGCGTAGAGCTTGCCGAAGAAGTTATGCGTCTGTGCGAGCAGGAAAGCTCCCTCACCTTCACTTATGAAGACGAGATGGGCCTCGCGGAAAAGATCGAGGCAGTTGCCAAGCGCATTTACCATGCGGATGGGGTAGACTTTGCTCCGGCTGCGAAGAAGGAAATCAAGCAGCTCGAAGAATTGGGCTTCGGATCTATGCCGGTTTGTATGGCGAAAACCCAGTACAGCTTCTCTGACGATGCTGCACTGCTTGGCGCTCCGCGCAATTTCCGCATCACGGTTCGTCAGGTCAAGGTATCTGCAGGCGCTGGCTTTGTTGTTGCCCTTACTGGTAATGTCATGACCATGCCAGGTTTGGGCAAGGCTCCTGCTGCCTTTAAGATCGACGTTGATGAAACGGGCAAGATCTCTGGCTTGTTCTAAGCTGTTAGAAAATAGCTGGAAATACTGAAAAGGTATTATCGGGCTGGCGCAGGTGCGCTGGCCCGTATCATTGTTGTAGGCAATAAACGATTAGGAAACATCTTGAGCGAGTGGACATTAATTGACGAGGTTGCTGCTGGCACCCCAACTCCTGGTGGCGGCGCAGCCGCTGCATATGTGGGGGCCTTGGGATCGGCGTTGAATTCCATGGTGGGAAACCTGACGGTTGGCAAGAAAAGCTACGCCGACGTGGAAGACCAGGTGAAGGGATGTCTGTCACAGCTTCAGCAGGTGCGCGAAGAGCTTCTTGCCTTGTCGAAGAAGGACTCCGAGGCATTTGCCCCTTTGGCGGCATGCTTCAAGATGCCCCGTGCCACCGAAGAAGAAAAGGCGCAGCGCGCCGAAGCAATGCAGAAGGCGCTTATCGATGCTATCGAAGTGCCCTTGTCGATTATGAAAGCATGCGCTCGCGTTATCGATCTTTCCGATTTTATGGCTCATAATGGCTCAAAGATGGCGCTTTCCGATGTTGCCACGGGTGTTTCCTTTGCGAAGGGAGCGCTTAAGGGCGCCGCCCTGAACATCTTCGTCAATGCGAAAATGCTTGAGGATCGTGAGCTTGCGAAGCGTTACACTGACGAAACGGAATGTCTCATTATTGAATGGGGCAAGCGTGCCGATGATATTTACGTATTTGTGTTGGAGGGACTCAGATAAGTATGACCCGCATTTTGAAATCGAAACCAGTTACCGATGCGATTGCCGCTGATCTTGCTCATCGTGTTGAGCGCCTGAAGATCTTGGGTATCGAACCTACGCTCGCCATCGTTCGTGTGGGGTCTCGCCCCGACGACCTGAGCTACGAGCGAACCGCCTGCAAGCGCGCAAAGGCTTTGGGCCTGACCACGCGTGTGTTCGAGCTCGATGAAAAGGTTTCTCAGGAAAAGCTGCTCTTGCAAATCCGCCGCATCAACGCCGATTCAAGCATCCACGGCTGTTTGGTGTTCCGTCCCCTTCCCTCTGAAATGGAAGACAAGCTTGTTTGCGATGAGCTTGCCATGGCGAAAGACATCGACGGCGTTTCCACGGCATCGCTCGGTGCGGTTTTCACCGACGCCAAGGAAGGTTACGCTCCTAGCACTGCAGAAGCTTGCGTAAGGGCGCTCGACTTTTACGATATCCCCGTAGAGGGCAAGCATGTGGTTGTTGTTGGTCGCAGCCTCGTGGTAGGCAAACCCGTTGCTATGTTGCTGCTTCGCCGCAATGCCAGCGTGACCATCTGCCATTCCCGCACGGAAGATCTGCCCAAGATCATGCGCACGGCGGACATCGTTATTTGTGCAACAGGCCGCGCACGCGCCTTTGACGCATCCTGTTTCCGCGAGGGCCAGACGGTTTTGGACGTCGGCATCAACTTCGACAAGGACGGCAACCTGTGTGGCGACGTTGACTATGAATCGGTGGAGCCTATTGTCGATGCCATCACCCCGGTTCCCGGCGGACTCGGCTCTGTTACCACCTCTATAACGATGGAACATACGGTTTCTGCCGCAGAAAAGACCATCAGGTAGTTCCGCTCGCCATCAAATGCGCATGCATGGGCGCTAAAGTGCCAAACCGCCCAATGGGGGTTGTCCTCATTGGGCGTTCTTGTTAGGTCTTGCTTTCCGGAGGGAATATTTATGTCCGACAAATGGGTTGAAATAGCGCGTAGCTCTTCGGTAGAGAATACGCAGGCTTGCGCGGCGGCGTTGGCTGGCGTGCTTGACGCAGGTGCTGTTGTGACGCTTGACGGCGACCTGGGCGCGGGGAAAACGCACTTTACCCAGGGGTTGGCGGCTGCCTTGGGCGTTGCGCAGGCGGTAACGAGTCCTACCTTCAACTTGGTGGTCGAATATACCGATGGACGTATCCCCCTGTATCATTTCGATCTGTATCGCCTCGATTCTCCCGATCAATTGGAAGACTTGGCGTTTTACGAATACGTCGAAGGGGATGGCATCTCCTGTATCGAGTGGGCTTCGAAATTCCCCGAAGAAATGCCGGAAGATCGGCTCGAGGTATACCTTGCCGTTGAGGGCGAAGGCATTCGGGCGATTCGGGCGCGTGCCCACGGATCAGCTGTGGCGATGCTTCAGGGTTGGCAGGCTGCGCTGGCTTAGCTTTTTGCCAGACACGTTCTTTGCGGAAGGATCGTGCCTGGCTTTTCTGTTTTCAGGGGCTTGCGCTAGGATAGCTAGCGAAAGAAAACCGGCATCAAGCGCCGCTTGCTCGTCCCGCGCCGCTTTCGTTGCTTTTACAGAGCCGTCTTCGTCGGTCGCAATGCAATAAGAACAGGATTCGCATGAACAACTACGTAGTTGCTTTCGACACTGCAAACGAAATGATCTCCTTGGGAATAGGCCTTCTCGATCGCGCCAAGAAGACCATCGAATGCATCGCCTCGCGCGAGGTTGGTGCGTTTCGCGCATCGAACGTTAAGCTTTTGCCTGAAATTGGTACCTTGTTGAAGGATACGGGCATTTCTCGTGGCGAAGTCGCATGCGTCGTGTGCGGTCGTGGTCCTGGCTCGTTTACCGGTGTGCGTATTTGCCTTGCAAGTGCCAAGGGCATTGCCATCGGTTTGGGCGTGCCGCTGTTCGGCGTTTCCACCTCGGATGCTCAGGCATGGCAGCAATGGGCCAATGGGGTGCGCGGCTCAGTGGTGGTATTGGGCGACGCTATGCGTAAAGAAGTCTACCCTGTTCGTTATCACGTAGCTGATAGCGGTATCGAGCGCTTGAATTCCGACACCGTTATGAAAGCTGCTGCTTTGCCCGAGTGGCTGGGAAGCGGAAGCGATCAGCGCATCGTGGGTGATGCGCTGAAAAAGTACTCCGATTTATGCGAAGGCCATGGTGAAATAGCGGGCGAAGAAGAGCGTTACCCAACAGGCGCCGGCCTTCTTCTTGCGGCCCAGGAAGCCTGGACGAAAGGATCGTTCGACCCTGACGGTGGTGCGCTGGGTGATCCTTGTGTGCTTCTGCCTGTGTACACGCGCCTTTCCGACGCGGAAGAGCATGAACGTATCAAGTTTGCCAAACAGGATGCCGAAGCCAATGCCGTCGAAGCGAAGGATCTTGAATCGGGTGTGCAGGGCGGATCGGTGATCCGCTATCAGCCGCTCGAAGCGGCATGGGTGCCCGCGGTTGCCGCTATGGAGGCCCAGGTTATGGGAACTGACGCCTGGAACGATGCTCAAGTTCTTGATGAGTTGCCCCGTTCCGACCGTACGTGGTGGGCGGCGTTCGAGGTTGCGGATACGCGTAAGCGTACGGTGAACGTCGGCGAAGCGAAGCTGGTGGGTTATGCCGGCGGCTGGATAAACGATGGTCAGGTGCAGTTGCTGAAGGTGGCGTCCGATCCGGCTTATAGGCGTCAGGGCATCGCGCAAGAGCTTTTGGCGCATATCGCCCTTGATGCGCGCGATTTGGGCGCAAAAGAAATGACCCTTGAAGTCCGTGCATCGAATACGGGTGCGCGTGCCTTCTATGAGCGTTTAGGCTTGAAGGATATTGGCATTCGCCCACATTATTATTCCGACGGGGAAAACGCGTGCATCTATGAAGGGCCGCTTCCTCTTTCCGAGCACGACGTTGCCGGTATGGAGTTGCGCTTGAATGCCGACGCTGCGCATGCGGGCGAAGCGGCGGGGGAGTGCGTGCCGCTTGAGGGCAAACTCATCTTGGCTATCGAGTCTTCATGCGACGAAACTGCCGCAGCGCTTATCGACGAAGCGGGAACCATCATCGCTGATGTGGTTGCCTCCCAAATTGATTTCCACTCCCGTTTCGGCGGGGTAGTGCCGGAAATTGCCAGCCGTAAGCATATTGAGGCTATCGGTGGGGTGGTAATCGAGTGCTTGGCCCAAGCGCGCGAGCGCACAGGCAAGGCCGATCTTTCTTGGAGCGATTTGTCTGCCGTTTCGGTAACTTATGCGCCTGGTTTGGTTGGCGCCCTGGTTGTGGGCGCGGCATTTGCAAAGGGTTTGGCCTGGGCTTGCGATGTGCCGCTTATCGGCGTGAACCACCTGGAGGGTCACCTGTACGCGAACAAGATCGCCTGCCCCGACATCAAGCCGCCTATGGTGGTTTCGCTTGTTTCGGGCGGCCACACCATGTTGGTGCATGTGAAAGACTGGGGCAACTACGAAACTATGGGCTCAACGCTTGACGATGCGGTAGGAGAGGCCTTCGACAAGGTGGCAAAGGCAATGGGGCTGGGGTACCCTGGCGGCCCGCTCATTTCTGCTTTGGCCGAAAAAGGCAACCCTAAGGCTGTTCGTTTCCCCCGTGCGCTGATGCATTCGGGCGATCTGCAGTTCTCGCTTTCAGGCTTGAAGACCTCGGTTATGACCTATTTGCAAAAAGAGCAGCAGGCGGGTCGTCAGATCAACCAGGCCGACGTGGCGGCAAGCTTTCAGGCTGCAGTTATCGACGTACAGGTGGCGAAGGCTCGCACGGCGCTTCGTCAAACGGGCGCAAAAGAGTTTTGCTTGGGTGGTGGCGTTGCTGCCAATCCCGAGCTACGCCACGCTTATGAGGCTATGTGCCATCAGCTCGGCGTGCGCCTTACCATGCCACCGCTTTCTGCCTGCACCGATAATGCTGCCATGATCGCGTTGGTTGCGCTCGATCGCTATAAGCAGGGCAAGTTCTTTGGCTTGGATTGCGATGTGAAGGCCCACGCCCCGCTCGACGAGGCGTATTAGGCTCTGCTTTTCGGTCTCCCGCCTATCAGGGCTCTACTTCTCAGGTTCTGGTTGGTCAGGGCGCTGTTTCCAGATCCTAGCCGATCGGGAGGACGTTGTTCTCGAGCTAGTTGATAAGAGCGCCGCTTCTCGGACCCCAGTCGATCAGGATGCTGCTTTCGGGTTCTTGCCGATCGAGACACTGTTTCCCGCGTGATGGCAGGGATGGCAAGAGTGCGGCTTGACCCCCCGCGCTCTTTCCCGCGTGCGGGGGGGTGGTCGCAAAAGGCTTTCGCGCGCCGCCGATCCGCCGCCGCCCTTTTCCGCGGGGGGGGATCGCAGGTCAGATCGCGGAAAATGCAGCAGACGACGTCTTCTTCTGCGGGGCGGGAATATCCTGTTGCCCGTTGCCTCGTCGTTCACGATTCGTCGCCTTCTCCTGTGAGGGCGGGAATATCATCCTGAGCGCTGCGGGCAGCATGCTCGTCTTCTTTTACGCGAGGGCTCCGGGCCAAATAATGGCAAGATCGGCGTATTTTGTACTCTTGGGCAGAAAACCTCGACATTTTTGGCGAGATATTCGCGAAATGTACCTTCCGACAGCGTTTTTTCGGTTCGAAGCGTACAAAATACGCCTATTTCGCCAAAATAGGCTGTCCGGGAGTACATTTCAGTGAAATCTTGCCGGAAAGCTGTTCTCTGGCTGCGTTGGGGTACATTTGGCGAAGATTTCGCCATGTTTCCGCGTTTCGCCCAGGAATTGCTCATTGGGGCAAGCCGTGTCTGGCCTTGTCGGACATGTTTCCGCGTTCCGCTCAGGGGTCGCCTGTTGTATGGGACCCAGGGATTGCCCTCGCATAGGACCCAGGAATCGCTTGTCTCATAGTGCCAGGAATCGCTCATGGCATAGGCCTCCTGGGGAGGGTCGCCCGTTGCATACGGGAGGAAACGCAACGTGTTCGCAACCTCGGCGGCCTCTTCGGTATAATCGATCGCGAAAACACGCGTAAAGGAGATTGGTATGAAGCGCTCTATCGATGCAATTGAACATGCTGGCGAAATCATGAAGAAGGTTAACGATGCCGTCTTGCTCACCACAAAGAAAGACGGTCGGGTCAACACCATGACCATCAGCTGGGGCGGCATGGCAATTGAGTGGGGAAAGCCCCTGTTCATCACCTACGTGCGCGAAAGCCGTTTCACCAAGGAATTCCTGGACGCCACCGGCGAGTTCACGGTGAACCTGCCTATGGGCGAGTTCGACAAGAAGATCACTGCGGTGTGCGGTGCGAAGTCGGGTCGCGATATGGACAAGATTGCCGAGCTTGGACTCACGCTCGAAGAACCCGAAGAGGTAAACGTGCCGGGTATTCGCGAACTTCCCCTTACATTGGAGTGCCGCGTTCTTTTCAAGCAGGAACAAGATCTTGCCAACCTTGATGCTGAGGATGCGGAAAAGTGGTATCCAATCGACGAAGCGCTGGGTGGTCCCAACAAGCACACGGCCTATTACGCCGAAATCGTGGCTGCCTACGTCATCGAGTAATTCTGGCTACAGTGCGCATGCACAAGGGCGCCTGGACTCGTCGGCGTGCTTGGCGACTGGGTTGGTCATGTCTGCCGCCCTTTCGCCGTCGTTGGCATGCATTCTGAAGCTAGCATGCGTGCTTGGAGGAACGATATATGTTGAAGGGTCGGTTGTCGTATAGCGCGCCTTAAGCAGGAGCGCCTGCCTGCTATTCCTTGAAAGCGATATGAACGGCGGCAACGCCGAATGTCACATTGGTGTATTCGACACGGGAAAAGCCCGCATCCTTCAGCATGCGCGTGAAGCCCCTTTGATCGGGGAAGGCTTTAATCGATTTCGCTAGGTACACAAAGCCCGAAGCATCGCCTGTGACGATCTTTCCCCAGGCGGGGATGCCCCAACGCAAATACAGGTTGTAGCCCAGGCGCATAAGAGGATTGGGCGGGGTCGAGAACTCCAGTACGCACAGTGCGCCACCCGGCTTCAGCACGCGATACATCTCGGAAAGCGCGCGTTCGCGTTCGGGCATGTTGCGAATGCCGTATGACATGGTGATTACGTCGAAAGACTCGTTTCCGTAGGGGATGTCCTGCCCGTCGACCACAGCAAGCTCAACGGGAACCCCGTTTGCCTCACCTGCATCAAGTCGGCTTTGGGCCACTTCGAGCATGGCGGGAGTGTAGTCGGAGAGGATGATGTGTTTGGGCTGCTTTCGCTCGCAAGCCGTAAACGTCACATCTCCTGTGCCGCCGGCAATGTCCAACATCAGCGTTTCGCTGGTGATGGGCGATTTATCGATAAGCGTGCGCAGCCAGCTGCGGTATTGGCCGAAGCTGGAGAGCTTGTTGAAGCGCTCGTACTTCCAAGCGATATCGGTGAAGATCTTCTTTACGCGAGCAGAAGAAATCTCGGCAGGGGCTTCCTGACCCGTTGCGGTATCAATGGAATGGTCCGCCTGCTTTTCAGGCGTTTGGGAGGTGTTGCTCATGCGTTATCGCGTCCTTATGTACGAGTATTGCTCTGTGCGTTAGCTGATTATAGACAAGAACGGCACGCTTGCGTATCCGGCTCGTTAGGGGTCTGTGAAAAACGGCAAGATATAAACGCCGCAATGCTATCATTGCAAAGAATTACTCTATCGGGAGGATGCGCATGCTACTGATCGCTGAATACGTTGTTCCGGTTTCATCCGAGCCCATCGAGCACGGTGCGGTTTTCATTAAAGATGGTGCTATCGCCGACATTGGCGATGCGGAAATGATGCGCTTGCGCTACCCCAACGAAGAGGTAAAAGACTTCGGCATGGCTGCGCTCACCCCGGGCTTTATCGACCTGCATGCGCGCATGGAAGACGCGGTGTTCCGCGGTTTGGTGCACGACCTGCCCTTCGTTCAGTGGCGTAAGGAAATCGCTGCGCTCCGCAAGCGTATTTCCTATGCAGAGGCATTCGACTCTGCGTTCTTGGGTGGTCTTGAGGCGCTTTCTTCGGGCGTTACCACCGTGGCAGACATCACGTCTACGGGCGCTTGCGTTTCCGCTGCTCAGAAACTTGGCCTGCGCGGCATGTTCTATCGTGAGGCGGGCGCAATCGACAAGCGCTTGGTCAACTACGCAATCAAGAAGGCCGATAGCGATTTGGAAAAGTGGTCGCAGACCATCGACCCCAATCGCATCACCTTGGGCATTGCGCCAGACCCTGTGTACGAATGCCACCCCGAGCTGTATCGCAGTGTGGTGAAATACGCCTCCGATAACGGCGATCTGCCCATCGCAATGGATTTAGCGGGTAGCAGCGAAGAGTACCGCTTCGTAAAGTACGGTGCCCCCTCTGGCCTGGACGAGGATCTGGGAATGCAGGGCTTCATGGAGGTTCCGCCATGGCTTCCCACTTCCGCAACCCCCGTCAACTACGTGTTGAATTGGGGCCTGTTCGAGGCGAAGAACGTCATGATCGTCTACGGCGTGCGCGTAAACGACGAAGACATCAGGCACTTGAAGGAATACGACGTTGCTGTATGCGCATGTCCCAGCCTGAATGCTCAGCTGGGCATGGGTGTTGCGCCGGTTAGCGAATATCTGCGCTCCGGCATGCGTGTGGGCTTGGGTACTGGAGCCCCGGCTTCTATCGACACGATGGACATCTTTAGCGAAATGCGCATGGAGCTGCTCATTCAGCGTGCTGTAACCGGTGAATTCCTTGATTCCCGCACGCTTATGGAAATGGGCACTTTACGTGCTGCTCAGGCGCTGCGCATCGACGACAAGGTAGGCTCGCTGGAGGTTGGCAAACGTGCCGACATCGTTGCGGTCGATCTGTCAGGATCGCACTCTACGCCCACGTCAGACCCTGTTTCTGCCCTTTTGGGATCTGTGGGCAACGGCGATGTTTCCATGACCATGGTCGACGGCAAGGTGCTCTACGAACGCGGACGCCTGCACGTTGCTGGCGAAGTGGCAAAGAACATCGCCCACGTTCTTGAGATTCGCGGTCGCCTTCGCTCTTAATGCCTATTGGCACCAGTAAGCCCCTCTTGTCGAAAAGAGGGGCTTGTTTTGCGTGCCGTGCGTTAAGGTGACCACACGCTTACGGAAAGAGATTCAATGGCTAACGGCAAAAAGCAGAAGATGACGGCAAAGCAGCTGAAGGAGCGCGAGGAGCGTGCTCTCGAGCGCCAGCGCCTTGCCGAGGAAAAGAAGAAGCGCGATGAGCTTCTCAAGCGCATATTCGTTATTGCGGTGTGCGTTATTTTGATCTTGGCCCTCTCTCTTCCAACCATGGGTCTTATGTTCCTTGGCGGAAACCAATAAAGGCTCCAAGCGGCAAAAACCACTAAGTGCTGCCTACTGTCGTTCGGCTCGGTAGCGCTGGAGAGATAAGGAAGTACCAGTTGTTCGGCATTGGCGGATTTGAGCTATTCATAATCCTGCTGTTCGCGTTCTTGATTTTCGGCCCCGACAAGTTGCCGGAAATGGCGAAAACGTTGGGTGCTGCGCTCAATAAATTCAAGCAGGCGCAGGAAGAAATGAAGGCGGTTATCAACGACGAGGTTTTGGACCCCGATGCAGGCAAAAAAGCAGCATCTGGTTCTGGCTCGAAGCCGGCCCCTCATGTAACTCAGGAATCGTTTGCCGAGCGCAAAGCTCGCTACGATAAAGAACGCGCCGAGCGCTTGAAGCGCCAGCAGATCGATGCCAACCGTACCGCCATGAAGGCGGAGGCGGCGAAAAAGGCTGAAGAGCTTGAAAAAGCCGCAGAAGGCAAGTGCGAAGATGCTGCAGCGAATGCAGCCGGTCGGGCGGAATCTGCATCCAAGCCTATGCCTTCTGCAAAGCCCGCACCGGCATTTACCCCCGATGAGCTTTTTGGCACCAAGCCGGTGAAGCCCGCTCCTCGTGCCGCGCAAAAGGAAGCGGCGGCAACGAAGGGGGGCGAATAGCGTATGGCAATCGGACCTGCGCGCATGTCGCTCATGGAGCATCTGGGCGAATTGCGCATGCGCCTTGTGCGCGTTATTGTTTGCCTCGTTGTGGCAACCTGCGTTTTCTATCTTTCCACAGGTACTGTGGTCCAATTCTTGCTGGCTCCCGTGGCTGAGTTCATGCCCACCGACGGCAACGGCGATGTGATGCTCAATGTCTTGGGCGCATTCGACGCCTTTTCGGTGCGCATCACCGTGGCGTTGTGGACCGCTGTAGTAGCCACCGCTCCCATCACGCTGTGGCAGATCTTGGCGTTTTTCCTGCCAGCGTTGAAGCCGCGTGAACGTAAGTGGTTTCTGCCTACGTTTATCGCTGCTCTGGCTCTGTTCATCATCGGCACGGTATTTTGCTACTGCATTATCCTGAATCCCGCCTTTCAGTGGCTCACCGACCAGGCATCGGGCTTTGCAACCATTCTTCCCGAAGCTGGCCAGTGGGTAGACATCATCATCAAGTTCGAGCTGGGCTTCGGCGTTGGCTTTGAAATGCCCCTGGTGGTGTTCTACCTGGTAATGTTCGGTGTAGTTCCCTATAAAAAATTGCGCGCGAGCTGGCGTACGGTATATATCGTCCTGCTGGTGTTCTCTGCAGCGGTAACGCCCGATGCTTCTCCTGTAACCATGGGCCTTATGTTCGCCGCGATGGTGGTTTTGTACGAGATCAGTCTGCTTGCCGCGCGCGTTGGCCTCAGCCGTCGCATTAAGCGCAAGGAACAAGCGGAAAAGGCTGAAGAGCTTGAAGCCCAGGAAGCTCGTGCTGAGCTTAAAGACCTGAAGCAGCGCTATCGTGAGCATTTGTGGGGCGAAGAAGAGAGCGAAGGCAAGTAGCCATGCACGAGCTAGGCATTATGACAGGCGTTATGGAGTCGGTCGAGGAAGCGGCTCGCAACGCTGGCGCCACCAAAGTTTTGGAAATCGATCTTTCCGTTGGAGTGATGACTGAAGCCGTGGAAGACGCCCTTCGTTTCGCCTTCGAGGCGCTTTCGGAAGGCACCATGTGCGAAGGTGCCGACTTTAAGATCAATATGATCCAGCCGGTAAGCGTTTGCCTGGAGTGCGGAAACGAATTCGAACACGACCGCTACCACGTAACGTGCTCCCAGTGCGGAAGTGGGTTCACACAGCTTATTGCTGGCAAAGAAATGCAGATCGACTCAATCGAGGTCGATATTCCCGATGAAGATGATTCCGCCGAGGAGTCGTAGCTTCAGTCAAACGAGCACTAGCAAACTGGCGTCGGTGCGACGCTTTACCATCCAGTAGGTAACTCCCCAAAGAATATGGAGGCAGCCAATGCAGATCGATATGAAACAACCCATCCTTGATAAGAATGACAAACTCGCAAAAAGCAATCGTGAGCTGTTTGCCGAAAAGAAGGTGTTCGTGCTCGATCTTCTGGCATCGCCTGGTTCTGGCAAAACTTCAACTATCCTTGCCACCATCGAGGCGCTGCGCGACGAATTCAACATTGCGGTTATTGAGGGAGATATTGCTTCTTCGGTCGATTCCGAGAAGATCAAAGCCCAGGGCATTGCCGCAGTGCAGATCAACACGGGTGGGGCATGCCATTTGGAAAGCGATATGATCCGCCGTGCCGTTGATGTGCTCGATCTGGACAAGCTTGACCTCATCATCATCGAGAACGTGGGCAATTTGGTGTGCCCGACCGATTTCGACTTGGGCGAAAACATGAAGGCGATGATTCTTTCGGTGCCTGAAGGCGACGATAAGCCTTTGAAGTATCCGGGTGTTTTTCAGGCTGCTTCTGCCATCGTGCTGAACAAGGTTGACACCTTGCCTGTGTTTACGTTCGACAAGGACCTGTTCTACAGCCATATTGCCAACCTGAACCCCCAGGCTCCCATTTTCCCCATTTCCGCTACGAGCGGCGATGGCGTGGAAGAGTGGGCCAACTGGCTGGCTGAAAAGATCCGCGCTCTGTAAACCCTGTATGCCTAGTTTTCTTTGCTGGGCCTAAGCTGACGCATCTGAACAGCGCAAGCCGTCCTCTACGTTGCATCGAATTGTTTCCTCCTATGCGAGGATACGGTTTGCTGCAACGCGGGGGCGGCTTTTCTTTTGCCTTTTTAAGGGAACTGCCAACTGGTTGATGCTTGAAATTGCCTTCTACTCTACGGTCGACAGGGGTCGATGGTGGTGCCTGTTCTGATTTGACCTATACGAAATGAGCTGGTCTCGTGCGGTTCGGCATATTCGGTGTTTCGCGGCAAACGCAATGCGTAAATGCTACTGATCTTTGGGAATCCGACCCGCGAAAAGCGACAGCGCGCATTGAGCCGTGGCGAGGGCCGCCATAAATACCAAGGGCGCTTCGAATCCCTGCGTTGTTTCCGTGAGTGCGCCGAATACAAAGGGTCCGCATGCGGCAAGAAGATAGCCAAGCGATTGAGCAAAACCCGAAAGGGCAACTGTTTCGGCGTGGGTTCTTCCGCGCAGAGAGATAAGGGTAAGCGCCACCACTAGCGAAGCCCCTTGCCCCATTCCCCCAAAAATACTCCAGAGAAGGGAAAGGCGCGGGCTCAGGAGCCATCCCAATGCGGCGACTAGCAGCGGCGCGCTTGCCAGGATCCCTGCGCACACTTGATTGCCGCGAAGATACATGAAGCGCGGGATTAGAAGGCCCGATACGATGCCGAGCGCCTGGAATATGAAGAGGTGCACGCCTGCTTCGCCGGAGGAAAAACCAGCAGCTCCAGCAATACCGGGAAGCCAATTGCAGAAGGTGTAGAACGCTGCAGATTGAAGCCCCATGAAGAGCGTGACAAGCCAGGTCGATGGTCTTTTCAGCAACGTGCGAAGGGGAGATTCCGCCTGTGTGTTTTCGCTGATGGGGCAGGCTTCCTTTGCGCTTTCGAACTGTTGTTCAAGGCGCGTTTCGGCGACGCTGTCCTTTTCGTCAGCCCGAATGCTATCGGCGCCCTTGGCGGGTTTTGTACGCAGCAGCCACAGGAATGCCGCAAGCAGCGCAGGAATTGCCCAGGATGCCAATGCGAGTTGCCAGCCTCCAAGGGCATCGGCGGCCGCTGAGGCGGTTAGACCAGCAAGTGCTGAGCCTGCAGTAACGCAGGCGGAATAGGCCCCGGTTGCAAATGAGACGTTATCGATGAAGTCGCGCTTAACGATGGCAGGCGCCAGCACGTTGCCTACGGCAATGGATGCGCCAATTGCCAGGGTGCCTAGCCAAACCATGCTCTCGCCCGAGAGCGAACGCACTATGCATCCAGTGGCAAGGGCGATAAGCGCCCAAAAAAGCACCTTGTCGCTGTCGAGTTTTGCGGTCAACGCACCAACTATCAGGCTAAACAGCGCAAAAGCGAGAAGGGGCAGGGAGCCTAATAGCCCCTGTATCGATTCACCCCAGCCGAATGTGGTTCCGATGCTGGAAAGCAAGGGGCCTACTGCAACGATGGCAGGGCGCAGATTCAACGCAACCAGGAAAATTACGCAGTTTGCCAACAAAGGTGCTGCTTTGCGCCGTTCCTGCGTTTGGGCTTTTGGTTGGTCCATGCTTTGCTTGCAGCCTTCCTGGTTTTGCTTCTGTTTCTAGTCTGTCTATTATGCGCTGCCATTTTTGCTTTTCGGATTAAATGCCGGAATTGGCTTTGTTTGTTGTCGCTCTTTGCATCGCTTCTTTTTTGCAATTGTCCCGATGTGTTGCTCCCCGGTGTCCATTTCGCCGCCTCCCTCGCGATTTTTACACGCCCTATAACGATGGGGCCTGCCCCCTGTCGCACGTATTCCCGTTGTTATGGAGGCAAAAATGAAGTATCTAACTGGGGACACCCCTCCTCGCCAAGCTGCAGCTTCCGCTTGTCGCGCAGAAGAATGGTTTGTGCTTGCTGTTCAACAGTTGAACAGCTTTTGTAGAGACAGGGAGGTGAGAGAACCTGAAATGTCAAAAGCAGAATGGAAGATTTCCCAGGTTGAAAAGCTTATTGGGCTATCGAGGCGCGATATCCAGAGAGCGTGCTACAAAGGGCGCGGCGGCGTTGCCATCTTGCAGCCAAAGGACAGCTCGTGGGGAAGGCGCAACTACAGCCTTGAAGATGTTGCGACGCTGTTCGTGGTGAAGTGCCACAAAGAGCGCGGCTTGAGCCTGGTCGAAATCAAGAAGGTGTTCGAGCGATCCGACGCGAGCGAAAGCGGCTATGCGATGCTCGAGGATCAGGTTTCTCTCATGCTCGATCGACGCGATGAGCTGGAGCGGCAAATTGCCTGCGGAAGGTTACTGACGGCTGCGATGAAAGGCAGGGCGCCGCTGCGCAAGCTGGTTCGCTCGTATGTGATGAGAGCTGTTGTTGATGCTGCAAGCGCTCAGGGCAAATCGGACGCTAATGCGTATTTTGCCTTGCTTCAGCGATGCGTTTTGATAAGCGCTGGTGAGGTTGGCAAGCTCGAAAAGAATATCAGGAGATGGCTGGACAAAGGAGAAAGGCCCGATGCGGAATGTGTGCGGGGATTTCTTCGCGAAGAATTCGAACGCACTGCCCGGCTTGTTGGAGGGTCAACGCAGACTGACGTGGCAAGGGCACTCGGTGAAGTACTCGATTCGCCCAGTATGCAACCAACCCTTGAACTGTGGCTTGGTCCAGGATCCTACGAATTCATTGACGAAGCATTAAGCGTGGCACTGGCAGCGAAAGCTTAGCCTGGGCTGCGAGAAAAAAAGGGCCGCGGACAGAATGTGTCTGCGGCAACGGAAAGAAGGGGAAAGAAGATGAGGAAAACAAAGTGGTTGGCGGTTATTGTTGCAGCGCGTTCTCTGGCATTGTGCCTGGTGGGATGCAGCGGATCTAGTCAAGATGCCCAACAGCAAGAAGCCAAGGACAACGGTTTGTCGGTGTCAAAAACAACGGACGGAATCATCGAGGACATCCAGAACGATTTTAAGACAACCAAGGAAGGCATCCTGAGTGAAGAGTCGAAGGCTAAAGAGACTGCGGGTGACTCATTTGATAGCTATGTTGCCGGAAAGGCAGCGATAACTGATTGGTACGCTTCGACGCAGGAAGCTTCAGAGAAGTTGTTCGAGCGAACTAATCAGAATGCTGTGAGCTACTACAAACTTGTTGCTGCTCAGGGAAAGAGCAAAGACTACAGCGAGCTTAAAGACGAAATGACAAAGTTCTATCGAGCGATTTACGAAGACGAGATGACGGACTTCTATCGGGGCATTTATCAGGATGCGATGTCCGACATGTATGACACTTACTATGCTGGCGTGCTGCAGTCTTCATCGGGAAAGGTCGCTTATAAGACGCTCTCTGATGAATGCACAGAGTTCTATCGCGCCTATTCCGATGCACATTCCGATATGTATAGGGACTATTCCGATGTAGTGTCTGCGTTCTACAACAAGGAATATGACGTAGATAAGACGCTGGGCAACAAATAGCTACAGCGGATAATCGCATTGCTGTTGGATGTCTGTCGCTTTCTCAGTGAGAAGAGTCTGATTCGCTTGGAATAAAGGGCTCGTGGCGGACTATGCATAGCCGATGACCGTCGATGCCCATCGTCTCAACAGGGACGATGGGCATTTCGGATAATGTGATAGGAAAAGCAACAGAGAAATGGAGGCGTGAATGTTCGGCAGGGAAGAGGCGGAAGAGCTTTTCGAGGAAAAACTCTACAACGATGATGAGAGGGGCGAAAAGAAGAAGCACTGGTTGCCTAAATTGGTTATCGTTCTGGTTCTTATTGCCTTTATCGCTGGCATTGTATTTGCCACGGTGCCTCAGGCCCGTGGCATGCTTACGGGTGAAAATTACGTAACGTCTACCCAGCTAAAGAAAGCGGTAAACATTGAAAACCTTTCCTCTGCTGAGTTTGTATATAACGGTATTGCCGAAAAACATAAGGATAATAGCGACGAGGTTGAATATCGCGTTGCGTATGACGCAACGGTAAAAGTTGGCGTAAAAATGAGCGATATCGATTTCGACATCGACCAATCGAACAAGGTTGTTGTCCCGCGTTTGCCCGAGATTGCCGTGAACAGCGTAGCGGTTGACGTGAATTCATTGAGCTACATGCCTAAAAACCCAGATGCGGGCATGAAAGAAGTTCTTGATCTGTGCGAAGCCGATGCAAAGAACGAAGCAAGCAATTCGGACAAGTTTTACCAGACCGCAGAGGACAATATGAAATCTGTCGTCGAGGCGCTTACCCTTCCTCTGGTCAAGGGCAAGGGTTATTCAATTGCATGGGTAGAGAGCAAATAGGGGGCAGCGGTGAAGAAAACAATGATCGGCGCTACGTGTGCATTGACGCTGGCTTTGAGCTCTTTTGCTCTTGCTGGCTGCTCGTCTCAGGAGCAGAAATCCGCCGACTTTTCGGGAGTCCAATCGGTAGCGGAGTTGGCAACGTTGAAATGCTATTACCACAATGTTGCAAAAGCCGAGCAGGACGGCGGTTTGTTTGATATTGGCTACAAGAAGGTGTGGGTTGAATACGACGGCATCGTTGAAGTTGGTGTCGATGTTAGCCAGGTCACAATAAGCGAGCCCGATGCAGAGGGAAAAGTTCGAGTGCATGTTCCTGACGCCAAGATTCTTAATGTAAATGTTGACAAGGACTCTATTGGCGACCCTTTAATTGATAGAGGGCCAATTACTGATGTGACTGCGGATGAAAAAACCAAAGCTTTCGCTGCTGCCCAGAAGAACATGGAAGAAGCCGCTCAGAAGAACAGCGCGATAATGGCCCAGGCTCGCGAACGCGCGAAGCAAGTTATTGAGGGCTACGTGAAAAACGTTGGAACGGAAATGGGCAAAGAGTACACCGTTGAGTGGGTATAGCAGTTTTGCGATTCATTTGGCGATTAGCGGACGCTAGTCGTTTATGTCTTTTTTTAATTTGGGAGTGGTTTCAGTGGGGAAGAATCCTTTCGATATGGTTGGTGGTTTTATGGCTGGTGCCGCCAAGGCAGCAGCCGATACGGCTGGCGATGCCGTAAATGCAGCAGCAAAAGCAGCAAATGACGCAGGAAAGGTTGCTGGGCATGTTGCAGGCGCAGCAGGAAAAGCCGCTGGCGATGCTGCGAATGCTGCTGGAAAGGCAGCGCATGATGCGGAAAAGGTTGCTGGACACGTTGCCGGTGAAGTTGGCAAAGCTGCCGAAGGTGCCGCCTGCGTTGCTGTTGGCGCTGCCGAAAAAGCGGGGGGAATGGCAGCGGATGCTGCTGGTGCGGTGGCGAAGGGAGCCGCTGGGATAGCGGTGGCTGGCGCTAAGGCTGTTGTGGATGTTGCCCAAAAAGGCATCGAGGACCTTAACGAATTCATTTACAAGCCCGTCTTTCCAGATGAATACAACTCTCCAGACTATAAAATCCCGAAGATGATTGTCATAAAGGATGAAGCATCTCGAAAGGGTATTGATGTTTGCAAGGGGGCAATAGGCTGGGCCGACAAAATAGGCGAGCTGGAAGCGCTGTGCATGTACGACGATTGGGCTAAAACATGCGGGCTGTCATTTATGCCCACCCTGACCCTTGACACCGCCTATTGCGTGCATCCGTTTGATTCATCGAAATATGTTCGTGTCGAGGATTACATTACAACAATGAAAAAGGATATGAACGCCGAGCTTGCAGATGTCGCATATTGCCTTGGCGCCAAATCGTGCAAGATTGAGCGCACGGAAAAGAAAAGCAGGTCTTTTCACGTAAAAGGGCACAACAAGAATTCGGGGTCTGCGCCTCTTTTAGTTGATGGTGTGCCTGTTCAAGCATCTCTAGAGGACAAGGAAAAAGCCTCATTTGAGTATACGGATGAAAGCGAATGGCACGAATCTTTTCAACAGACTTTCGCCGGTGAGGCGAAGGCGTCCGCTCCAGAATTGCGTTGGTATAAGGACGACAGTTCAATTAATCAGCTGATTAAAACTCGCTGTAGTGAGGGGATGAACGTTTCGAAAACGTATCGCTATGAAATCACAAATACCTATTCTTCGTGCGTGGGGATGGGACTAGCGAAAAAGCTCGATGGGGCTCTTGCTGCGATGAAAATTGGACAAAAGGGCAAGTTGCAAAGCGATCTGAAGAAAGATTCGAAAATGGAATACGTATATGAGGTCAACTTCTGATTATTAGAAGATCTCTATTTTCATGCGCTAGCCGCTTGATTGTCTAAAGGGAAGGTTGTGTTATGCCAGGCTTTGATCCGTTCGCATTTGTCGGCGACGTCGCTAAGGGCGTTGGTGATGTTGCCAAAGGCGTTGGCGACATTGCGAACAATGCTGCAAAGATTGCCGCTGGAGCCGTTGATGGAGCCATAAAAGCAATGGCGAGGGAGAGCAAAAGTCCCTCGAAGATCATCATGACGAGCCTCGTCCCATTCCCGAGCCACAGTACCGAGATTGCGAAATCGACGCATTCTATGTTGAAAAGCGCTACGTCGCTGTGAGGCAAATAACGGTTGGCGCCAACGGGGAACCCCTGGAGGGCTATCGGCATTACCTTCGCTTGTCGCGTCATGGCGTCGAGCGCGTCCAAACGGCGGACCTGTTCGCTAAGCCTATGGAACGCATTCGTGTGCGCAACTGTACTCTATTCAAGAACGGTGAAGCCGCGGGTGAAGATGCTTTGAAGAAAGGCGCGTTTTTCGGCTCTGTTGCAACGCTGTTTTCGTTCCATCCTTTGGCAATTGGCTTTCTGGCTGCAATGACGGCGCGGGGCAACAAAGATCTTTGGGCGTTGGATATCCTCGACTACGACGAAAAAGAGTGGCTTTTCATGGTGGAGTCAAGAGAAGAGGGCGAAGACCTTCTGAAGTTCTTGGATCGCTACTATATGGTCTAGCTGTCTATCTGCAGCTTTGGCTTTTGACAGCAGTAAAATGCCTGCATTGCAAGAGAGCTGCTATAAACTAAATAGCGAGCATGTTGGTGCTCGCTTTTTTCATGCATGCAAGGGGGCTTGTTGTGGGGAGTTTTAGAGAAATCGATCCAGCGCAGTTCGTGCGCCATTTTCTGAACGTTCCGTATGCCGACGAAGATCCTCGTCAGATGATGGATATCTGGTTGCCGAATGAAGGAGAGGGGCCGTTTCCCCTTATCGTGTTCGTGCACGGTGGCGGTTGGGTTTCGGGCAACAAGCGCGAAAACACCATGCCGGGAGTATTCAAGTTCCCTTCGCAGGGGTATGCCGTTGCCTGCGTCGAATATCGCCTGGTTCCCGACGTTCACTGGCCTGAACCGCTTGAGGATGTTCGCGCGGCGATTCGCTTTTTGCGTGCTCATGCTGCCGAATATAACCTGAACGCTGAAAACATTGCCATTATGGGCAATTCCGCAGGTGGGCATCTTGCCTGCATGGTGGCGGCGCTCGCCGGCCGCCCCGTAATGAACGGGCGTCGCTACGGCAATCTCGATCAATCCGATGCCGTGCAGTGTTTGGTGGCGGTATATTCGCCTACAGATATGTACCAATTGGACCTGTGCGATCGCACTACCGCCGAAGACCAAGCTGCCGCAACCGACGGCAACACCGTGCGTGGCGATACAGGCGAAAAGGGCATGGGCAAAATGCACAATCAGCTCATGGGCGTGAGCTGCATGGACAGCCCAGAAATCGCAGCAACGGCCAGCCCTATCAAATTCGTGAATGGGAATTTCCCGCCAGCGTATTTCCTCCAAGGAGTGCAGGACCGGATCATTCCCTATACGCAATCGGTTTCCATGGTGCGCATGGTCAACGAAAAATGCGGAGAAGGGCACGCGGAGCTGAAACTTTTCCCGAATGCCGATCATGGCGCTGTAGAAATGAAAACAGATGAAGAGGTCAACCTTATTCTCGATTTCATAGATCGCCATATTTGGGAGGGGGAGCATCTGCGTACGCCCCTCCCGAAGGAGATAGCGCTGCTGTAGTATCTCGCCATTTCGATAAGTATCTTAGCCAAATATGATAAAGTGGCTAAGATACTTATCTCATTGGCTAGGATACTCGCATGGATTTCGACTACAGCATTTCGCTGCCAAGCATATGTACGCCCGTAACCATGGGTGCGGTTGCCGCCATCCATGAATATAAAGGCAAGCAAGAGCTGTACCAGGCCTTGCAGCCTGAATCATTCGAAAAGCTTGCTGCTGTGGCTCGCGTGCAAAGCATTGGTTCTTCAAACAAAATTGAAGGCATCGAAACCACCGATGCTCGTTTGGAAGCGTTGGCAGCAGGGAAAGTTGCACCTCGGAATCGCGATGAGCGCGAAATTGCGGGATATCGCTACGTACTCGATCTTATCCATGAACGGTATGCCCATATCGCGGCAACGCCGAACGTTATTCTTCAGCTGCATCGCGATTTGTTCGATATGGAGCGAGCTTCGTTTGCTGGCAGGTGGAAAGACTCCGACAACGCTATCGTTGAGCGCTTGCCCGGTGGTCAGCTCCGAACGCGTTTTGAACCTACCAGCGCTGCCGCCACGCCTGACGCCGTAGAGTCTCTTTGCCGAACATATAACGAATCAATTGAGCAGGGGGTGTTCAGCCCGCTGCTCTGTGTTGCCCAATTTGTGTTTGACTTTGTGAGCATTCACCCGTTCGTAGATGGAAACGGCCGGATGGGCAGGCTCCTTATGCTTTTGCTGCTGTACCAAAACGGTTATTTGGTTGGAAAATATATTTCACTTGAGGGGAAAATCGAACGAACCAAGCAAACCTATTATGAGGTTTTGCAGAACAGCTCCGCCGGTTGGGCTACACGCGAAAACGACTACCTGCCGTTCGTCACCTATTTCTTAGGCATTGTGCTTTCCTGCTATCGGGAGCTTGATGAAAAGCTCAGCACCATCAATGCTTCGATCGGCAATGAAGGTCTAATTCGGGATTGCTTGACAAAGGCTATCGTGCCCATTTCGAAACGAGAAATAGAAAGATCATGCCCTACGCTTAGCACGCGCACTATCGAGCGAACCCTGCAGAAGATGGTGAAGGAAGGTGCAGTGCTGAAAATCGGTGCTGCTCGCGCAACATGCTATCAGCTTGTTCGATAGGTGAATGGCTTTTAGAGATTGCTCAATCTTTTTGTTAACTGCGCAAAATGTCGCAGGCTGTCTGAGCGATGCAGATGCAAGCACTCAAGCCCTTTGAGTGCCAAGAAATTTGGCAACAAGGCGGTAACGAAACGGTGCAACCTTTGTAATTCCGTGTGAAAAATCACCTGAAATTTACCTATAGGATTCTTGAAACACCAGGTCAAAGGCTCATATATCGATCGAAAGAGCTTTCTGAATATCTAAGTGCCGTACACTCAAGTTTTCTTCACGGATGGTTGCATTCTTAGGTCAACTTGCTAGTATGTATATCCGTTAGCACTCCTAAAAGTTGAGTGCTAAACCATGGTAACAACCGCGCTTGCAACCAGGCGCGAATTAAATTGCGAAAGGAAGCACGCTATGAATCTTAAGCCGCTCGGTGATCGCATCATCGTCAAGCAGGACGAGGCTCAGGAAACCACCGCAGGTGGCCTGTACATCGCTGCAGAGTCCAAGGAAAAGCCCCAGTCTGGTGTTGTTCTGGCTGTAGGCGAAGGCAAGGTCAACAACGAAGGTGAGCACCTTCCCATGCCTGTTAAGGCTGGTGACCATGTTCTGTACGGCAAGTACGGCGGAACCGAAGTTGACGTTGAAGGCGAAAAGGTTCTGATCCTTCGCGCAGACGACATTTACGCTGTTTACGCAGAGTAAGTAGGTTCTGGTTTGCCGCATAACTCGGAGCGGCAAGCGCAAGCGCTTTTTGCGCTTCATTCGGTACTACTTCATTTGAAAGGAATTTCAATATGGCTAAGGAAATCAAGTTTGAGGCCGATGCCCGCGCAGGCATGGCTCAGGGCGTAAAGAAGCTCGCAGACGCCGTAAAGGTAACCCTTGGACCTAAGGGTCGCTACGTTGCTCTCGAGCGTTCTTTCGGTGCGCCGCTGGTAACCAACGACGGTGTTACCGTTGCTCGCGAGGTTGAGCTCGAAGATCCTGTGGAAAACATGGGTGCTCAGCTGGTAAAGGAAGCTGCCGTTAAGACCAACGACGTTGCTGGCGACGGTACCACCACTGCAACCCTGCTCGCTGACGTTATCGTAAGCGAGGGCCTGCGCAACGTAACCGCTGGCGCTGACGCTTTGGGCATTCGCCGCGGTATCGACAAGGCAACCGAGGCTGTTGTTGCTGCCATCAAGAACGATGCAACCGAAATCTCCACCAAGGAGCAGATTGCAAACGTTGGCACCATTTCTGCTGGTGATGCGGTAATCGGCGAAAAGATCGCCGAGGCAATGGACGAAGTTGGCAAAGACGGCGCTATTTCCGTTGAGGACAGCCAGACCTTCGGCATCGACATCGATGTTGTTCAGGGCATGCAGTACGATCGCGGTTACATTTCTCCTTACATGGCAACCGACTCCGAGCGCATGGAAGCCGTTCTGAACGATCCTTACATCCTGCTCACCGACCTTAAGGTTACCTCCATCCAGGATATGGTTCCCCTGCTGGAAGGCATCATGAAGGCAGGCCGTCCGCTGCTCATCGTTGCAGAAGACGTTGAGGGCGAAGCGCTGGGCACCCTGCTGCTGAACAAGCTGCGTGGCACCTTGAACGTAGTTGCCATCAAGGCTCCCGGCTTCGGCGATCGTCGTGCTCGCATCCTCGAGGACATCGCAGTTGTTACGGGCGGCAAGGTAGTTTCCAAGGACTTCGGCATGACGCTTGCAGACGTTACCGTTGACGCTCTTGGTACCGCTAAGACCGTTAAGGTTTCCAAGGATGCAACCGTTATCGTTGACGGTGCAGGCGACAAGGCTGCAATCGATGCTCGTGTTGCTCAGATGCGCAACGAGCTGGAGCGCCTCACCTCCGACTTCGACAAGGAAAAGCTGCAGGAGCGCCTGTCCAAGCTTTCCGGTGGTGTTGCTGTTCTTAAGGTTGGCGCTGCTACCGAGTCTGAGCTCAAGGAAAAGAAGAGCCGCATCGAAGACGCTCTGCAGGCAACCCGCGCAGCAGTTGAAGAAGGTATCGTTGCTGGCGGCGGCGTAGCTCTCATCAACGCAATCAGCGCACTTGACGCGGTTGAGGTTGCAAACGCAGACGAGCAGGTTGGCGTTGACATCATCCGTAAGGCGCTCGAGGCTCCTATGCGTGCTATCGCAACCAACGCTGGCTATGAAGGCTCCGTTGTCGTTGAAAAGGCCAAGGCATTCGCTAAGGGCGAAGGCTACAACTTTGCAAACGGCGAAGAGGGCAGCATGATCGAGATGGGCGTTTCCGATCCTGTAAAGGTTACGCGCACCGCTCTGCAGTCCGCAGCATCCGTTGCTGGCCTGATCCTCATTACCGAGGCAACCATCAACGAGATTCCCAAGGAAGGTCCCGACCTGTCCGCACTCGCTGGTGCAGGCCAGGGCGGCGGTATGGGCATGATGTAAGTTCGGTACGTCCGCTCGTGCACTGAAAAAAGCACCCTTCGGGGTGCTTTTTTTGTGCACTCGCTCCATACGGGATGACGCTGCGCGGCGCCCTGGCGGCACAGCTGGCTTTCAAGCGCTCAGCATGGCCATGAGGCCTATGCTTCGTGCTTTCAAGTCAGCTGCACTCGCCAGGGCACCGCTCGCTGATTTACTGGCGCATGCCCCGAGCTCCGTTTAACGCCCTTTGGGCGTTTGCTCAAATTCGCTTTGCTCTTTGAGCATTGGGTTCAGATTCGCTTCGCTCTCCGAGCCTTTGGTGGGTTTCGTTCTGGGTGGTTCGATAGCTTTGGTGAATGATTTTTGATTCTATTGCTATGGTTTTGTGAAGAATCGACCTTGCGACATTCTCGTTTAGCGGACAGGAGTACCCTCGCGTGCGGGCCTTTGGCCTATTGAGCATATTCGTTAGTTATTTTGCATATCAATCAGGCATGCGCAGGAAGAAGGAATTACTCCCATGGAGGTTTTTCAGCACACGTTCACCCAGATGCTGATGTTGTTCGCGATCATGTTGTGCGGTTTCATCGCAAGAAAAAAGCGCATGACTGACGATCTTTTCGATGGGAACCTTTCCAAGCTGGTAATGTCTATTACCCTTCCTGCGACCATTTTGAACTCGGTGCTCTCCGACAGTCAGCTGCCGCCCGATGAGATCATCCTTACCATGTTTGGCTATGCGGCTTTGTATTTCTTGTTTGCTGCAGTATTTTCATATGCCGTTGCCCACCTGGTGTATCGCAAGCTCAACCGTCCAGCACGTGGAGCGCATGCTTTCATGATGATGTTCGGAAACGTGGGCTTTCTGGGCTTCGCGGTACTTGCTGCCATATTTGACGACAACGCTGTATTGTATGCGGCGGTATTCAACATCGTGTTTAACGTGGTGCTGTTTTCGCTCGGCGTGTTCTTCGTCGCGGGCGATGACGAGCAAACGAGGGAAAAGCGCAGTGTGAAAATGCAGCTGAAAGCACTGGGCCACACCCTTACCAAGCCGGTGATGCTTGCCTCGTATGCTGCGATGGCTTTGGCGTTGCTGCACATAACTGATAACGGCCCTATCGGGCAAACGTGCAGCATTTTGGGCGGAATGACGGTTCCTGCTGCAATGCTTATCATCGGTTCGACTTTAGCGAAGATGCCTGTACGCGAAATGCTGTTTGACGGTTGGAGCTACCTCACTACGCTTATTCGCCTTATTGTGGTTCCGGTAGGTGTGTACTTTGTTTTCGGACTGTTCGTGAGCGATCCGTACCTTCTTGCCATTCTGGTGCTTCTGGCTGCCATGCCTGCCGCTTCGAATGGCACCATGTTGTGCTTGGCCTATGATGGTGACACGCGAACTATGTCGCGCGGAACCTTTTTGACCACGGTGTTCTCCCTGATCACGTTGCCGGTTATTGCGCTTATTGTGGTGTAGCGCGCTGAGCAACGCCGTTGGGACTTTGGTTTTCACGTTCGCGTTTGCGCTCTGTGCCTTTTGCCGGATGAGTGCTCATTCGTCGAGCGCCAGCCGCGCCAAAGGCGCACCCGTCGCCATTGCGCGCACTTGCCGCTTTTCCTCTTCATCGACCGCGTTGCTGCCACCTTTGCCCTGCTTATTCATTCGCATACTTCCCTTACCCTATAATTGCCTTGTGCCTCAAAGGCGCAATCGGTAGCTACATAAGGGGTTGTTCGTGGAGGTTCTCACACACGCTGGGTTGCAAATGCTCATCCTGTTTACGGTGGTGCTGCTCGGCGCGGTGGCGCGCAAACTCCACTTGATGAACGACGCCTTTGACGCCCTGCTCTCTAAGCTCGTCATGACGGTGGCGCTTCCCGGCATGATCCTTAACTCGGTGCTGAGCAACACGAATTTGCCTGATTCCAACACCATCCTGATGTTGCTGGTGTATTCGACCGCGCTCTACTTTTTCATCTGCTTGTTTGCGTGGGTTTTCGTGCGTGTGGTGTATCGGGGTGTGCCGAAGCCGGCGCAGGGCGCGCATGCTTATCTCATATCGTTCGGCAATACGGGCTTTATCGGTTTCGCGGTTTTGGGCGCCATTATGGGGAATGATGCCGTGCTCTACGGTGCCGTTTACAACATTCCCTACAATGTCTTTATGTTCTCAGTGGGAATGCTGTTTATTGCAAGCACGGGAACAGAAGGCGTGGCAGCTAAAAAGCCGCTAAAAGAGCAGGTTAAGGCTATCGGCAAACAACTGATAAGCCCCTGCCTCATCAGCTGCTTCATCGCCATGTTCCTTGCCTTGTTCGGTATTACCGATTCGGGCTATATCGGTCAGACGTGTAACCTGTTGGGGCAGATGACGGTTCCGGCGGCTATGCTGGTAATCGGATCGACGCTCGCCAAGCAGCCCTTGAAACAGATGGTGAACGACGGCTGGAGCTATCTCACTTCGTTTATGCGTTTGGCAGGCGTGCCGCTGCTTATCTTTTTCATAGGCGGTATCTTTATCCATGATTCGTATATTCTTGCGGTTATCGTTATCGAGTCGGCAATGCCGGCCGCTTCGTCGGGCATTATGATGTGCTTGGCCTATGGCGGCGATACCATGACTATGTCGCGCGGAACCTTCATAACCACCATCCTCTCGATCGTCACTTTGCCTCTGTTGGCGTTGCTGGTGGTGTAGCTCCTGCTCCGTGGCGACTGGTGGGTGCGTTGGCCAAAGGGAAAAGACAGCTATTGAAAGGCTTTCAATGATTGAGTATCCAACTTCTTTGGAGGATCCGCGCCTCGATGTGTATGCGCGCCTGACGGAGCTTCAGTTGCGCAATAAGCTTGAGCCGGAAAAGGGAATTTTCATCGCCGAATCGGACAAGGTTATCGACCGTGCGTTGGCGGCGGGCTATCAGCCAATTTCCCTCTTGGTGCCCGAGCATCGTTTTGAGCGGATGTCCGGTCTCGTGGATCGTATGGGTGGCAATAAGTCTGCCGAAGAAGGCGGCCTTACCGTTTTCGTTATGCCCGCCGAAGAGGTTGAAAAGTTGGCGGGTTACGAACTGACCCGTGGCGTGCTGTGCGCAATGCGCCGCAAGCCTCTGCCCTCGGTGGAAGAAACGGTTGCCAATGCACGTCGTATTGCCATCTTGGAAGACATTACCAACCACACCAACGTGGGCGCTGCCTTCCGCAGCGCTGCAGCGTTGGGGGTGGATGCGGTTTTGTGCACGCCTGCATGCTGCGATCCTTTGTACCGTCGTGCGGTTCGTGTTTCTATGGGCACGGTGTTCCAGGTGCCTTGGACGCGCGTTGGGGAGCAGCCGGGGGAGGAATGGCCCCAGGGTGGCATTGCCAAGCTGCGAAGCCTAGGATTCAAGACCGCGGCCATGGCGCTTGACGACAATTCGGTAAGCCTCGACTGCCCTGAGCTCAAAGAATGTGAAAAACTTGCCATCATCATGGGTACGGAGGGCGATGGCTTGTCGCAGCACACCATAGCTGCATGCGACTACACGGTGAAGATTCCTATGGCGCATGGAGTTGATTCACTTAACGTTGCTGCCGCAAGCGCCGTAGCGTTTTGGGAGCTAAGAGCACGATAGGCTCGCCTTTTCCTGTATATGGCAGATGGTACTCATATTGGGTTGTGGCGTTTTGGCGAATCGGCTGTTTGTTTGGCTCGACCATGCCAGATACGTTATAATCACAAAACGCCTTATGGCATACGCTGGGCCATCGTCCAATGGCAGGACCCTGGTTTTTGGTACCAGTTATGTAGGTTCGAATCCTGCTGGCCCAGCCATATATTTGAGAACGAAACCGCCTTCGGGCGGTTTTTTGTTGTTCTGTCGGATGCGAAGGATTCGAACCGATGAGGTGAAATCCCGTTAAGAAAACGTGCCGGTGGCACGTTTTTAGGGATTTGCCCGCAGGCGCTTGTGCCAAGGGGAAGAGCGCTCGTAGAGCGCGGGAATCCTGCTGGCCCAGCCATATCTCTGAGAACGAAACCGCCTTCGGGCGGTTTTTTGTTGTATTGCCGGGTGCAAAGGATTCGAACCGATGAGGTGAAATCCCGGAATAGGCAAAAAGCGTATTCAGCCTTGCCCTGTCGTGGCGATCCTCCCATTGCAAAAACAAAAATCCCGACGTTTTGCAACTTTTTTGCGATTGGGGACTCCTTTTCCGTTCCCGCAAAGCGGAAATAAGCCGTAAATAGCCATTTTCGCCGCGTTTTCAGGCTTTACTTCGCGATTGGGGAGCACGCAACAATCCCTAATCGCAAAAAAGTTGCAATCAGGACCGATTATTTGTTTCTAGCCCCGCTGAGACAGCTTATTGATGGCTCCGAGGATGGGGCGGCCCGACCGCTTGCTAAATTACAGGTGCCCGCCCTGGCTTTTGGCTCATGCTCTGATCCAGGACCGGTTTGCTGATTTACTGGTGTATGCCCCGATTGTTATGGTGTGCTCCCAATTTGGATCTCGACTCACTGATTATCGGCCTGACGTCGATTTGCTTGCCACCTGGCTTTTGGCGAGTGCGCGGATTCGCGAATTCGCTCTGCTCTTCGGTATGGACCACAGGTTCGTATATTCTGGTGCGCTATCATAGCGGGATACATTATTTCGTTTGAAAGGCTTGTTCATGGCTGAATATATTGAAGGCAAGCGTCCGGTACTGGAAGCTTTGAAGGTAGGCGTTCCCGTTAAGCGTCTTTATGTTGCTGAAGGTTTAAAGGGCGACAAGGCGGTAGACGAAGTGGTTCGTCGTGCTCACAAGATGAAGATTTCCGTGAAGCAGATCAAGCGCCATGAAATGGACGAGCGCTCCGAGCGTGGCTCTCATCAGGGACTTATGCTAGAAACGGGTTCGTATCAGTATTCCAATGTGAACGAAATCGTTATTGCTGCCAACAAGCACGCTGAGGCTAATGATGGCAAGGCGCTTATCGTTGTGCTCGACCATATCACCGATGCAGGCAATCTGGGCGCCATTGCCCGTTCGGCAGAAGTGGTGGGCGCATCGGGCATCATCATTCCCAATAAGCGTTCTGCTCATGTAACTGCGGCAACGTACAAAAGCTCTGCCGGCGCGGTTTCCCACATCAAAATCGCTCAGGTCAGCAACATTGCCCAAACCATCGAAAACCTGAAGAAGGAAAACTTTTGGGTTGCTGGCGCCTCTGAAAAGGCGGAACAGTGCATTTGGGATTCGCCCTTGGCGGGTCGCTTGGTTCTGGTTATGGGCAACGAAGGTGAAGGCCTTGCTCGTCTCACTCAGGAACGCTGCGACTTCTTGGTTTCCCTGCCTCAGGCGGGAGAGGTTGGCTCTCTGAACGTGGCTCAGGCCTCTACCGCCTGCATGTACGAGTGGATGAGGCAGTGTAGGGGATAGCAGGTAGGCAAGCATTTCGCCTTTTCCCTATTACGCTTTGCACCTGCGTCAAAGCCTTGTTCGTTGCAATTTCCAACGCAGGGTTGCGCTATATGCGCGGGTAGGCACCAAGATTTCTATATACGTGATATTTCAGTTTCGGTTCGAATCGAGCGGTTTCCATGGCTAAAAAACGCAACAAACTTCTTATCGTTGACGGGTACAACGTGCTGCGAAGCGGTCAACGTTATGTGCACATGAGGCGCGAAGAAGACTACACCCATGAAACGTTTAACAAGGTTCGCGAGGCGCTGATCAGTGACGTTGCGGCTTTTGCGGGCACGGAATATAAAGCGATCATCGTTTTCGATGGCGCCGATAACCCCGAATCGGCGGGCAAAACCGAGCGTATCGGCGGTGTGAAGGTGGTCTTTTCGCCCTATGGCTCTTCTGCCGATAAAGTCATCGAGAAAATTGCTTATGATGCGCGCGAAAACCGCTTGGAGGTGATGGTGGTAACCTCTGATGCCACCATTCAGGATACGGTGTTTGGCTGCGGCGTTGATCGCATGAGCGCCAATGGCTTCAGCCTTGAAATGGAAGATTTGGGCGACGAGGCCAAACGCGATCGCACCCTTGAGGTTCATCGCCGTTCCACGGTTGCAGACAGGATCAACCCCGATACCTTGGCGAAGCTCAAGGCTTTGCGCGATGGGAAGTAACCGGATAAAGGGATACTTGCATTTGTTCGGGCCCCAAGAGATCCGGGGCCTTGCGTTAACCCAGATGAGCTTCTGTCGGGGCGGCAAAAGGGACCTATGCTTACCAAAGCGAGCTCCAGTCACTGTTTAGGCGATTGGAACTCGCTTTTTTGCGTTTGGCTTGTCCTTATTAATTTTTATTGCAGCAACCCCGATGGATCTGTTGCTTGCCCGATTAGTTTTTTATAAGTTTCAACTGGAATTATTACTGAATGCAATGACTTCGATCTATAGCTTTGCCGTTGCTAACCTATAATGGGTTCATTGGTTTGTGATTCTCCGGGTGCTGTATGCGCACCAGGGGCGCTATGCGTGCAATGTTCACGCGAAAAAGCCGCCCGGGGAGGGGGAAAGGAGATCCAATGAAACCACTTAAGGGAATCAAGGTCGTCGATCTTACTACGTACATGGCAACGCCTGCGACTGGTCGTGTATTGGGCGAATGGGGCGCCGACGTCATTAAAGTCGAGGCAGCCAAGGGTGATCCGCTGCGCGTAACCCAGGCGGCGGTATTCAACATGCCCATGTCGGACGAAGAGAACCTCGCTTTCGATATGTGCAACTTGAACAAGCGCTTTATCTCGCTGAACCTGAAGAGCGAAACGGGCGCTGAGGTTATGGACAAGCTCCTTGCTGATGCCGACGTGTTCCTGACCAACACCCGTACGAAATCCCTGAAGAAGATGGGTCTCGACTGGGAAACCCTGCATGCAAAATATCCGAAGCTCATCATGGCTCACGGCTTGGGCTACGGCAAGAAGGGTCCCGAAAAGGACGATCCCGGCTTTGACGTAACCTGCTACATGGCTCGTGGCGGCGTATTCGGCACCACGGTAAACCGCGGCGATTCCCCGATGATCCCCACCAACGGCTATGGCGACCTTCAGGCTTCCATGTTCCTTGCTGCTGGCGTTTGCGCTGCAATTATCGGGCGTAACCAGACCGGCGAAGGCGAGTACGTAACGTGCGCACTGCAGCATGCTGCTATCTATGCTTTGATGACGGGCATGATTTCTGCTCAGTATGGCAATCCGTACCCCAAGAGCCGTCTTGAGGTTATTTGCCCCTTCAACAACGTCTACACCGCAGGTGACGGCAAGTCCATCGCCATGTGCGACCCTGAATACGATCGCGACTACGACAAGATTATGGGTCTTATCGGCCGCGAAGACCTTATCGGCTCTGAGCGCCTGAACAACTGCAACAAGATGAACGCCGATGGCTTGAACGCTGAAGTGGTTGGTATCCTGGACGAGGCTCTGGCAAAGATGACCGCCGCCGAAGCCCTGAAGATTTTCAAGGATGCAGGCATTCCTTGCGAGTTGTGCCAGACTCCGCTCGATGTCTATGAAGACCAGAACGCTCTGGTGAACGATTATCTGGTTAAGATCAAGTATCCCGAGGCAGAGCGCTGGGTTCCCACTCCTCCCATTCAGTTCGAATCCGAGGAAGCTCCCAACTACACGCCTTCCGATAAGCTGGGTAGCGCAACCGAGGAAATCATGCGCGATTTGGGCTATACCGACGAGCAGATCAAGGCCGCAGAGGCAGACGGCTCCGTTTCCGGTCCTATCGATCTCGATGTTTTGGCTGGCAAATAACGCCGCATAGCCAACCCGCTATCAAAAAATGCCGAGTCCGCAAAAGCGGCTCGGCATTTTTTTTTACGTGAACGGGGCTGACGGCTAAGACCCACCCCGCAAAGAGGGGGAGCTATCCGCCGACCGACCTACAGCATTTCGATGAATGCAGCGATACGGGTATCGATCTGGCCCTGGTCGTTAGGGGCGTAGTCGGTTTCGATTTTTATATAGGGCATGCCCATCTCGTCCATCTTGCGGCGCATGAGCTCGCTTTCCACGTTGAAGGTGTGGCAGGCGGTGAGCACCACATCAATGACGCCATCTACCTTGTATTTGCGGCACATCTCTGCGGTATTGTCCATGCGGCCGGAATTCGGCGTCATGACCGAGCAGTTGATGTCAAGGTAGCGTTGCGCAAGCGCGCCCATGATGTCCTCGGCTTCGGGGTCGACCATAGCTTTCTGAGTACGTTCGCCGCCGCAGTCGTCCAAGGCAACGATAACGCCGCCGTTCTTTTCGACACTCATGCCAACTTTCTGGATAACACCGTTAGAGGGGCAGCCGGTAAGCAAGATGCGTTTTGCCGTTGCGGGCACTGGGCGCTCGCCCGCCTCGTAAGCGCCCTTGCGCTCCTCGACGAGTTTTTCGACATTGTCTACAAAAGCGTTTACATCGAAGTTGAAGGTGTTTTGCGCAAGCGTGGTCATCATTTCGACGCCCCACATGGCAGGAGGCTCGTTCATCTGCAGCTCGTACATCTCGCAGATGCCCTTGCGAAGACGATTGCGTACACGGGTGGCATCGCGCAGCATTTCATCGGTGATCTCGATATCGTAACGTCGCTCGAGTTCTTCCTTGAGAGCAACGCATTCCTCGCGCCATACGCGAGGAGCCCATTCGGCATTGCGGGCATGCGGAAGGTTCATGACGTGGACGTCTTTGATGTCGTTGAGGAGCTCGTACATCTTCTTTTTGCCGTCGCACGTAGTTTCGCCGATGATCAGGTCGGCAAAGTACGTAAAGGGACAGTGTTCGCTTACGGCAAATCCGTAGGTGCCTTTAATAAGCGGACAGATGTTTTTCGGGAGATGCTCTTCTGCTGCCGCATCGCAGGCGTTGTTCATGCCGCAGAGGGCAACGGCGCTTGCTCCAGCCGCATCGGCGATTTCAAGCGGGCTGTAAGAGCATAGATAACCTACAAGCTTGCCACCATTTTCCTTGAATGCTTTTACGCCCATGAATCCATTGCGGTGGGCCTCGTCAAGCTCATCGAATTTTGAGGGCAAGTCGACTGGTGCAGTCATGGGGGAGTCCTTTCTTCGGGTGCCGCAGAATGCTCGTTCTACGGCAGGGCTGCTTTGTCCATTATTTGTTGCCTAGTGATGCAGAAGCGCAACGTCGTGAACGCTTTCGTAGGGGATGCCGAGGCTCTGGGCGGCATCTTCGATGCGTTGCTTTTCCGCTAGGGGTGCGCGCCAGGCGTATCCGCATCCTGCGGTTATGCTGCGGGGGATGGGGATCAGGCGCTCGGGCAGGCCTTGCTCTTTGCAGAAGCTTTCAAAACCCAATGCGTCGCCGGTGGTGCGAAATGCAAACACGGCAGAATCGGGTTCGGCTTTCTCGGAGGCGGCTTGGGCTGCAGCTCTTCCCGCTGCGGCGCCTGCCGCTAGGCCTTGTGCGTGCATCGACATGTCTTTTTCGCTGATGTTGGTAGGCGCTGCGGGCACAGTTTTCGGCGTGGGCTTGGCGTCTTCGGGGATGCACAAGGCCGCTCCGATAGCACCGGCAAACCGTGCTTTCGGACAGGTTAGGATGCTGCCTTCAAGGTGCGCTCCAAGGCGTTCGGCAACATAGGCGTTATCGCAGAGGCCGCCGGTCAGCACATATTCGTTGTTAGCGCTCTTGAACACCAAGGGCTTTACCTTTGTCACGACGCTTTCCACTATTCCGTTGCAGATGTCTTCTCGTGCGGCGCCTTGGCCAATGAGGCTAATGATCTCGCTCTCAGCGAATACCGTGCACATGGAGCTAATGCTGGTAGGAGCCCCTTTCTTTGCGAGTTCGGAAAGCTCATCTTGCGTTAGACCCAAACGATTCGCCATGACCTCTAGGAACTTTCCTGTCCCAGCGGAGCATTTGTCGTTCATGCGGAAGTCCTGAACCCTGCCATTTTTCAGCAGGATCGATTTCGTATCCTGCCCGCCGATGTCGATCACTGTGCAATCGGGACCAAACAAATAACCCGCTCCTTTTCCATGGCAGGTGATTTCCGTTACGGTTTTATCGGCGAAGGGAACAGAGATGCGCCCGTAACCAGTAGCTACGTATACGCATTCTTCTTCCGGAAACCCTTCTTCGGCAAGCCTTTGCAGCACGGTGTTGGCGGCTTCGACGGAGCTGTAGCCCGTTGGGATAACCAGAGTGTAGAGAAGCTGAGAACCCTTAAGAACTGCAGCTTTGGTTGCGGTGGATCCGATATCTATTCCTACGCGATAGGTCATGACTGCGCCTTGATTACTCGATTAGTGACAGGGTGCGCGAAGTAATTGGCCATACGGTCTTCTTTCTACGGGCTGTTGCCCGTGAAGGTTCGGGGCAACGGATTTGGGAAACAGGAAAATGACCCAGGCCGCAGAAGGCTTGGGTGGGTATGCATCGAGCGGAAGGCGCAAGCGCCGTTGGTGCAGAAAACGCGCGATGGTATGGATAAGGAAGGCACGCGCGCAGAATGGTGCTTTCCCGTAACTGTAATACTAGATCTTGGCTAGGATATTTTGGTTTGGCGTCGGCGAGTACGTAAGTGGAACCATCGGTCGGCAGGGCGGTTCGCCCCTAATCGCAAATTACAAGCGCTCGGCAAGGAATGTGTCTTCTTTCTCCATTTTGTTGCACGTATTAATAAGGCTGCTATACTGCAAAGGCTGTTTTAATACACATGCGCGAAGGACTTGCGTTCGCCAGTGGCCGCCACGGCGGTTGCGAACAAAGGAATGATCTCGCGCAGAGGCACAACGAATGGAGAAAGAATGTCCAAGATCACTGTACAGACCCTGCTCGACGCAGGCACCCACTTCGGTCATCAGACCCGTCGCTGGAACCCCAAGATGAAGCCCTTCATCTTCGGCAACCGTGGCGACATCTACATCATCGACCTCAAGGAGACCATGTACGGTCTCGACGCTGCTTACACCGCAGTTTCCCGTTGCGCTGAAAAGGGCGGCACGGTTCTGTTCGTAGGCACCAAGAAGCAGGCTCAGGAATCTGTTGCTGAAGCTGCCAACCGCTGCGGCATGCCTTACGTAAACGCTCGTTGGCTCGGCGGTATGCTCACCAACTTCACCACTATCCGCTCTCGCGTTCAGCGCATGGAAGAGCTCGAGGCTATGGAAGCCGACGGCCGCATGGAGCTTCTGCCCAAGAAAGAGCAGATCCTGCTGAAGAAGGAACTCGCTAAGCTGCAGACCAACCTCAACGGTATCCGCAACATGAAGAAGACCCCCGACATGATCTTCATCATCGACACCAACCGTGAGCAGATCGCTATCCACGAGTCCCACCGTCTCAACATCCCCGTTGTAGGCACGCTCGACACCAACTGCGATCCCGACGACGTTGATTTCGGTATCCCCGCAAACGACGACGCAATCCGCTCCGTTCGTTTGCTCGCAGAGTTCGTTGCTGATGCTGTTATCGCTGGCACTGGCGCTCCTGTCACCGTTGAGGACATGACCGCAGAGCCCGCAGCTGAAGCTGCTGCAGAGGCAACCCCTGCTGAATAGGCACTAAACGAATCCATTGCAATTTCTCCCTCGCCCGTCTAGTGGGCGAGGGTTCTATCTGAAAGGAATTACCATGGCAGAAATCACCGCAGCACTCGTTAAGGAACTCCGCGAGATGACCGGCGCTGGCATGATGGAATGCAAGAAGGCTCTGGTTGAGGCTGAAGGCGAACTTGAAAAGGCCGTAGACGTGCTCCGCACCCGTGGTCTTGCTGCTGTTGCCAAGAAGGCTGGCCGTGCAACCGACGAAGGTACCGTTCTGGCTCTCGTTTCCGAGTGCGGCCATGATGGTGCTCTCGTAGAGCTCAACTGCGAAACCGACTTCGTAGGCATGAACGAAAAGTTCCATGCATATGCAGAGAAGATTGCCAAGGCCGTCCTCGCTAACAAGCCTGCCGACCTCGAGGCTCTCAAGGCTTCCGAGATCGAAGGCGAAACCGTAGAGGCTGTCGTAACCGACGCTATCCACACCCTTGGCGAAAACATCCAGCTTTCCCGCTTCGCTTTCGCTGAGCAGCCCGAAGGCGCTGTTGCTTCCTACATTCATGGTGGTGGCAAGATCGGCGTTCTGGTTGAGTTCAAGCTGGGCGACGCTTCCTTCGCAACCAACGACGACTTCAAGAAGTACGGCCGCGACGTTGCCATGCAGGTTGCTGCTGCAAGCCCCGTATCCGCAACCCGCGAATCGGTAGATCCCGCAGTTGTTGAGCACGAGATGAGCATCTACAAGGCACAGGCTGCAGAGTCCGGCAAGCCCGAGAACATCCAGGAAAAGATCGCTACCGGTCGTATGGAGAAGTTCTACAAGGAGAACTGCCTCACCGAGCAGGCTTTCGTTAAGAATCCCGATCAGTCTGTAAACGAGTACACGGCTGAGGTTGCCAAGGCTCTTGGCACCACCATCGAGATCGTTTCCTTCACCCGCTTCATGCTGGGCGAGTAAGCGAACTTAACAACGCTTTTTCTGCAAGCCCTTCCAGAGATTTGGGGTAAAACCCTTCTCTGGGAGGGCTTGTCTGCATAATAGGGCTATAAATAAAGTAGGCATGCTTTGTTTCGATTTGGCATGGGTATGAAGAATCCGCATCAAGTAGATTGGGTGCATGAGATATGTCCGAAGAAGTAATTATTGCGCGTGAAACCGAAAACGTTTCAGGTACGGTACAGATCAGCGGTGCTAAGAACTCCGCGTTGAAGCTCATTGCAGCAACAATGTTGGGCCAAGGCAAGAGCACACTCCACAATATTCCCCATATCTCCGATATCGAGATCATGAACGACGTAATTCGCAGCTTGGGCGCAACGGTTGAATGGGATGGCCATTCGCTCATCATCGATACCGAGCATGCTGAAGGCCACGATACCCCCTATGAGCTTGTTTCGAAGATGCGCGCTAGCATTTCTGTGCTAGGTCCGCTTGTGGGTCGCTTTGGTTGCGCACGTGTTGCGATGCCTGGTGGCTGTAAAATCGGTGCCCGTAAAATCGATATGCACCTTAAGGTGCTCGAAGCTATGGGTGTTGAATTCGAAAACAGCCACGGCTACCTTTACGCCTCCACCCCCAACGGGTTGCATTCTGCCGATGTATTGCTCGAGTTCCCGAGCGTTGGCGCTACTGAAAATATGCTTATGGCTTCCGTGGTTGCTCCTGGCACGTCAGTTATCGACAATGCTGCGCGTGAGCCTGAAATCGTCGACCTCGCCAATATGCTGAATGCCATGGGCGCTCATGTAGAGGGCGCGGGTACGCCTACCATCACGGTAAAGGGCGTTGCTCTCTCCGAGATGCATCCTTGCGAGCACACTACGGTGGGCGACCGCATTGAGGCAGGCACGTTCCTAACAGCGGGTGCGCTGCTCGGCGGTCCCGTTACTGTTCAGGGAATAGATCCGTCTTACTTGCGCATGGCGCTTATGAAGCTCGAGCATATGGGATGCGATATCTCCACTACGGAAGATTCCATCACTGTTTCGCGCACCCAGCCTTTGCGTGCTACCGACATTCAGACGCTTCCTCATCCCGGATTTCCCACCGATCTTCAGGCTCAGTTCATGCTTTTGGCTTCTTTTGCGGAAGGCAATTCCGTTATCTCTGAAAATATCTTTGAGAATCGCTTTATGTTTGCCAGTGAGCTCAACCGCATGGGGTCCCGTATCACGGTCGAGGGCCATCATGCTCTGGTTCAGGGCGTTAGCAAGCTTGAGGGCGCTCCCGTTTCTTCGCCCGACTTGCGTGGCGGCGCCGCTCTGGTAATTGCCGGCCTTGCAGCTGAGGGCGAAACGGTAGTACATGACATCCGCCATATCGATCGCGGCTACGAAGACTACGTTGGCAAGTTGCGTGCTATCGGCGCAAATGTTGATCGTGTAACGCTGTAGGTAGGCGCGATGGCAGCAAGGAACAATAGAGGAATGCATAGTGGCGGCCCAGGTCGCCGCCGCCCCTCGTCTCGAAATAAAGCCGACTGGTCTTCCTCGGTAATTGGATCGCACGCGTCCGGTTCTCGCGGGCCTCAGGCTCAGCGCCGAACCTCCGCCCATTCGCGCCGCTCTCGCACCTCAGCGGTGCCGGGTCGTCGAACTGGCGAAGTGCGTCAGATTCATATCCAATCCCGTTCTGTTGACGAACGTACATCACGTCGAAAAGTGGGGCAGTCGCGAACCGAAAGCTTTATGCGTCACCGCGACAATGTAAGCCGTATCACCTTGATCATTGGCATCATTTTGATTGTGGTTATCGCGTTGAACCTCGGTACATGTGCCTATCGCAATTCGCTTTCTTCTTCGATGGCGCTTGATGACAGCAGTGTATCCAGTGCGCTCGTTTCTGCAAAGAACGATGAGCCCACGTATACGCTGTTAGCTGGTCTCAGTGGAAGCGGCGAAAACGAGTGCGCCAGTTACTTAGCTGTTTTGCGCGTGGATTCCCAGAATAATACGGTGTCGTTGTTGAATATACCCAGCAACATAACCGCCACCTATTCAGACATTGATACAAAGGGAACCATGCTGCGAGATGCTCCCCATATCAAAGACGAGGGTGAACTGGTAAAGCAGGTCTCTTCGCTTATTGGTCAGGATATCAACCACTATGTAAGGATCACGGGCGAAGACTTTGCCTCGCTCGTTGATTCTCTTGGCGGATTGAGCATCAATGTAGAACAATATGTCGACGATCCAACGGTGGGAACCGCAGTGCTTGACCCCGGCCAGCAGACCTTAAACGGAGAGCAGGCCTTGGTTTATGTGAGTGCTAAGAACTATACCGACGGATACGGTCGGCGCGCCAATGTTCAGAATCAGGTATTTACCGCATTTGTGCAGGCTCTTGAAGACAAGGGCGGTCTTGATTTTGCCATGAGCGCAGACGACATCGCCGGCAAGATCAAAACGGATATGAGCTACGACGAAATCGGCAAGATTGCCTCGTTGTTCCCGAATGCAGCGTTCTATTCGAATACGGTGCCGGGAAGTCAGTCCGTTTCGGGCGACAAGATTTCCTGGTCGGTGGCCTCTTCTTCGTTCTCCCAGATTTGCGATCAGTTCAAGAGCGGCCAGAACATGGATACCTCCGTAGATACCAGCGGGGTTAACAAGAGCTCGGTTTCTATCGTAGTTCTAAATGGCGCAGGCGCTGATGGCTACAGTGCGCAGGCGGCCCAGATTCTTACTAATGCTGGCTATACCATCAAAGATACGGGTAACGCAGAATCGTTCGTGTACGACGAAACTTTGGTCATCTACCGCTCCGACGACGACAAGCTTGCCGCCGAGGCAATCGTCCAGGATCTTGGAACAGGACGCGCTGTTGCTGCAGGCGTGTACTACAATCTCTCGACCAATATCCAGGTGGTAGTTGGCAAAGACTGGACCAGCCATGTTTGATCCAGTCGCTTATATCAATGAGCCGCGCTGGCGAAGCATGAGCTTAGGGCTCGAGAGGATCGAAGAGCTGTTGGCGAAATTGGGCAATCCACAGGATAACCTTCGCTTTGTTCATGTTGCAGGCACAAATGGCAAAGGCTCAACCTGCTCGTTCATTTCAAGCATCCTGAAAGAGTCGGGCTATAAAGTGGGTTTGTTTACTAGCCCCTATATCGAGCGTTTCGAGGAGCGTATTCGCATTAATGGCGAAAACATCTCCCTGCAACGTCTTTCGGAGGTGACTCTGAGGGTAAAGGACGCGGCAGAGGCCATGGCTAGTCACCCAACCGAGTTCGAGCTTATGACTGCCGTAGCATTTACGTATTTTGCTGAAGAGAAGTGCGACATTGTTGTTGCAGAGGTCGGCTTGGGCGGAAGGCTTGACTCGACCAACGTTATCCGCACAGTTGAGGTTTGCGTGTTTGCCCCCATTTCGTATGATCATTGCGCGCTTCTGGGAAGTACGCTCTATCAGATCGCGGGCGAGAAAGCGGGTATTTTGAAATCGGGTACCCCCGCAGTGAGCGCGCCCCAAGAGCAAGAGGCCCGGCGTCGCCTGGGCGAAGAAGCGGATCGTTGTGCAACGTCTATTCGCTACGTCGATGCTTCGTCTATTGCGGGCAACACCTCTGATTTCTCGTATGGTGAGTTCGATCATCTGTCTGTTAAGCTGCAAGGATCGTTCCAGCGCATCAATGCAGCGGTTGCTTTGGAAGCGTGCAAGGTGCTTGCCCAGCGTGGCTGGGGCATCAGCGAGCAAGCGATGCGAAGAGGCCTGTCTCGCGCTTCATGGGCGGGTCGTTTCGAGTTTCTGCGTCACAACCCCGACGTTCTTATAGATGGCGCTCACAATATCCATGCCGTACGCGCGCTTAGCTCCGAGCTTGCATCTCGTTATGACCAGGGAAGTGTGGTATTTTGCATGGGCGTCATGGCCGACAAAGACTATGCAGAAATGCTGAAGCTGCTGGTTCCGTTAGCCAAGGCGTTCGTGTGTTACCGACCCGATAACCCCCGTGCGCTTTCAGAATCCGATTTGGCGGACGCGGTTCAGATCGCTGTGGGAAGCCATCCGGTAGAAGTGGTGGCTGCTCCAACGCCTCATAGCGCGGTAGAGTATGCCCTTGGGTTTTCTGGGGATAGCCTGCCCATTTGCTTCTGCGGTAGCCTCTATGGAATCGCCTCTATCAAAAAGGCGTGGCGCCACTTCGAGAACACAAGGCAATGAACCTGTGCGCATTTGATGGTCAAAGCCCCTGCTGGAAGGCAGCGGCATTGTGTGGGTTATACTAACCACTGTTGAAGTATCCCGAAAGGGCTTGGGCGGCGCCAAGTTCTGAACCTGGTCAGGTCCGGGAGGAAGCAGCCATAAGGGGCCTCTGACGAGCGCCCGGGCCTTTTCGGGATACTCGGTTTCGCCGATCAATTTGATCGGCGAAACGTGTATATGGGCACATTTGCAACAACCAAGACGAAGGATCGCATGGAAATCATCAACTTTATTCTGGGCTTGCTTCACGATCCGCGTGGCGCAATTGCTGGTTGGATCGTAACGCTGGGTGCGGTTTGGGTGTACACCCCTCTGTTTCTCATCGTATTCATTGAAACGGGTTTGGTATTCTTCCCCTTCCTTCCCGGTGATTCCCTTTTGTTCGCGGCGGGTGTGTTCTCTGCCGATGGCGGTGGCTTGAACCTTGGTGCAACGCTCTTGGTGTTTTACGCTGCAGCTATTCTGGGCAACACCTCCAACTATTGGATCGCCCGCTTCTTCGGCGCCCGCATTATCGACTCGGGCAAGATCAAGGCTCTTACACCTGAGCGTATGGCGAAGCTCGATCACTTTTTCGAAAAGTACGGTGGGCTCACTATCGTCATCACACGCTTTATGCCATTCTTCCGTACCTTTGCTCCTTTTATTGCCGGCACGGGGCATATGAACTTCGGCAAGTTCACGCTGTTCAATTGCGTGGGTGGCATTTCGTGGGTTTCGCTGTTTGTGTTGGTGGGCTTCTTCTTTGGTGGCGTACCCTTCGTGCAGGAGCATTTCGAAGTCATCGTGCTGGGAATCGTAGCCGTTTCTGTGGCGCCTGCCTTTATCGGTGCCGTTAAGGCGGCAATTTCTTCCCGAAAAAGCGGCAAACGCGATTTCGAGGTTGAGGCGGCGGTTGATGCCGAGCGCATTGCTCGCGCAAAACATGCTCGCTCCGAAGAGGATGCCCGTTAAAATCGGTAAGGCACTATAACATCCCATATGCCCCGTATTAGTAGGGCATATTGCAAAATTCCGCTTATGCGGATGTGAGGCGGAGGCTTGGCTATCCGCGAAGGAGGCTCTGCATGGAGGCGCTGTATCGCAAATATCGTCCGTCCACGTTTGCTGATGTCGTGGGGCAGGAGCATATCGAGCGTACGCTGAAAAACGCAATCGAGCAGGATAAGGTCTCGCATGCCTATTTGTTCTGCGGTCCGCGCGGCACCGGTAAAACAACTACAGCTCGCATTCTTGCCAAAGCCCTGATGTGCGAAAAGGGCCCCACTATTGAACCCGATGGCACCTGCGAGGAATGCCAGGCTATTGCCCAAGGTACGCATCCCGACGTGTACGAGTTGGACGCCGCAAGTCGTACGGGTGTTGAAAATGTGCGCGAGGAAATCATTAGCCGTGTAAGCTATGCGCCGACTCGTGGCGCGTGGAAGGTCTACATCATCGACGAGGTGCACATGCTCTCGACGGCGGCCTTCAATGCTCTTCTTAAGACTATCGAAGAGCCACCGAGCCATGTTGTTTTCATTCTCTGCACCACCGATCCGCAGAAGGTTCCTGAAACCATTCTCTCGCGGTGCCAGCGCTTCGATTTCCATCGCATATCGATCGAATCCATCGTGGCGCGCCTTGGTGCTGTGTGCGCCGAAGAGGGTGTCGAGTTCGAGGCTGAAGCGCTTGATCTTATTGCGCATCGCGCCGAGGGCGGAATGCGCAACGCCCTCACTTCGCTTGAGCAGCTCATTGCGTATTGCGGAGGCAAGGCGACGCTCGAAGGAGCGCAAAGCCTTCTGGGCTCGCTTGATAACGCCGATCTCTCTGAAATCGTAGGGGCAATCGGTCGCAGGGATGCGGCAGCATGTTTCAACTGGGTCGCTCAGTACGTGGAAACTGGCGCCGACCTTGCCCAGTTTGTCCATGATTTGGCGGGGCATGTGCGCACGTTGTACCTGATGTCTATGGCGGGCCTTGATGTGGAGCTGCAAATCAGCGAATCGATGCGCACGGTAATGATCGAGGAGCTGAAGCTCTTTGGGCAAGATCGCCTTAGTCGCATGCTTGTCCTTTTAGGTGATGTGTCGAAGGAACTGCGCGTTTCGAGCAATCCTCGCTTAACGTTCGAGATCGCTCTTACTCGTATGGTTCGCCCCGAATCGGATCTTACGCTCGAGGCCTTGGCAGAACGGGTCGAAGAGCTGGAGCGACGCTTGTCGGCATTGGGGAATGGTTCTGCTTCCGTCGAAGCTTCTCCTGTGGCATCGGCTCGTGTTGGCAACAGCGCTCCGCAATGCGCAGTTGCATCTGCCCAGCCTGCAGCGCATGCGCCTTCTGTTTCGGCGCCTGCGTCGGGTGGCTCTTTTGACCAGCCTGTTTCCGCCGCTCAGTCGTCCCAAATTCCTGCAGCGCATGCCTTGCTTGGTCAAAATGCCGCTCGTTCCCAGGCTCCCGTTTCTCAGCCTGCTGCTCAGCTGCCGCCGCAGACATCGGCGCCTGTTGTTCCTTCGGTACCGCAAGCATCAGCGTCTGTTGTCCAGTCGACGCCGCAGGCATCGGCTGCTGCCCCCGCTGCTCAGCCTGCTGGATCTTTCCCCTCGGTCCCTGAGGCGGCCCAACCGCACCAGGGAACAACGCTTACCGCTCAGGTCGACTTGTCTAACCCTGCTGCCGTGCAGCGTCTGTGGCATTCAGTCACCGCTTCCCTCAGAAAGGTTAATCCCGCGCGTGGTGTTCTGTTTATGAATGCCAAGGTTTCCGCCGAGGCAAATGGCCAGGGGATCGTGGTCGAATTCGGAAAAGATAGCGCTTTTGCATTTAACGCGGCTCAAAAAGCTGAAGTTCAAGAGCTGCTTGCCAAAACCATTCAAACTGTTGCGGGCGGAAATGTGCCGTATCGTTTGGCGTTAGCCGGCGGCAATCCATCGGCTACGCCCGTTGCTGCACAGCCCGCGAGCGTTCAATCCGGAACGGCGCCCCAATCGAATACCGTAGCGCAAGCCGCCACGAACCCTTATGCCGCCAAGGCGGTCGCCGCAGTGCGCGCGGCGCAAGCGGCAGCAAAGGCAAGCCAGGCGAAGGCCCCGCAACCCGTAACTCAAAATGCCGCTTCTTACGCGGCCCCCTCTGCTTCTCAGCAAATGGGGGATAGCGCGGCTTCCTCTCCGTTGCCCGAATCTCAGATACAGCCTACGCCAGGGTCCTCTGCGGCGGCGCAGCAGGTTCCCGCGGCAACGTCTTCGGTATCCGCCGATCCCGAGCCGTATGACGACCGGGTCCCCCTTGATGTGTATGGGGCAAGTGTCTCTGCCGAATATGGTGAAGATCCCTATGCTCAGCAATATGGGGCTTCATCAAGCCAGCAGTTCACGGCATCCGCTTCTTATGCGCAACCTACTGTTGAGCCGGTTTTGGCGTCTGCGGGTTCCTCCCAAGCGGCAGCGCCGACAATCGTTGCGCCCTCTCAGGCCGGCGGTGCCTCCAATGCCGCTGCGCCTGATTCATCCGTATCTGGCCAAAACGAGGCGGAACGGATCAAGAGCATCCTCACTCAGAGTTTCGGCGAGGGGATAAAGTTTGAGGAGCTTCCCGAATAGCGCCAGCCTTTCGGTACAATGCAAAGAAGTGCGGCCATTTTGGCCAGTTAAGACGAAACGCCCAACCCCTAACAAAGGAGAATCATGGGAATGAATATGCAGCAGATGATGCGTCAGGCGCAGAAGATGCAGAAAGAATTACAGAAGGCGCAGCAGGAAATCGCTGAAATGACGTTCGAGGGCACTGCGGGTGGCGGCATGGTAACTGCTGTTGCTCGTGGTGACAAATCCATCGAGTCCATCACCATCAATCCCGATGTGGTTGATCCTGAAGATGTTGAAATGCTTCAGGACATGGTATGTGCGGCTGTCAACGAAGCGCTTCGCGGCGTTGATCAGATGGGTAGTGCTCGCATGAGCTCCGTTACCGGTGGCCTCAACATCCCAGGTATGAGGTAATTGCAATTCCGTGAACGCTTCATCGGCAATACAGAAGCTGCTTGACGAACTCGAGCGCCTTCCTGGGGTGGGTCCTAAATCCGCCCAGCGAATTGCGTATTGGATTTTGAACGAAGAAAAGGCGGATGCCCTTCGCTTGGCCAATTCCATTATCGAAGTGAAGGACACTGTCCATTTTTGCTCTCGATGCTTCAATTACGCTCAAGACGATCTTTGCGATATCTGCTCTTCCGAAAGGCGAGACCATTCCATTGTCTGTGTGGTGTCGGAGCCGCGAGATATCCCGCCAATAGAGCGAACGGGCACGTTTTCTGGCGTGTACCATGTGCTTGGCGGTGCCCTTTCGCCGCTTGAGGGCATCGGTCCAGAGCGTCTTCATATTGCCGAGTTGATGGCCCGCCTTACCGATGACTCAATCAAGGAAGTCATCTTGGCAACGAACCCAAACATTGAAGGCGAAACAACGGCCAGTTATCTTGCACGCCTTATCAAGCCCTTGGGCGTAAAGGTGTCTCGTTTGGCAAGCGGCTTGCCTGTTGGCGGTGACCTCGAATTTGCGGATGAGGTCACTCTTGGCAGGGCGATCGAATCCCGATTGGAGCTGTAGCTTCAGGAGGAACGATGCCTCAATCGGAGCCGGATGCTGTCCGATCTGATTGGAAAAGATTAAGCACGGTAACCTTACACAATTAATGTTTAATCTTCCCACTGCCCCTGAGGATTACGGGAAAGAAAAAGAGCTCCTTGGAATGCACCAAGGAGCTCTTTTGCAATTTACAAGTAAAAGGTGTCAGCACTGTTTCAACGCGTGCACGACAAGGAGCAAGAATCTTACTTCGAACGACTCTCATGCTGAAGGGAATAGTCTCTTATAAAAGAAGGCACCTCTTCTATCTCCATATCGAGCACAATAGATAGTTCACCATAAATACGCCTCTGTGCGTCGTCGAGCAACTTCTTATAGGTCAATGAAGCTCCGTGCTTCTTGCTTTCCTGCTCCTGTATGCGCGCATGCATTGATTTGCAAACCAGCAATAGTGAAAGAAAGTCGTTGGAGCGGATCAACTCACGGAAATGTTCTTGGACCAAATGCGAGTTCGTGTCTTGGAACGTGTCTGGTTCGAGGTCGAAAACCATGTCCAGCGAATGCAAAGCCTCTTCTTTATTAAGGGTATGCCGCAATTCAGCACTGCGCGAATGAGGTACATAGGCTTTTCCAAGGCGCTTCTCTATCGGAGCAAGTATGTAATAGAGTTCGTTTTCGTCTCCAGCAAGAGAAACATGGGCATCGTTTTGAATTACTTGGCAGATTCCCAGAGATGAATAGATGACGTATTCGCCGACTTCATAAGGCATACGGTCGCCTTCTTTCTTATACAAGCCTGTAACAATGATAAACCTACAGAGTGTTAGGTATGTGTAAATGCACACAACTTAAGGCGAACGGCGTTCTTCTGACCTGGTGTTTTGAAAAAAAGTGAAGCAAAATTGAAAAAAGTTACAATTCCCCCCTTGCAATCCCCCCGATGCGGGGTATTATAGCTAAGCCTTCTGACGAGGGG
>ERZ1034865.42-NODE-42-length-107924-cov-16.977528_pt1 | contig 107924 bp, 147 predicted proteins | sample MGYA00520632_ERZ1034865 | MGnify/ENA primary metagenome ERZ1034865 (study PRJEB33766, sample SAMN09781738) | gut metagenome | biome: gut microbiome | host: Homo sapiens | place: Madagascar | study: EMG produced TPA metagenomics assembly of the PRJNA485056 data...
TAATAATAATGTTAGTAATGTAAGTAATAAAAATGATTGTTATGAAATAACTAATAACAGGAGGAGTATCATGTGTGTACTACTCCTATATCTCCTAGAGATTATCCCTAAAGGGATACCTATAGATATATTCATGTAAGTAATTATATACATGTATATTACTATAAGTAATATATCTATATAGTTCTTATTTATAAGAAGTATATAGATATAGTTAATTTAACTTTAGTTAAATTAGTACCTGAAAGATAAGAATGGAATAAGTACCTATTAGTAGAAAGAAGATATTACCTTAGTCATATTAAGAGGGAATTACCTATACCTATTCAGAAAGTTCTACCTGCATAAAATCCTTACATTAAAGCTGAGGGTATTTCCTGCCTCATTAAGACCTGTTAAATAGTTTTTAGGTATAAGTTTATACCTTTACCTATTAACCCTTCTTAAAACGCCTTCTAGTAGCCCCTAATTAAATCGAAAGAAAAACCTCTAAGAAGAAAGGAAAAACTTAGAGGTTAGTTATACTTGTCCTGAACTTGAACATTGAATAGTAGTATTATGTTTTCGTGGGTACCCTTATGGAGATACCTCAAAAAAGAATTTAACATTTCTTCATAAAACTACTTGACAAAAAATTAACCTTGTGATATAATCTATGGTAAGAAGATAAGATAGTTGTTTTATCAATCTTCTTAACCAAGATAAGCACAAGATTTAGTTAAATGTTGTAACAAATCTTCCCTGTTTATGTTTTTAATAGTGTTCAATGAACACTACTTGTACTTTGACAACTGAACATACTGAAATCTGATACAGTTTTCGTGGGTGAGTTCACTAGGCTCCTCGAATGCAACAGGGTGTCGCCCAGGGTGAGAGTCCCAAAAATCGTGAACACAAGAAAACATAAAACGCTACGCAGGGTGCGTTGGTACGGAAGAGTTAGCAAATAACAGACGCTGTACTGAATTGCCATTGAGCCTCGGCACCGTTGAAAGAACTTGGGGTGCGCCTGCTAAAGCCTGGATGAACAAATCGCCAATACGGGTTACTCGTTGCGCTATAACGCGTGAGTCACGCCAGCCACAATCTAGAATTTTCTAAGTTGCGGAAGTGCTGGATAGATACCAAGTCTGACAAAAACCGTATCTTAATACTAATAGTAATATTACTTCTAGTAATATTGTTATTCATAATAATACTGTTATTACTATTCATAGTAATAATCCTGTTGTTATTGTTAGTAATAATAATGTTAGTAATGTAAGTAATAAAAATGATTGTTATGAAATAACTAATTTCCACTTTTGTTTTATTTATGACTATTTGATTTAATTTATGGACAAACAACTTAGGAGTTTCAAAATATTCCCTTAAAGAATAAAGTAGAACAGAACTGGCCAAAGCAGCGAAATCCTCGCCACTGAGAGTCTCCTAAATCAAAACTCGGGACTACCGCGACCTCGGTATACACTGAATAAGGTAGCGGATTCGGAAACTGCGTGTAGCACAGCATTTATACTTAGTGTGGGGAGCCAGCATGTTCCCTCGCATATTAGGTTTCGTCGATACCGCTGTAATGACGGATTAGATGGAAGAGAGCAAGTGAGGATACAGGGAACGTCCGAAATGGGTACGACCTCCTCAGTGTATGTAGCGTTAAGGTTGCAAATGCGATACGCCCGTGTTTGGCTGTTATATACATCTCATGCTAATCTGCCCCTATTATGTCCTTTCTGCGATTTAGCGTTTAGCTGCACGGAATGCGCTGTTAAAATAAATACACCGAGAAAACTTTTTGAAAACTAAGAATTGATAGTTGACAAATATGTAAACTTTTGTTACAATGCTAGTATGGCATACGAAACAAAGGTAATCAACTTTCAAGACTATATAGACCTACATGAATGTGGTAGGTCAATACACGATATGGAACCGTTGAAAAACGAAACCTATAAAATTTTCGCTATGTCTAACGTAGATATTCGTGTAGTAGATAGAGACCAGTCGTATCCTATCTTAGTTAAGACTGAGAAACTTAATCATTTCTCAACTGACAAAGGTGGAAGGTCAAACAAGTACTTCTATAGTATTCCTATTCAAGCACCATCTGGTGAATATGTAGGCTTTATTTATAGAGCATTGTTTAACCACGACTATGCTTCTATTTACAAACCATTCAACAACAAAGCCAAACGTATTCCATATATGTTTGGCTTTTTTTGTGACTTTAATGACTACGACTCACATAAGACTTGTATGCCTATAGTTGTATGTGAGGGTGTTAAAGATGCTATAGTCTTGAAAAAGATATACCCGTATGTATTGTCAAACAATACCAGTGCTCTTAGACTTAACGCTAATATTTTAGCAAACATCACAGACAAAGTACTCCTAGCTTATGATAACGATGCTACAGGGCACGAGCAAGCTCCCAAAGATAAAAGAAAACTGGCTAAACTCGGTTGTTCAGTTGATATACTAGATTACAGCCCTTACAAAGATGCTGGTGAATTTATTAACCACCCCAAAGAACTACGTAAGTTACGCGAGCAATTAAAGCTACGTTTAAAAGGTCTCATAAACGGTGTAACTCTACTAGTATAATTACATTTTATATTTGACTTAAAATGGAGTGGTACTATTATGACAAAACAAGCAACAAATAACGGATATACACGTTGCAGTGAATGTGCAGAAGTATATGACGTTTCTATGAAATCCTGCCCTAAATGTGGAAAAGCAAACCCTGCTTATTCAGTAAGTGAAAACAAACTATCACAAGATTATGATGGTTTACTTGATGAGAGCTTAGGACTTGTATTCAACATTATTGACTAATTACTTGAACTAAACATTGGGAGTAGGATTTATCTATGAGAAAGAGAGAACCGAAGGTAAAAGGACCTTTGAAAAAACGACCTGAATTTACAGAAGAAGATATTCAGGGAATTTGCAGTATGGGGAGAGATAAATATACTGTAAATGAAATTTCAAGCAAACTGGGGTTAAATAAGAAAGCAGTAACAGAAGTTCTTGCAGAACACAAGATTACTGTACCAAAGAAACCAAACAACATTCAACGTTTATATGAGCAGGGGAAACTTAATTCTGACCAGTTCTTTATTGAAGCATCTTCACTAATTAAGTCTCGTTTAATGCCTGACTTAATCTATAAAGGATACTTCAGAGATGGTAAGAGACAAGTATCATATAACCAGGAAGATGTTGAAGATTGCTACACTTATGTATTAAGAAAGATTATTGACAAGTATGACCCAACAAGGGGCACTCTAGCAACTTTCATACGTACGTGGACAAGAGGTTACGGAACTACTGTAACAACTGCACAACATAGAAGATACAATAGAGTAGGTAATGACGCATCACTCGATGAATCATATAACAACTCTATCAAAGACGAGTTCAAAGACTCTTTCAACTATGGGGTGCTAGAAGACATCTTAGACAACCAGTACTTTAAGGAAACATTGAAATTTGACAAACAATCTCTAAAGGATATGAAGAACCTTAAAGATTACTTATTTGAAACGCTATTAAAAGAACTTTACGATTAAAAAGATGGGGAGAGAAGCAGAAGTATGGGAACACTAAACGAGTTTAGACTCAGTCAGGAATCAGCATTTCTTTTTGTATTGAGTTATGAATACAGACTACCTTTTCCACAGTTGTTGGGAATGTACAATCTATCAGACAAAGTATTTTGGGCATATATAGCATTATTCACTAATATGTCTAAAATGGGTGTACGTAAAGGAAGTCAGTTATCTAAGATGGCTAACAGAATTTACAAAAGTACAATGGGTATAAAAGACAAGTCATATGTCAAAATAGAAGTAGATGTAGTAGACGAAAATGGAGAACTAGTATATGACGATAAAGGTAATGTACTAAAAGAAAAAATCCAGAAAGTAGAAACGTACCCTGTAATCTTAAATGAAGATGAACTAAAGATAAAAGAAGTAATGGAATACTACACAACAAAAGGTTATAGTAACGGGGAAGACTTTATCCCTGAAAGCAAAATCACTGAAACCAGAGGTATGTTCCGTGGAGATGCTTTTGTATTAACAGATACTAATGAAAGATATACCTACTGTACAAAGATTGAATACCTGGTAGAGAAGTTCTTCCCAGAAATGACAACATCAGAATATAGAGCATTATCTGTAAGAGAGCTTGGGGAAATGTTAGAAACTGTACAATGTACGGAGGTTGCACTTGAAGAGGTCGTTTAAAGAGAAAACACCTAACCCTATTAAGAGCTTAGGTGTGATTAAAACTATAGATGACTCTGTTAAGGCTCTTGAAGAAGAGAACAAGGGGATAGATACACTTCTTGCTATGATAAGAGGAAAAGGTTTATCCCCTGAGCAAGAGGAACAATTAACAAGAACTTTAAGAGAAGCAACAGAGGTAAGTGGAAGAATATTTAACGCTATTAAAGGGGGGAACTAATGGCAGACGAATTTGATTTTAGCCCTGATTTCTCAGAGGACACAGAAGAGAATAAAGTTACTGTGTACCCTTCTTCAGCTACAGTAGTAACTAATGACTCTAACCAATCTGTAACTATTAGTAAACTTCTTGATATGACTAAACAGCATATAGAAGATGATAATAGAGTTCGTGGAGAGATTGACGAATTAACAGGTATTATTGACTCTACAATGTCTCAGATGACCATTAAAGAGATGATTGAATATCTGAAAGTTAAATTAAAAGAACGAGAAATGCACATCAGATGTATTTATGACGCATACAAGTTCATACAGCAGACTGAAATGGCAAGAGAAATGCTTATTGGCTCTGACCGTAAAGAACGTGTATTGCAGGCTATAGATAACACAAAGTATACGAAGGTAATGGGTTTCTTAAACGCAAACTTCGATAGGGGTTAAGTAAATGTTTGACGATTCTATTCGTGCCTACTTGAAAGAATCAAGAGGTATGAACGATGAGAAGATAGAAGAATTTGGTAAATTATACGCAGAACTTGGGGATAAAGAACGTTCACGTGTAATCTTTGAACTAGTAGGGAAAGAATTGTACAAAGAGTACCCTGCTGATATTGAAACGTTTATTTTTGACCCTTATTACTTAGGGAATATCTATGGGGATATTATCTATCCAATATGGGTAGACACACTAAAAGAAATATATCCTGCACCATTTTGTAAAAAGTACAACGAAGCTCTATTGTCCTGTGCAACTCGTTGCTTCGGCAAGGGTACTAAGATACGTATGTACGACGGTTCTGTGAAGAACATTGAGGATATACAAGTTGGTGAACAGGTAATGGGGCCTGATAGCAAACCAAGAACTGTGCTCCAGTTAGCACGTGGTAGAGAAGAAATGTATAAAGTTACACCAAATAAAGGGGGAAACTCTTGGATTTGCAATAAACATCACAGACTTGCACTACGTAAGATAAAAGGGCATAATGGTTCAAGCACTGAACTTGAAATGACTGTAGAGGAATTTTTACAGGGTGTTTCTGAAGATGATTGGAAAACTCACTACCGCATGTACCACTCAGAAGCAATAGACTACCCTGAAAAAGAACTACCTATTGACCCATATACCTTTGGGTGCCACGTTGAGGACAATGACGAGCGAATCTCTCACGAATACATGACATCCAGCATTGAACAACGTAAACAAATATTAGCAGGGATAATTGGTACATACGCATTCTACGGGAAAGAAGAAGGTAACCATTGTGACACCTCTCAAAATTACTACACTGTAGTTACTGGGCATAGCGGGTTAGCAGAAGACTACGCAAACTTAGCACGTTCTCTTGGCTTTGAGGCAACTGTTGTACCTGTTGGCAACAAGTACCCTCTATATGACGTACTTATTTCGGGACCATTTCAAGACATCCCACTACGTCTTTGGAAGAAACCACCATCAGTATCTTGGACACCAGATGACCTTAATTTTGAATTCAATATTGAGCCAATAGGGGAAGATGACTTTTATGGATTTACAATTTCAGGAGACCATAAGTTTCTTTTGGAAGACTACACTGTAATCTTGAATAGCGGGAAGTCTACTGTACTTGTGATTTCCGCCTTATACGAGCTCCATTTACTTCTTTGTATGATTTCTCCATCAAAGACGTTAAATATCAAAAACTCAGCAAACATTTGTTTTGTATTTCTTTCTAAAGATAACCCAACAGCTTGCTCACAGTTGGGTGAAGATATGCACAAGGGTTTAACTCTGTCACCGTACTTCAGTGATATTATTACTGGAAACTTATCTTTCTCTAACTTGGATAAAAAGGGTGTGCAGGTTACAAAAAACATTCTTCTTAAAGCAGGTTCGTCAGTAAACGTTATTACTGGTACTGACTTATTGTTTGGCTGCTTAGACGAGGCGAACATGCCTTCACCTAAGATTGCTGATGAAAGACTTGTAGAAACAAGAACTAAGCTGTACACAGCGATGGTCGATAGACGTAACGCTACATTTTCAAAAGCACCAGCACAAACAGGGATGATATGGCTCACATCTTCACCTATGGATGAAGGCGACGTTATTGGTGAACGTATTAACCTTATCAAGGACAATGATGTTAAGAATGTGTTCATTCTTGATGATATTCCTCGTTGGGTAGCACGTAATGAACATAGTGATGATACCTTTGCATTCTTCTTGGGTAATAATACACAAGACCCTTGTATCATTGAAGAGACAGATGTAGACATAAATGACTTAGATGACAACAAGATTATTTATGTCCCTAGAACTACTGAATACTTAACACAGTTCCGCTCATCACCACGTCTAGCAATACAAGAGATTGCAGGAAGACGTACTGTTGCAGAGAATGCTTTCTTCAATTCAGTATCTGTATTTAAAGAAGTATTTTCAAGGGATAACCATATCTTTAAGAAAGATGACTTAAGAGTACCACTTGACTCAATGGTTGCTATAGAAGATTATTTGTATGACCCTGACTACTTCTCACACCCAGACGACCCTGACTGCTTTAGATATATCCACTTGGATATTGCGGAAAAGAAAGATAGGTTTGGTATTGCTTCAGTTTATTGCAAAATGATTAAGTACACATCTGATGAAGGGGAAGAGATACGTAAACGTAAGTACTTTATAGATTTCTGTATTGGTGTTTCTACTATTGGTAAGAACGCAGTAGACTTATTGAAGGTACTTGAATTTATCTACGGCCTTAAGAAGAAGGGTTATCCAATTAAGAAGGTTTCTACAGATAGCCACCAAGGGGAACTAGCAAGACAAGTATTAAGAAGACACGGGGTAACTACAGAATATCAATCAATGGAAAAGACAAAAGATGCTTACTTCTTCTTGAAGAACCTTATTCTTACTAAAACGTTAGTTGGGTTTAAAAACCCTATCCTTATGGAAGAACTTGCTGGGTTAAGAGAAAACAATAAGAGAGTAGAGAAATCTAAGAGTACTACTGATGACTTGTCGGATGCATTAGCAGGTGCTTGCTTCTTAGCAAGTAATGACCCGTTCTTTGAAAGTAGTAATGAACATATTACTGAATTGATTAACAGTCAGCAGAATATGGCGGGGTTTTCACAAGATTTTAACAGAGCAGTACAGAACGTAGACATAACAAAAATGAATGATATAAAACACATGGAAAATGCTGGTTTCTATGACCCTTCAGGTATGAGTGTCTTAGATGTGTTTAATGGTCTTAAATTTTAGACTTGTAGGGGAGAGAAAGTTTTAAAAATGAATATATTTGACTCTTTGGGGAATTTTATACACGAATCATATATGAACACTGCTGAATTACAAAGACAGTTAAAAGGTTTTGTGGCAGTAGATACACGTCTAGCAAATATTGGTATAGATGTTTACGAAACTAATATGCAGACTAAGAAGCAACAGTTGGATAAACAAATCTTATGGACACTACAACAACGTAACACTGCATTTGACAGAGTAGATAAGATTTCAAGACACCACCTTGCTAACACCATTAAAGACATCATTATCTCTGATGGTTTCAATGATATTAACAACGGTAACACTTTGTTCCTTAAGTATAATGATTCAGAAGACTCAGATAAGTCAAAATTATTCACTGAAGAAATCATGAAAATGATTAAGAAAACTAACTTCTTAGACATCTTAAGAGATGCTATATACAGTGAGGGGTTAGATTATGGAGAACTTTTCCTATCTAAACACGCTGAACCAGGAAAAGGTATTATTGAAATTGTTGATGACGTAGACCTTAGACAACACGTAGCAATATATAGCAAAGCAAATTTACTTGGTGCAGTTAAACTAAACCCTAAATCTAAGCAAAAAGTTTTATCTGGTGATTGGATACCAGAATCAGAGATAGCTCACTTTATGCTTAACTATAGACGTATTCCACTAGAGATTAAAGTGGGTAAAGACTTTAATAAGCTAGATGTTCTAATCAAAGAAAAGATTAGATGTGCTGTACCTCTACTAGAACCAGTAGTAGACTTAATTATCCAGTACAACCAACTGGAACAAATTAGAACTGCTATCGAAATCAGTAGAGCAATCCAACCTATCTTACTTGGTGTGGCAGTATCCCCTGAGCAAGACTTAACAAAAGTTACAGACCAATTAAGAAACTGGTCGGCAGCGTTAAATAAGAATAAAAACAACATCTTAAATAACTTAGATACTATTGACGTAAGAACATTACTTCAAAACATGAACTCAGTAGAACTTATCCCGTATTCTGCAGAAGACAACACTAATGCTATGAGTCAAATCAAATTAGATTATGGCGATAACAATTTGTCTGAGAAAATTAATGATTTAAGAAAAACAATAGCTCTCGCAGTAGGTGTTCCAGAACAATACATTTCTACATCTACATATATGGGACAAAAAGATGCCAAGGAAGACACAATTCAGACTAACCCTAGATATTCAATGATGTTGTCAAGAATACAACAACTCCTTGCCAAAGGTATCAGAGAAGTATGCTACTCTCACCTTAAAGCTAAGTTTGCTTCATCAGAAAACATTTTAAGGAGAGAAGTAGAAAAAGATAAGATTGAAGTAATCTTTAAATCTTGCACAAACTTGAATGACAGACTTGAAAACGAAAATATGATGTTAAGAGCAGAAACAATGGGTTCTTTACTTAACGTTATTGATAACGTTGCAGGCTCACCACACTTACCAATCAAGGTTAGAGCTGACAAATTCCTTAGAATGTGGCAAGAACAGCTACGTAATAATCCTCACATCAGAGATATATTTGCTTTAATGACGACTGTTGAACACGAACAAAACAGACAGGACGCAGGACTTGAAGCAAACACAGAGCCTAAGTTACCTACTAAGACCGTAATAGCACAGACCGACCCTAACGTAGAGAAGGCAGAGCAGGAAGCAGAAACAAGAAAGAAAAATTCTGAAATTGCCGCTACAAGTCGTAAGAGAGCAAAGGCTGAAAACAAAGGGGAAGACAAAATAAGAAGTGTCTTTGGTTAATGCTGTTTAAAATTTTAAGTAGAAAACCGAAAAGTATAAATAAAGGGCTGAGAGAATGGCATCAGAATTAATAAATCAAATTAAGAAATTACAAACCCTTATTATCAAGCGTAATAATGAGGAATTTAAGAAGAACGCGGTTGAACTTCTTGCCCCATCTAAAGCAGATGAAGATTTGTTTGTAGCACCTGCTATGGCATTCCCTGATGATGTAGATGAACCTGAAGAAGCAGATAACCAAGCTGAAACATCTCAAGAGGTACCAGTAGAGGAACCACCTTTACCAGAACCAGAGACTGCTCATGATGCTATGGAAATAGAATCTGCTATTAGAATGTCTATTGCAGAGGAACACCAAGCAGCAGCGGTATACATTAAAAGAGCTTCTGAAGCGTACATGCATGGGCAAGATAGGCTTGCAAGATTATTTGAAGAACTTGCGGGTGACGAAATTGTTCACGCAGCATCATTAGAAACTGCTCTTGATATGTATAACATGTTTGACCCATATAAGTTCTTACAAGGTCAGGCGGAAGCAGAATACATACTTCAAGAAGATGCTAAGGATATTGCTAAACAAGAAGAGAAAGCAAGAGAAAACGCTGAGAAAGAAAAGAAAGAGTTTGACTTTGCTAAAGAGTACACAAAAAACAAAGCAGAATATGAAAGAGAACAAATTGTTAATGCTATTAACGATGTAATCCTTGGACAAGGTGCTGTTGACGATATTGTGGATACTGTTCTTAAAGTAGCAAAAGGTGCTAAGAAAGACAAGAAGAAAGATAAAAAGGCGGAATAACTGAAATGACGGATAAAAATAATTTAGATTATATTTCAGCAATAAATTCCGTGGTTTCTGACATAGACGAGAAATTGTCTACAATGAAACGAAAAGTTAAACACGGTAAGTTGAAAATTCAACGCAAGAAAATTAAATATCAAGTGATGAAAAAACATAAACCTACAGATTATGACAGAGAAAGTATCTGTAAGAACGCAAGAAAGAAGGCTCACTCAGTGGCAGCGAATGCTAAGAGAAATATTTCAAATGGTGTACGCGAAGGATTGACAGTTGTTAATCCTACTTCTTTTACTCTTTCTGAAAGATATGGTCTTGACTTCATGGAAGAAGCTGTAGGGTACGACGTTGAACTAAAGTTTTTCGATAAACCTGAGATGACTCCTATTACTGAAGGTTTAACAGTAGGAACTACTAAATCAGGTAAACCGAAAAAATGTAAGGCTATTGGTATCGCAGAGGGCTGTTTCGCTCCTATCTCTACACCAGAAGGTGAAAGAGTTTTTTCACGAAACCATAGACTTTACGCGGAAGACCACTGGGAATGCCAGTTTGAAAACCAAAACTTACTCGATAGAGTAAGTACACGTAGAATGTTAGGTACAATTGGACACCACGATAAAAAGGTAGATGACGATGACTTAGCAAAAGGTGTTGTATCCCACATAGTTACAGCATTGGAAATACGTGAAGATGAAAAACATGGTCGTTACCTTTGGGGCAGATTGGAAATAATCAACACTGAAGCTGGCAGACGTTTAAAAGAGTACTATGACAACGGTATTCCTTTATTTGTTTCTAGCAGAGGTGGTGGGAAATTGATAGACGTTCCTGGTCAAGACTACAAGATGGTTGATAAAAATAGATACTATTGTGAAACTTTTGACGTAGTTAAAGAACCAGGATTTTTAGAAGCTCATCCAGAATACCATTCAGAATCATCTGATGAAATGAATGAAGTGGAAAGTCTATTAAGGGAAATAGCTGAAAGAAGAGGTCTTGAACTAGACGAGGCTAAACTCGAAGCATTAAAAAATACACTATGTGAAAGTAAAGACGCAGAACTAGATGAGGATAACAACATGCCAAAAGTAAATGTTGATGTTACTGCAGAAGATTCAATGGAAACTGTTGTTAAGAAAGTAATACAACCTATGCAAGATGAAACACAAAAAATTGTTAAATCTCTTGCTGAAAGTATTGCTGAATTGACAGCTACTGTTTCTAAAATCAAGAGTGACATTTATGAAGAAGCTGAAGCTCCTGCTGAAGACTCAGTTGAAAAAGTTTCTGAGGAAGAAAGTGCTGAAGTTAATGCTGAAGAAGCTGAAGCTGTTCAAGAGTCTGAAGAACCTAAAGCAGAAGAACCTGCTGTTGAAGAAGCACCTGTTGAAGAAGTTGCTGAAGGTAAAGAAGACAAAGAAGAAAAAGGTGCTGACGATAAAGAAGCACATGACAAAGACTGCAAATGTGAAAAATGCGCAGGCAAAAAAGAAGAAATTAAAGAAGAAGCTGAAGAACCTAAAGTAGAAGAAGCACCAGCAGAAGAAGTAAAACCAGAAGCTGAAGCTCCTGCCGAAGAAGTTGCTGAATCTACAGAAGAAGCTGAAAAAGTTGAAAAAGTTGAAGAACAATGGGCTCACCAAGACCCTAAAGAAACTGTTACAGACGTAGCAAAACACGAAGCTCCTCAAGGTAAACCAGCAGATGCTTTAAAAGGTGAAGTTTGGGCTAACGAACCTGCTCCAAAAGTAGCAGACTTGAAAAAAGGTGAAACAGCACCTCAAGAAAAAGACCCAACTAACCACGAAGAAACTCCAGCAGTTAAAGGTGCAATCCTTGAAGAAGAAACACCATCACAGGCTGAAGAAGCACAACCTGATGAAGCTGCTGAAGAACAGCAAGAAGTAATTGATTATCAAACAGCATATGAAGAAATGAAAAACGACGTAGAAGATGCTACAAGACTAATCAAGGAAACTACTCAGATGTTTGATGATTTCGGAAAACGTCATAGGGAAGTAGTTGCTGAGTCTAAAGAAATTAAGGAAAGTTTCGAGAAACGCGTAGCTGCTCTTGAACTTGAATTAAATTCTTACAAGATAAGCGAAAAATTCGATGTTACTATCGAAACCGCTAAAGAAATGTTGTCTACTAAATCTTACGAAGCAGTAGAAGAAGAACTTAAAGAAAGCGAAGCTAAACAAATAGAGAATGAAACACAAGCAAAAGCTGAAGAAGTTTCAGAAGCTGTAGCTGAAGAACACATTGAAGCAAAAGCTCCTGTTTCTCGCGAAGTTTATTCTGCATTCGCTACATCTAAAAGTGAAGCTCCTGTAGAAAAGATTGAAGAATCTCACGAAACAGGTAGAAAAGTCTTCTCTTGGTTCAATTAAGAGGTAGCACCGACAACAACAGTTTTACATTATGATTTGTAAAACATCAAGTATTAGAAAAAGGTATAAACGGAGAAACACAAAAATGACAAAATTCAACACAGTAGAAGATGTCAAAAAAGCATTCAGAATGAGAAGTGGCGGTTCTGATGTTGTGGAATTCCACAATGGTCTAAGATATGGCGACATCGACAAACACGCTCCTATCATTGAACAACTTTTGAAAACTGACTACAACAAAATTTCAGGATATTCATTCTCTGAAGTAATGGAAGCAGTATCACACTTCCAACAAGCATTCGGTACTAGAAACTACATCAGCGACTACAATGCTGGTGGAAACTCAACTGGTAAAGTATCTGAATCATTATACGCTGGTACAGATTTATCAGCTTGCGAAGATAACTATTTTTCAGCTTGCAGCGAAGCATTTGAAGGAACAACAGCACAACAGGCTCCATACCCAGTTCCATCAATTTCTTTCGTAATGTACAGATATGAAAAATCAGTTCTTCCATTCTTGACTCACTTGTTTGACCTTCGTGGTAACAGAGGTCTTATCTACTTCCAAAAAATCACTGCAGTAGATGGAATGGGAACAATCGCAGCTAAAGATGAATTAGGTAACCCTAGAGAATACGTAAAACAGCCTGCTGGTTATGCAACAACTAAAGTTACTAATGAAGAATTAGGACAGTTGACTACTGGTAATGGTGAATTCGAAGCTACTTTGAAATTCAAACCACAACCTGAATCATTGGTTATTAACATTGACGGTGAAGAAGGATGGTTCCAAGACCTTCAAGGTGCTCAAGCTCACAGAGCTGGTAAGGCTATTTTGACCTCAGTTAATGGTAACTTAGGTTATGCAACTTTCGACTACGAAACTTTGAAATTAAACGTTACTCTAGCAGCTAACGCAACTGCTGATGCTAAAGTTCGTGCTTCATACAACAGAGAAATCGAATTGAAAGAAGCTGGCGAAGATAAAACTAGAAGAATTCCTAGATTCACAATGAGCGTTGAAGCTGAACAAGTTATTACTGAAAACGTTTCTATTCAAACTGAAACTAACATCTACCAAGAAGCATTGGCTAGAGCTATCTTCGGTCTTGATTGGAACGCTGAAGTTGATAAAGCTATGGGAATGATTTACAACAAAGAAATGGCTAACAAAGTTGTTAAAGAAATCAACGATGTAATTCCTGCTAAAAACTTGGTTCAACATGACATCACTACTACATTGAACACAACTGGTAACGGTGACAACAAATTGTTCAACGTTCAATTCTTGGGTGTAATCCTAGGTGTATTGAGAAAGAAAATAGTTCAAGCATCTGGTCAGCCAATCAAAAAATTCACTACTTTGGTTATCAACATCAACTTGCTTCCAATCTTTGAAGCACTTCCTAAATTTACTGTTTCTACAGCAAATGACGAGGACCAAATGGGTGGTATGTTCTTGGCTGGTTTGTACGACGGTATTCCTGTTGTATGTGCTTACGATGACATCTTAGGTGACGGCGAAGTTATCGCATTGTACAAAAACAAATCTCAAGAATTCTTGACACCACACGTTTTGGGTATCTTCATGGACCCTGTTGTTCGTGACGTATTCGACCAAAACAACTTGGCAATCAACAGAAAACAATTGATGTCAACAATCGGTACTAAATGTATCGCACAAAACTTGGCAGCTAAATTGACTGTTGAAAAAGTAGACGATTTACTTGGTGTAACTGAACCGTAGTTAAATCGGATATGAGGGTAGAATTATAAGGGTTTCCCCCGCCCCAAAGGAACGACCTAATGTAAGTAGTCATTAGGTCGTTCTCTTTTAAATTTTACTATGACCCAAAATTTGGGTGGGGAAAATCAAAAAAGGGAAATAATTTATGTTAGTAAGAAACTTATCAAGAACACCACTAAAGATTAAATCTTTTAATGGTAAGAAAGTTGTGCTACCACCAATGAAAGTTATTGAATTAGATTCACTAGACTTTCCAGCAGAACGTGTTAAAAAACTATTTGGTAAATACGTACAAATTTTAACTGAAAAGGCAACAGAAAATGACGTACCTACAGAAACTAAAGAAGATATGGGACTTCAAAAAGGCACTGACCCTGTACAGCCTATTAATGAAACCGTTACCAAAAAAGAAGAGACTGAAACTGCTGGTGCTCCAGATAACGATAAAGACACTTCTGTTCAAGACCCTTCTGATGACGACGGTGTCGTTGACCCAGTTATTGATGATGTCCTTGCGGAAGTCAAAGATGAAACTGGTAAAGAAGAAAAACCAGTTGAAGCACCAAAAGCCAAAAAAGCTACAAAGAAACCAGCTAAAAAGACAACTAAGAAGTAGGGATAACGAATGCTAACAGTAGAGCAAGCCTTTGATATATCTATAACAGAAGAAGGTCAGTTCTTAATGAACGAAGACTTTATTACAGAAACACTTGGATTTACTTGGGATAAGATACATAGTGTTTTCGTGAAATCTGCAAAAGAATTTTCACGTAGACACCCTATCTTTGAAACTAAGGTAATGCATGGTTCATCTGAGTCTGGGAAATACATTATGCCAGAGGGCACAATCGCTGTAAATGCAATACGTTATGACATCTTAGAAAATTACCCTAGATTCATGTTCCCTGATTTTGGTCAGATACAATATGAATTTGAAAAACATTCAAGAATATTAAGAACATTCCCACCAATGCAGACTTTGAGAGTTACTTATAGCAGAGAGTATACATTTAGTGACTCCGCACCAATAATCAAGGCCGAATATACTGTGGATTATGAAACAGAAGTGAACATGCTTCTTGACACACATCCAAAGAAGGGCACATTAAAAGTCTCAAAGAATGGATTGGAAATGAAAGAGTCTGGGGTAACTTGGCAAGAGGTAGATAATGGAACACCTGAGCATGAGAAAATTAAAATGGTTACACTAACTGGGACTCTAGGTAAAGGGTTATATAATCCTGAAACTAGAGAGTTAGCATTATTTTTGAAGAAGAAAACAGGTGATGGTGACATAGAAGTATGGTGTACACCTAAGTACTCATACATCAACGAATTATCTCTTGCGGATACATTGTTTATAGATTTGTTTAAATCATACTTATTAGAAGCAATAGCATCTCTAAGAAACCAAGCAACTCAAGCACACTTACATAATATTGATTTGTCATCAGATGACCTTTATGGACGTGCTAGAGCTCTTAGAGCGAGGGTTATTCAAAATCTTAGAGAAACCTTTGACTTTGGTGCTACCGCTTTAATCTAGGAGGTTAAATGGCTGGTTCTGGTTTAATGACGATAGAAGACCTTGTTCGTTCTTCTGCATATATTTATTCTGAACGTTTTTACCATGGGCAGTACAAAAGAACTTACACCCACTCAATTGCTAGTGCAATAACAAAGACTATGGGTACTATCTACTATAATAACAAAGTTGTTATTTATAATGAAGACTCTGGTATCTTAGAAATACGTATGGGGATGGGGACAAAAACTGAAACAGCATACAAAGGTATGCACGCTATTCGTATGGCTCTATACGGAGTAGAAGGTAAGATATATGACTCTATTGGTGACTTATACCAAGACCAAGTAGGAAGACCTATGGACGCACATGATGAAAATGAAATGAAAAAAGCTATACGTGGTGAAACTACTATTGGTGATAGGTACAACGCTAGGAAAGCATCAGATGAACGTGCAGAAAACAGTCTCCCTGGTAGAAAATCTTCAAGTACTGGTGAAGCAAACAAATTTCAAGTAAGCTATAGTGCTCTTGACCCGAATGCAACTCTTTCTGGTTATATAATTCCAGTAGCAGCGGTAAACCCTGATACAGGTGCATACACTTTTAAAGAAGACGGTAAAGTATTCTACATGGAAAAACCAATCACTATAGACACTATATGTCGCGTATCCTGTTCATGTTCAGATTATTTTTACGTGTGTGCCTGGTATAACTATGCTCACGGGGTACATTTGGGGCAACAACCTGCTGCATACCCTGGTAAAAGCTCTATGTCACAGACAGTAAAAAACGTTGAGAAACAACCTGGTATGTGTAAACACCTTATGATGTTTACTATGCTACTTCTTAACGGGGGTATTATTAGTAAAGAAGGTACTGTAAACTTTGAGAACAATATTAACGTATTGAGAAATAGACCTGAGAAATTATCTATATCTAAAAAACTTGCTGATAAAGGGGACTGGAATAGACACTTACAAGAACTTAATAGGTCTCTATTTAAAGCAGATAAAGCTCGTAAGAGTCAGATGATAGCAAAAGCAGGTAACAAACAATATGAATTAACACCTGATGGATACTATGATTGGTCAGCACACAAAGTAGCACAACGTGTAGGTAAAGGCTATAAGAACGTCCATAAAGGATTAACTAAGGATAAATATACATCTCAAGGTGCACTAGACACATTCCAACAAGCTATGAAGATGGCGGGTGCCAATGATATTGAAATGGCTAAGGTGTTGGGTGCTTATGGAAGAGGTACTAGAAGAGATACTGAGTTTAATAAACAACAAGTAGATTGGTATAAACGCGGTAATGGTTATAAACCGTACTGGAATGACTTATAAAGAAAGGGAATACTATGGGGGAAAAATGTATTTGTTGTGGTAGACCTATTTCAGCATACCCTTGTAAATTTTGTGGTCAATCACCTGCAATAGAAGATGAGTGCCCACATAAACAAGGTGCTATATGCTTAGACACGAGAAAGGTTTGCCCGCACAGAGGAAACCAATACTTTAACTGTGAGGTGTTGAGACATGCATGATTTCGAAGAATACTGTAACACAGGAAGATACTGTGACATTCCAGCAATCGGGTGTGACAAAGAGAGATGTCCCATGAATGATGGCTGTATGTGTACCAGTCCTATAGGCTGCATGTACTATGAAGCGGATTTCTTAAATTCTAATACAGTTGAAACAGGAGAAGTAACTAATGACACCTTCAAAAGTTTTGTTAGAAAAACTGAATAAACTGAAAGAGTGCTTAGCAGGGACTACTGCAGCATTAGCACCATACCCTGTAGAACCTATTACTGGAAAGAAACGTAAGAAAGAAAAAGATGGTAAAACACCGCAACATAGTAGCGAAAACATATAAGAAGTTTACAAAGATTTCAAGAGACTTAACTGGTTCATACACAGAAGCGTATGGTCTTCCGTGTGACTTGTATTTTCCAATAAGAACACCTAAAAAGGCTAAAAGTAGCTATCAGAAAGTAAACTTATTTGAACCACATGAGCTTCCAGTATACAGACCAGAACCAAATGTGAAAGACTACTATTTCTATATACCAGAACTAATGAAAGAGGAGAGTATGAACTCTGTTGCTCAGCAGTTTGATACTTTTGCTCTTGCTACTAAGGGTATGTTAGACCAGCCATTTATTGAGTGTAATCCTGATGATGAACTACCTGATTATACAAAGGTAGTTGTTAAAATAGAAGGTTCAACTATGTCTTACTTTGTGGATATTAAGCACGTAGTAAACGGTGCTGGTGGACACATGTTAATGAGACAATATTTATCACCTCTAACAAAAGATAACCAAATCATCGAAGGTAAGTACGATGACACAATACCTGGTTCTCAAGGTTCAACAAATGGTATAAACGACAGATTAGACGGTAAGAAGGGTGGGTATTTAGACTAATGGCAACTTTTAACTTCCTTAATAACTGTCTAGGACAATTATTTGACATACTGGAGTCACATATGGGTGGTATTAAACTTGCTTCTTTCTCTATGACTGAAGAAGAAAGGGAAGAACAAAACCCAGATGTCGCAAACAAAAAATTCATGCAACAATACAAGCAACAGTTTGAAGAACCCCTTTATAAGTACTTATATGACCCTGACTTAGCTTTTGATGAGAGATTTCATCAACGTATTGCAGCAATAGCATACAACAAGAGAACAGAGCCTTGGGTAACACTGATGTTCAACATAGGTTCCGTGAGAACTGTAACAGATGTGCAATCAGTAAATAAATACATACAAGTACAGAACTCGGATGGGGATTACTTTGATATTAAAACAAAGAGGGTAAGAGTTCCTGTCAATATGGTTCTAGTATCTAATGATATAAGTACGTTGCTTTATGCAACAGAACACTTAGCATTATTTTTTGACAGGATAATCAACTTTGAATACTGCGAATTTGTAAAATTTGAAACAGGTACTGAAGATGAATATGAAAAGTCTGGACAGTGTATGGATATTACTGAGATAGACTTAAATAAGCTAGACACAAGTTCAAGGGGCTCATTAGTAACCTCAGCATACTCTTTTGGTTTAGTGTACTGGGTAACACAATACCCCGAGTACTGTCATCTATTAGAAAAGATTACTATTGATGTAGGTATCAAAAATCATGATACTTTATGCACCTTAAAAGTGCAATAAACCAGTACATAGAGAGTTTTTAGATTACATTTTTATTTGACTCATATTAAGTAAAAAATTTAACGTATAAATCAGAAATAGTTGAACGGAGAGAAATAGATGGCTAATAGAGATTTACCTAACGTTTATTCAACAATAAACGACATGTCTGCCTTAATTGAAGGAGACGACAGCCTTATTTGCGGTATAACACTTCGTGCAAACCGTGGTCCTGTTGGTGTTGCTACCAACGTACAAGACTCTTCTGATTTCTTAACTAAATACACATTCACAGGAAAACCTGGTGTAAAACAAGACAGCACATACTTTGATATTATTGAGCTTTTAAAAGCATCAAACAACATCTATGTATCTCGTGCAGCTAACAACCCATTATATGGTGGTCTTATCGTTAAGAAAGAAGTTGAAGCAGGTAAGTTAAAAGGTGTAGTTGGAACAAAAGACAACTACAAGACTGTACTTGCAGACGGAGATGTTACAGCAAAGGTTAAACCTAACACTTATATCAGAGTGGTAGGAGAAGACAAAAATTACGGAAGATTCTATGTAACAGAAGTTCAATATGTAACTCCTAACACACAAGTCACTGTAACAGAATCTTTTGAAAACGCAATTGCAGCATCTGAGGAAGGTGGTACAGTTGGTACTATCTACGCTTGCACAGAACCTGTTAGACTAACTGACATTACAGTCGCAGATAAGTTCGCTGATGCAAACGCAGATGAAAAAACAGTAGCAGTAGAAGGAAAATTAACTTACGGAAACATTGGTGACAGAGTAAGAATTAAAGATGATTTCTATACTATTGCAGACCTAGATTATTCACAAGAAACAACTAAAACAACAATTAAATTCAATGAACCTGTTGAAGCATTGATTGATGTAGCTAATGCACCAATCAAGTTAGACTCAATCGCAGAACCTTCATTATTCCCATTCGGAAAAGATGATTTGTTCTTAGTAACAGGTATTGACCAAGGTGCTTACAACAGCTCTATTGGTATTGAACTTGTATCTTCTAATGAAACTGAACTAGAAGAAAAAGATTGCTTCAAATTAGTTGTTAATAACAAATTAACTGGTGCAGATATGGAAGAATATCTAGTATCTATGTCATTGACTAAAAAATCAACTGACGGTACTAACATGCACATCAAAGACATAATTAACCCTATGTCAGATTACATTCAAATATACACACCAGAAGATTCAGAAATTGATGAAGAAGCTATCCCATCTTCAACATCAGAATACTTCTTCTTAGGTGGAGGTTATGATGGTGATGATGTAGAAGTTGAAGACAACATCGCAGCATTACAAGTATTTGCGGACAAAACAGTTCCTGTATCAATTCTTGTAAACGGTAATAACGAAAACGTTCTTTATCAAGCAGCTATGATTGCTATTTGTGAAAGCAGATTAGACTGCTTTGCATTCTTGAGAACTCCTAAAGCGTATGAAAAATTAACACTTCCTGCTCAAAGAGTTAAAATGCTAATTAACTATAAAAAGAACACATTAGCTTCAAGTGCTGTTTCAGCAACTGCAACAAACTCAACAAACTTCAAACCACATTTCAAAACAACTGGAGCTACAGTAAATAACACAGGTGCTGACTCTTACTTAGCAGCAATCTATGGACCACACGTAACAGTAACTGACTTGTACAACTCAAGAAAAGTAACTATTGGTTGTGATTCAATCGCTGCAAAACAATGGTTGTCAGTAATCAACAACGAAGGGTTCCCTTACGCTGCTGCTGGTCCTGCTTTAGGTACTATCAGAAACGTTGCAGTTGATTGGAAAATCGGTGATGAATCTTCAGAAGCAAGACAATTCAACGATGCTTCAATGAACATGTTGGTATATGAAGCAAGACAAAAATATTACTACTTCAACACTCAAAATACTTTACAGTTAGCAAACTCTGCATTCAGAAACATTGGTGCTGTATTGAACGTTTTGAATATCAAAGAAACATTGACAAGACAGTTGAAAGACTACTTACAAAAACCAATCTCTGATGACCTAATTGAAGCAGTAACAAGAACAATCGACGACTACATGGTTAGCTGTGCATCGGCTGGTCGTGTAACAGGCTATGCTATCAATAATGAAACAACTAAGAACGACATTAGTAATAATGAACTTCACTTCTTGTTAACATTATCACCAGCATACTACGCTCAAAAAATATACTTGGTCGTAAACGTAGTAAATGCCGCTTTCGATTTCGAAATATTACAATCATTATAATTAGCGAGGTAATTACTAATGACAAGATTCAAACTATCAGATACAGCTAAAACCGATATTCAGACAACTTTCAGATACGAAGTGGTTATATTGACTAACGACGAAGCTGCTAAACTAAACCACCTACAAGACCAAATCGTAGGTTATGCAACATCAGCGGAATTACCTTGCGCTCCTGGTGACCCTATCGCTTGGTACATGCCAATGGGTATGAGAAACTGGCAGGCAGGTAAAAGACAAACTAAAGATATTACTCTTGAATTTGTTGTACCTACTAATGATGCTTTGCAAAGAAAATCTATTTATTATATGTTAGAGACATGGCAAAATAATACGTATAACTTGAACAGAGGTGTCAATGCTGGAAAAGCCAACTACTGTACGGATTCCATCTTTATTAGACTGCGTACAGAACGTGATAAAATTGCTTACAGTTTCCAACTATTAAGAGCACAACCTACACAAGTAAACTTTGGTTCATTAAGCTCTGAAGGTAATGAACTTGTGAAGGTTTCAATGACCCTAGCATACGACAACTATAAAATTTTTGCAGGTTCGGATTCCCAAATTATTTTGGAAGATAGTACTGCATATCTGTAATAGCAAGGGTTTCAGTGATTTTGAAAAGAGCCAGAAATGGCTCTTTTTTGTTTGTTATAAAAGGTGGTTGACTTTTGTTTAATCATGCTATACAATTTATTTTACCAAAAGGAGATAAAGGATGCGCATAGATTTAAACAAACTTTCAAAAGACTATACCAACTATACTTGGGCATTTAAAGAAAAACCACCAAAGGAAGACTTAGAATACTTATGTGTTCACTGCAAGTTACCATTAAAAGATATTGTAAAAATACTTAACTCTTCTAGTTCTACAGTGGCTCGTTGGTTAAAGCACTACGACATAGTTAAACCTGCAAGTAACAACGCACCTAAATTAACCGAAAACATGCTAAATGATGTAGACTGGTCAAAGATGACACAAAACTATTTGGAAGTCCCACATAAACGAGGAAGAGCAATCCCTACAGAAGACTTAAAATACCTTTACATAGACCTCAACTGGGCAGCATCAGACGTTGCACAGTTGTTTAATTTGTCCTTACCTCGAATGAAAACGATTCTTTCCGACGCAGGACTTAAAAAGGACTCTGTATCCCATCAAGAGTCTAGGGAAAATATAGCTCTTCGTAAGTATGGTGTACGTCATACGATTGCTTCAGAAGAAGTTCGCGAGAAAATTGAAAACACTCTTCAAGTGCACTATGGTGTAAAATCCCCATTATCTCTTAAAGAGTTTAAAGAAGAAGGGATGAAAAAGAAATATGGTGTTTCTTACCCACTTCAGTCTAAGACATTTGCAGATAAGATGGTTCAAAGTAAAAGGGACGCTAAAGAGGAAAAGTAAATGAGCTTGCATACTCTCAAAAACAGAGGTTTCCAATACGACAAAAGCCAAGATGGTAAAGAACTAACTATTTATCTCAGGTCTACGGGGATAACAAGGATATTATCAAACTTTAATGTAATATATCGCTCTAGGACGATACTATATTTAGAATCAAGAAAAGAAGCAGTACTTTGGGGAAGTTACTAGTATGAGTATGTACCACTTAAAAGACAAAGGAATATATTACGAGTGGCTTAGTGATATTGATGTTGAGTACGCCCTTATTCATAATTTACATATAGTGTTCTATCCTTATGAACAATGGAACAGAAGAATGGACGTATACCTCTTGAAACGTGGTGTAATAAATTGGCAAATTCTATGCTTAGATAGAGATAAAAAAACGGCGGTGGTTTATAGATGAGTTTGTACATTAACAGAAATAACAGCTTTTGTGCAGAATACTTAGACGGTGGTCCTATACTTTGTGACTACCTACAAATAGTATGTCACGTTAATGTAAGGTATAAATATAGGCTTATGTTACCTCTACTAATATATACAGCATACAATGTAGAAATCCATTATGATTACGCAAATAAGAAAGCAGTGGTGTGGAGATAACATTATGAGCATGTTCACAAGAAAAGGAGCAAATCCTATGGTACTGCCAGTGGGAATAATTATGTTTCACTTAGTTACAAGAGATGTAGCGTGGCGCAGAACATTCATGTTCCCTAAAAGAACTTTTTGGGAATTTACGTCCTCTTGTAGACTACCTATAGATGAAAAAATAATGAAAGACATTAGATTATGAGTGTATACAATCTTAAAGAGTTAGAACCAGGTGAACTTACCAAGTACTCTTATATTGGTGGTGGACCTGCAATATTAAACATCAATATCGGTGGGGCTTCTACGAGAAACTGGTTGTTTCTCAGAAATATCTCTGGTTATTATGGTAACTACATGCTTACACTTCGAACTCCGTGGTATGCAAGAAAAGTAGATGTTCGCAGGTGGTAAGTTGTGTCAGTATATCGTGTTCCTCATTATTTCCTTGAACCAGAAAAGTACTACCTACATGATAGGGGGACTCATATATCTCCTGGACTAAGTACGTCCCGATTCCAAGAGTTTGCTATTGAACCATCACACTTTATTGTAAGTTATGAAAGAGGGATAGTGATAGTATACAATAGTATTGACTGGGGAGGTATGGCAATAACAGGAACACTAGGAGAAGTAATAGAGGTAAAATAATTATGAGTTGCTATAAGATACTTAGAAAAACTAGCTTTTACATGTTTTATTTACGAGATGTACCTGTATGCTCAGTATCCCCTACACCAAAGAAAAATGTGTCTTACAGATTATGGGGAAGGTTCGAAGGTTATTGCATGCACCCATTACACAGGTATATCATGTCAGCAGACGGAATAACAGAGGAGAATATGATATGAGTTTAATACAACTGTACCACGTGAATGGTGAATATGGTGAATATGACACATTTATGGACTGGTTTACTAAAAATAGTCTTGAGTGCTGTGCTGATTTAACAATACTGCCTGCAGTAGACAATAGAATACTAGGTGAACTATCTCAGTGCTTATGTGTATGTACCTACAATTATAAAAAGAACACAATGCTGTGGCGTTAATAGATTTGGTGGGAAACAATGAGCCTCTTTAATAATAATCATCATAAATATGGTTCTCCCGCGTTCTCACTAGATGCAGGTAGATGTGTGATACACTGTGATTTAGAACTAAAAGAATGTTACAACCGAATAGAAGACTTATTCACTACACCTGTAACGTGTTACGTATGCTACCTTAGATACAATTATGACCTACCCAGAAATAAGTTGACTTGGAAATAACTTTGTGATATAATCCCCAGTATAATATGGGGAGAAATAAAAACAAGTTTGGTCAGTACATGACCCCAGAGCTTATTAGTAAGTTCATGGTAGACTTGATTACACACGAGAATACTGGGAGATGCTTAGAACCTTCTTGCGGAGATGGTTCATTTTTACGTGCTTTACGAGATAAAGGGTATAATAATGTAGATAGTTATGAGATAGACCCTACTATCATCAACAAAGAATTTCAAACATTCAACGAGAGCTTCCTAGGAGCCTCTACAGCAGGACTTTATGATGTGGTAGTAGGAAACCCACCTTACATTAGGTGGAAGCACCTTGAAGAGCCTCTGAAAAAAGAATTATCCACTAACAAGCTATGGAATACATATTGTGACTCGTTATGTGATTACTCTTTAGCATTTATACTTAAAGCAGTAGAATCATTAAAAGAAAAGGGTGAACTAATCTTCATTACACCTGATTACTGGTTTACTACATCTCACGCGAACAGAGCAAGAGACTATTTATTAGAAAATGGTAGCATCACTGATGTGTATCATTTTAATGAAACACCTATATTTGATGGGGTTAAGGTGTCACTAATAATCTTTAGATATGTAAAAGGTATAAAGGTTGACAAAGTAAACGTTTACAAGCATAATTCTAATAGAAAAATGACAGAAGATGATTTGCAAAACATACCAAGTAACAAGATTAAACAATTTACAAAGGGTAACAGATGGTTACTTATATCTGATGATATTTCTGAAAGACTTCGACGATTTGAGCTTTCTTGTGCAGGTAGGACTTTGTCTGAGTGTGCACGAGTAATGAATGGTATGGTCTCAGGCTGTGATAAAGCCTTCCAGGTAAGACCTACAGCAGAGTATACAGCTAAAGAGCGTAATAGTATAATCAATGTAATTAAAGCAAAGAACTTGAACGGGTACGACTTTAAAGAGAGTACACCGTACTTTTTAATTAATGATAGAATTACAGAGGACGAATTCAGCAAAGACTACCCTCATTTTAAAGAACATCTAAGAGAGTATAAAGATACTTTAAAGGCTAGGTATGACTACGGTAAGGACTTGAAATACTGGGAATGGGCGTTCTTACGTAACTATGATAACTTTAAAGCTCTGAAAGAGACTATTTTTGTACCTTGTAAAGATAGAGTAACTAAAAGAACTAGGTTCAGATTTACTTATGTACCTGAAGGGTATTACCCTGTGCAAGATGTGGTTGCACTATATTACTTTGGGTTAGAGAACCCCTTTTATGTAATAGCTTTCTTGAATAGTAAATATGTATTTGATTGGTTATGTAATAATGGTATAAGAAAAGGGGATATTGTAGAGTTCTCAGAAAAACCGCTACTTTCAGTACCTTACAGAGTTATAAACAAGGAAGATAAAACTGAAGTAGACTTACATAACAGAATAGTTGCTCTAGTACATAGATATATGGTTGGGGATAACACATTAGCAGAAATAGACGAATGTTTTGATAAATTGATGGTCTTAAATTCTACTAATGGAATTGCGAAAACGGAGAATATCGGATTATGATGAATTATGGAATGCCACGTGCTAAACACGTTGTAAATGCTACTTGGTTGCCATCAAAAGGTGTACCTTATCCAGAGAACTTGGAAATTGCGGTCTCACCTCTTTCTATTCGTGAAAGAAGAATGTTAGAAGGTGCTACACAGGCTGAATATTATAGAACATTACTTGATGGAATTACATTGAATGGTGCTGACTTTAGAAAAGAAGATTTGATTTTTCATGATGTAAACTTTTTAGACTTAGTAAGACGTATTTACACATTTGAAAAAGATAAGAAAATCACTATTAGTAATTATACTTGCCCTTACTGCGGTAGTGCAGAAACTAAAATTTCTTTTGACTTTGTAGATTTGGAGTTTGAAGATTTTGCTGAAGGTATCTTTGGTAGAAATGAAATCTTGAAGAACGAAGAGGGTGAAGAACTAACTAGATTTATTCCAGGGAAAGCATATACTTTCTCAGACGGAATGACAGTATATGCAACACCTATGACAGTTGGTGACTATATTGACATGTCTACAAGATACTTGTCTAACTTCAATGATAATAGAAGACAAGAAAAGATTGCTGACTTGTATGTAGGGTTATTTAGTTACCTTATTGTTGGTATTAAAGATAGAGAGTTTAAGTCAGAAAAAGAACGTAGAGAATTTATTACAGACTATATTGGTAACTTGTATAAAGACTCTGATGCTACTATCTTGGAACAAATTGAAACAGATATGAGCATTATCTTGAAACCAATTACTGAGACTTGCGTAGACTGTGGAAAGCAATTAGAGGTATACGTAAATCCGTCAATGACATTTCAGCAAGAGGTTTAAAGTTTATAACTTCTTGTTAATGTTTGATGACTTTAACTGGAAAGAAATATTGATGTCTGTAGATGCTTTGATACGTAATGAACATTATGGTTCATATATGGAAATAACTTCTTTGACAATCAGGGAAATAGATGATATATGGAAGATTATAGTTTCTAAGCGTCAGGAAGCAGAATTACAAAAAGCGATGACAAAATAAGTTTTCCTTCTAAAAGAATAATATTTTTATTTTCTTTTAATTCTTCAGGTAGCCTTTTCAGGCTACCTTTGCTCTACCCAGTTGACAAATAGTTGACAATGGTATATAATGGAAGTATAAGCAAAACTAAAAGAGGTAATAATATATGAGTTTGTATAGGTTTCCAGAACAGATACCTTGGAAAGAACTTCCTTATTATGATAAACTTGACCAAATTAAACTGAAGAACACCGTTTTAGACATAGAAACGTACTTAAAGGATAGAGGTACCCGCGAGGTACTGGATATACCTCTAAAGAGTTTTCGTGGTAGTTACACTGTAAATTATAAAGAGTGGCAATTTGTAGGTCTTGTCGGATACTTACTTGGGGTTATTGACCCCTGCGCAGGTTCAAGAGGGCTCGAATACTGGAACCACCGAGAACTTCCTAACATGGAAATTGAAGGGGATGACTATTACGGGACAGGAGTACCCTATGACCTTGTACCTTCAAGGTATTACTGTGGTATGCCAACAAGAGTATACCCATTAAAGTAACAAAAGTTCTGTACTTTTAAGGTTCTTAAATTATTCTTTAGGAGAATATAGATGGACCCACAGTTACAACAATTACTTCAGCAACTTTTAAGTGCAACAAACGCAAATACTGCACATATTACTAACGCTATCAACACGTTAAACAACAGATTAGGGACATTGGAACAAACTGTTGCACGAAATAACAATATCACCGAATCATTATCAAATGAAACAAGAAGGTATAATAACAACGCACATACGCAAACCCGTGTTGACGACGCATTAAACCACTTTGAAGATACCTTTAAAAAAGCGTTGCAAGCTGCTGGGGGTAAGTTTGTAAAGAAAGACGGAACTTTAACTAAAAGTGCTGAAGACAGAGTAACTAGATTAGTCCGTGGTGATAAATTCAGAGAGCACGCTGAACCTATTTTATCTGCCAAAGTAAACGCATACGACGTAGCGCACCCAGGGAATACCAGAGACTTCACAGATTTCAGAGAAGGTGCTCAATTACTACGTGACGCACTGGCTTCATTTGATGATAAAAGTGCAGACAGCTTGAAATTGTCTAATGCCCAAAGAACTAGGTTTTACCGCGAAGCAAATATTGGCGGTCGTTTAACTAATAAAGATAGAATGGAAGACCACTTTGTTACACGCACTGACAGAAGTGGAAACTATGAACATTTATCTGTGGAGACTTCTCTCTCTCGTGCACGCGATGAATTAAATGATTTGAGTAAAGAAATCATAAAAACTACTCAGTTATTGCAATTACAAAACGAGGAAACTACTAAAGTAAACACTGCTCTAACAAATTTAGCAAATAACTCAACAATGATTGATAACATGTTGCAGGGGCTAAAAACTACTGCAGACACGGCATCAGATGCCACCCTAGGGTTCGCAGATATGATAGACTCGGTAACAAACAAACCTGGTCGAGGCCTACAATTATTGAACGATAATATTGGTAGTACTCGTGACGCGTTAAAAAAACTAAGAGCAAGCACAAATTCTATTACACGTGCTAACGAACGGGCAATAAAAAGGCTACAGGATGCAGGTAGTGGAGGTATTGGCTCTTCAAATACTTTCCAAGAGCAAGCACGTAAGAACAGTGATAGGGCCAGAACTGCAGGGTTCCTTGCATTACTAATACCTGAGCTTGCAAAGTTATTGAAAAAGAATAACCCAGTTGCAGACTTGCTAAAATACGGGGCACTACGATTAGGCTCTGGTAAAAGTGGGATGGGTGACCACCCTGTTATGGGTGCTATTGCTTACGGACTATCTGGTGTTGCTTTAACAGCAATCACTGCGTTACTTTGGCGAAATCCTAAAACTGTTGCGATGCTTTCTAGGTTGTCTGCACCTATGCTAAATAGTATTTCTAAAATGACTGGAGGACTAACAAGGAATTTTGGTTTGTTCGCGTCTGCAGTTAGAGTAGGGGCAAAGCAGGGTGCACAAAGTGGTAAATTTCTTGGGGGTGTTCGCGGCGGTCTGAATACGGCTGTTCGACTATCCCGTGCGTACAAATTAGGTACAACTGCTAATTATGCTACACGTAAGGGGTTAATGGGACCATTTGTAAACTCAGGTAACGTGAACCTATGGAGGTCTCGTGCTTATGCAACAGGTGGAAAATTATATCCAAGTAATCTTGCTGCAAATCCAGGGCGTGTAGCAGAACTACAAATGGAAAAAATGGGTATGAAGGCTGCAGGGTATTGGAGACTTCCTTTCGGTGCTCGATACCTTAAAGGAATAGGGGCGATTAGCAAAAGATTACCTTTGTTAGGGGCTTTAGTAGACCAGGGATTTGACATGGCTCAGGGCAGGTCTTGGAAAAAATCATTACTTAGTAATGGTGGGGCTGCTGCTTTATCTATGGGATTAGCAGGCTCTACTTTTGGTATTTCTTTATTACTTCAACCTATGTTTAAAAATATTATTGACGTTATGACAAATAATGTCAATGGGGTGAACGGTCTTGCTCAAGCAGCTAAAGAACGCTGGGGTAAAGAATATGAATCACTAAATACCTTTGAGCGTTTATTATTAGCCATAACTGACCCTGTTGTAAATATATGGAATTGGTTAAAAAATTTATTTCATATTAAAGACACTTCTACCCCTGGTCAAAATAACGGGCAGGGAGGTATACCTGTTAATGAACAAAACCAATTCTCTTGGGACCAAATTAAACAAAAACAACAGCGGGAAGAAGCTAAGAAAAAGTATGAACACGACCAAAGAGCTTTTAATGAACTTGAGAAGTACATTGGTGGTGGTAATTCTAACGCAGGTAGAGACGAGTACAACAGACTTGCTAACCAATATAAACGTGAGTACGCAAAGAAACAACTCTACGGTGCTTCTTCAGGTCAGGCTCAAATGTATTCTGCAGGCTCAAAAAAGAAACAATCTGATGACGAATTTATAAAGAGCACTATGAAATCTTGGGGGGCTCAACAATACGCTGATGCCCAGATGGCAAAATATCGTGTTAACCAAAAGAGGTCTTTGGCTGTTAGAAAGCAACAAGTAATGAACCCTGACTACATAGACCCTACTCAGCTAATTTCTCGGCAATTTCTTTTGTCTCACGACCAAGCACAAGTAGATAGAGCTTTATCTAAGCTAACGGGGGCTTATGAAGGGTTGCGTAACGGGAAAAATTACTCGGTAAGTTGGGGTAGTTTTTCCACAGATGCACATTACCTCGGTAAAGGTACACAAGCCCGTTTAGACTCTCTCCTTGGACAGGCAGGTATTCATGACGCACAAGTAACTTCTGCTATGGGGACAAAAAATGGTCCTCACGCAAAAGGTGGCGCACATTACAATATTTTGGGTAACACTGTTGATATTACTACACGTGACCCTAACGCGTACCGAAAACTTCAAGCATTGGAACGACAGGGGTTGATTTCAGGGTTAATCAATGAATACAAGTACAAACAGGCAGGTACTACTGGGGGCCATTACCACTTTACGGTAGCAGGGGCTGCAGTGGACGCAAAAAAAGCTGCAGCGCAGGTGGCACCAGAAACTCCTACTCTAACAGGTGGCGTGTCAATGTCTGATGTAAAAGAAACAGCATCTTCTGAAATCAGACAGACATTAGCGCAGTTAGCAGGAATTGCACAAAATAACTCAAAACAAGCACGTACAAAGAGTGTAATCTTTAGTGCAACAGATGTAACTGGTTCACTAGGTGTTTGGGGTATCACTCAAATGAATAATGGTGTGGTAAATATAGGTAAGTAATATTATGGATGAAGAAGTTAAATCAACGGAACTTAGAGATAGCTTAAAAGCTCTAGCCTTCGCACTAGGTCTAAATTCTAGTGAGGATAGTACAAACGAGGTTATAACAAAGTACACTGCTAATGATGTAACAGGTTCATTAGGGGTATGGGGGATAGAGCAACAATGAGTTTATTCTTAAAGCAAATAGCACAAAAGTTCGCAGGACTTGTTATAATTAACCTGCCTACAACTAATGGTGAAATGAATATTGCAGGATTTTTGTCGGAAGACCCTGTAATCAAGATGGGTAACAAATGGGAACCACTTATTCCTGACTTAGGTTCAATTAACGAATTTATGCAATTTGCTAACCAAGGAACGTACTCTTGGATAAGCACATCTAAACTCGCTTGGAAAAGTACAGACCCTATCTCTGTGACGTTAAACTTTTACTTAATAACATATTTAAAATCACAATGTGACGGTACTGGGACTAGGGCAGGAGAGCAACCTATTTCTAAACAAGCATCAGCTCTCGCGGAACTAGCGACGATAGGACAGGACATGAATGCTCAAGGGTTCTTATCAGACATTAAAGTCAGAGTGCACGGTGGTTATCACCCAAATTATTTTGAAGCAGATAATAAGATTATTAACAACCAGGGAGCTTTCTCAAGAGTTATGAGCCACATACGTCAAGCATTAGCTAAAGGTGAAAAACCAAACTCAGATTTAACTTTTCATGCTAACGATGACACAAGTGGTACTTGTCAAATAGTAATAAATGGTAATGGTTCACCTTCAGTAGTTCTAACAGACATGTTACTAGAAAGCGTAGATTTTACCCCAAGTACAGTAAGAGCAGGTTACTGGACAGGTATAACAAATAAAGGAATTACCCAACAAGCCTCATTCAAGCAATCACCAGAACCTTTATACATTAAAGTTAATGCTTCATTCAAACTATACAGAGCAGCAACTACAGCAGATATACAAAAATTATTCTATGGGAACAAACATTAATGGCAGATTTATACGGAGAACTATTTACAATATCAGATGAAGAGTCAGAAGAAAGATACGACTTAGCAAAGTTCATGCCTTGGAAAGAGGATACTTTTGATGTGCTTAATTCCCCTTTTCTTAATAACTTAGTAAATCTTCCAGTATGGAGATACTATAGAGTAAATGAAGGGTTTGCAGATATTGACCTTATTTCACAAGATGCTTACGGAACACCTCTTTACACATCACTTATTCAGATATATAATGGTGTTACAGAGGAAGAGTTTTCAGAAGATACTGTTTTGAAGTTATTTGATGTAACAGACTTAGAGCAGTTATACGCAGACTTGGTAGATAACAATATGAACACATTGGAGTAACGAATGATACAAGTAGAAGGTCACGACGTATACATAGATATTATTGTACAAGGGCAGAGCTTAACAGATGACTTTATTAAAGCAAACAATATAGAAGTGTTTGCTTTTAGATTAGCATTATCTGCGGGGTTTGCAGCACCTGTAATAAGTTTCATTATGGGTGGGTCAAACTTAGCTTACTTCAACAAGTTCAAAGAGGTAAACGTTGCTCAAGTTTGTATAGGTACAAGTCCTAACGATATGGACTGGTTTACTTTTGAGGTAGTTGGTAGAGATATTAAAGTAGGACCTCAAGAAGTAAAATACATACTTCACGCTGGAGGTGTACTGACAAGAGGTAATTTTAACTCTATGTTCTTGAAAGATAGAGCAGACGGAGTAGTTCATGGTAAGGCTTGTAAATGTTTAGTAGACACTTGGGACAAATATATGAAAACCCCAGTGAAAAACTACATGAGATACATAAGTAAAAATGGTGAACTAGATAAGAGTGAAGTAAGAGATTACAGACGTAATCAGCAATCTATGAACTACTGGTTGTTTGACATGTTTACTCATATCAATGTTACACCTTCTTTCCCATTAGCAACAATTAACAAAGATTGTGAGTTAATTTTAAAGGACTTCCAAACATTAAAGAAAGACGGCCCTGTCCACGTATTTGATTTTGCAAGGCACCCTATGCCTGACCCTAAAAAGAATAAAGTAGACCCAGTAAGTAAGGTAGGAAGCCCGCTTCATAGATACACAGTAGATGTAATACCTTATATTGGTAAACCAGAAACAGTATCCTATAAGACTTTTGCTAATAGATTCTGCGGATATAAACAATTAACAGGGATTAACACAGACACAGGGAAATTAGAAACTGCTGGTGTAAGTTTACACAGTGATAAAGAGGGGTGGAACTTAAATACTTTAGCAACTACTCTTGCAAATGAAAACAACCCTATTGAACACAAATACATGGATACTCAAAGTATTAACTTATCAGCAGATACTTCTATGGAATACTGGTCTACTGCACTTCATAATAAGAACCACTCAGCAAATATGTCCTCAGTACAAACTAAGCTATTAGTACAAGGGAAATATCTACGTAATTTAGCAGTACTAGACTTAGTTAAGGTAAACACAGCAACTGACGTAAAAGCAAGTGGTCTACATATAGTAGAAGCATTAGAAATGGGTTTTACCCTAGGTACACCTTTTACTACAGTAGTATGGTTATGTAGAGATAATTTCAATGATGTAGAGGGAGCTAAAAGTAAACAATCAAGATTGTTAAGTAAATCAGGTGTTGTAGTAGAGCCTTCAAAGAAAGCGGCAATAGTAAACGCTACAAGAACTTCAAGAAGAGGACTAATCCACGCAAGAAACATACTAGATAAAACATACCTTAATGAATGGGAAGCACATTTGATGGGTATGAAAACTGCTGCGTTGTCTAACTTTGGCTTGTTTGGTACTAATATAGACTTATCAAGTTCTCAAGCACTAGCACAATCACTAAGAAATCAAGGAAATATACTAGCAAATAAGTTGATTGACAAGTTTGTTGCACCCCCTTTTAACTACACATTATATAACTTTTTAACTGGCGGGGCTGCAAAGGTAAACTTGCTGTTCTCTCTTATATCAGCAATTCTGGGTGCAGACATATACGGTGAATTTAACGGGTTAGTTAGTGACCTCTTAACGTTTGACCAATTCTTAGATACCTATAACAAAACGTTATCCGTGACTACTGGACAAACAGCAGTATCTGATAGTGGAAGTACACAACCTGAATCAACGAATACTACAACTGTATCATTTACAGAGAATGCTGACGGTTCAATAAATTATAATACGGAATCTAATGGAGATACAACAGTGCCAGATACTGAAGATAAGAAACAAGTAGTTTCTGATATAATAGATGAAATCAAAGATAATATACCAGGCTCAGTAGATTTACCTATTCCTGATGTAGACATTACTGATTCAGATATAGTTAAACCTAAAGACGATATAAAAGGTGAGGTTATTGATAAAGTAATAGATGACCTTATTAACAGAGGGTATGTATATGACTCAGACATAGTAGATAACGCAGGAACTACTACAGTATATGTTATTAAAGCAGATGGTTCTGTTATCACAGGTTCTGAGGCAAAGAAAGACATGTTATCTTCAGATGTTTTAAAAGATATTCTTAGTGGTAACAGAACTTTTGACACAGTATCAGCAGCTAAAGTAGCAAGAGCAGTAGGTTCTGACTTAAAGATAAGACACTGGGGAACTTTCAGTAACGAAGATGAGCTACTTGGATTTATAATTACACAAGGGTTCTCAGATAAATACAGAACTATTAACTGTATCAAGAGAGTATCTGCAAAGGCTGGTAAACGTATATTTGTAGCATTACCAACATCAGAAAAAGCAGTTAAGTTCTATATCAACTCTGAAAGAGTTATCATGAATGAAATGGAACTTGAGGATATAGGGTACTTCACTTCAGCAGGTAAACCAATACCTTACACAATATATTATACAACAGACGGATATAACTCAAACAGTGTAACATTGGAATTGCGTAAGGAGATTTAACATGCTTCTTAAACCATACTCAGGGATTGATGATGAGAGAAGAAACCCTTTTACTCAAACGTATATAGGTGTTGTTTCAGATAACAATGACCCAGAGAAACGTAAGAGATTACGTATTCTTATTGACCCATGGAGTTATTTAAAAGATGACGAACTTCCTTGGGTAAAACAAGAGGGTGATAGTGCTACTGGTTGTTCACCTGATGAATCAAGTCATCATATTCCCGAAATAGGTTCTGAAGTGTCTGTTTACTTTAAGAATAACGACCCTAATGACCCTGTGTATAAAGGTGTGGAAACTACTGATGCAAACAAATGTTCATTGTTTGACGAAGGATACCCAAATACTTATGGGAATAAAGATAGTGCTGGAAACTACGAAGTAACCAATAAAGAAACTGGTATCACTGTAAGAAGATATGCTTCAGGAACAGAAGTAAGATGTAACTCTGACGGTGAATACACTATTGAAACAAAAAGTGGTAATTACATATCAATAGACGGGGATGGTACTGTACATTTAAGAGGACCTAAGATTTTAATACACGCTACTGATGACATTGAAATGAGAGCAACGCGTATTAAAATGGTAGCAACAAATGGACTTACTATGGATGCAAGTAACATTACTTCAAGAGCAACTATTGGATACTCCATTAAAGCGGGAGCTATAAGTATGGACTCAAAAGGTGACGTGGATATTACTGCACCTTCTACATCAATATCAAACTTGTCCGCGAAGAACGGTGCAAGTGATGTATTTATAGATTTACTTGGAAGAGGAACAATATACGACTTTCAAGATGGAATACTAACTAGTGTATCTGGTGGTGTTTCGGGTTCGTGATAAAATTAACTGGGGGAGAACTTTAACATGACAACAGGTTGGGCTATAACAGCAGGAACAGCAGGGGAAAGAGTAGGTTCTGGGATAACAATATACTCTTCTACATCTTTACTTGACCCTATCTATACAGGGGTAGACAAAGAAGGGGAAGTTGCAGCAACATTAGGGGTAACACCAGAAGAAGCTGCAAAAGCAATTGATGCGTATGATAAAAAGAAGAAAGAGTATAGCTATGCCAAAGCAGACTTGGCTAACAAAATCAACACGATTGACGTAGATACCCACTTCAAAACAAAAGACATATATGATTTAATTAACGAACAAAACGTGCTTTTGCGTAAAAAAGTTAACGGGGATAAAGCAGGTGCAACTAACAGCCTTACATCTGAAGAGGAAGCGAGATTAGCCGAGATAAATAAAGAAATCAATGACCGCAGAGTTATCTTAGAAAATGCTTTAACAAGTAAAGAGAAATTAGAAGCTGACTTTAATAAAAAGTGGAGTGACTACGAAAAGTTACCTACCTCTACTCTGTATGATGCAGTAAAAGAAGATTCACCTATTCTTAAAGCACAAGCAGACAAGGAAAGAGAACTAGATGCTTTAACTAAAACTCTTCAGCAACAGACTGCTTCTTCAACAAATATACAGAACCCAAACAGCATGGCTTCATGGTTTGACGCTATGGAAAAATACATAGATGGTATGCCTCAAATGAACGAAGTAGACACACCATTATATGAAGTGGAGAAAAAAGGAAACTGGTGGGTGTACACGGGTGTAACAGCAACACCAGACCCCGAGTATAACAGAGTTGTTCGTGAGTTCAAACAAAGACAGTGTAAGAAATTAAATAACGTTATGAACAAAGCAACAGAATGGGCTGAAAAACAACTGAATGCAATTACAAAGAAAATAGCTGGTTCAGGACCTATCATCAAGGCTATGCAGATAATTCAAAAAGGGTTATCATTAAAAACACTTGTATCCTTCGGTAAAGGCGTAATAGACTTCTGTACTGGATTTTATCAGATGGTTTGGGGCACGTATCAATCAGCTATGCAAACAATGGAACTTATTGTAATCAGAGTACCTAGGCTTGTAAGTAAGATTATATCTAAAGTTCTTGAATTTAACTGCCCTATTACAGTAAAACCAGTAAGTGTAAAATTCGAAGTACCTTCATCAGTTGCAAATAAAGATAATAAAAGCAAGAAGAACGGCTAATAACGAAACTTCTTAAATTCTACTTTAGCACAGTAACAGTGAAGATTAAAGAATGGCTCAAGTAGTTTTTAGTGATATAAATACGAGAATAATTAACCCAAATGTGGATAAGTTTCTTACAACAGATGCTGAAACAGTATTTCAGTCTATCTGGAGGCTTATAACTACACACGAAGGGGAAATCCCATATTTCAGGGCTTATGGTTGTAATCTTAAAAGGTTTGAACAACTACCTTTAACAGAAACTACAGCAGACAGAATATTTGAGTACCTAACTAAGAAAGTTGAAACATGGGAAACTCGTGGGGAACTTGTTTCCGCTAATGCTAAAGCAGACTACAATAATAATACTCTTTATCTTCAACTTGTTGTAAGGTGTAAGGCTACAAATGAAACAGGGGTATTACCTGACTTGAAAGTTGAACTAAGGGGATAATCACGTGATAGATGTTCGTTCAATATCAATAACTGGGGCGTTTAACGCAATAAAAGCATTTTTCCAATCTCAGGAAAACAACAGTAAATGGAAAGACACAGAAACAGGGGCTGAAGGCAACTTCTTAATGAGGATGCTGGCTAACGTAATACGTGTGATTTCCCAAAACACTGTAACTGGTAGAAGAGAAGTATTTCAAGAAACTGCCAACCTACTTTCATCTCAGATTGGTATAGGTGTTACTACTGGTTCTTACCCTACTTACAGAGGAAGAAATCAAAGAAGACTTATAAATTTCACGCCAAATGATAACATGACAATACCTATGCTAACAAGAATAGGTGCATACAATGATTATGGTATTTATACTGTAAATGATTTAACTTTTGTAAAAGACCAACCGCAAGAGTTTTCAGTAGTTATTGGTAACTTGAGAGAGATTACATGGTCAGCAAACACCTCTGGAATTAAGAAGTTTATACGATTTGAACAAAATATCTCCGAAGACGTCGATTTACTTATAGACGGAACCTCACTTACTAAAGAAGGTGCTTTGTCTAAATATATTAAAGACATGATATACGATAAGTACTGTATTCTAACTAACCCTTGGAAATCAGTAACTATTCAATACCTTAATAACGCTGCAAATGCTAAGTATAAATACAGTGCAGATACTCAATTTACTTTAAGATACATTGAGTTAGATGATATGGATAGTATAGACTTTACTACAACTATGTTCACTGAGTATGGTAAGTTAAATAATGTCCTTACTATTGAGAATTATATACCATTTGAAACAGTAGAAGATATTAAGGCGAATGCACCTGTATATAGAGAAACTCAATCTAAGGTAAGAAGTAAGGTAGACTTTGCAGACTTAGTACGTGACTTTGTACCATCAATCAGCAAAACTAATTATGAGCCGTTAACACCTACTTACACAGCAGTTACTTACTTGAAAAAAGATAACTCTTTAATTGAAGGCCACGAATATACTCAGTTAGCAAAAGACCTTGAGCCCTGTATGGCTTTTGGTAGACCTCTACCAGATATAGTAGACCCACTACGTGAAGTAACTACATTAGATGTAACTGTTGGTGCAACTAACAGATATAATGATGAAGCAAGTATTACTGCTGATATTCAAAATATCGCAGATGCAAAATACACAAATATCTTAGAAGGTACTTTTGACAAGTATGATTTAGAGCAAGAAATAAACAAATTAGCATACGCAAAATACTCACGTGTTTATGTACACGTAGAAGATAGAGCACCATACACGCAGAAGCAAATAGGTGACTACATAACTGCCAACAACTTAACATATAAGTGTACTGGTATTCTAGGTGAAACAGGAATAAATGAACCTGACTGGAATATCCCTTCAGATGATAACTCAGTAGAACAGATATACACTGGCTTAGAAACTGAAGACAACACTATCGTATGGGCTTGCTATAAGAGACTAAACGTAAAAGGAATTCAATCTTGGAAGGCTTCTAAGAAGTTTAAACTCGGTGAAATTGTTTACTCAGATTCAATTCCACAATACATGTTCAAAGCAGTAGACATAGTAAGAGCTACTGGAGTATCCGCACCTGATGTAACAGGTGTTGAAGTTGGTGATTATGTATATGACGGAACTATGGTTCTATTATGTATCACATACAACAATACTTACCCAGACAGAGTAAACAATACTAAGTACAGGTTAGGTACTAAGTTCAACTATAGCGGATTATCTTTCGAATATGTAGGAATGACTGGGTTTACAAGTTCTGACGAAACTCTTACATTTAACGATGCTGAATATCAACTATTACCTTTAACTGGAAATGATTATGACAGAGCATACAAACTTGACGGTCAAACATGCTTATACGTAGACGATACAGAAGTTGCTAAGATGGTAAATCCTGGGGACATTTTACGCGTAAACTTAGTTGAGGAAGTTGATAAAGAATGGGAAGAAGTTAGTGCAGACAACTTAACTATGAACTCTAAACTTGTTACTAAAGTTAAAGAGTATAAAGACGAAGAAACTGACTCTTCTGGAAGTTCAGATACTCCAATTATAAAACCAGAAACAACAGTTACAGTAATAACTAACTTTACTGCTAATGTTGCTCCAGATGTATCTCAAGTACAAATGGGCGAAACTATTACTGATGGTGACTTTCAGTTAACAAGAATACCTTATGATGAAACTTACCCAGAAAGAATAAGTGCTTACTCATATAATAACAACGATAAAATCAATGTTACTACTTATAATGAAGAAGGTGAGGTAACATTATCTTATTCATTTACAGTAGTTGCACCAGTAATTAAGACACAAACAGATACTACATATACTGAAGTTACTACATTAGCAGATAATACAGAGGAAGAAGAAAAACCAGTACAAAATGCTAACTGGAAAGAACTTGAAAAATACTTAGCTTTACAAGACGAAGTACAAGAGTGGATTGCAAGTGAAGGTACTGATAAATTAAGATGCCCTTCAGATGTTATTCAGTTCTTTGCAGAGATAGGTAGAATAACTTCAGAAGAGAAGACATTATTAACATCGTACTATAACCAATATGATGAATATGATGAACATCAAATCTACATGTACATGGATTCAATGAAGGCTACGCGTATGGAAGCAATTCAGATGATGACTAGAAATGATGATGAACATAAACACTGCTATCAATTAAAAGCACCTATTGCTGATGCTAAATGTGTAAAGCAGTACGATAGTGACAGCAAATTAGTATATGTAGACCAGTACTCTGATGAATTTACAATAACTACAACTGACACAACAGGGGAAGAAGTTAAGTATACTGCCTTCACAGTAACAAGAACTGACTCAGACCTTGTAAAAAGAGCAATAAGAACATACATATATAAAGATGAACACACTGTGGTACTTTACGACGAAACTATTAACAAAGATAGTGAGAAAGTATCAAGAGTGTACTTAGTTACTGCTAAAGAGGCAAAAGTAGTTGCCCGTGACCTTAATGGTAAAGTAAAAGACTTAACACGTATCACACCAACTACTGCAATTGCGAAGTACACAGAAGGTTATGTAAATATCTCATTTAAGAAAACAGATGACGGGGATATTCGCTGGGAGCAAGTAACAAACACAGATACTGTTGAGTATGACTGGAATGTTCATTCAGACTACAAGATAAACTTAACAGTGAAGTACTAGGGAGATGTAAATGCTAGGTCATTCAGTATCATATTATTTACCAAAATACTGGGCTCAAACCCCATTATACGCAGAGAAGATAATCCCACTGTTGGACCATCTTCTTTCTGTGGACTCTCCTTATGCGGATAAACTTGCACTAGCATACTATGATATTATCAATAAATTTACAGACCCTGAAGACTTAACTGAAGAAAGTGCTAAAGCCCTCATAAGAGAACTTGGCTATGGGTACATATTAGACTTACTTTCTACATCTGAGAGCAACATTAAAAAGATATTATTCTTGCTACCACTAATTCATTATCTTAAAGACACAAGACAAGGGCTAGAAGTAGTGTTCTCATTGTTGCAGGCTTCAGATAAACCTGTAAACACAAAGATACACGTATGGTACGAAGAAAATCCTGTGCTGGAAGAGGATACTTTTACTATTGATTCCGATATAGACTTAGCAACAGTAAACGCAGATTTCTTTGAAAAATTTGATAAATTTATACGAAAGTACGTATACCCAACTTTAACTGGGTTACGAGTATCTTATTCAGTATCAGGTACACACACCTTACTACCAGTGGTATCAACCAGCATAACCGCTACCCTAAAGGGTATGATGGACATTTAACTTAAATTCTAACTAGGAATAACAATAATGGCAGACGAATTAGATTATAAAATCATAGAAAAACAACTATCGATACTCATGACAAACTCTGTAGCTTACGCAAGTAAGTTATACGACATGTTTGTATCATCTACACCAATGGACATCGAATTTAACGTATGGACAGGTGTAGACACATTTGAGACTATCACTGTACCAAACAGAGCAAAAGGAAATATCCCTGCAAGTTACGGCGAGGGGTCACCTGAAGGGATTATTTCATCTAGTTATGGTAGTATATACTTGGATTTATCTGATAACTCAGTATATATCAAAACATCTCTTGACGGTAAAGACGGCTGGTTGAAAATAATAACAAGTACAGACCTAGAAGCACACAATAAAAGTAAAACAGCACACGATGGCACCCTTGCTAAGATAGACGGGGCTTATGCAAATGGTGTTGCCAACACATTTATAGTTGCTGATGCTATCGAAGGTGTAGAGCATGACACAGATGAATTAAATGACGATTACTATGCAGTAAACAAAGGGTCATTATTCAAATTGTTAGGTGGATTAGACAACCTAAGAACTGAAGATAAATCAAACATAGTAAATGCTATGAACGAAATATCTGAAGCAGGTTCATACGATTGTGGTTGTGTGGTGTCAGGTGCTAAAAACACCTTTACTAATGAGGCTGGTTTGATTTCGTTATTGACTGACGAAAATGGTGAGCAAGCAATTAGACTTAATGCGCCATTTATCGCAACGGAACCAAACGGTACTAAGCATACTTTTAAGGACGCTATTACTGCTAACCTTGTAAATATAGGGGTAAAAGCAGGAAGAAATTATAGTCTGTACTTGAGTCTGTCTGCTGATGAACTAGGGAACACAGGTAAACTTGTTGCCCTTGAAGGTAAATACAGAAAGCAAGCTACAAGACCTTATTGCTTCTCAGAAAATGATGGTTGGTTAGATACTAATTCAACACCATACAGATTTATTGTTATGGAAAAAGATGACTTCGGAAACTTAGTAGAATCTGAAAAGAGTTACGCTTACTTAGGCGAGTTAAAGGGAGAGTAGTTAAATGGGCGAACCTATTACTGATATAACATACGCAGACCAACTAAAACAAATACAGGCTCAATTAGCAGTACTTGAAACAAGTTATGCTAACATGACGAGAACATACTACGATATGTTTTACAATTCAACTCCTATGGATATAACTCTTCAGATTTATGATACTAAGGGAGCATTAAAAACAATTACTGTACCAAACAGAGCAAAATCTTCAACTTCTGCAAAGACGTGTATTGGTTCACCAGCAGGTGTTGTAGAAGCTGCTATGGGTACTTTTATAATAAACACAGTAGATAACTCATTATGGTATAAAACTTCTCAGAATGGCACGGACGGCTGGGTGCAAATTGCTAATGTAAACACACTGTCTGACGAATTTCTTAAGAAGAATGGTAATGGCGAATTATTACAACACTTAAATGCAAGTAATATCGACGGTGGTACTTTAGATGTTGCTTTTGGTGGTACTGGTGTAAGTAATGTAGATATGTCTGGTATATTAAAAATGGTTCCACAAGTTACTGCTGAAGACGGAACAGTAACAAAAGCACATATTGCTATTGCTGAGTCTGGAATAGACTACTTAAACACAGCAACATTAGCTGGAATGATTGTTTTCTTCCCAGTAGACCAAGTACAAGCAGGCTACTTAGTATGTAATGGTGATAGTTATAGTAAAAAAACTTACGCTACTCTATATAAGTTCTTAACTAATGATGGTGCAACACCTTGTCCATTTGGTGAAGATGCTGAAACATTTGCAGTACCTAACTTAGACACATACTTTATCAGATGTACTACTGGAAAAGATAGAGAAGTTATGTCTACACAAGAAGCAGGAGTACCTAACATTAAGGGTACGTGGTCTATGGAAATCACTGGTGGGGAACAAAACTTTGAAGGTTCTGTACAAATTGCACTAGATGACGAAGGAAGATACAAACAAGTAGATGGTAAGTCATCAGCACCTTCAGGTTCTTATGATTACTTGGTTCAATTTAATGCTCAAAACAGTAGTGATATGTACAAAGATGGCTTAGATGAAGTAAGGGTTAAAAATATAGCTCTTATACCTGCAATTAAATACTAGGGGGATATGGTGAAGGTTTATTTATTTGATAAAGATACTTTGATATATACAGGGGAAAGAGACGCTGTTCTTGATGTGTTAGAAACACAAAGAGCAGGTAAAGAAGTTTACGCAAAACCATATAATGGAACATTCGTAAAACCAGAGCAAAAAGACGGAATGGTTCCTGTATATAACATAGTTGAAGATAACTGGGGTTTGATGAACTCTGTTGCAGGGAAGTACATTTTAAACACGAAAACAGGCACACTTACATACGCTAAAGAAAATAGAGTAGTACGTACTTATGAATGCGTAATAGACAAAGAACTTTATACAGACTTAGCACTTAACCCAGATAAGTACGTATTTGAAGATGGGGAAATTAAAGACATCTCTAAAACTCAAGAGTATGAAAACAAACAGTTGATTAAGAAGTACGAACAACTAATTAGAGAAGCTAAAGAAAAGTACAACACATTCTTATCAACACCAGTTAAGTTTCAAGGAAAAACATATTTACCGAGATATATAGATGACTACGTTACATTACAGTTTAGAAGTTTCCCTAGAGAAATATGGGACTCTACTGGAATGAACAGCACACTAATGTCTAAAGCAGAGTTCACAAGATTAAAAGAATACTTAGAAAACTTAGTTGATGAAGCATTCAAAGAAAAGAAAGAAAGCATCAAAAGGTATAAGAAAGAGATTGAAAAGTTAGGAGACTAGTTATGACTAACCTATCAGAACATTTTACAGTAGAAGAATTTGAGTATAGCGACACTGCAAGAGTAAAGAAATTAAATAACAAGATGGATGAAGCACATAGAAAAGTTGCTGAGCATACTTGTAAATATTTGTTAGAACCTTTACGTAACTTACTTAATCAGCATTACGGCTGTAAAGTAATAATGAAAATCACTAGTGGCTACAGAGGCCCTCAATTAAATAAAGCAGTTGGTGGTGCTTCTACTAGCCAACATTGTCGAGCAGAGGCGACGGACATAGATTGTTTTAAAGTTGTGGAAACTTCTAAAATAAGAATTGCACCTAGTGAAATATATGATTTAATTAAGAAATGGGTTAAAGAAGGGAAGATTTCAGTAGACCAATGTATAGATGAAAGAGCAGGAAGTACAACATGGACACACGTCAGTCATTCTGCTTGGGGAAAGACTAGAGATAGAAAACAGTTCTTACTATACAGAGGTGGAAAGTACGTTTTAGATAAGTAGTCACCATAGAACAACGAATCCTCCAGCTATGGTGCAAGAGAGCCTATAACCTAGGCTCTCTTTGACTTTTTAATGGTATCAGTAACACCGCTGGTTTTAAATTCTACCTTGAATCATGAGTACTGGATAAACGGTGGAGATGTTATCTATGGAGAAATCAAGGAAAATAACTCTTTTAGATTTCGCTTTTAAAAAAGAACCTGCATTCACCCCGAGAACACCTTACTATTGGATGTCTGAGGATGAACTTAGAAGTATTGCTAAATACTACCTATTATTGGATGCTGATTGTGCATTCCATTTCACAGTGCGTATCGGAAAGAAAGAATACACATTTAACGGGGTAATTCCTAAAGCCTTCGTGTACAATATGGCTGATATTCCATTTGTGCTACAGTACATTTCTTATGACAAACACTCACCATTCGTTAAGAATGCTAGTTGTATTCATGATTACCTAATCAGTCGTAAACGCATCTTATATGAAGACTGGGAAATGAAAGCTAAGGGAATTACCCCACTTGAATTTAAGAAGATTACCTCTGAAATATTTGGGTACGTACTAAGATACAATGCAGTACCATATAATAAGGCAATAGCTATGGCTACAATGGTAGATTTATGGCAATACTTCATGCCTTCATGGTACTCACTTGCAACAGAGGAGTTTGAAATTAAATGAGCTTAGATATTAATGTTCTTTTGAACCTAGTATGTGTAGTTGCTTCAGTATGTTTCTTCCTTGCTAAGTTAGATGCTATGACTAAGTCTAATAGAGAATTTTATGAAACAACTATAGCAAATTTACATGATAATATTACGCAAAAATTCAATTACTTAGAAGGGAATATCACTGAAAAGTTCCGCGTAGTAGACGAAAGATTTTCTAACGTGACTGACCATGTTAATAGGCTCGAGAGGAAGCAAGAGGAGAGTAATCACGTACGTGAAAGACTTGCAATAGTAGAGCACACTGTGCAAGCACTCTTAAATAGCGTTTCCCCAGACAGCACACACCAAAATTAGATAAATAAAACGCAATTCACACAATCCAATGTATTCTCGCACCTGCAATATGGTGCTTTTTCTTTCGGTATATTAAAATGTACACATAATAATTAAGTTGACGAATTAGCCAATTTTTGCTATATTGTAAACAAATGGTAAACGAAGTATTATTAGTAGATTTTATGTATTTATGGAATAAGTTGTATTACGTGGCTAAGAGTAACCCTGAAAAGGATTTCTTATCATCGTTACATGTTACAATGAAAAAGATAGCTATGAACGCTCTTTACACAAGAAAGTATGTAGTGCTTGACGGAGCTGACGGAACTAAAAAGCACAAGAAACTTCTTTCAACATATAAAGAGGGTAGAGCAGACAAGACAGCAGTATATAAAGAACTTAATGACTTCATTTCGTGCTGTTCTCACACCTATCCAAATATCTTTTTCTTACGCGCACAAGAGAGGGAAGCAGACGAAGTTATCGCAGCTATGGTTAAATCTCTAGTAAGAAAAGAAAACAAAGTGTATGTGTACTCTGGTGACAAAGATTTATTACAACTAATGGTTTACCCGTCAGTATATGTAAGCCATAAGTACTGTGGGAACTTTGCAATAACACCTTTATCAGATAAAGAATTACAGAAGAAATTAGACACTATATCTGGAAGTACAATATCAAAGGTAGGGGACATATTGAAGTTCAGAATATTCAGAGGTGATGCTTCAGATAAAATTCCAGCAGCAATCCCAAGATTACCTTCTAAAGTAATCTGCAAAGTAATAAGCACTTGGAAAGGAATAACACCTTTAACAGATGAAGTGATAGAAAACATGAAACCTGCGGTGACTGAGAGTACTTGGGAAAAGATAGAAGAACACAGGGAAGATTTAAAGAGAAACTGGAAGTTAATGCAATTACAGCACTTAGATGATGAAAGCATTCTTGCAGAAACTAAACGATTAAAATAGGACTAGTAACGATTTATGGGTTTAAAATTATTTGATTTTCAAAGGGAAGCGGTTAAGAGAGCACTAAGTTCTCTTAACTATTTACTATGCGTGAGAGTAGGTGGGGGTAAAACTCTCATCGCTATGGTATATGCGAAACTACTAAGAAAGTATAAGCACGCAGACAAGATTGCTTTCGCATGTACTGTTTCCGCAGCAGTAGCAGTAGCTGGGGAATTTAAAGAAAAACTGAACATGGATGTACCAGTTATAACAGACGTGGATAAATACTTAGAATGGCTACAGAATGACGAACCTGTTTGTATATTTAAACATTCATTCTTTGAAAAACTTGGGTATGACCAGAACGTCTTAGATAGTATTGAAAGTATACTGGATAAGAATGGGAAGAAAGTAGCACTAGTAATAGATGAAGCACACAAATTAAGTAATGACAAAGGGGTGGCTCATACAGCATATATGAACGTAAAATTTTCATTCTGTAGGGTACTACTACTTACTGCTACTCCTTACTCTACATGTGTCAGTCAAATGTACGGACTCTTGCAGATGATACAACCAAGGCTGTGGAAGAGTAAAGCAGAATTTATGCGATTATACGTAGAAGAACAAATTGTTAGGGTAAACGGAAAAGTACGTATGAAAGAGAAGGTAGCATATAAGAACCTTACAGATTTGAGAGCACGTATTTCTCCGTACACATTTTTTTACTATCCTAAGATTAAGTTGAACTTCTTCTATCATAACGTCAAACTACCTGATTATACAGAGTATGATGATATATGTAAGGGTGTATTAACAGAGAACGAACTTGAGAGGATTAACAAACCTTGAGATACTATGGGAATTATGTAGAGAAAATATCTAAAAACAAGTTATATAAGAACGGATATAACTTTTTTGTGTCATATTGGACAGATAAAGTAAGTCAGCAAAACATGCTAACAAATTTACTAAAAGGTCACTTTTATGAAGATTATGTGTACACACAAAAGAGAGACGAAACTGGTTTATTCCACGTAGTTGTGTACATCAAGAAATTGGGGAGAACTAATGGGAACAGGAATGGCGATGATAGTAGTGGAACTACTGGAATGGGGGACGAATAAATATATTACTAAAGTTATGATGGACTCACATTATCCAGCAGTTGGAGAGTATATAGTATACGAGGAAGGGCTACCGACAGGAGAAGATTGGAAAGACCACATGTATATAGTAAGAGCAGTAACTCATTTCAGAAGTAACTTAGTTACTGCACACGTAGAAAAATACAACCCAGATGTAGAAGATGCTAAGGCACGTAGTGCAGCAGAATACTGGGCACACGTGGTAGATAAACTTAAAAGAGAGGAAAAGGAAAATGGCAAGAAGTCAGAAGAAAATAACTAAGGCTCACCAACTACGTAAGAGAGTCAAACTTGAAAAAGCAAGATTAAGACGTAGGAATAGAAAGGCCAAAACAGAAGTAAAATATCCGTGTGTAATCACCTTAACTGGTATGGACGAAGAAACAATAAGTAAACTAAAGGCTTACGCTAAGAAAAGACACATGCAAGTGTCTAAGTGCTTACGTATGATTCTGCGTAAGTACATGGAAGCAGCAATAGAAGAAATGAGGCTCCAACATGGCTTTTAAAAGGAATATGATAAACGTTTGGACTAAGATTAAAGAGAATAAGGACGAGAAATACAAAAGTAAAGCAGCGGAAACAAGAGCACACCCAGCAAGATTGGTTGATATGCAGAGATATGTTGATATGCACCCACTTAAGAGGAAGATGCTTATAGATGTACTTAATTCACCTGCTTCTGACTGTGACTTGAAAATCTATCAAAAAGGTGCGCTAGTGTTTACGAGACTTCTTGAAGTTGCAGACCAACTAAAGAAGGATATAGAAGATGCAGGATTTACTTGTTATATGATTACTTCAGCACAAAACCAGAAACAACGTGCTAAAGTAGTAGAAGAGTTTAAGGCAGGCCCTACAAACAAGATAATTATAATCTCCGAAGCTGGCGGTGAGTCAGTATCCTTACAGAAGACTAATGAAATAATAATGTACAACGTACCAAGAGGCCCTGGAAAATGGACACAAACATTAGGAAGGGTAGCACGTATGTTTTCTAAGTACGAAGGATTTAATGTACATTTCATCACTGTAGAAGATAGTATTGATGAGTACTCACAAATCTTATTATCAGCAAAGAAAGAACTTGAAGAAGAAATATTATCAGCAGATACTATTCCATTAAAAGGTGAAAAATCATTTAACCAAATGGTCCTAAAGAAGGTAAGACAAGGACTACTTTGGAGACACGGGAAATCTAAGAAAAATCCAAAACTAAGTTGACAAGAATTGTAGCTTTATCTATAATGAATGTTAGTAACGATGGAAAGTAACGATATGGAAGAGAAGATACCAGAGAGTATTGTAAAATACCGTAAAGAAACTACTGATGGAAGTCCAGTAAGAACAGAGTTTGATACATTCTTAGCAGAGTTAGGTGATAGACACTTACAAAAACGTGCAAAGTTAATGTATACGTTTGAAGATGACAAACTTAAACTAACAGACTACGGGACTAGAGTGTACACAAAACTTAATGTATTCTGCTCTCAAATAAGTTGGAAGAAAGACCAACTATATATGGTGAGGGGGGTAGACCGCGTTCAATTAGAAGAGTTTATTTGCTGGTATGTATCTTGCGTATACAGATGTAAAAAGAAAGCATACACTGCTGATTATAAGAAGAGAGGTATAGAAATTACCCCTCAAGTAGAAATTAAAATCTGCGAAAAATCAGTAAGACCTATGCCTAGAATAGTACCAATAGACATCGCAGTTCATGATATTAAAAACCACGAAGATGACTATGGTAATGATAATAAATTACTAGTGTTATATATCTCCGCGATAGAAAACTTAGGTAACACAGATAACTACTACGCTAAGACTATCGAAACATACTTAACGAATAAAGCGTGGGCAGAAGAGAGATGTTTTATCTACTCTGAAAGAGATATACCTTGGTTAGCACATATACCTACCTTAGACTTATTAACTGGGAAAATGAGACAAACACAACAAAGGGTAACAACAGCACCAACACCAGGGGAAGTACCAGCAACGTATAATACACAAAGAAGTGTAGAACCAGGTATCCAAGAAATCTCGAAAAATGGAAATATTAAACGTAATGAAGATGGGGACTTAGTGTAATATAATGGATAGAGAAGACGAGAAAAAATTAACGTTAGCAGAATATAGCTGGCACTTAATAAATAACTTTTCTGAATTTAATGATAAACCAGAATTGATTATTAACGTGTACAAGAAGATGTCTCAGAGATTACCTGAGCACCCTATCCTATTTCAGTTTTATGATTACTTTAAGACTGCAATTGACTACTTCGATAACCACAAAAATTTCCCAACTATCGACTGGTTTAGAGTAAACTACTTAAAATCTGCTAAGTTAAAAATAACCTCAGCACCGTTCTCTATCCAAGTATATGAAGATTTTGTAAAGTTAGTAGATGCTGAAATAATTAAAAAAGCGTGTGGTTCTATTGTAAGTACAGTATCACCAGATATTACACAACTAAGACAATTAAGTAACACTATTAACACTTATTGTGACAACGCTGCGAGTATTCCACCTTTAACTAAGGCTAACATTATTGATATGTATGATGAATACTCTAAAGACTACTCAGGGGTACGCACAGGTATAAGCCAATTAGATGAAGTTATTGGTGTTCTAGGACATAAATCATTATCAGTGTATGGTGCACCATCAGGACACGGTAAATCAACGTTTGCTATATCTCTAGCATTCAACGCAGCAGTACACCAAGGACTTTGTGTAGATTATATCTCTTATGAGGTTCCGAAAGAGCATATTTGGTTTAATCTAATTTCTCTGATGAGTGCAGAACTAGGTATCAAAGACCCTATTGCGTCATCAGAATTAAAAGAGTGTACTCTACCAGACAGTAAAAAAGAAATATACAAAGATTCTGCCAGAGAGCTTTTAAAGGCAATTAAAATGTCTGGGGGATATATTAGTATCATGGACCAAACAACGGCTGCTGTAGACACGTTTGAAGGCCTCTGCGCGAGGATTGAGGGAATGGCTACAGAGCGTGTAGACGGTGATAAGACTTTTGATAGAAAAGCGGATTTAATTATTATTGATAACGTTGATAACTTACAGATTTTAAAGTCATCAGAAAGAGATGAACAGGTTAAAGTAAATAACTATATAATCAAGTTAGACTCATTTGTTAAACAGTACCACCATAACGATGGTTGTTGTATGCTGCTATTAACACAGCTTAACAGAGGTGGTTTAGAAAGATTAACTAAAGCAGAAGGTGAGACACAAGCAGGTGAAAAAACTAATAGAGTAGATGTAACTGTATTCCAGAAGTTTAATGCTTTATATGAAAAACCTACATGTTGTTTAGTTGGTTATGCGGATGCTGCTATGAGAATAGCTAACAGATGTACTGTGTATCCAGTTAAACTACGTAACAGACCAGTACCTGATAGACCTATATCTCTACCCGCTGACTTTAAACATAGTAAGATTGGTGGTATGTACGAAAACATAGATGGGGTGGCTTCTAAAGCAACAACTCCAGCGATGATGACTGCCCCAGAAGCAGTAATAGCAAACCACCATGACTTCGACCCAGCAAGTCAATTCTCGGAAGCAGACGAAATATTTGATAACTACGATACTGACGATTTATAAAATCATGGCTGGGAAGATTTTAAATTATGACATGAACCGATTTTGCAGAGTCGGTGGTAAAGCCCTAAGATGCTTAGAGGCTTACTTTTTGACCTAATTTTTAGAGTATTTATAGGAAATGGAGTATAAAATGGTACCTACGATAGTATTAGACAAGGATGTAGAGGGTAAAATGGCAGAAGAAAAAGTAAAGAAAGTGACTAAAATTGAAAAACTAATAGCACCACATTCTTATCAAAAAGAGTTTAAAGAATGCTTGGCAGATATTGAAAGAGAATTTGGTTTTGACCTATTTCAACTAAGTGGTATTGGAAAACAGTTAGATATGAACTGGTTTGCAAAACAGTTTTTTGGAAAGAAAACAAATACAGCAGATGTATCAGTAGACTCTAATAGTAATGTTGGCTTAAAAAACGTTGTTATCTGGAGTAATGAGTCTGTTAAACCTATGAAATTACTTAACTCTTACTATCGTATGTGGAAAGGTATGAAGAAAAGATATGGTTTGGAATATGCTAATGAAGCAGTTAAAAAACAACTAACTGGCGAAATTTATGTAAATGACTTCCATTCATTTTCAGATTCTTTATACTATTGTTACAATTATAGCACTTTGGATACTGCAAATAAAGGTATTCCGAAAGGGATTGATGCAGAAGTTAGCAGACCAACAAAATACTTAAACACATTCTTTGAACATTTACAACTTTTCATGGTACACGCAGGAGCAAGTTCACTAGGAGCTTGTGGGGTAGCAGATTTGCTTTTGACTGTGTCTGCTTACGTAAAACGTATTCTTACTGTTAAGGGAGACCAGCACGTTAACTTTGTTTCTGAGGAAGATTGTTGGACTTATGTTAAAGAAAAACTTACTAACTTTATTTACTTCTTGAACCAACCAAATAGAATTGTTCAATCACTGTTCTCAAATGTATCTATTTATGACGACTACTTCTTAGATACTATGTTAGAGTTCTACTTCATTGAAGCAGATGATACATATTATTTTGCAGAAAAAGATATTGTGAAAAGAGTCCAAAAAATCTTCGTAGAAACTATGAATGAAATCATGCATCAACGTATAATTACATTCCCTGTTGTTACTGCTTGTTTCTCATTAGATGATGAAAGAAATATCCAGGATGAAGAGTTTTTGAAATGGGTGATAGATGTAGATAAAGAGTTCAGATTTATTAACCTTTATGCTGGAGCAACTTCTACATTGTCATCGTGTTGTTTTGACGGTACTCAAGCAATTAAAGTTCGTGTTAACGGATTAGAAATGATAGTACCTTTTGAAACACTTGCTCATACTTATGGAATGTCTACAGGCTCTCCATTAGAAGTTTGGGACAAGGGTGCATACAGACCTGCTACATTTGTTCGCATTAAGAATGAAGAAAAGATGCTCTTTATATCTCTTGCAGATGGTTCTTCTATAATTTGCACAGGGAATCACATATTCCCTACAGTAGATGGAGACAAAACTACTGAAGAACTATTAAACATGGGGACTCCAAAATTATTAAAAGCAGATGGCACTGAAGTAGAAGTAACAGACATTGGAAATATGCCTGAACGTGACCACGAGGTTGTGTACTGTGTTAGCATGGATGATAAAACAGACCCGTATTTTACATTACCTAATGGCATCAGAGTAGGTAATTGTCGTTTAAGAAGTGACAAAACTAACAAATGGATGTCTAGTATTGGTAGCTCTGGTTCACGTATTGGTAGTTTAGGCGTAACAAGTCAAAATTTACCTCGTTTAGCATATAAAGCTCATGGTTCTATCGAAGAATTCAAAAAGGCTCTTGAATACAATATTATTCTTTCTCAAAGAATTAACAACGTAAAAAGAGGCATTATCAAGAAGGCTATTGATGAAAAGATGTTTCCATTATACAACTTAGGTTACGTTGATTTAAAAACTCAATACTCAACAACTGGTGTAGTAGGTATCTATGAAGCACTTCAAACTTTGGGGTATGACATTAAAACTCCAGAAGGTGAAGCAGTAGCTGAAGACTTGTTAAGTTTCATTTCTGATGTAACTGATAAATGCTCTGAAGAACATAAAGCACCATGTAATGTAGAACAAATTCCTGCTGAGAACGTAGCAGTAAAACTTGCTAAAAAAGACAGATTACTTGGTTATAACGATAAGTATGAGATTTACTCTAACCAGTACGTACCTTTGAAAGACAATGACTGTGACTTATTTACACGTATCAGATTGGTAGCTCATTTAGACAAATATATGTCTGGTGGTTCTATTCTTCACATTAACATCAATGAAGAGGATGTATCTACTGAAACCTTAGTTGAAATGGCTAAGACAATGTACAAGCAAGGTGTTGTTTACTTTGCATTTAACAAACTTCTTGCTTGCTGTAACGAAGAAGGATGTGGTAAAGTATTTACTACAGACAAGGAAACATTTGACAAGAATGAAGTTGTATGCCCTGTATGTGGCTCACATAATACAGAATGTGCACTACGTATTGTAGGGTTTATACGTAAGTTTAGTTCTTGGTCTTCTGAAAGACAAGCTGAAGGTAAACAACGTAAGTTCTATAGTAACTTTGTTAAGGGAGTGTAGTAGCTCCCCTTAACAGGGTACAATGAAGTGGAGGTTTAGCATGGCATTTATACCACCAAAACGTATAAGAGACTTAGTTCTTAAGTCTTCAAAAGGTGAAATAACCCCAGAGGAAGAACAGGAACTATCTCAGTTGTGTAAACATTTAGTGGAAAGTTCCACAAGCGACTACAGTCCATTAGGTGCTTTACTATTCGCAGGTTGGATAGGGGGAATGTTTAACTAATGTACAAACTCAAAGAAATAAAACAAATGTCCTTTGACTGTTTTCATAAAACAGTGGAATATATGGACCACTGGAAAATGAATTTCACAGACTTGGGCAACTTTTTAGCAGACTGTGAATACATGTTCGGAAGAAAGTGGGAGCCTATATTTCTCGGTGGTACTGGTTACATGAAACCAAGTGACGCTTATTTATGTCATATAGTAAACACATTATATAAACATAACTACATAACTTGTTTTACAGGGGAATTAGGTAGAGAATTTAACGGAACTTTAACAGGCCATAATACATTACTAGAGTACGCACAGAACAGTGATTACAAAGAACGTCAAAGAAAGAAACAGCAGAAATGGTTAAAAGAGAAGAAACAAAGTCAAGTAAAATGAATATTATCTGTATAGAGTATAGCATGAGTGCTGCATCTTTAGATATTTTCTTTAGCGGGTGCAACGCACAACCTAAATGTCCAGGGTGTTATAATACTGAGGCTTGGGATTTTAATGTGGGTAAAGACTGGAAACAGTGGATATTCCAGATAAATGATAATATTCTTAAATTTGGGGGAATGATTAAGGCTATCAGATTATTTGGTGGTGAACCTTTAGACCAAGACCCAGAACAGTTTAGCTTATTTGTTTCAGCAATAAAAGAGTATAGGAGACCTTTATGGTTGTTTACACGATATGAATTAGATGAGATAGACAAAGATACTAAAGAACAGTTTGACTATATTAAAACAGGACCTTACAAATGGGAATTAACTACTGACGATAACATTTCTTATGGTGTGAAATTAGCAACATTTAATCAGAAGGTAAATAAAAAGGGGATTGATTACTAGTGTACGAATTTTTCGTTATTGGTGTTTTGACAATGCTAGTGATGCTTGTACTAGCTCATTACCACAGAGTTGACAAATAACTAATGTACGTGTATAATACTGTTAAGAAGTTTAGAAGTTTAATATGTAACGAACAGAGGGTTAAAAAATGAAAAAAGAAGATTTGAGAAACGCATTAAAAGCGTTGTTGGGGAAATTACTAGCTCAAGGAGCGGCAGCTTTAGCAAAACTTGTTAAATCTAAGTTATTACCTAAAGCAGAAGAAAAGTATTGTAAAGCACTACAAGTTGTAGCAGAGAAACTTACTAAGAGAGCAGCAGACAGAGTTTCTGAGCTTGCTGAAGAAAAAGATGTTAAGAAACGAACTGTTAATTTGTACTTATTAAAATTGATGAAAGAAACATTTACAACAGTATCATCATCTTTCACTGAAACAGCAAACTTTATTACAGAACATGTAGACTTTAAAGAAATTGATGAACCATCTGAAGAAACACTAGTCGCTTTAGCTGACATTCCAGGTGCTTTGGATAATGACGGTGACGGGTGTGGACCAGATGGTTGCGAAATTGCCTAGGTTTAGACGGGAAGAGATGAGAGATAGATAGTTGAAATAACGTACTATTTTTATAGGGTAAGGGTTTCGGATAACCTTACCCCTTTTTATTAAAGGAGAGAAAGATTGTTTATAAAAGAAATAACTTCAGGTACTCATTTTATTGAGGGACGGAGATTTGTTGACAAAACTGTTCATGGGACGTATAAAGGAAATAATATTTCTATAAACACCACATATATGGATGGTAGACCAATTACAAAGAAATACACTATTATCGGAAAGAACTTTGTAAAAGACTTTTGGAAGAAAGTAAAAACAGGCAGAAAGTTAGATGTAAAGGGGTAAAAGGGTAATTTACCCCTTTGTCATCCCCTTGTGCCAGTTAGGGTACTTACCTAGGTCCTCTGGGTTAACGAACTTGTTCTGCTCCCCATTAGTTATACATACTTTCCCCGTAGTGGTGCCAGCCTTCCCCTGATTTCTTTTAGATACTTGAGCAAACCATTCTGCATGTACTATTTTATTTTCTTCCCCTCGTTGAGGGTGATGCACACAATTTTCATCGTGCCACTTATAGAATCCTGCCCCCCTTCCAGTTTTTCCACAATGGGGGCATACTAATTTTTCAGGGTGCTCCTCCCAATACTCTATCCTGGCGTGACGTTGCTTTTCTTTTAACTTATCAGGATGTACTGGAGACTTCTTACGAGAGCTTCGTTTGCGAGTACACTCTTTACTAATATCTACCAAACTCAGGTCAATAGACGCTTTTGGGCGGTCAATATTTACTAAGTGCTGCTGTAAGATTGCTTGGGTACCTCCTGCCACAACATTTTTAATATCCTCGTTTATCGCTGTCATTAACCCTAGAGACAAAAAATATTCAGATATGTCAAGGGTATAGTCAACTCCGCGCGCATTTACTCTACGAATATACGTCATTATTCTATTTTTTATGTCTCGATGTTTTTTGCAAAGTTTACGTACACGTTCTAATTCTTGGAAAATTTTACTATCACTATAATTTTCAAAAGGTATAAACCCTTCTGGAACACTATCGCATGCCCCAATTATATATTCAACCCCATTATTATGAACGACTCTCTTGTACCCACGGACTATCCCAAGTCTGACCATTGTCTCTACTGAGTGTGTCTTCCCGTGGAATGGGTTAGTACTACCATACCTGCGCACCCCATACATACCATTAGTACATCCTTTGTGCGCCATCTTTTCTATTAAACTTTTACTAAAAGGCCTACGGCCTTTAATAAATCCTTCTTGTACTTCTGTACCTACAGGTATCCTAATTTCTTCATCAGTATCTTTGTTATAATACGTACACATTGTTCCACATACACCATCTGTACCGTCACCACCTTCCAGAATGTTGTATCCTAGAGCAATATCACAACTGTTTTCTTTTTTAATATAATATTTTTCTCTTTCATTTATGTTATCCTTAGTACACTCCTCTAATATTTCTTTTTTAAACTTGTCTTTTCCGTATTTCAGTACAGCTCGACGAATTAGCTTACCTGAACCTAAATACTCTGTATCTTCTGCAGGCGGTTGTATAGACGTTCTTTTACCTATGTATACCTTATTGTTAGCTACGTTTGTAATCTTGTAAATATAATAATATGACCCTTTTGGCATAAGGTGTCCTCCTATCGTTACTACATCGGTTGAAAAATAATATAAATAGGTTGACATCTTTTCAAACTAAGCGTATAATCATAACGGTTATAGCATAACTATGGAGAAAATAATGAAAGACAAAGAAGTACAAACTATTATTAACAAGGAGTTAAAAAGACAACAAAACTGTATAGAACTTATAGCTTCAGAAAATTTTGTGTCTAACGACATTCTTGAAGCAACGGGGTCCATCCTGACCCACCGTTATGCAGAAGGTTTACCTCCAGTAGTTAATAATGTTACTGAGTTGTACGAGCTAGAAAAATCTAATGAACTACCCCGCTCACGAAGATTCTACAGTGGATGTCAATTTATAGATGAAATTGAACAACTAGCTATTGACAGATGTAAAGAACTATTCCATTGTGAACATGTAAACGTACAACCTCATTCAGGTTCACAAGCAAATATGGCAGTATATATGTCATGTTTAAAACCAGGTGATACAATTTTAGGTCAGTCACTAGACTCTGGTGGCCACTTAACTCATGGCTCACCAGTAAATTTTTCAGGTAAATTATATAAAGTAATACCTTATGGGGTGAATGACGAAGGTTATTTAGACTATGAACAAATTAGGGCGTTGGCTGTCGAACACAGTCCTAAACTTATTGTGTGTGGTGCTTCAAATTATTCTCGCACTATTGATTTTGAAAAATTTAAGGAAATCGCGGACGAAGTAGGAGCATTACTATTAGCAGATATATCACATATTGCAGGATTAGTTGCAACTGGTGAACATCCGTCACCAGTACCTTATGCTGACTTTGTAACAACAACTACTCACAAATCTTTAAGAGGACCTAGAGGAGCTGTTATTATGTGTAAACAAGAATGGGCTAAGAAGATTGACTCTACAGTATTTCCAGGAATACAGGGGGGCCCGTTAGAACATGTTATCGCTGGTAAAGCAGTATGCTTTGGTGAAGCATTAAAACCAGAGTTTTCTTTGTATGCACAACAAGTAGTAAAGAACGCTAAAGTTCTTGCAAACACACTTAAAGCACAAGGTATTAAAATTGTATCTGGTGGTACTGACAACCACTTATTTACAATAGACTTATCTGACAGTGAAATGACTGGGAAAGACTTAGCAAATGCTTTAGATGAAATTGGTATTACTGCTAATAAAAACACAGTACCTAATGACAAAAGAAGTCCTTTTATTACATCAGGGGTTAGAATAGGTACACCTGCAGTAACTACAAGAGGGTTCACTACTGATGATATGATTAAAGTAGGTTGTATTATTTCAGACCTTATTAAAGGAACAGCAGATAAGGCTAACTTAGTACTTAGAGTAAGAGAGCTTTGTAAGTCTCATCCACTACCGTACAAGTTGGTTGACTCAACCAAAATTGTGTGTTAATATAGCATTGTGAATTTACGGAGTTCACAGTTCTGTGTAGTCATAAACATAGAACACCTTTCTTTTAAAAGAGCTTGTGCTTTACCGAATCTAGCATAGGCTCTTTTCTCGTGCATGAATATAGTTGACAAGAAAGTGATGTTCTGCTATAATTAAGGCAACGCATAGTGTTGTAACGATTAAATGGGAGAAAAATTAGATGATTATTCCAGTTGGGGATAGTATTTTAGTAGAACCTATCCAAATTGACGCAGTTACTTCTGGGGGCATCTATTTACCTGACTCTGCAAGAGTGACACCTGATAAAGGTAAAATTCTTGCTGTAGGTAAAGATGTAAAAGATAAAGAAACCTTAGCAGAAGGTGTAACTGTTTTGTTTAGAAAAAATTCAGGTCATGACGCACAGTATAACAACAAAGATTATGTACTTCTACCTGTAAAAGAAGTTATTGGTGTTATTAAGGGGGAATAAAGATGGAATTTCTATATGTAACACTTATAGAAGCAACTACTGTAACAGATAATAAGAAGTTTACAGTTGAGCTATACAGTAACAGTGCAGAAGAGGCATACTTCAAAGAAAAAACATTTACGAAACTCTTTGATACAAGAACAGACATTAAAAACCCTGAACTTGTTGGCACTTTTAAGAGAGTAACGTTGAAAGTAATAGGAGAGTAAAAACTAATGGCTAAAGAACTTATTTATAGTGAATCAGCAAGATTACAACTACTGGATGGTGTAAACGCAGTTGCTGATGCAGTTAAAGTTACTATGGGTCCTAAAGGACGTAACGCAACAATTAAGAAACCTACTGGAGACGCTGTTATTATCAACGACGGTGTTTCTATTGCTAAAGAGATTGAGTTAGACAATGAAATTCAAGATATGGGTGCTTCCCTTATCAAGAACGTAGCATCTAAAACTAATGACGCAGTAGGTGATTCAACAACATTGTCATGTGTATTGACACAGGCTATTCTTAAAGAAGGTATTAAGATGGTTACAGTAGGTTGTAATCCTATCCAAGTAAGACAAGGTATTCAAAAAGGTGTAAGAGATGTAGTAGCTCTTATCTCTGCTAATTCTAAGAAAGTAGAAACACCAGAAGAAGTTGCACAAGTAGCAACAATCTCAGCAGGTAATGATTCTGAAGTAGGTAAATTAGTTGCTGATGCTGTTCAAAAAGTAGGGAATGACGGTATTGTTACAGTAGGTGAATCTAAGTCTGCTGAAACTAATTTAAAACTTGTAGAGGGTATGCAGTTCAATAGAGGTTATCTATCACCTTACTTTGTAAATAATTCTGAAAAGAGTGAAGTAATGATGGAAGACGCTTATGTATTATTGTTCTCTAAAACAATTAACAACATTAAGTCTATTGTACCTCTACTAGAAGATATTGCTCATAACGGTGGTGGTAAACCATTATTGATTATTGCTGAAAACGTAGAGGGTGAAGCATTGTCAACATTAGTAGTAAATCACTTAAGAAAAGTAATTAAAGTTTGTGCAGTGTCATCACCTGAATATGGTGAACAACGTGTAAATACAATGAAAGATATTGCTATTCTAACTGGTGGTAAATACGTTGATGACGCTGCTGGAAACAGACTAGAAGATGTAAAAGTGGCTGATTTAGGACGTGCTAAACAAGTAATTGTACGTAAAGATACAACAATTATTATCACTGATAAGAAAGAAGAAAACGAACTTCTTACTAAACAGATTAAAATGTTGAAAGCACAACTTGAACTTAATAACTTCCAAAATGAATGGGAGAAAGTTAAAGTACAAGAACGCCTAATGAGATTGGACGGTGTCGCTGCGACTATTGAAGTTGGTGCTGGTTCTGAAGTTGAAATGAAAGAAAAGAAACTAAGAATTGAAGATGCACTTAACGCAACTAAAGCAGCAGTACTTGAAGGTATTATCCCTGGTGGTGGAACTACATTGGCAAAAATCTCTGCTATATTGAAAGATAATGAACCTACAGAAATGATACCAGATGTAAAAGCAGGTTATAACATTATCTTAGACGCTATAGTAGCACCCATCACACAAATTGCGAATAATGCGGGTGTTAAAGGTGATGTAGTTGCTTATATTGTTGGCTCTGATAAAGATTTTGCAAAAGGTTATGATGCTTTGAATGACAAATATGTAAATATGTTCAAAGAAGGTATTGTAGACCCTGCAAAATGTATTAGAAGTGCTTTGGAAAATGCAGCAAGTATTTCAGCGTCATTATTGACTACTGAGGTTGCTATTGTTCCGAAAAAAGAATAACCTGCACAAGCTATGGCAATTCAAATGCCACAGTTAGGAATGTAATTTTATTCCTTTTAATTAACATATATTACCAAACAACAATACTCACTTATTTTTCTGGCTGACTGGTCTTGCTTACTACAAACATCAGCCAGTTTCTTTTTGTGTAGGTTGACCCAGTATGAAACATGAGTTATTATAATTACATAAAAATAAGCGAAGCGAAAATAATGGAGGAATAAAATGTTTCAGATTAGTCAAGTAGAAATTGAAAAAACTGACAAGCAGTATAACATGCCCATTATATGTGACCAAGAAAGAGAAGTTTCTGGTGATATAAACAAGACTTGGGTAGACACATACCCTGAGTTGCTAAGAGAATGGGATAAGTTTATCTGTAACTTGGCAGGAATGACATTAGGACAAGTACAAGAGTCAGGTAAGTACAGAATATACAGAGATAATGTAATGCTAACAACACTTATAGATAAGTTTGACATTACTGACGGTATTTTTAACGTGACTATCGCAAGGAAACCACTAGTTAAAGGCGACCTTTATGGTGAAAAAGAAAAAGTATTCAAGATGATTAACAGCCTTAGAGTAGATATTGGTGAGTATTATGCTAGGATGGTTCAACCAGGTGAAGTTGCACAAGCAAGAGGTTTTAAAATCTGTGAAGGATTTACTGTGAGCCCTGAAACTCTTGAAGAACTAATTTCTGGTGATAAGAAAACTTTAGTAGAAAAAGGTTATATAAAGGTTAATTAAGTTTAATAAGTTCTATTCCCCCTCTGATAAGTGAGTATGTTGATTTTGAGATTAAAGTTGACATACTCTTTACATTTATTTATAATAGTGTTAGGAGTAACGAGATATGGAAGTTGAATTTTACGAAACTTTGTGTAATAATCACAACCAGATTATTCATAACTTGCAACAGTTGAAGAAATGCACTAGTGACACCAAAGCAAGAGAACTAATTAACCAGACACTAGGATACAGTAGATACTGTAAAAAGCAGGGACAAGCTATGGAAAACAGAATGAAAAATATAGGAACGCTATAGAGACGTGCGGTTTCCAAAGAGTACGTAAAGGCCCTGCAAAATCATGGGATAAGGAGTAACGTAAATGGTAAAAGTATTTGTTTTATTATTGTGTACTACCTACTTAGTACACGAACTACATAAATGGGTACAACTTGTACTTGAAAATCAAACAACATTATTGTCACGCTTGAACAGAATAGACCATAAGGTTGATTTGCTGTTAAGTGACAAGATTAGCAAATAACGTGCATACATTACTGGGGGAGAGAAACGTGAAAATTGGAAGAATAACAGGTATTACTTTTAAGAGTGAACCACCTAAAGTAGAAAAACAGAAGAACCCTACGGAAGAACAACCTAAATTAAAGGAACAACCACAGGCTGATACTTTTGAAAAATCTACAGAAATGACACCACAAGAGAAATTAAAAGCAGAAAAAGAAGCAAACGAAAAGAAGATGCAAGAACTTATAAATAAACCACAAGCGTATACAAAATAAGTTATCTCATTTTATTTGTATTCCTTAAGAAGGTCCTCAAATGTTAATTTTGGGGACTTTTTGTGTGGGTAATATATTTTATTTTACAGGGGGTAACAACGTGTCAAAAGTTAATTTCTCAACTCTTGAAGGTGTTTCGTATATTGGCAATAAGAACGACATAGACATATCAAAGAATAATGCTTCGCTTAACTCATATTTTCAAATAGACATGCAAAGAAGTGACTCGTACTCAATGCTTATTGAGGGATTTGAATATGGTCGTTTCCACACATCATATATGTCTACAACTGCATCAAAAAGTGCGGGCAGACGTGACTATTACTATGAGAAAGACCCAAATGCTTTTAATGACATAAATAATCTTACCCCAAGAAAAACTATTTCAACAAACTTTGACAACTGGGGTAGAAATGGTAGTATATACTGGATGCCACTAAAGTCTCTTACGTATACACAAGGTGCTATTGAGAACACTACCTTTGGTGTGGGTGCATTCGCAGATTTACAACTACCTTTTAGAAAACATTCTCCTACATTACAAGTAGAATTATGCGATGCTAGAAACGACTTTTTTGAAATGAAATTAAGAGAATGGCATAACATGTCTGTTATAACTGATGGTTTTGTTCCAGTACTTGAGAGTATATGCAAGAAAGTACAAATCCGTTCTTGGGCTACTAATGGTGAGTGTAATAGCTTGACAGAGTGCCAATGTATATTAGCAGATGATATAAGTGTTACTAGAAGTTATGAAGCAAATGACCTTAAAGTTATCTCATTTAAGTTAGTTGTTGTTGGCTGGGGCGGTGGAAAATAGTTGACATAACCTCTTTAAGTTGTTATAGTTAAAGTATTATGGCGAATGATGACCCTAGAGTATTAAGACAAATAGCAGAGAGCGAATTTTACATAACAGATATATGCCCTAGATATAGTGCTGATATGATTGGTGCAACCAACTGCTTTTGTGTTTTTCATGAAAATAAAAATTCGCCGAGTGCTAAAATTTATTACGATGAAGAAAAAGGAATACCTGTTCTCCATTGTTTTGCAGAGCATAGAACATATACATCTTATGACTATATAAACTTAATTTTAGTAAATAAGAAGCAACAATACAAATCAGTACAAGAATACCTTATCAAACACTTAGGGGAGAGAAAGTTTAATGAACTATATACTCTAGCAGTACAGGGTTCTTACTTAGACAATGAATCTCTTATAGAACAAACAATAGAGTATATTGATAATACTTATGCTGAGCACGATAATGTGGTTGATTACATTAACTGTTTGTATCTTGAAAAAGATTAGTGTAAATTCTACACTTTATATTATATATAGATGATACAAAACATAATGTAAAGGAGATTTACTATGAGAATAAATCCACTTACAACTTACAAAAATGCAATCACATTCACAGGGTTTCCACCTAGAAATTCACACGTTCTAAAACATATCCCAACAGGGGTTGAATTAGGACCAAGAGTTAAGCGAACAGTCCCTTCAGAAGAGGATATAGCAAGACTCGGAAGACTTTTCTATAACGCGTAACCCTTAGAAATTTGACTTTTATTTTTGTGAGTGATACACTGTAAGCATGCAGAGTATCACTTTTGTTTTTACTCTGGGGTTAAATGAAAAACTGGAAAGTTGACTACTGTATGTAATGGTTATATAATGTGGTCATAAGTCCGTATAAGTAAGTGAGTAAAAAGAATAGGAGAATAGTAGCGACTATGGGAATAGCTGACAAAAGTATTACTAGATTTATCGTTGAAACTATTGACGATATTTATTGTGTTACAAATTACAAAGTAGAAGAAAATGTTATGTTGTTCGAAGATGATGGGGAAACAGTAAGACTCCCTTTACACCACGTAACTAAGGTGACAAAGGAAGTATCTACAAGAGAAGATATTACAGCAAAAGTTAAAAACAGATAAATCAATTATTCATTAATCTTATGTTACCTCGTGGCTCCTACGAGGTTTTTCTTTTTACTCATTGAATAAGTTGACAACGATTATAACTTTTGCTATAATGCTTATAAAGTAACGAATAAATGGATTTTAAAATAAGAAGATGGCTCAACAACAAGACTTTGACAAAAGTTTATTAAAGTATACTGCGGTATATTCACAAGCACCAATGGATATGAAATACCACTATTATGATGGTGATGTCTTAAAAATAAGACCTGAAACAAGCAGACTTATTAGAAGTGTTGAAGAACTAAAAGAGTACGCAGAGTCTTGTAAGGGACTAAAGGTAGCAGTAGATACAGAAACTACTGGATTGACTTACCATAAAGATTTCATTGTAGGGTTTTCTATCGCAAAGGATATGTACCACGGTATATACGTACCTATCCGTCATCAAATTAAAAGAGTTGAAGAAGTTGAAGAGATAGTATTAGATAAATCTGGTAACCCTGTAACAACTAAATCAGGTAAAACTAAGACTAAGAAGAAAAAGATTGAAACATTTTTTGAAAACCCTGCGAATTTACCCGCTAAAGAATGCTTAGATATTTTGTTTGACATAATGAAGAATGCTAACTTGGTATTGATGCACAATAGTGAGTTCGACCTTACAATGATAGGACAAGAAGGTTATGACGTAATGAGTTGTAAGACATTTGATACTACAATTCTTACATACATCTACGACTCAGAGAATAAGAGTTGGAATAAGTTAAAAGAAGCATCAAAGATTGTACTAGGTAGACACCCTATGAAGTTTGCTGAAGCATTAGGTACAGAAGATAACTTTAGATATGTAGATTTAGACATAGCGTACCCTTACGCAAGTGATGACGCTTTAAACACTTATGGTTTATTTACTAAGTTGTACCCTGCAGTAAAACAGCTACTTTCTAAAGCACCTAAGATTATGACATTTAGGGGTGAAAAACACCCTTATAATGTAGTAGCAAGAGATAATGAACTTATAAGAGCGTTTACAGACTACTATAATAAAGTAGATTTACTTGTAAACAGACAAACAGCTAAAGACTACCAGAAATATGTAGAAGATACATTAGTGGAAACAGAAACTGAAATCTACAAGTTCTTTAATAAGGGTGTATTTAACCTATCAACAGGTTCTAAAGAGTTTAAAGACACTATGAAAGAGTTTCATATAGTAACTGGAGCATTCACAGAAAAAGGTGCACCTTCATACGGTAAAGAAGGTGTTGCTGAGATGGGTAGAACCTTAGATAACATTAAAGATGTATTAACAAGGTTTAGAACTTTTGACTATAACGAAAAATCAGGGGCCATAAATAAAAGACATTCTAAAGATGAACTTAAGATGACTGGTTGGATGCTTACTTACGGTAAGGAACAGTTTAAAATGGTTGAAACAGCTAACACCCTCAATGTAAGAACTATTGAAGGAATTAAGTGTACCAAGAGAGAATTGTTTGATGAGTTGAAGTTAATGTATAAGACTATTCAAAAGAACATGAATATCTTGCAGTTAATTCAGAAAAGAAGTTCTTTAATGAAAGCGTTAAACTCATATATTGCTAAGCTAACTGAGGTTGATAAGTGCCATATGAGATATAGATTGCAAGGTACTGCTTCGGGACGTTTATCATCAGGTAATGGTTCAAAATCTGATAAGAGAAAGAACCACTATTTCATTGACTTAAACGCTCAGAACTTAACTAAACCACATTCAGCTTATTATAAAGCAATTAAGTCAGATGAAGAAGGTAACATCTTAGGGTGGAAATTTGAATTAGTATCTGAAGAGTATTACCACGAACATAAAGATGACGAAATTATTGTAGAGGGCTCTGACCCTAGAAATAACATCAGAAACTGTCTTGTAGCACCTGAAGGAAGATATATCTTGTCTATGGACTACTCAGCACAGGAGTACTTAGTGCTTGCTATTCTTTCAGGTGATATGCACATGGTTAATAACTTTAAAAATGGTATTGACCCACATACTGCAACTGCTTATATGGTATGGGGGAAGGAGCACTATGACAGACAGAAAAGGAAGAAAGCTAAGGCGTGTATAGGTGAAGGAACATTATTATTAACTAATAATGGATACAAAACTGCTGACGAGTTAGACGTTGAAAAAGATTTATTAGTGGACTTTAATGGTGAACCACAACACTGGGCTATGACGACTGAAAACAGGGAGCTTGTGAAAGTAACTTACAATAATGGCGTTACAGAAACATACACACCTGACCATAAAGTACGAGTATGGAATGGACACGAAGTTACTTGGAAGCAAGTGCACGAATTAACTGAAGAAGATAATGTAGCTCAATACGTGGGGTTATACAACGCTGGAAATGATAAACTGGTAATAGCAGATTATAGTCACGTAAACACAGGTAAACCGTGTGCTAAGACTTCTTTTAACATTAATTGCAAGGAATTTGCGTACCTTGCTGGTATCTACCTAGGTGACGGAAGTTTAAACCGAAAGAACCACCTTAGCCAAAAGGGCAAACCTGAGTCAGTAAGTTACTGCATAGAACCTGAAGCAGTAGAAACAGTCTTCGCGTACATGCACACTCTAGGTTTAAACCCGTCAGTACCAAACCCTATAGGAAAGAATGGTAAGATTTACATGACTAGAGTGCATAATATAGCTTGGGCTGCTCTTATCGAAGACTTACTGGGGTCTAAAAAGAACAAACACCTTGACAAGTGCTTTAGAACTTTATGGACTAAGGACACGTGGTCTTACTTCCTAGCAGGACTTTTAGATACTGACGGTTTCACTAGAGCAGGAAGAACTGAGTTTGCTTCCACCTTACAGGCAATAACTGACTCTGCTATCTTAGCGTGCTCTATTGTAGGGGTAAAATATCAGCTACGCAACGGGAAAACTAAGTACCTTGGGAAGGACTATCCATACTTGCTACTTGTGTTATATGACGTACCTGAATTACCACAGCTAGTGGCTAGAAAAACAATACGGGGGCAATATTCACGTCAGGGTGGTTGGAATATTCCAAAAGAAGACGCTGTAGCTCTTAGAAGTAGATATGTGGAATGGGGGGATAATTACAAATCTCACTTTTATACAACTATGAATAACGTTGTAAGAAACAAAGCTAATTTAATAGGTGCGACTCTTGGTGTAATTAGAGAGAAAATACCTGATTATCCTATTCAACCAAACATGGCTTGTGTTCATGTGGTGAAAAAAGAGAAAATACAGTCTGGAAAAACGTTTATCATCCAAACAACAAACCACCTGTATGCCACACTGGGAGCGGGGAATTCTAATTGTAACTTCTTGATGAACTACTGCGGTGGACCAACTACTCTTGCAAAGAACTTAAATATACCACAAGAAGAAGCAGCGCATATTATTGAGATGTACCAAAAAGGGTTTTGGCAGTGTATACAATGGAAAGAAAAATGTATACGCGATTGTATAGACAGGCAGGGTGGTGTTGCTTACACATTATTTGGGCGACCAAGACAATTTAGTTCTCGTTTAAGAACTTCAGCAGACATCTCTGCATTAGGGCAACAGGGTAGTTATAATGGCATCTCAAGTGCATCTTTGATGAGTAAAGCAAATGGTTTAATGAAGGCTGTAGAAAGACGTATCATATCACACGAAATCCAATCGACCTGTGGAGATATATGTCGCTGGGATTTAATTCGCCTATACAGAAAATACTTTAAACACAGAGACCCAGATATAGATTTTATGACCACAGTACACGACGAAATTAACTATACTGTAACAAAAGAAAAAGTAATACAATATGCTAGGGAAATTGATGACATTATGACCATCACTGATTTTAGGGAAGACCTACCAATTAAAACGTCAATAGACTTAGGCTATACATTAGGGGTTTTATTCCCGTTCGAATGGGAAGATGAGACAAGAACAAATTTAGTGCCATCAAGAGCATAACAAAACTTGGGGAGAGAAAAAGAAGTTGATTATTGGGGACAACGTAATATTACAAACGGAACAGGGGGAACTTGTAAGACCTTCAGATATTGGTGCACAAGTAGAAGTAGGTAACTCTACCACACTTAAATTCAATAATGGGGCAGTTATTACTGTTGCAGGTTCTCCTCTATTCCATCAACCACTTACAAAAAGATGGATTTCATTGGATAACATGTCAAAAGGTACAATGTTTGGGAAACCAGAAGTATTTACTTTTAGTAATAAAGAGGACTGGGAACCTATTATTGACTTAGATAAATACACAAGTAAAGAAGGTACATTTGACATATCTGATGAAAGATTTGCTAGACTAGGTGGCTGGTTTGGTAAGAACTGCTATAAGTGGTACACTAACGGGGTACACAAAGTACAGAAAACAACCACTAAAGAAGATATTATTGAATATGCAAAGGAGCTATTTCCAAAAGGTGCAATAACAGAGACAGATAAACACTTCTTATTTACAGACTGTTGGGTAACAGAGTTATTAGACGCTATCTTTGATGGTTCTAATAAGTTCTCGTTCCCTGATAATTTACTTATTGGCGCACCCGCTTCGTGGTTAAAAGCAGTTATTGAGGGTTGGTTCTCTTGCATGTACTATGATAAAACTGTTAAAGGGTACGCAGTAAAAAGTATCCCCGAAGACTTCTTAACAGACTTAGTAATTCTTAATCAACGAACTAACACACCTTTTGTAGTATCTTTTGTAGAAGATGATAATGTAACAAAACTAAAATATCCTAAAGCACCTTACTTACTGGGAATAATAGTAGGGTACGTAAACAGCACACCTAAACTTTTATATGATATAGGTGAAGGTGAATTTAATATACTAGGGGTTAGATTAAAAGATAATTAAAACAATTTAATAAAAAGAAATGGGGAGAGAGTAGAATGAACGATAGCTTAAGAAGAGCTTATGAAGATGGTATTGTGAACTTGTACTTGAAATACTTGAGGGAAAATCATAAAGACCCTACAAGTAAAGAGTTTTCTGATTACTTACAGTTTTCAGATGTAGACAGAGAAAACGGTGTTACTTCTTGGAAACAAATCTTTAAAAACATTTCAGAAGTACGTGCTATGGCTATGGTAGGACACGAAGATGAAATTTCTGAATTAACCTTTAATGAAGAAGATTTTAGAACAGCAGACTACCAAGAGCAAATGCAAGAAGCAATCAGAACTCATAAACGTTTCATTGTTTCTACTGCGGTAAACAATAAACCAGTAGATATGGATTTCCTAGCATCTTTAAAGAACTACGCTAGAAAGAACGACGCAGTGATGCTATGGGTACCTGCTCATGACGTACGTAGTGCTAAGAGAGTGTTCCAATGGAACTTTGACCCAGCATTAAAATGTGGGTTTGTTATCACTAAAGATACTGCTGTAAACGAAAACTGTATGATTTCTGGTATTGTTGCTTCTGCAAAACAACTAAGACCCTTAACAGGTATTGCTAGATTCTGTAGCCAATTTGATAAAACTATCGTATTTCCAGGGTGTAAGTTCTTGTTACAAGGTATTGCTAGAATGAGTCATGTACAAACACCACATAAAGCAATAACACCTGGGGCAGTAACATTACCTGATTATAGTTCAGACCAAATTATTGCAGGTAGAACTAATTATATCGCTGAGAGAGACCACCAGATTGGCGCAGCAATCATTGAAATAGAAGATAACAAAAGATTTCATATAAGACTAGTACAGGCTGCTGAAGATGGTTCATTCATTGACTTAAACGTTAAATATAACCCTGATGACACTATCGAAAGTGCGGAAAATACTACATTTGTTCTTGGAGACTCGCACGTAGGTGGAACAGATGTACCTTTGTTAAAAGCAATTCTTTCACTATGTAGAGATTCAAACGTTATCACTGAACTAGTGTTGCACGATATTGATAATTCTGCATCTGTTTCACACCACGAAGATAACGATTTAGTTAAACGTGTTCTCAGAAATAAAGAGGGCTCTGATGACCTTAAAGCAGAAGTTAATGAAGTAGTTGAATACTTAAACCAGCTAACTGAACTACCTAACATGAACATTACAGTAGTAAACTCTAACCACGATAGACATATCGAAAGATGGGTAAGAGAAGGTAGAGCTTTTAACAACAGGGACTATAAAAATATGGGTATCTTCTTTAAGCTAGGGTTAGCGATGTTTGAGAAAGATGTGACTAACCCTGTACAATTCTTAGTAGAAAATATTGCAGATGTACAACTTAATCATCCAGATAAGATTAAATGGTTAGGAAGGGACGAATCTTACAAGAAATATGGTGTAGAGCTTGGAGTGCACGGTGACGAGGGTGCTAATGGTGGTAGAGGTAGCTTACGTACTTATGCTAACACATTATATAAAGCAGTAGTAGCACACTCACATTCAGGCGGTATTTTGCACAATATTGTACAAGTAGGTACAACAAGTAAATTTGATATGGGGTACAACCACGGGCTTTCTTCTTGGTCCCACTCTTGTTGCTTAGTATATAACAATGGGGCAACTCAATTGATTGAGTTCATACCTAACGAAGACGGGGAGTATACATATCATGCTTAGGGATTACTACTCAGCAACCTCTATAAAAACATCAAAAGTAGGGAAGCACACTTATGTGTGTACCCTACAAGATGTACTCTCAGGCCCTGGGGTGTACTACACACAAGTATCAAATATTGCAAATAACGAAATAGTTACTACTATAAAGAAGGGCTCTTACTCAAGACAAGAGAGAATGGGGTTAATTCAAACAGGTAACGTAACAAGAACACCATTCAAATGTGAAAAGTTACCAGAAGATATAACTTTTGTGAATTGTAATTATAGAAGGGAATTTTAAGGAATGATAGTTAGAGAATCGAATTTTGATGGAACATTAGAAAAACTGGAAGTAAAGCTAGACATTGTAAAACAGTTCAATGACATGGCTTCTTACGCTAGAAGACAAAGAGAGAAAGATGTACCTTTTGGGGAAGTAGAAAAAGTACTAAGAGAGAAATTAGACAAGTACTTCTATACAAAGGTAGCAAAGAATGACAACCCTTTATTTGCTGTAGGGTTAGAGAATGCTAGTAGATTTTATATCTTCCGTTCATTCTTACTCGTATCAGGGAGTATTTTATTTTCATTAGTAATAACTTTTACTAATGATATGGAACCAGCAATATTAAATGTAATGTACTAAAAAGAAAGAAAAGGTGAATTATGGTTAAAAGAATTGTAGCATTTGCAGGCCACGAAGGTAGTGGTAAATCATACCAAGCAAGTTTACTTGTGAATAACAAAGGGTACCACAAGATGGCTTTTGCGGACGCATTAAGAAAGATTTTATTTGTAACTTTAGGTATCTCTTATGAAAGAGGTATAGAGCAATATGACGAATTAAAGAAAACACCGATATATAACGGGCAAACTTTAAGAAATATGCTAGAGCATTTAGGTACTGAGGGAATTAGGAAATATGACAATGACTTTTGGGCTAGATGCTTGATTAAGGACTTATCAGAAACACCAGAAGACGAGAACATTTGTATTGATGACTTACGTTTCTATAATGAGTACAAGTACCTTAAAGACTTCTGTGATGAAAAAGGTTATCAATTTGACTTTGTATTCTGTGATTACCATAGTGATAGATACAGAGCAGACAACCCGCACCCGTCAGCAAGATTGGCAAATTTCTTGAAGGAAGTAGGATATTCAGACCTAGACACTATATCAGACGAGGATATGCAAGTTTATATAGAGTCTATGGATGCTCTAATTAAATAACATCCAAAATTCAATTCACCTAACTCTTTACCACTAAGATATTTACTTAGTGGTTTTCTTTCCTGTGTTGACACGTAGTGGAACTTTGAGTATAATGAAAGCATAAGTAACGATAACTGGAGAAATACATGAGAAAAGACGAGCTAGAAATGACTATCACAGAACGTCATATTCAACTAGACGAAACTGTGAAATGGACTAATGATAAATTGATAAAAGCACTGGGTGACTACACATTGTCACACTCATTAAATAAACAATTTTGCTGGGGGCAAAGATACCTCCAGTCAATAGAAACAGTGCAACTATGTAAGCACTTAAAAGACGAAATGAAATCATTTGATAAAGCGGGAATTAACCCTATGCTATCAGAAAACTTTGTTGCAGAACTTAAAGAGAATGGTGCTAGATTATTCATGTATTACTCACCAGATGTTGGGTTCAAATTCTTTTCACGTAGAGAGTCTAAAAGTACTTTCTTGAACAATGACTGGACAGACAAAATATTACTAATTAACAATGGCATTGTATCATCGCCTTCAGATTACATAGGTAAGTATAATTACAGATTTATCTTAGATGGCGAAATTACAGTAGAGGGAAGTAATGTATTTGAAGGTGTTGAATACAATGATGTAGAAGACTTATTACAAGCAATTACAGGCTCTCTACCAGCTAGAGCAAAAGCATTCCAATTAGCAGGCAACAGATTTATCTTTAATGTGTTTGACTGTATTTACTTTGAAAAGGCACCTACAGGAATACCTCCAGAAGTTAAGTTTGACTACCACGCTTCTGACAAAGAATTAACTGAAGAAGAAATTGCTTGGGTAGAACAACACTATTCTAAGTACTTACAAGCAAGTGCATTCAAAAGTTATGGGTTAGCAAAGAAACTATATGCTTACTTGTATTCATTAAAAGATTCATTACCATGTGATATACGTAAGTATCCATTCCTTAAGAGAAGAAGTGTAAGACATAACTTAGTAGAGTTCCTTAAATCTAAAAGTCTACCATTTGTAGAAGTTCCTGGAGAGGACGTAGACAAGATAGGATACTTAGATAATGTGCTATCTCAACATCTTGAAGGTGTTATTCTAAAAGAGATTCATGCACCATATATCTCTGCATTAAAAACTTCACGTTCACATAGAGCGTGCTTAAAAGTAAAACAAAGTGTGTCTTCTATGATGAAAGATATGGCAACTGGTGAAGACAAGGACTTTGACGTGTTTATCTCAGGTATTAACCCACCTAAGTCAGATAGGATAAAAGACATGATTGGCTCTTTGAATTGCTCAGTGTACATAAATGACGGAGAACAAACTTATGAACACGTTATTGCTTCAGTGAGTGGTATCCCACATGCTTGGAAGAGAGAACTTTGTGCCTTTGATGAAGATGGTAATATGATATTAAACCCTAAGTACTATGGAAAAGTAATAGCAATTAACGGGTTAGCATTGACTTATAAGTTGAAGTTTCAACATGCTATCTTGTTTAACAAGGAAAATTTGGTGTTTAAAGACAAAGATGCTACATCTTGTACTTGGGATAAAGAAGAACTAGAAAAAATGGTAATTACGAGGGGGTATTAAATGGCAGGAGGAGAACTGGGTTGTGGAATAGTTGTTATAGTAGCAATATTTTTAGGTGCTGGTATAATAGCGGCTGACATCAATCACAACGCTTCTGCATATCCACCGTTAAATGAACTTAATCCTAAAGCACGCTATGTAATTATAGATGACGATGACGGAAATCACGTGAAATTAGATAAAACGTATATTAAATCTATTTACGCAAGTGGTAGTGACATTTATATAAACTATGGTGGTCGTAACGTATGGGCAATAACATATCCAGAGGACTCACGTAGGCAGGAAATGTATCAAAGAATACTAGTATGGTGGAAAGCAGGCTAAGAATTGTTAGAAAGTGTAAAATACAAATTAGAAGGGATACTTACATCTTGTGCAAGTATTGAAAGAGCAAAAGGTGAAATTAAAAATATTGTTGCAAATATCAACTCTTACTTAGACTCTGATAAGCAAGTGACAGACTTGCATAGAACGTTTAGAACTATTGAAGAGTACGATACAATGTTTAAAGTAGAGACAAATAAATTCATGGGCATACCACAAACTATGCACTATGACCGTATCTATCAAGCACAAGAGATATTATGTATTTGTTCACTAATTTTGTCCTATATAACAAGACAACTGAAGAAGTATAATACTGAAGCTACTGATACTAGAGGGACAACAGCGAAAGCTCTTAGACAGTTAGCAGAAGTAAAAGAACAGTACAAGGGTGAAAAAATGTCTTGGGGTGGTATTCTCAAGGCGGAAACTGCAGTGCTTACTACATTGATGGACGAGGCGAAGTTGAAGTTGACAACTTAGTAACGTTCTTGTATAATGAAAGCACAAGTAACGATAAATGGATAAAAAATGATACAGTACAAAAAGCAGAAGTATAACGATATACGCTCAGCTTTAGCGGACAACGTATTCGTAAACTTATTAAGAGAAACTTTGAGGGTTAATAAAGTAGAAGTAGCAGAAGATGAAGCACGCAGGATATTCGTGTCACTATTAGCAGCTATGTCTTATTATTTATATGAGCACCCAGAGTATTACATTGACCTTAATAAGATGGTTATCTATCGTGACACAAACTTAAAGAACCTTATTACTATAGAAGCAAAAGAGGGTGAAAATGCTAAATCTATCATGGACTTCTATAAGAATGGGGGAGCTTTCTCTGAGGAACTTGAAAAACTTGTAAAAGCATTTGTACAAGGAATGTTAGAGTATTCTCAGAATAAAGAAGTAGAGATTACAAAAGAAATATCAAACATAAAAGAAGCTCAAAAAGCAAACGTAAATAAAACAAATAGGAGAAACAAAGATGGCATTTAGAAAAAGTTACACTGCTGTTAAAGAAAAGTACACACCTACTACATTTAAAGGTAAATACTCTTTGAGAGAACAGGCAGAAATGAAGGGTGTAGGTGATACATGCTTCGTATTACCTTTAGACATGGCAAACGGTTATGTGGAAATACCTTACCACAGAATTAAATTGGCTGCTGACGGAACTGGCTTCAAAGGCTCAAGATTCGCAGTAAATATTGCCTGCCACAAATATGGTAAAGATGGTGAGGTTGTAAACCAAGCACCTCTTTGCTGTCGTCTATCAGATGCAGAGAAAGCAAGAGTACCTAAAGAGAAATCTATTGATAGAGCATTGACATACTCTAGCAGTAGAATTGTAATCCCTGTAATGGTATTATCTACTTCTGAAACAGACCCGAATAAGAAAGCATCATTGAAAACAGTTTCAGTTAGAAACGGTGTATCTTATTCTTACTTAGACTTAGCACCAAAAATTTACGAATCATTGATTGAATCAGTAAAAAGCTCTATGGAAACTGATGGTTTGATTGATAGTGCTGATGAAATTTCTGCTGAAGAAATGGCTGAAATGACTGCTAAGTACCTTCAAAATTCAATGATTAAAATTACAAACGTTAAGGGTAATGGTGACATCTCTTATGAAAGAACATTTAGAGTAATCCCATTGGCTAACGCACAAGTAGCAAAAGACTCTGGTGAAGCAAAATTACTTACTGCTGTATCTTTCGCAGTAAACCACCCAACATCAGAAAAAACACGTGATATGATTGGTAAATCCCAAGTTATTGCTGACATCAATAATCAAGTAGTTGATTACTTAGACTTGTTTAACAACGAAGTAGACTCTATTGTAGTTGATTACACTGATGAAGAGCTACAAGAGTTTTATGACTTGTACTTGAGCAAACAGGGTGTTGTAGATGCTTATAAAACACCAGATACACCTGCACAACAAGAAACAGTTTCATTCAAACAACCAGCACAAACTGAAGTAATTGACGACTTCGATTTTGAAGAAGAAACTGCAAAGAACGTTGCAGAATCAACAGCTACAGCAACTACTACTAAAGCACCAGCAGAGGAAGATTTTGATTACTCAACAGGTGATTTAGAAAGCTCACCAGCATTGGAAGATGACCCATTTGATGATGACGATTTTGCAATCGCTGATGGAGACTTGTTATAGTGCTAATTTCTATAGGGGTAGATATAGGGGCTAGAAACGGGGCTATTGCTATAATAGATGAAAACTTTAAGATTCTATATCTTGACAAAGCACCTTTTACGGAAGTAGACCTATCCCATACATCTGCTAATCGTACAAAACCTAAACTTAATAAAGAGACAGGGAAGTACGAAGTATCCTATAGAAAGAGAGCATGGACAGATTATACACAACTAAGAGAGTTGTTCAAACCATACATTAAACACAAAATTGTTTATACAATGGAACGGGTATCTGTCAGACGAGGAGAGGGAGAAATAAGCTCATTTATCTTTGGAAACAGTTTAGGCTGTTTCCAGGGATTGAGCGCATACCTCAACCCTATATCAATCTATGAGCCAACCCCACAAGTGTGGAAAGCGGAATTAGGGGTAACTTCAGAAAAAGAAACTTCAGTTGCACTTGCTGAAAAGATATTCGGAGTACATCTAAAAGATTTCTTAAAGAAGGGTAAGGTAGATGACATAGCTGAAGCATTACTACTAGCAGTATACGGCTTCAAACATTATGACGAAGATAGTAAATAAAACAAATAGGAAAAAGTAAAACAATGGCAAAAATTGATTATGATAAAGAGTTCTTGCAAACAGAAGAGGACTTTATACAACATTTTCAAGAAACTGGAGTATTTGGTTTTGACCTTGCTGTGTCTAATGGACGTGGTCTACCAGTAGGTGGTTGCGTACTAATGTACTCAGCTCCAGGGTCTGGGAAATCTACATTATGCGCGGATATTGCACGTAAACTATTACAAAAGAACGAAGCAGCAGGGATACCTTACAAATGCTTATACATTGATATTGAGGGTGGCTCTAAAGGTCTTGCTTTAAACAATGGTTTAAATAAGTTTGTAACAGAAGAACACGGTAGAAGATTACTTTACAGAAGAAGTAAATGTACTACTTGGAATGACATTGAACAAATGTTCCGTGACATCTTAAATGGGGAAGAACATGTTAAAGATGTTAAACTTGTAATTATTGACTCTATTACAACTATTATGTCTGAAGCACAAGCAGATAGAAAATCTGATATTAACAAAGGTGACTTTGGTACTTCTGCAAAAGATAGATATATCTTGTTTAACAAGTATTTGCTAGACCTTAAAGATAAAGGTGTATCATTTATCTTAATTGCACAACAAAGAACTAAACAGGGTGCATCAATGTTTGAAGACCAAAAGAAAGCAGCGACAGCAGACGGTGATGAGCACATCGTAGATGTTATCTTAAAGTTGTCACGTTCTGGCGGTGGTAATAACGTAGAAACTAAAAAAGTAGAAGTAATGTCAGCAGTAACGGGGGACAAAGATAAAATCTCAGAACAGTTCTTCTGTACAATTACATCACCTACTAAGAACAGATATTTTGCAGCAGCTAATGCTAAAGTTCCTGTATTAGTAAGAATAGGTAAAGGTATTGTTAATAGATACACTATTAAGAACATGCTTGAAACTTATGGTTATTTAAAAGTAGGTGGCTCTGCTCAAAAACGTAAGATTACTATTGCACCAGAACTAGTAGATTTTGTAGACTCACAAAGTGGTAGAGACCCATTTGTTCAAGAGTGCTCATTACCTGAAGCAAATACATGGCTTGGTTTTAACGGCGAACTTGTAAAAGACTGGTTAAAAAGCCAAGGTAAATACACTGTTCTAAGAACAGACGAAACAGAAGAAGTTGAGGAATAACTGGGGAGAGAAAATGGGGACTTTTTCATTAGATATTAAAAACTTTCAAAGTATTTCAGATGCTCACCTAGAGTTTATTCCAGGGATTAACTTAATCTTGGGACAATCAAATTCTGGTAAAACAGCAATTTTGAGGGCTATAAATGCACTCTTGTCGAATCCAACATACGCCAAATCTTTCGTGAAGTTGGGTGCATCTAAAGCAACTGTAGTAATGAGCTATGAAGGCAACGAAGTTATATGGGAGAAACCTGTAAAAGGGAGTACAACTTATATAGTTAATGGGGAAGAAAACACTAAAATAGGTTCGCAAGATTTATTTGACTTACTTCCAATTAACGGGTTTGTTAAAAGTGAAAGTGACGATATAATGAATATAGAAGGGGAGTGGAATCTTCCATTTCCTTTCGATAGAACCCCAGCAGAGCTTTTCAAACTATTTGAAAATGTCTTCTGCGTCTCTGACTCAGCAACTTTACTTAAATCATACAAAGAAGAAGAGAGTGACCTAGTTAAAAAGGTCAATGATACTAAAGACAAAATACGTAAAGCACATACTAAGCTCACTGCGTTAGACGAACTGGAAGCGGAAATTGATATTTCTAAGATAAAGGAAGAACTAGCATCTTTTCAAAGTGATGTTTCTACATTACACCAACTCCTTGACGATTACACTACCATAAATAAAAGTGCTAGATTAGATAGTTTCACCTTTGCAGATGTTCAATCTCCTAACCAATACACCTTAGAAGAAGCTCTAACAGTAGAACGAGAACTACAATTCTTGCATACGATTTCCAACAAAATCAAGTTCTACAAGACTCTTCCTGAAACAATGGAAATACCAGACACGCTTCCAGAATATTCGTCTATGATAGCAGACTTAAAGGTTATTGACCTAGCTCAATTAGCGAATAACGTGTCTTTAGATAAAGAAGTTAATGTAACGGGGGACTCATTATCTCAATACATAGAGTTAATGCAAGACCTATCGGTAATACAAGCAGGGGCTAATGCAGATTCATTTAAAGTAGATGAACAATGTACTAATGACTTCAGCTTATCTCTTGCAGATTACCTAGATTTAGTAGACGACCTGAAAGTTATCTCGGCCTGTGTAAGAAAAGGTAAAGCACTATCTTTGCAGGTAAAAGAGATAGATGACAGGTTAGAGGTAATCCAAAATAAGTTAAAAGAGTTTAAAGTATGTCCTTTATGTGGACACGAATTAGTGGGGGATAAGTGCTATGCTTGATGAAGTAACAATTCAACAATACAAAGATTTACAAGAAGAAACAAAAGAAGCTAATGCAGAAAAACAACAGATGTTAGCAGAGATTAAAGTACTAAAGAAACAAGGATTAGAGAAACTTAAAAAATATGGTTTTGAATCTTTTTCAGATATACCTAAACTTAAAGAGAAAGCACAAGCTCTTGAAGCACAAGTTCTTAAAGAACGTGATGCTATGAGAGAATATTGTGAATATATTGCAGATAAGAAACTAGAAAAGATGAGCTTGTTTAATAAGGAAGAACTTTAATGATTACTCAACAAGAAGTAGATAACATCGTAAATAGCGTAAACTATAACTTGTCAGGTGTAGAGAACATGCTACAACAGAGAGATGACTTGAAAGTTGCTATTGAAGATTACCAAGAAAACTTGAAAGAATTTGAAAGTAGAATATCTTTCCTAGCAGATACTAAAGTTTTCTATGTTAAGGCTATTGATATAATGTATGAAGAATCTATTGGTGCTCTAAAAGAAACACTTAACACAGCACTTCAATATATTATATCAGACAAAGATTACTCTTGTAACTTAGCACTAGAAGACAAGAGGGGGACTAAGAACCTTCAAATCACTATCTGCGATAACGACTCTGGTTTGGAAGTAGACTGGAAGCACGGTGTAGGGCAAGGTGTGAGAGCTGTTATATCTTTCGTATTAAAGATGTTCTATCTTATTAACAAAGGAAGTAAGATAGCTTTAGTAGACGAAAAATACTCTACAATATCTGAACAATACGTAACAAGATTCTCAGAATTTGCAACAAAGTTATGTCACGAAAAAGGTATTTGCTTAGTACTGATTACGCACGACTTACGATTTATGGATTGTGCAGATAAAACTTACTTAGTAGCAGATGGTAACATCAGAGAACAAAAGGAGAAACTAATTGTTTCGGAAGAAAGTACAAAAGAAGAAAAACTTGACAGTTAGAGAAGCATGTATGGCTCTTAAAGGTGCTGCAAATTCATTTTTGCAGGACTTTAGCAAGAGTGCTACACCTACTGAACTTCTTACGTTAAACGCACTTATATCATACATAGATAAATTTATCTTGAATGGTATGGACGGTGACAAAGTTGTTCATAAGATATGGATAAGTGCAAGATTACTGGAAGCATACGTGATATTAAAAGTAAGTAACACACAAGAGATTAAGTTAATAGTGAAATTGATTAAGAGTTTACAAGACCTTATTTCAGTTTCAGGAGGAGAATTGAAATAATGAGTAAAGAGTATAAAATAGGTATATGTATAGACCCACATATTTCAGAGAGGTCACCAAGAGCACGTAAAGATAACTTCTTAGAAACAGTACTTGTGAAGTTAGAATACATCGCAGAAAATAACGATTATGTTGTTATTGCTGGTGACTTGTTTCATATACACAATAACAGTACTTTATTGTTTAACACAGTATTCACACTGTTTAATAAATACAAAGGGAAGTTCCACGCTATCCCTGGAAACCATGACGTATTTAACAGAAACTTATCAGCATTAAACAGAACTACACTAGGCTCGTTGTACTACACAGGTGTTCTTGATTTGCATACTAAAGGTTGGGATTTATGTGGCGTTCATTTTGAACCTTGCTTAGTAAACCAAGAGCCAAAAGATGTGCCTGCTGATGTAGAAGGAACTAACGTACTTATTGCACACAAGTTTTTTGAGTCTGGATTTGCACCAGACGAATCTTTAACAAGAGACGATATACGTAGACTTGGATACAAAGTTGCTTTTTTGGGGCACGACCACGCACCGTATCAAGAAGACTTTTTTGGTGATACTGCACTTATTCGTATGGGGTCGTTGACAAGAATAGATACTCAGGTGTATAATAAGGACAGAGAAATTGCGTATTACCAAATTACTACTGACGGTTCTGGGGAATTTGACTATCATAGAGAGGTAGTACCTTCAAAGAGTTCAAAAGAGTGTTACAATGAAGAAGCCTATGAACACATGTGCGCTTCTGAAGAAGGGGTTAAGAAAACAATATCTTTTGTACAGATAGGGGATGTACTCGCTAAACTTAACAAGAGGGTAGGTGGAGTAAACTCACTAGATAAAACTCTTAGAAGATTAGGAACACCTGAGGAGTCTATAGATGACATCAGATGGAGACATGAAGTAAATCACATACAATATACTTAGGAGAGAGAATGGTTGTAGAATTAGAAATGATGAAAATAGATGAAAGAGCATCTATTCCACAATACGCACATAAGGGTGACATGTGTATGGACTTGAGAGTTCTTATTGATGATAAAGACATGAAACCAATGATTATGGATGACTCTGTACACGAAGCAGATAAAGTACAAGATAAAGTTTTTGTGCAATATATAGGTGACTTGGCTTATGTAACTTTAGAACCAGGGCAGTCCTTGGTGTTCCATACGGGGTTAAAATGTGCAACATCTAAAGGGTACGGGTTAAAGGTCCATGTACGTTCTTCTACAGGTATCAAAAAGAAACTTAGATTATGTAACGGAACAGGTATTATAGACACTTCTCAGTACCGTGGAGAATTGTTGATTGGTTTACATAATTTCAGCACTAAAGCACGTAAGATATTTCACAATGATAAAGTAGTACAGGCAGAGGTTGTACCTGTTCTTGATGTAGTAGTAAAAGAAGTAACTTCCCTATCTTCAACAGAACGTGGTGAAGGTGGTATCGGAAGTACTAAAAACTAAGAGAGGACTTAAATGTTAAAAAACTTGGGGAGAGTTATTTGGGCAGTAGTGTATATAACACTAGAATGGGTATGCAAGTTTATTTACTTGATGCTTCCACTGGGTGTACACATGTTTATGCTTCAGATGAGAGAAAGAATTAACCCTGTAACAACATTGTCTGCTATGGTATCTGAAAATAGTACATGGACTATGGTGTACGATGGTGTGGTAATGGTTAATACAAACGTAGGGGCTTTGAGGAAGCGTTTCTCAACTATAAGAGCATTCTTGTATAGATTAAGACCTATGTTTATAACAATAGCTGTATTAGTAATAATAGGTTTGCTCGCGGTAATCGCTTGGAAACTTAGATAGAAAAATGGGGAGAAACTAAATGACTGGAAAACAACAGAAAGCAAAAGCAAACTTAGAAGATTTTTTGAAAAGAGTAGAATTATCTGGTGAAGAAAAGACTACAATTATGGACGAAGCAGTACTTGAAGTATTTACTGAAAACTCTGAGTTCTTAGAAAAATTCAAAATGCCAATTAAAGCATTCAGAGGTATGTACATTGTGCACACACTTTGGAGAACTATTGACGATTTGATTAACAAGAAAACCCAAGATAAGTTAGCAGAAAAAGTAAAAACTTATCAAAAGGAAGAAGAACTTAAGAGAAGAAGATAGATGATTAAAAATTACTTGAATTATAGTGGTTCTAAGGACAGGATTTACCCTGCTCTTAGAACTCTCTTGGAAAAAGCAGTAAAAGGCAAATCTAAACAACATAAATACTTAATAGACATGTTCTGCGGAAGTGGTGTAGTTGCTTTTAATTCATTAGATTTATTTGATACTATTGTTGCTATAGATAAGTGTAATGAACTAATTAAGTTACACGTACACTTTGAGCATACACCAAAAGATGTCTTGCTAAAAGAAATAGATGACACTATCGCTTTCTACGGATTATCTAAGGATAACAAGCAAGGATATTTGAAGTTAAGGGAAGACTTTAACAACTTAATCCATGAAAATCAGTTTGACCCTGTGAAGTTATATTGTCTAATTACTCATTCTTTTAACTACCAATTACACTTGAATAAGAAGGGTGAGTACAACGTTCCATCTGGGGCGGGTAGGAGCCATTTTAACAGCTCTTTAAGACAAAAGGTGATAAATTATAAGGAGCACTTAGAAAAGTCCGTTAAAAACGATTCTGGAAAATATTTCCCTCAGTTTGCATATACTTACGGAGACGCTGTGGATTTTGTTCGCTGTCTTAAAGCAGAAGAATTTCCAGATACAGTATTTTATGCAGACCCACCTTATTCAGCAAGTATTTCTAAACACCCATACAGGGTTGGGAATATTCACTGGACAGAGGAAGAGGATAGAAAATTATTTGACTGTTTAGATTATATTAGTGAGAATGGCGGAAAATTCATTCTAAGTAACGTTTTTGAAAATAACGGAGCGACAAACATTCCATTAGTAACATGGGCTGAAAAGTACAAGGTTAATCCAATAGCGGTTGATTACACTTTTTGCTCTTACCAAAGAAAAAACAATGGGAACACGAAAGAAGTAATTATAACAAATTTCTAGGTTCAACTGTGCGTGGTGCACACATGTGCATCAGTCTCAAAAATACAGTTGACATAAATGAGACATTGTGATATAATTATTATGGGGAGAGAAAATAGATGTTCAAACATCAAAAAGACTTCAACTATAAAGTAGAAGGCTCTAGGTCAGAGAACTGTGTTTTAATTAACACAGAACAATGGTATGTTAACGACTCAAACATAATTGTAGAGTTTAACTCTAGGGGTGGGGTTTCTAATACATTTATAACTGAGGTGTTAGCAGAGAACTTAACTGTGCATGCAGGGGAAATTGAGGCAGGGGATGTGATTCTCATAACTGCTGTAGCTGCAAGGCTATACAGCGCTCGTCCTTTTTCTATACCTATTGACTTAGACAGTACTAAATATACTGATATACCTTATGCTCACATTATAGGGAAGTTTGAGAAGAAAATCGGATTTGACTCTCTCCATCTTTTGGGGGACTTCTTGCTATTAAAGAGATTATCTGGTGTGGATGTAATGGAAGACGGGTTCTGCGTCACTACAAAACACACTGAGTCAGTTTATGAAGTAGCAAAGAAGGCAGATTCAGTAAAGTGTGACAGCAAATATGTCTTGTGTAAGGACAATGTTGCCACACCTATAATGCTGGAGGGAGTACAGTATTATGCAATATCTTTTAAAGATGTTGTTGCTGGGTTTGATGTGAATGCGGGGGAATACACAGTAGATACTATTTCTACTGTGTATAACCACTATCTCATGGTTGAAGATTACCAAACTCAATACGCAGGTGAAGGTGAAACAATATTCAAGCCTAATTACAATCCTGATATTGAAGAAGGTGACTTGTCTGAATCTTATAACGAATACAGATATAGAGTAGCAATAAGTGGTCAAGAGGACTTTCAAAAAGGGGATATTTTGTACGTAATACGTGAAGCACTTGATTACTGCACCTTGAATGGAACTAAGTATTATGTTACAGATAACAAGAGATTTGTCTTAGCACAAATAAAATAGGAGATTATATAAGATGGCACTTAACATTGATGAAAAATACACAAAACAAGTAAACTCAATCATGAGTAAATTACCGCAAAACCCATTCATTATAGATGTAGTGGGAAAAGCAATAGAGATTAGTTATAACTTCCATAAAGAAGATGAAAAGATGGAAGGTATCCTGAACAATACAATACAAATAGTAGACTTTGTAAATGACATTAGCACACCAACAAGATATAAGTACCACATTATCGCTGCTAACCTTTTAGCAGGTGTTCCTGAAAAAGAATACGAAGTAATTGATACTGCAAGTGGTGTCGTAGCAGACTCTGTGAAATTAGTTACTGCTGCATTAAACAACACGGGGTTCAAAGACCTTTGGGTACAGATGAACACTATTTCACAAAGAGACATGGACTTAATGTATGTTGTACTTGTAAACTTAACTAGCTTGCTGGAATGTTTAGTTACTAAAGAACACTTAGAACTTGCTGATAGATATATCTTAGCAGGGTTAGCATATATCGAAGTATCTTTGAGAAAATCAGCAATCACAATACCAAACAAACAATATTCGGTATATAACAAATTTATGTCAATCTTAATGAAAAACGCATCATTTTAAATATCCTTTATTATTTTACTAATTTCATTGACATTTTTCTTTGCCTGTGTTCGACCCACAGGCTTCTTTTTGTTGACTTAATAGAACTGTGTAGTATAATAGCTATATGAGTTTATATAAGGTGCATAAAATTATACTTCATGATAATTGTTACTTCACAGAAAAAGGGACATATAAGTCAGAGAATGAGTGGAACCTAGATGTTTCATGTTCTGTGAACTCTTTGTACATACCAGTAGACTCTGATATAGCTTCGGGGGAATTAGTAATGCAAGAAATACCTGAAATAACACCAAACACTGCAAAATGGAAGGTATGGAAGTTCTGGTTTGATAAAATAATGAGTGCACCAGAGAATTGGTTTCAATAAGACTGTTAAATTATAATGAGAAGGAGACAAGAATGACTGAAGAATTTACAGCATCACAACTTAATGAACTTGCTTCAAACATTAAGTTAAGCAAAGAAAAAGAACATGTTTATACACTTATGAGAAAAGCAGCAGAAGCTGAAAAATATTCAATCTGTGTAAAACCTATTAGTGATAAATTTGCAAAGATATTGAAAGACGGTGGTTTCTATGTAAATACATGTCCTTTAAAAGAAACAACAATATCTTGGAAGTACATTAAAGAAGTAGTGAAAGAATTTACTGAAGGGGAAGAAGTAAAACTATCAGACCCTGAAAAAGACTACACTCTTGAAGGTAAATTACCTGCTGAACAGAAAGTTGCAGTAGAAGGTCACGCAGTAGCACTAAGTAACACAGAACTTACAGGCTCTGTAGCAACATTAAAAGCTGACACAACTGTAAATATTGTTGGTGGTAAGATTGCTGGTACTTATGACAAAGCTAAAGTAGGTAATGCAATTTTGAAGACAGACGCTAATGACTCAATAGTAATTAAAGACATGGTAATTACACCAGATAAAGCGTACAACTGCTTAGAAGTTAGCTTGTCTGGGAATGCACCTAAAAATGTTTTGATTGAAAATGTTAGATTTGAAGGTCACTTCACTAACAACGCTATCAGTGTATTCGCAACAAAAGAGGACGCAGTAGTTACTATTAGAAACTGCTACTTCGCAGATGTATCAAATGTACTAAGATTGTCTAACAAAACTAACGCTAAATGTACTTTCAATATTGAAAATTGTACAGTAGATAAATGGGACACTAGAGACGAGTACCGTGGTTTAGTAATTTGCCAAGACTACACTTCTATGGGTAAAGAAAACTTATTCAAAAAAGTAACAATCAACATTACTAACGTAACTGGCCCTAATGGAAAGATTGTTGCAAAACCAATGGAAGAAATCTGTGGTACAAAAGATGAAAATCAATTAGTATATGTATGTATTGATGGACACGATTCATCAGAACCATATAACGAAGCGATATATCCAATAATTAACATTAAATAATGCAATTAAGTTCTGTCAGACTTAATTAAAAAAACCTCTAGTATTAACTTACTAGAGGTTTCTCCTTTTATGAACCTTTTACAGTGGTGAGTGCCTTCGCCACGAACTCCCACATTAACATATCATGTTCAGACCCTGCACCTGTTACTGGATTTATCGGAATATACTTCTCACCACAGTTTAAACAAGTAAGTTCTTTAGTAACGTCAGTATCGTTAATCCCTTCTACTACATAAGATTTAAGGTACAAGTTACCAAAAGGACCTTCAATGTCGTCACACACAGTACCATCAGGGTAAGTGTATGGAACTAACTCATAATATTTTACGTGAGCGTACCAACCTTTTCCACAGTGTGGACACTGTATATACAGGACATCTTCACTATTTACGTCTATCTTCATACTATTCTCTCTTCTTAAATTCTATTTTGTACAATAAATAATTTATCACAAAGGGGCGATAATGGCAACTGTTAGAATAAAACAAAACGAATATAACGTGGGGGCGTTATCAGGTAAATATGCACTAAGAGACATGTCAAACACTGGTAAGTTTTCTAATATTATAGAGGCTCTACCTTTGAAAGCAACTTTTGACATTGATAGAACTTCAGGAACTCTTACGTTGAAACAAGGTTCATTACTAACAGTTCCTTTTGGTTTTTCAGATGCAGATGGTGTAACTCCTGTAACACACTTTGAAAGAATTGCAAAAGATATATCAGCAGAAGTAGGTCATAAAATAAATGATTATTCTGTAGAATCTACTACTGATGAAAAAGTATATGTAGTATATAACTATTCTGCAGGTATCTTAGAGGTAGATAAGAACATTGACTATGAATACTTTGCAGAAAATGTTGTAGAAGACGGAAAAGTAAAATATGAAGGTAATACATTCTTAAGAGTTTCTTCTAAGTCAAAATGTGCACTACCTTTAGGTTATTTTGATGATGCTTGGCATTTCCATCAATTTACAGCTATTGGATTTTATAAAGGTTTAATGTGGGTAGATTCAGGTGTGAAATATGATATTCCTTACGGAAGAAATGACGACTACACATTAAATGTAGATGCTATAAGTATATCAAGTACTGTATACACAACAGTTGCTGAGATAGTAACAGGCACAACTATTGCTGATGACTTCTCAGGGTTCTTATTCTTAGACACAGTAGGTAAAGCACTTGTTTCTAGCTCATATAAATCAAGCTCAGAGTACTCTACATTAGCAGATTACATGTATGTAACTGGTGATAACTATATCTTAGACCGTAACCAAGAAATAGCTAAGATATGTAAAATATCCAACATTACTATTAAGAATAACAAGTTTGATAGTATCTCTGGATTTAACACTTATCAACAACTTGACTTTACTGATGTAAGTAATACTATTGCAGAAATAACAGGTAAGGTAGTATTTAAGAATGGTGAAGACCAAACAGTAGACACAAATATCACTTTTAACGGTCAAGAAGTATTTAACAATACCCTTATTAAAGGTGGGGATATAACAAACTGTGGTGTTTCTGGTTCTCTCAATGTTACTGGAAAAGTAAGTTTGGTAGATGCTGACATAGCAAGTGTTAAGAAAGCAGCACACCCTGACTGTTTCGCAGTAATAGGTAAAAGTAATACTAACAGGGGTGGTATAGTATTTGGTGCGGGTAATTCAATACATATCCTTGCTAATGAATCAGACGCTTCAATGACTGTTAAACTACCCACAAACAAAGTAGACGCTAACGGTAACGCTATTACACCTCAAATACTTCCTGATGTGACTGGTGCTTATGATATTGGTACTGAAGGTCAAGCATTCAGAAATGTATATGCTCAGAACTTTAGAGGACGTGCAACTACTTCTGGTTGGGCGGATTTAGCGGAAGTATATAAAACAGACAAGAATTATCCAATAGGTACACTACTTCAATTTGGCGGTAAAGAGGAAATGACTATTGCTTCTGACGAAGTAAACGCAGTAGTTTCTGAAGCACCTGGTGTATTGTTAAATGCTGAAGCAGAGGGACAACCTGTTGCATTAGCAGGAAGAGTAAAAGTACTTATTGACGGTAAGATAAATAAACATGGCAAAGTATTCCTATCAGCGCAAGAAGGTGTCGGAACAGCAGTAGGCTTCTTAAAAGAGCAACCCATTGGTAGAGCTTTAGAAGAGAAAACTACTGACGGGGTAGGATTAGTACTTTGTGTGGTGCATTTTAAAGTCTAATTGTTAGTTGAGTTGACAACTTGTGTAATCTCCTGTATACTACGTATATAGGAGATTTTTATTTATGCAAACTGCGGAAAAAACTATTGATGAAATAATTAAAGATTACAACTTCATTGATATATTTGATGAAGAAGGACTTAAAACAGGTATTGTAAATATGATAGATGTAGTAACATCTAATACTTATGAGTTCTATGATAAGTTTAGAGATAAAGTAATTCTATTTGACGAGTTAGTACCTGAGATACTAAGTACATGTAAAGATGACATGAACCCAGAATATTTCTTGGGTAACTTAATGCAGTGTGGAAGAACATGCTGGAAAATGACTAATGAACAAATTATTTACATGTTGAAAGATGAAATCAGAGAAAACTATGAAGAATGGGAAAGTGTAATAGTTTTCTCAGTTGCAGAAGCAGCAGACTTACTTGAAATAGTAGACAGAAAGTTAGTACTACCAGAGAAATGGTGTAGCCCTAAGTTATATAAGAAACTAGGTGAGTTCTTAAAAACTTTTGGCTGTGAAAGAACTAAAATTAAGAAACGTGTTGCTTATACATGTGATAGTGAATTTGCACCAGAACAGACTATTCATATTTGTAAACAGTTAAATGGTGTAAGTTTGTCTGACAAATTTGACTTCTACCCAACACCACAAGTATTAGTAGACATAGTTCAAGAACTAGCAGATGTAAAAGAAGCAGATACTGTCTTAGAACCATCAGCAGGTACTGGTAGCTTGATTAAAGGATTACCTGTAAAACAAGTAGACTGTGTAGAATTAAATGAAACTCTTGCAACTATTCTTAAAGAAAAGGGTTATAACGTACAGAACTGCGCTTTTGAAGATGCTGAAGTAAAACAGTATGACAAAATTATAATGAACCCACCATTTGGGAAAAGATTGGACGCTAAACATATTAAATTAGCATTTGATATGTTCTTGAAAGATGGTGGTACATTAGTTGCAATACATTCTTCTGGAATTACACAAGCTACAGATAAAGCAAGTAAACAATTCCAAGAGTTATTCAACAATTACGGAACTTACCAAAGAGAGTTTAACGATAACGAATTTAAGAACTCTGGTAAGGGAACAACAATTAGCACAACAATAACTAGATTACAGAAGTAAATGAAATTACCTAAAGAAATAAGAGAGCGGAGAGAGTTAGCATACCTCTATAAAGAGTTTGATGATGTGAACTTATCACGAGAAGTCCATCAGTGTTCTAATGAGGAATTAGTAAGTACTGTCGTGAACTTTTTCGTGAACGGCTCGGAACTCATATACCCTGCTAAATCTTATTTCGTATCAATAGTGTACTCAGCATGTATTATGAAACACTGGGGTAAATACTTCCCAGACATAACAGATGTATTAAGATGTGAAGACTTGTTAGTAGATGACGACTATTTCAAACCATATAATGAAGAAACATGTAACACGTATAACGAGATATTATCGTGGTTTGAACATGAGAGAGTAGAAGTTCTTTCATTACCTTCTACAGATAAGACCCAAAAGTACTTTATAGAAGAGTTCTTAGTGTAGTGTATAAATTATAATGAAGAGAACAATTTTGAAAAACGGGGCAGGAAATGGCAGCAACAATAGAAAAGGGAAAGTTAATATCAAAACTTGGTTATATATCTTATTTTAATGAAATGGTTTTTGCAGGTATAAGCAGAACAGCAGGGGCTAAAATATACCATAATGGTGGCCAAGCAACTCTTACAAAAGATAAGATTACACAAGTATCTCAAGATGCTGAAGGTAAAACTGTAAAAACTGGTGAGTCAGATATTACTATATTACCAAGACCTCAGTATTCTAGTGTTGCTTTCGCTGGTGCTAACACTACTGAAGGTTATGTATACTTAAACAAACCATACGCAGTACCTGATGGACAACTTAATAACGTAAATTCTAACGACAAACAGTGGTGGACACTAACAGATACTGATATGGACAATAAAGCGAAAGCACTTAACCAAGACCCTACATTAGTTGTTGCGGACGTATTATATAGCTGTTGCTTTGACGTAATAAGGGCTCTTATCTATATAAGACCATTTACAGCTTCGTGGACTCACGAATCTTCAGTATCTGGTAGAAGATTTACTGAAAGATTTAATGGTGGTAGCTATTCTTATGCAGTATTCTCACCAAATCCATCATGGGATAACTCTTGGGGTAAAACTCAAGGCTCTGGTACTTGGGGACAAGGTGGTGCACTACATAGATGGCAAGTAACACAAGGTGGAAATATCTCATCACTTAAACTTACAGAAGAGTCAGTTGCTAGACCTGGAATATACAAAGGTAGTGTTGCTTCTGCAAGCGGAACAGTAAACTTAGTTTCTAACTTCTGGGACGCTTGGGCAAGCAGATGTAAAGAAAAGAATACTTTTAGTTATAACTTGTACTCATGCCACTTGAACTGTCATAGCTCATGCCACAACAGTTGTCATGGCTCAAGAAGTAGGAGATAGTAGTAATATTGAAGAACGACGGAAAAACGATGGGGGTTGATTTTTCCGAATTTAACCCAAAGAGTCTTGTACTCTTAACACCTGGACTTTTATACTATAAAGATGGAAGATTAACAGACAACTATTACATATATCATGTGTACACAGTAGGGGATACAGGGTATACTAACGAAGGTACACATTACGTGTATGTTTTAGGTGAAGCAAAAGAAGGGGATTATTTAACCACTTGTCCTATACGTGGGGCAGCGATGGTTACGGACAACGAAGAAATCGCTTTTGCTAGGGTGACTAAGGGTAGAGTACCTACTCTTGAAAATGAATTTCCCCCAGTAGGAGCGTGCTATGCTACATTTTTGCAACACTAACATATACTTGCTTTCAGAGTTGTCACCAGATTTAGCAGATGACATCTGGACAACACATGTACCTCATTGTGTAAACGAGGGAGATATAAAAGGTATATTTGAACCTGCTAATATTCATTTGTTCAATTTCTTAGATATAAGCAACCCTACATTTCTCAGGGATAAAAGAGCTATTGTCCTAAATAAGAAAGAGTTTATCTACTTTCTTATAGAGTGGTATGACTCTTGTACTAGGAGAAAAGTATTATCAAGAGATGTAATAGATTTAAGTTATTGGACTTTACAATACTTTGATTTTATTCGTTCAAGGTTTAACAGTGAAATAGACGCATTTGATGGTGCTCTAGGGTATTATGAATCAGTAGGAAGGCACTATTACCTGCAAACTAATGAAAGTGAGGATAATTACTCACCACTAGATTTAACCAAGTATAACGCACCACCAGAGTTGAGCTGGATGCTTGCGGACTATATAAAGAACGGCAACAAGTCTTGGGTAAACGTACTTAACGCACACGTTCAACAAACAGCTAGAGAAGTAAGGTTTGCAATAACAGATTTACCAACACCTAGAGTTCTTGGAGTAGACGTAGGTAGGTTTTCTATTGACAGTTATCCTATAGAACTAAACAAGACAGTAGAAGATATAAATTGGGAAGATGAAGGTTCTATTAACTATATAGTGAACCCATTTGACAAAGACGTACATACAAATGTTAGAGCGTTGTACGAATTACTCTGGTAGTAAAGTTGACTGAAACAGGAAGTTGAGATAAAGTAGTAGTATGGAAGAAAAGTTAATTAGCTTGAAAGATATGAAATTTCCAAAGGGGTGCCCTAAAGTAGAATTTTACAGGGAACCTCGTTACTGCGAAATAGTTTTGTATCTTTTTACTAAGTGTAACTTACGTTGTGAGTTCTGTTTCCAAGACCATGACGTAAAGAACTATATAGACGAAGAATACTTCAACACATTAGCAGATAGAGCATTCCATCTGATGGAAGATGAAATGAAGGCTCACCCGACAATTAAGAGCTTTGATATAAGAATGTTAGGTGGGGAAATATTTTCTGATGATATACCTGACAGTGTGCTAGAACGTTATGGTACTATTGTAACGGATATTAGAAATAAGATGTCTGAGAACTACTCTGGTGTGAATGTAGATTTTATTGTAACTACTAATGGGGTATTTAAGAAACGTGACAGAATTATTAACTTCTTAAACAAGTACTCTTTCAAGAAAATTATTTCAGTAAGTATAGACTTTGTAGGAAGATACCCTACAGACGAAGTTAAACAGACTGCTTATGATACCATGAAGTACTTAGCAGATAATGGGTTTTTTGCAAGAGCAGGTGTAGTTCTTACTAAGAGAAACATTAACTATATAATGAACCACAAGAAAGAGTTCCAAGAGTTAGTTATTAAGTATGGCGCAGACCAGATAATATTTAACTATTATTCACCAAATGAACAGTGGGAACTAGACTTACCTTCAGATGAGGACTTATGGAATATTTATAAGTTCTGCTTTGAAGAGAGGATATATCAAGCAAGTACATGTTTTTATTTATTGGAAGCATACAAGCAACAACAGTTTTTCACTAAAACATGTGAATGTAAGTTTATTCCAACAATAGCACCAAAGATGCTATGCAACAGCACTAAAGACTGTGTGCAAACAACATCACCTATGATGAGAGAAAGATTTTACGGAAAATACACAAGTGAAATAACTGAAGAGAATGTATCTGATGTAAAAGCGTCTCTAGGTATTGTGAAAAGAGGTTGCTTAGGTTGTGAGCATTATGAGTACTGTCCCCAGCCGTGTTGGTGCATGATAATTTTTGATGGATACAAAGTAACAAATTGCCCGATGAAGCAGTCCTTTAAGTATATTAAAGAACACCCAGAGTTACAGCAAGACTATGAACATTGGACAAAGAGAAGTGTGAACTATAATTAAAGGAGACATGAGGTGATATTAGATATAGCATTAGATGTAGTAATACTTATAACTATCATATTAGTAGTGGTAGCACTTAAAGATAGTATAAGAGTAAATAGAATATTAAGAAATACTGCCCACTGGAATACTGCAACTATTGAACAAAAGAAAGAAGTTTGGGAAGATTACCAGAAACGTGTGGTTCCTATGTTAAAACGCAGAAGTAAATTTGATGGGTATGCGTATTTCATAGCAGATACTTTTGAAGAACTAGACAACTACTTGTCAGAACGGAGTGAGAATGATTAGGACAGGAATACCATATAAACCAGATGATATGGCAGAAATATACGAGAACGGGGCTGAAGTAGATTTATCAAAAGTAAGTTTCCCTCAGTGTAAAGATTTAAAGAGTAACATGCACGCTTTGTTTGTATACTTGAGAAATACAGGGTACAAAGTTACTTTCAGTTATAAGGAAATGGACTATAACCAAAAAGTAGCTTTACTTAAAGAATACTTAGAAACTAAAATTGACTATGATATGCCTGAATTAAACACAACGTGGTTAGCAATTCTTTATGCTTGCTTAGGTGAAAAGATTGAGGGATTAACTACTATCTTAGATGACCTACAACTAATTACGTTCCAGTCAGTCGAGTTTGAGTATGTTCAAAAGATTTGGACTTTCTTAGTTAGTCTACCTCTTTTCTTAATTAAAAGACTGAAGTTAGACAACTTTGACAGTCACGCAGAGAAAACTGAGGAAGAACCTAATCTTGTAAACTTCTATCATGTATTGGAAAGACCAGAGATAGATGACTTAATAAATAAAGGGGCTGGGGATATTCCACCAAAAGATTATGAAAAAGTGTTTACTGTAGAAAACACGAGGTTATTTGAAGTGTTACAAAATTGTTCATTTGTAACGTTCATGCAAGGTATTGCTTCTTCTACAGATGAAGAGTTTCGGAACTTCTTGAAGGCAGCCTATAAAGATATGGAGTTTGATAAGAATGACTAATTTAGGGGAAAGAATTACAGTTTCTATTATGCCTACTTATGCCTGTTACAGAGACTGTAAGTACTGCTACATACCAGAGGATTTGCGTAAAGGTGGCCCAGCAGACCCAGAACCTCTGAGTATAGATAGAATTACAGAAAGACTGATGGAAATATGTAATTCAAAGAAGGATGACTCAATTCAAGCATTGGCTTATGGAACCCCTACCTATCGTAGCTACACAATAGCACGTATTGAACTATACGGGGGTGATTTAGGTTTACTTAAAGAAGATTATCTAAAGAAATTAAATGACACTTGTGCTCTCTTTGCTAATGATGTGCATATTACTATTAACGACGTAGAGAAGGCAATAAAGTGTGGGTTTAAGGAAGACCATATTAACGTTTCATTAAATATGTGTAGAAGGGACTATGATAAAAATCTGAAAATATTAAGAGAATACCCAAGCACAACTGCTCTTATTGTAGTTACACGTGACGAAATTCGTCGTGAGGCAGGGGCAATACTTAAACCACTTATAGAGATGGGTGTAATTAAACAAGTTACTTTCATTCCACTAAGTAATCAAGACTACGCAGAACCTTTTAAGGATATTTTAGCACCTGGCGAAACCGCTAGAAATGCAGTACTAAATAAAGAATACGCTCAATTCATGATAGATGTATTCACTTACTTACACGAGAATGACAATAAGATTATTGTTACTAACGCATCAGATATACGTGACTCTGTAGATGACGAAGTAATTTCTATGAAGAAATCTTTGCAAATACCAGTAGGCCCTGAAATGGAAGGAAATGTATTTATTACACCTTCAGGTAATTTTGCTTGTGTAGAATTTCTTGCAGGCGGTGGAGAACATTTTAGAGAGTTTACACACTTACGTGGATGGGAAAAAGAGTGTACTAATGATTACTTTAAGAGACGTGGAAGATGTAGCTCTTGTGAATACTTCAATAATTGCTTAGCAGAACACGTTAAGAGTAAAACTGAAGACGTAACTACCTTACTATGGGAAGATTCGTGTAACGGATACCCAGAGTTAATTGAATGGGCTAAGGAGCACAAAGGTTGGATTTAGTTATTAAAATAAGTGATAGATGTAACTTTAAGTGTGAGTTTTGCTCATCAAATATGATAGCAACTTCACATAAGGATTTAGAACTTGAAAAAGTTACTAATTTCTTAGAAGAACATCAAGATGTAAATAATATAATAGTAAATGGTGGAGACCCTTTAATGGTCTCCCCTGCTTGGTATTACAGTTTAATTGGTTGGTTGTATGAGAACAAATATATGACAAATATATCTTTTACGACCAACTTATGGGACTTTTATTTACACCCAGAGAAGTGGGAAGACTTGTTTAAAAATCATGTGTCTGTGTGTACATCATTCCAATACGGTGACGAAAGAAAACTCGCTGATGGTAGAGTATTTACAGAAGAACTATTCAGAAAAGTTTTTTGCTCTTACAGGCAAAAACTTGGTTATAATTTGAAGTTTATTGCTGTACAGAATCAGTCTAACGAGATGTATGACATAAAGACAGTAGAACTAGCAAAAGACTTGGGAACTACATGTAGAATAAACCCAGCACTTAAATCTGGAAGAACTACAGAACCTTATCCATTTTATAAGATGGTCGAATCTTGGATAAGGATAATGGAAGCAGGGCTGGGTGATTATGAGGATAACTGTAGATTATTGAAAGATGCTTGGAATAATAGAAATACTGAGTGTCCCTTTAATAAAAGTTGTCATAGTAGTATAAGATGTATGTCCCCTAATGGTGATATTCATACTTGTCCCGCTATTGCTGATGATATATTGATTGGTGTAAACGAGGCTTACACTAATAATGGTGGAAAGTCACCATTTGCAGATACATTAGTAAAGCCAGAGTGTATCAATAATAACTGTAAGTGCTTCAATTTATGTAACTCATGTACTAAGAGGATACAAGACATTCATAGTATGGGGGTTGACTATATTGAGAAACATTGTAAAATGATGAATAAGTACATTCCAAAGTTGGAAGAACTACTAGGTGAGTAAAATGAGTTTATACCAAGAAAGACGTGTAAGCATAAATAGCGTGGTAAAAGTATATTTCCCAAAGTTTAAAGTATACGATAACGATGGGGTCAGTAAATGGACTAGACTTCCGTATGAATATACTTTGAAGGATTTAGTAAACAGTGGAAGTGTGTACACAATACACCTTAAAGTATCACCATTGACTACCAGCTCTACTTATTGTTTAAACTCAAGTACATTAATTTCATATTACAAGAAAAGAAATCAACCGTATATATTGTACACGTGTTTGAAGAAAATAAAACCAAAAGTAATACACATGTCAGCAGGTGTGCCAAAAAGATTAAACAAACTATTCAGAGGTAAGAAGTAATGTCATTAGCAAGATATAAAACAAAAAGCGGAATACTCCAGATAAACTTCCCGACTATCGAACTGTTTGGTAATGGTGTGTACGTAGGTCTGTTTCGTAGATACCACCTCAGTGACTTAGTAGATATAGTAAGTACGCTATCCCCCGAAGTAGACACTATATTAAGTGTTGGTAATACTAAAGAGTTCTACCCTGTAGAAAGTTCAACTGTAACTAATTTCTTTGAGGCTTTTACAATATACCAAAAGATGCACGAAGAGTTTGGTGAAACTTGGAATAGCAAAAACCCTGCAATAAAAGACATTATATTCAACTACAACCTCTTTAACACAGAAAATAACGCACGTAGAGATACACCGCTGTTTAAGTGGGATATTCCAATTATTTCTCGTAGGTTGAGGAGTATTGCAGGTGTTAAACCAACATATACTTATGACGTTGATGGCAAGAATGTGGCAGAATAACGGCAGAAAATATTAGAATAAGAACTTTAAAAATGAAAGGGAAACGAAGATGAGTAAAGTATTTGTAAAACATACATTTGATATGAATGACGCTGATTATGTTTATGGATGTCAAATTGTAGGAAAAGAAGAATGGGAAAATTTTAAAAAATGGGCTGAGAAAAAAGAAACAATTTGGGTATATCATAATAATGATGAAACAGAACGTCCATTCTCAGAGATTGAAATAACAGTAACAGAAATTACAGAAGAGCAGGAACAACTTTTAACAAAATTAGGTTTGAGTAATTTTGGTATGGATATTCCAGGTATGTATGAATACAGAGATTACTTATGGGATTTAGAACGTGGTAAAGGCGAAGAATAACGGCAGAAAATATGGAAGAACAATACTACAAAAACATATATGTGAAACTAACTAACATGTGCAACTTAAACTGTCAGCACTGCTATAATGCAGTATGTACAGACCAAGGTCAGATGTCAGCTAAAACATTAGAAAAGATACTTAACTACATAGCAGACTTAAAAGAACAGGGTTACGATGTAGATGTAGCATTACACGGTGGTGAACCAATGCTTTACCGCGATATGGATAGAATCTGGGACTTTGTAGACACATGCAACGAGATGAATGTACCTATTACTATGACTACTAATCTTCAATTCAGAGTAACTGAGGAACACATAGCCCTGTTTGATAAGTTTAAACAATCTGACGGAAGTAGTCTTGTATTAACATCGTGGGATTATAAGATAAGATTTCAACGTCCTGGGCAACAAGAGTTGTGGGAACGTGCAGTAAAAAGAATTGTTAAATGTGGTATTAAAGTTCAACCAATAGTAACACTTACTAAGTTACTTATAGAAGAGAAAACACCAAAAGAAATCTTTGACTATATGAACAGTATGGGTGTACCTAACATTAACTTTGAAAGACTTACATGTACTGGTAATGCTAAAGAAAATAAGGACACGCTAAAACCAACAAATAGGCAAGTAGACCACTGGTTAGCAGAAGCATACGAGCTATGGAAAACTTCTGATGAGTACAAGTTTGAAATACCTATATTCGATAGCTTAGAATGGGCTATTGAAGGTAAATATATTGGTTGCAGAGCTAGACAATGTACTAGAAATGTTAGAACTTTTAACCCTGATGGTTCTTTAGCAACTTGCCCAAATATACCTTTAGATACTATTGGAAATATTAATAAGATAAAAACAGTAGAAGAAGTATCTGGGGTAATTCAGAATAATAGTAAATACGATAAACTGTGTAAGACTGAAGAAGTAAAAGACAACAGATGTTATACATGTGATTATTATTCAATCTGTAATGGTGACTGCTTTCAGTTGAAATGGGACAGAAGTGGCTGCCCTGGGTTGAAAGAAACAATTAAAACAGTACTTAAATATTATGAGGTGCTATGATGTCTTGTTTTATTAGAGCTAGTAGAAAAAGTCTTACACCTATCTTTCGGTACTTTGATAGTACTATTCCAATAATGGTACACGAGAAACATGTATATGGTTTCTTTCCGAACTTGTTACGTGGTGGTTTTAGAATACATATCTCACCAATATACTATGATAGAAAGAACCCATTAAAGTTATCACGTGGTATAATAAAAGGCAACTATAAAAGTGGTGGTTGGACAGTAACTGGTGATTACTTACTAAATAGCGACAAAGAAGCAGGTTATGCTGTGATAGGCCCATTAGGTATGAGACCAGTGCTTGCAGATGCTTTGTTAGATAGAGCACAAGAAGTAAAAACAATAGCTAAAATTGATGAGGACTCTAATGTCACTTTTAAGTAGGGTAAATAGACACAACATAAACTTCTTTAACCAGTTCAAGAATACTTCACCAATATTCCCACTGAACGGTAATGTGTATGGTTTCTTTTCAACATTAAACTATGGATACTTCGAGTTATACTTAGCACCGTGGTATTCTGGTAGTAGGAAATTCTTTGTGGAAGAGATTAAAAGGACTCAGTTAGACTTCTGGAGAGATATACCAAAATCACCATGGGTAGTATACAGTGAGTCTCTTGCTAAGGCTTACCCTCTTCAAATGAAATCAACATATGGATATACATGGACACTGATAGACTGTACAGGTGCTAAGCCAGTGCTTGTGGATGATTTGTTATATAGTAAGAAGAAAGTAGAAGAAATAACAAGATTGGAATTTATAGATAATGAAAACTTTGTATGTAGTACCGTGGTATGATTGTAACTTAAAATGTTCTCATTGTAATGTGAGGATGAGAAAAGTAAAATCAGATTTTAGAAAACTCATAAAAACTCTGAGAACCGCTCAGGCAGAGAATATTATCCTGTTTGGTGGTGAGCCGACACTTTACTGGGAAAAGACTCAGCAAATTATTGCTACCCGTAAAATTACGTCTATAAGTACTAACTTAATGAGTTCTGAGTGGTTTACTGAGAACTATTTAGCAATAGCGTTAAAACAGTTTAATATCTCTGTAGCAACATCGTGGAACTATGAAAGATTTACTGATGAACAGTTACAAACTTGGTTGACGAATTTGAGAGCTTTAACTAGGAAAGGTATTGATGTACTAGTTTTAATAACATTAACGGAGAGGCTGCTAGAAGGCTCGTTAACAAGGGTTAATGATGTCTTAGATATGATTGAAGGGGTGGGAGTACAAAAGTTCCTTTACGAGCCTTATATTGGAAAAAATGAGTGTAACGAAAAAGCTGATGAGTGGTTATGTATGTTCCACGATAAATATACTGGTGGAATGACTAATTTAATAGAAGAGAAATTAGATAACTGGAATTGTGACTGTAACGAAACATACACTCTTGAACCAGATGGTGAAATAAGAAAAGGTTGCCCAGACTCATTAGCACTAAGAGAAAAAACTTACTGTACTGATTGTTTGACTTGTGATAAGGTTGACAGATGTAGACCGTGTATGTTACAAAAGACATGTTCATACCCCAAAAAGTTAAGTGAGAAATTAGGTAGGTAAATGATACTAGGAAAAGATTATACATTGTTTCTACAACAGAAGTTATTTCTTGTAGAACAGCAGGCGACACGTCACTTGAAATGTGATGATATAGATGAAATGAAACGAACAATGAAGGAGATACAGAACATTTGTTTTGCTAGTGCTGAATTTGTTCAAAAGAAAATGGAAAGTGTGCACGAATAATGAGCGTGTTGAAGGCTGGATTATATACACCACTGTATATCGCTAACAGACACTATGAGATAGAGTTTGCTGGTTTTACCTGGCTACCAGGTATGGGACGTAAGGTCCCCTTCCCTGTATCTTTCACAGAAACACCACGTGCATTGTGTGTAAATTCACGTGCAAAAAGAGGCGACTTTATGAAGCGTGTTCACAACGTAGATAGAGATAGTATACAATTAGCTGAATATGCAAAGGCGGTAGGAGTATGAGTTTGTTGAATGCTAGAATAAGTATAGCAGCATTCTATAGTGCACAGTACCAAGGGATAAACTTTGTTAATTCTGTCTGTGTAACAGGTAGGGGAATTAACATACCATTCCCAGTATTTTTATCAGGAGGAGTATGCGCCTTGTTTGTATCTCCACTTGCAAGAAGACTTAACTTTCTTGACCGTGCTTATCACGTAAATAGGCATAGCGTACAGATAGCTGAGTACATGAAGGTAGTAAAAGTATGAGTTTATTGAAAAGTCAAATACAATACGGATATAAGTGGTCTGACTTCAAAGGTATTTTCTTTGAACCGACGGTGTCTTTACGTGGTTTTGGTAGTACTATTGCTCTCCCAGTCCTTATGTGCAACACGTGTCCAAAGGCTATCTCTATACAACCAAGAACATTCAGAGGTAAGCATTTTTATCAGCCGAGTACGGACAGAATGAGTACACAGGAATTGTCTTATGTGCAGACAGTTTTAGCGTGAGATAATTATGAGTTTATTAAAAGTAACTACAGAGATACCCGAATATTACTATAACTGGCATCACGGAATACAGTTTTCAAGAACGCTTTTTTCACCAGGTTATGGTGTAGGATTGTTGCTACCTTTAATTGGGAATATAATAACCTGTGTTCTCCCTAGTACACGTCGGTTTGATAATATCAACGGTACACCTAGCCAGTTAGAGGTAGATTTTATAAATATGGTAACGCGGAGGTAACTATGAGTTTATTGAACGCACAAATGAAGACTTTAGTCGTTGTTGTAGAAAGTGTTAAAGGTATTCCAATGACTGATTCTGTTAGTCCTTGTAGTATGTGGTTTGATATGTTATTTCCGTGCACACTTACAGGGGATACTATAAACTTTGTAGCTATACGTAGCATCCGCACCAGATTGATACCTATGGAATTGGTTGCAGGAATGGATTTTTCAAAAGAAAAGACTAAAAGACTTTTTCGTGGCTACATGTACGCTACTGGTGAGTTATATAGAGGATATACTTATGAGCGTATATAGAGTTGAGAAAACTATGGAGCTGTGCACACCTATTGTTGAACACGATGTTCCATTCCTTTTCACTTTGGAACTTTGCGGTGATATGTGGCGAATATCTTGTCCGTTAGAACCTATTACTATTAACAAATACGTTGTTACTTCTGTATATTCACGTGAAAGAGCTAATATCTTTTCATATTTTCATGATATACGTGGTAGATTGCTGAAGAACTATCGTGATGCTAATGAGTATTTTCCGTTCTTTTAGTATTTGATTAAGAAAGAGCATTGTGTAGAATATGGGACAACATTTGCACTATCTTGATAAACCTTTGAATAAGTATTAGCATTCATCTGTATATAGTGACCACCATCACTGCTCTGAACACCTTGTGTTGCCCATTGACTGTGCTTTATAAGAGTAAATACCCCTGTACCGTACCCATTAAGGTTTGCAGCAGCGTGTCCAGTGAGATTTGGGAGTGACTGGTCTACACTAATATTTGATATAGAAAGTGCACTGTGTTGATATAGGTCGTATAGTTGCACCATCTTTATATATGCCAGAGCAGTTAGCTGCAGAGAATTGAACTAACATGCTGTCACGACCAGTCTCAGAATTTGTGGCACCCGAAGACACAGCATGGAAAGCACCTGTAACACCTACATATCTTATGGTTCGTAGGTGCCCACCGTGTTGCCCAGTAATATTTGGGGCACTAGCCTCAACACTATTTCTGAATAAGGTTGACAACATACAGTAACACTGTTAAACTGTGTTTATACATAAGAGGAATGAAAATGAGTTTATACATAAGTCCATACTTAGCAACTTTTAGTAAGAAGAACCTTCGTACAGAATACGCGGAAAATGCGTATGGATTTAGAATACGTGAAGTTGAAACTATATACGCAAACTTTAGATGTCACATAGCAAACAGGATAAGAGACGTGTTTTCCAAAAGCCCTACCTTTTGTTATGCTTGGGAAATTCCTGAAGACTTATCAATAGTGTATAAGAAATAGACAACTAATGTTTAATGGTCTTATGCAGTCAATATTATCTTTGTAGATACTTTGAGAGTACTTACCCACATTTATCTCAAAAGCATTATTGTATTTACCATAAAAACTAGTTCGTGTACTATACATTGGAACATCTGCGTCAGATGCTTTAAACCCCTGAAAACAGCCTGTACCCACGATGTTTGAAGCTCCTTGTGTTATATTGTTCCATATAGTACCTACTATATTTGGTGCACATGATGAACCACTAATATTTGATGCACATTATAACCCTTTGGGAGTCAGGTCTTACATAAGCACCATCTTTGTAAGTTTCGCTGTACTTACTTAAATCTAGGAATAATGTTTCTGTTCTCAGCTGGTTATAAGTACCACCTACAAAGTTTGCTTGTTCTGCAGAAGTTTGTAATGCCCCATTACTACATGCACCAGTCCATGGTGACCTAACAACAACGTGTCCAGTGACATTTGGTAAACTTTGCCCCTCACTAATACTTAATACACACTAGTGTTTGCATGCTTATAGGAGTTACTGTATTTGAGCTCCCATAAATTTTATTCCAATTAGACGCTTGGAAACCAAGAACATGAGTTACACCATCGTCAGGCATTGTGTAGTCATGGTTAAGTACTTGTTCTTGCGAGGCCCCATAAGCACCCGAAGTATAAGCATAGGATTGCATTCTGAACCCAGGACGGCCACATATATCTGGCAAACCAGCACTGATACTAGTACTTGATACACATTATAACTTGTACTGAATTTGGTACTACATTAGAATTACCTTGATAAATATCACTTGACCCTGAAGCGTCAAACCCAACACCTTGGTAGTTTCCGTAATTAGAATCTCTTTGAGATGCCCACCTGTTATTTTCTGCAGAAGCGGTGTAGAACACGCCTTTACAGTTAACTATGTGTGTTCTTCTATCACCTGTGTCAAAGGAGCCAGTTAGGGTTGGTAGGGATTGGCTTACACTAATATTTGATACATATCAGCACTTCCATAGAGAATGGTACTACATTAGCACTATCTGCATATACAGAGGATGCTCTGGATAGACTAAAGTGAATAACACGCATCCATCCATTACGTGCTCCATTAGCATAAGATGCGGATGCGTCGCCTTGAATATCCTCCGTTGAGCACCCCCCTGAAGCTCCAAAGATGCCATTACTACTGTTACCTGAGTAAGCCCTGTTTATAAAGGCTCCAGAGCAATTTGGTAGAGACTCAGAAACACTATTTCTGAATAAGGTTGACAACACACAGAACATACGTTATTATATAGATGTGATAAGCAAAACGAACAGTTATGTAGTTAAGAGGTTAAATAAAAATGTCTTTAACGAAAGTTGAAAAATTCAAGGAACATATTGACCCATTGTATGAACTAGGTTATCGTACTTTTGTACCTGAGCTGTGGAAACTCACTGGGTTATGTAATTACAGTTCTGAAGAAGATAAACCTGTGATAAATAATGCTTTTTTGTTACCTTTTGGTTCATACATATCACATAAAGGTATGGTGCACCCTGATGAGTGGGACGACCTTGAACTGGCCGAAGTTTTTCGAGTAAAAGCTGTAAGTGAGAAAACATTCCCTTGGGGAAATAAAATACACTTAGAGTACACACAGGGGACGAATAACAGTAGGTTAATAAAATTATTTACTAAAGCAACAGGTGAATAAATGAGTACTATAAGAATAAAAGGTATATGCATGACCGACTTAATAAATCGAAGGTATGATGCGACTCGCGGTGAAATAGTGCCACAATTTTATTCTCATAAATTGCAAAGCTATAATGATACATTAGTAGTCACGCAGATACATGTTTCTGTTGAAACTTATCCTAAATATATTGTCGAAACACGTGGGGTACAATTTCCAACATGTAAAAGACTTGGACAATTATTTGATGGAGTAATGCTATAATGAGTTTAATAAAAATAAGTGACATAATAGAAAAAGGACATGATGTAGTCCATGGTGAGATAGCACCGCAGCGGTGGTCGTGTGACCTATGCAACTTTGATAGTACAAAGTATCCCACAATAGTTGCTCATTTGCGTGTTACTTTCGCAGATTGCTTTAAGAACGACGTTATTCTACATTGTGCACAGTATCCGACCAACATTAGACTAGGACATTTATTTCGTAAGGTGGTACTACAATGAGTTTAATATGTGTAGATAAAGTTGAAGAAATTAAAGTACCAGCATCTGATATATGGGTTGTATCTGGCTTGCATAAGCGCACTGATGAACCCTTCCCCGAGGTACAATTTCATATCCCTTTGTTCAAGAAAGTAATAAGATACACTCAGTACTGTACAAAGGACAGGTTAATTCCATTCCACAGAGTTGACAAATGGTATACGTAAGTACTATACTAGTAAAGTAAGCAAAAAGAAAACGGAGGCTATAAAAATTTGTCTTTATACAAAGTACACGAAGTTGAGCTACGACATAATACAGGTGATAACTACTGGGATTACGATGTTAATGATTCAAAGAAGTTCCGTGCTATAACATTATATGAGCTACGACGTAGGCATATTCAGTATGTAACAAGTAATACTGGTATGAAAGTATGTACCTCACTACCTATGAGAATATCCGAGTTCAGAAAATGGGAAGATGTATGTTATGAGGTGGTGTAAGTAACAATGAGTACAATTCGTGCAAAAAGAGTATTTATATCTTATCAAGGAATACTAGTTAAAGATAAGGACATGTGTATAACTATTATGTATACTAAAGATACGTGGTACTTTAACTCTCCAATTGATAGTAAGCTAGAATTACTCACGTTAATACAGGTGGTGAAAGAAAATGAGTGTAGTTAGGTGCTTGGGTACACCATCGTTCAAAGATGAAATAAACAAAGAAATAGGCATACTATCAGTAACTACGTGGGGTGCAGGTACAACCTTTATTCCATTGTATGTTTTATGTACTAGGAATAGAAGTATAATAAGGTATACAGGGAATATGAGGTTACAATACAACCACATGTTTGCGGAAGGACGGAACTATGTCATTAGTTAAGGGAACATATTGTGAAATGGAAGATAGGTACAACGAGCAGTTTTCAGAATTACTTGTGTCTCTCAAAGATGACAAAACAAGTTATTTGTACTTGGGTGTTATGGGGGATGCCAAATATGTAAACTTTATTAACCCTATTTGCAGGACGACAGACATGTTTGAGATGTACACTAACCTAGAGATGCCAAGAGGATTACAATGAGTTTAATGAGATTTAATGGCATGTTAATAAAACTCAGTTTAATGGTAATTTATGCCCTGTATTGTTTGGAGTAACTAGCATAGACGATTATACACTTCTTACATACACGTGTAACTTAGTCACAATGAAACAGACATTTGATGTACCTCAAACTAAGAGGATACGTGAGATAGGGCGAAAAACAATACCATCACCTGAAAATGTGATAAAATACTTAATAAAAGATTGGTAAGAAAACATAATGAGTATAATGAAAATAAAACAAGTGAATAGAAGTGTTGTAACATCACGTGGAATGATGATGACTGTTTGCGGTTACTACTCTGTAGAGAAATTTATTACAGGATTAACATTCAAAGCAGTAATATACTCTGATGGTGGTTATACATATAACCAGCAGTGTACATGTAAGAGGCTAACACTAGTACAGCTATGCTCGGCATTTATAGTATAGGGGACAAATATGAGTATAATGCGATTAGAAAAGTTAGATAAAAATAATGTGAACTCTCAGGGATTATTAACTGTTTACGGCTATACCCGTATATATGACTATACCCTCATGCGAGTGTTCAAAGCAACGATGTTCCCTAATGGTTATATGTACGCACAATTTAGCACATATAGAAGGTTAATAAAAGTATAGGCACATTCAGAATATGTGAATATAGGTGAATAGATATGAGTATTATTAAAACAGATGTTATACAAGACAATATTATTAATTATTATGATTGTGCTACTTCGTGGCATGTTAAAGGTGCTTTTTGGAAAAATAACTGTTTTTATAGAAGTTTTAGTATGCTCAGATGTTTCACTAATGAAGGTGTAACCCTTAAATTGGAGATAGAGTGTACTAAAGATAGGATAAGTCTACTTAACGAGGTAGATAGATATGAGTATGATTAAAATTGACGGAATACAACTATGGAGAAATATGCCCCACGAGCTTGCGTTACTACGTGGTTTTAAACATGGTGATGGTTACTCTATGCCAGTATTTGCGTATGCAATTCGCATCCCTTTTGATAGAGGTGCGTGGTATGATGATATTACTAAAGCACGTGTGATTGCAAAGCAGAGGAAGGTGTGATATGAGTTTATTTAAGCAACATTCCGCGGTAGATGCAAGCTCAATGATGTATAAACCATATTGTTTCCGTTTGGTATTTGTAAGTACTCGTGACTTTATTACCTCTGAAGTATACGTAGGTAACTTGAAAAACCCAGTGTATATAGATTATTGCCTACGTCCAAGAGATTGTAAAGCAGGAAGATTATTTAGTGAATATAGGTATAGAATAAGATGAGTTTAATTAGATTAAGTACAGAAGACATATTAAAAATAAATG
>ERZ1034865.43-NODE-43-length-107768-cov-35.207032_pt1 | contig 107768 bp, 140 predicted proteins | sample MGYA00520632_ERZ1034865 | MGnify/ENA primary metagenome ERZ1034865 (study PRJEB33766, sample SAMN09781738) | gut metagenome | biome: gut microbiome | host: Homo sapiens | place: Madagascar | study: EMG produced TPA metagenomics assembly of the PRJNA485056 data...
AAAACAACCCTGCCGTTACAGTTACAGTGACGGCGGTTGCAAGACCGCCGTTGCAAAAACGGTTCTGGTTACAGGGAACCTTCCCCATCATTAGGGGGTTTGGTTGTCATTCAACCACTCATAAGATTCTGTAGCAGTTGTTCAACTTGCTCACGCCGTGGGGCGTGGAGGCGCTACTGGACACCGGCACACGGTCACAAGTGCCCCAGTCTATGGGTCAAATAGTCCCTGCCTACTGGAACGTAGGGGTTGACCTCCAATGGAAGGTGCGTGGAATACTTGCACAAATCACTCCGTGGTCTGTGCCTTGTCTGAAATCATTCCGTGGTAGAAGTAGTAGGAAGCATGCTGGACAGCGAAGGAACGCCAAATTGAGTTTAACCCATATATTGGGTCTATATATCAAGCCCAGGAACAATGTTCCTGGGCTTTAGTATGGACCTAATAACCAAAATATATCAAAGGAGTATCACTATGAAAAAGACTATCGAAGAACGTATCGCCGCCCTGCTGACCGAAAAGGCCGAAAAGGCCGAAAACGCCACTATCGCCCTGGACGCCCTGGTGGACGCTATGAACAACGGTGCAACCACCGACGATCTCAAGCCCCTGAAAGAGGCAATGAAAAACACCGTGGGTGAGCTGAATGTGTGTATCGAACGCCTGGCCTATAATAACTGGGCGAATGAACACGGGAAGGACGCTGTGCGTGTAGCTATCCGGGAACTGTATATCCCTGGTGTGGTCAAGGCGAAGACCAAAAAGACCAAATCCGGCAAATATGAAGGCAGCTTCGTAGAGGTTGACGCTGAAATCAGTCTCGCCTGCATGGCCGATGAAATTGGCCTCGAATACTTCCATTGCCAGGAATGGGAGAATAAGGCGGCTGCATTCGCCGCCCTGATGAAGAACCACCTCTGTACCGAACTCAAGGTATCCGGCCTTGACAAGGATTCTATCAGCAAGGCCAGAGCAAAGTTCAATCTCGCTGCAAATGCGGACGTGGGTTCTAAGAACACCTGTGTAAAAATTCTCCAGCAGGTGGTCGATGCCATCGTATTCCTGCCTGATAAGGACAAAAAGGGCAATGACGTGAACAAAATCAAGATGGATAGCCGCCGCTATCAGGTCATCCGGGAGTCCATGACTGCCCGTGGCTCTGTCGGGTGTGTCGCTGTGGGTGGCACTACGTGGGTCTGCGAACTCATTGCGGAGGCCATCCACTGCGAAATGACCCAGAAGGGTATCGCGGTTGAAGACATGGAATAAGGTAACAGCCGGGCCGCCCAATGGGCGGCCCTAGTTTATAGATAGAGGAACATGGTTTTAGTGTTGATGACGCCCCTCTACAATGTAGAGGGGCTTGATGAGCATTAAAAGGAAAGGGGTAGTGCAAAATGAACAATATAGGCAATATCACGTTCTCCAGTGGTATCATGCGCCATATGGCGAACCGTCGCACAAGTGAGTATATCCGGGATTGCCTGGATAAATTCCGTGCCGGGGATGGTATCTGCGTAAAGCTTCCAAAGGTGGAGGCCGTATATAAGGAAGATGGTTTTCCGTTCGTAGACGTTACGATGGATCCCTATACTGGTAACGTATATGTCAACACGTCCGGTGATGAGGTTATCCCGTCTACTGGTAACCGTGCTGTGCAGGTAGCAATCAAAAAACAGTTAGATTATCTGCTCGACGCTTTTCACGCATGGGATCGCTGGATGGTTTGGTGGAGTGGTTCACAAGTTAAACCGGAACCGACCGACTTCCCTAAGAAGTATCGTCATCCCCTTGGAATCTGGGAATTTGTGGACGAATGGGCCGCACAAAACCCCAAGTTCCAAATCAGATGCCGTGGTGCCAGGTTCGGCGATACCTGGTGGAATATCACCTGGCGTGTGTCGATGGACAAGTATATCCCTGGGCGTCACTGGGAGTTAGATCCCCTGGTGGACAAAATCAACATCAACTATATCTAATGGTTTTGAACAAACCAACGAAAGGAGGAATTCGTTGTAGAGGAAAATTATGTGTCACCTTGCCAAGTCTTACCTGTCTGTGGTAGAATTGGGCGAGGTGATTTCATGGAAAAGTCGATAGAAGTTCTGAAAGCGATGGTTTTGAAAGCTTTCAAAAACTACAAGTACGTATACCAGACAGCGGACTCTGTAACGGTGGAGTATGTGCATCGGTTACAAGAAGAACGTCTTGCAGGGTGTGGGAAAGAGTATGTAGGCCAGCGCGACGGCTATACTTTTTCTGAAAGTGGAGACATGGATGGTATGACTAGGGTTCGCATGGTATTCGCGTACTGTGATAGCTTCATTCTAAAAATGGAGAGCTTAGGTACTCAGTCTGGTATGTCAATATCATTTTTAATTAACTCTGCCGTGGGTATATCAGCAGGGGTGGAAGTGATTACTTCTGAAAAAAAAGACGAGCCTCGCATCCCACCCATCCCTTCAAAATACAGTATTTTAACGAAAGATGAAAAACTGAAAGTCCTGGATGGTGATTTTTCTGGAGTCGTCAAATGGTTAGAGAAAGAATTAGAGCCGCCGAAGGTGGTTAACCTATCTGCAATATCAAGGTTTGCAGACGTTGAAAAACGGGTTAACAGGATGTTCAAAAAGTCATCTAGTTATATAGAGAGTTTTGATTTTGGTTCTGTAGTTGTTAGTTATCAGGTGGCCGCTGGAACCAAAAGAAGGTTGGGGTTCAACGGGGCTTCATTAAACGCATTCCGTGAATTGATTGCTATATCAGATTGTGTTGGGTTTTTAGCAGCTCAGTATGACAACGGAGACGGCAGTTTCGAACTGTCGTTTGGTTACGACATTGATAAGTAACAAAAAAAAGCGCTTGCTATGCAAGCGCTTTTTAGATTATAGGAGGGGTACATATGATGGGTTATGGTTTGACGTTTGGTGGTTTTTGACGTTACGGTCAAGGCCCTTAAACAGTTCCTGTCTCGCCGGTTCGAAATTACCCCGCGCGGTTATTTAATCGGATGGGTTGAAGTGAAGGATCTTCCCCGGGTCCAGCCTGTCGTGATTGTCTACGGAATAGAAGATGAAGGCAAACTGCGATGGATTCTCAACTGGCTTTCCGAACTTGGATTTTCCGACTACGTTTACGAGTTGGTGGAAGCGTACAAATCTGAGGATGGGGTTTGGACTAAGCATAGCAGAGGGTTCTACAGAGTGTAAGGAGGAACTATGGAATCTAAGTTCTACGGATATTCCATTTACCTGGATGGATTGGATCAGGTCGCCATCGCAGAAAAATTCTGCGATGGTTTTTGTTATCGCAAAATCATGGACGGCACAACCGCCGTCGGCCAAGTCGAACCGGTACTTGACAATCTGGTCGCCGTCTCCGGTATCACCAAAGGCAACATCGAGAAGGTTGCCGACGCCCTCCGCCGGATTGGTTTCAGTGGACCGGCAACGGTCTACGAGGACTGGGTTGAGGGCTGCTACTGTGAGCTAAAGAATGGGCGTAGCATTACGCTTTGAAAACCATGGAATAAAAAACACCCCTCTTTCGAGGGGCGTTGACCGCGGCAAGACGATCTATTGATATATTACCATGGTTTCGCATGGTTGTCAACAAGAAAGGGGATACAAAAATGAAAGCTGGTGCTACTGTATTAGGGTTAGTGTCAGAATATGTCGGCAGCAACAAGAGTGAAGACATCCGAATGAGATGCAAAATATTCTTCGCGTATGGATTTATCACGTTTGAAATGAGAAATGAATTGGTGCGTCTTATAGATCTCGTGGACCGTGCTGAGTCTGTGGGCGACTTCCTTCGGATTATGGTTGAAGCAAAGGAATTCGACAATATGGATAGGGCAGCTAGACTCGACCATCTTGCCAAACATGGCGCTCTGTGATAAGGAGGAACGGAAAGTCATAGTGTAAAAATAAAATACCCCTCGTAAGAGGGGCGCTGACCGTCTTGGCAATATTCAATGTGTTTCCACACCATAGTTTTTACGGTAACGTAGATAGTAGTCTTAACGATTGCTTTCTAATCATCACTTCAACCCACGCTCTCCTTACGGAGGCGAGCTATCTGCATAGCAGACGGCGGCAAGACGATCTGCTGGTATACTACCATGGTTTTACACGATTGTCAACAAGAAAGGGAGGAACAAATATGGAAATGAACGTATGCAAGAACTGCGAGAACTATCGTGCCGATGGTAGCTGTGGCTGTACCTGCGAGAGCTGGCGTAAAGCTATCGAGAGGGTAACTAGGTACTGTTGCCATACTGATTGCGAGGACTGCCTACTGAGATGGGTTGCTTGCTTTTTTACGAGTGAATGTCGCAACCAGGCTCTCGTTCAGATGGCGGAAGCATTGCAGACCTCGGACGGTCAGGAATGGCTGTCCGGCATGAAATCCAGAAGTGACCTCTACCATGCTATGGGCATGATGAGTGATGATGAGGTGTATAACAAGTGCCTCGCAGAAGAAGAGAGAAAGGATGCGCGGATTACGGAGGTAGCAAAGTTTCTCCAGGAATTAGGCGGTGACGTGTGTCGAGAGGCTGCCCAGTATCTCAGGGAATACAAAGAGCAAAGAGAGCGGGATAGGGAGTGCTTCTAATGTTTGACCTCTGGTGGTGTGGGTGCTATAATATGGTAGCACTTACACGATAGGAGGCCAGACATGAAACTATACACGATCCGCACAAAGACCAACGAAGGCACAACCTACGATAAAGGTTATACCTCTCGTGAGTATGCTATGGAAGTCGCTGAGCTACAGGGCGAGAGTTGGGATATAATAGAAAGGGAAATCTCATACGTTTATGTCCTTGCTTACACTAAGATAGGCGACAAAGTGGAACGCGGAACCGTGGAAGTATATGATGGTCTTGATGGGTGTCACTCGCATATGCTGGAAGGCTACAAACGTGTTGCGGAAGAAAGTAGCACGTCGGTTTTAGAAGCATGGGCGGAAGACACGCAGGCATATTACAGAACGGAGACCTACAGTATCAGGTGGAACATTGTTGTGAGCGACGCGGTTCCAGTCGGCTGCAGGAAAGTGAAGCACATATATGGTGTAACGGAATAACGATAATATATATTTAGAAAGACCGTGCTGATTAGCACGGTCTTTTCTTATGGGCAGAAAGGAGAATGGTCATGGCAAGTATGATGGATTTGGTCGGTAAGAGTGTCAAGGTTGGTAAGACCAGCATTACGATTAAGGACGATGACAACAAGACTCGCGGAATCGTGAGGAACGTTGTCAGGCTGGAGGATATTCAGTTTAACAAGTACCTTGATTACTGGGCCGTACTGAAGAAGCTCGGCGTGAATGAGGTGCTTGGGACAAGCGACTTCTTTGTTAAGGACGGGGCCATGTACGCTATCCGAAATACGAAAGGCGATCGGTATGAGAAATACGCCGACGAGTACGAAAGAAAAAGGATTGCAGAAAGGCGTGAGGCTTATAAGAAGCTCGAAGAAGGCGGTGTGCCTGTTATCGAGTGCGTAGTTTTGTAAGGAGGTAAATATGGAAGTAACAATCTATGCTAACTATGGAATGTTGGCACACGAAAAGGAAACGGTGTACAGCGTGTATCCCGCTGAAATTCACGAGGAGCTGACCGTGGTTCTTCCGGATGAGATCTACGCCGGTGAGAATCACGCCGGTGAGATCCTGGTGGATTTTGATGGAAGCGGTTGTCTGTACCCGTTTAGTAGGCTGCTTTGCAGTCATAATCATAATAGCCCGGCGCTGGTTGTGCCTAGCCTCTCAGATCATATTAAGTACATTGACTTGGAAATCGTAATCTAAAAGGAGAACAGGTAGGAGGAAATAAGAATGAATGTTAAGAAAAAGTGTATCGCTATCTTAGCAATCCTCATTGCGGCTATGGCTGTGTGGGGAATTGTTGTAACGGTGAAGTGTGCCGACGAAAATCTCGCGGTGGTTGAGCAGGAAGAACATACTGGGTTTAACGATGGCAAAGTTAAACTGATTACTCATCAGCAGTACGTTAACGACGCACTGGATCCCAACGCAATCTATATCGTAAAAGAAAATTGGATTGCAGATGGAAACGGCGAAGGCTATGTAGAAGATTGTGATTGTGGTCACGATTACATTGCATATCGAGGCGACATCCCTACTGGTATGGTCGTTAGTTCCTATATGGTGCTTGACAATAAGCACGAATACGAAGTCCTGGCTCGGTTCGATTATATCGGCGGTCAGTTGGTTGATGTGAGGTAAGGAGGTTTCGTTATGGCTAGATATGAATACAACAAAGATTACCCTTTTGCTGTTTATGTCACGAATCTTGGTAAATACAACGAAGGTATGCTGGTTGGAGAGTGGGTTCACCTCCCCACAACAGCCAAAGAAATGAAGGAGGTGTTCGAGCGTATTGGGATCGGTCAGAAGGATGACTTCGGATGCCCTTATGAGGAATGGTTCATTACGGACTATGACTGTTATGTAACTGGGCTTTGTCGGTGGCTCGGCAAATACGAAAATCTGGACGAGCTGAATTACCTGGCAGCAAGATTGGACGAGATGAGTAATTATGATCTTGAATTGTTTGAAGCGGTTATTGAGATAGGGGACTGCGGCGATTCTGTGAAAGACCTTATCAATCTTATGGATAATCTGGATAACTACATGGTGTTCTCTGGTGTAACTAACGACTACGACCTCGGTTACTACTACATCGAGGAAAGTGGTTGCTACGATACGGATAAGCTCGGCACGCTCGGCAGATATATTGACTACGAAGCATTCGGTCGAGACGTTCGATATGAAGAGGGCGGATGCTTTACCTCTGCCGGTTACATCTCACATGACGGTTCGAGCTTTACGGAGTACTACGAGGGTGCCGAAGATATTCCCGATGAATATCGGGTTATGACTTTTGAAGAGGAGGAAGATGAATAATGGAAACTGCACTGTTGGATTTGCTGAAAGAAGAAAGCGAATTGGTTAGTCGGATTCGCAAGATCGAATACGAGACTGCCTTCTATCAGAAGAGAGCAGAGGAACGCAAGGATGGCCCCACGATCTGCGACAAGCAGGCCGCACTTGATGACTTTAGGAAAGCTAGGCAGCTCTTGGAAGAAGAGGTTCGTCTTCTCGGTCGGCTGAAAGAAAACCGTATCAAGATTCGTAACTACCTGAAGGAGGTACTCCTGAAATGAAACGTGAATTTGCAGCACTGATTGGAGCCGTCTTTCTGGTCTCCGCAATTCCCTTCCAGCTGATGGGCTGGACTAATATGGCCGGAGTTCTTGGCCTGATTGGTGTAGCCGCTGGTTGGAAGAGCGGTTACAGAATCCACGTACATACTGAAGAAGAGTGACACCGCAGCCCTGCCTTTTCCGCTGCGGTTGTTTCTTTACCCTGGGTAGTCGCAAGCTGCCCAGGGTAAAAATTTAAGCCCGCGAAACTCGTCAGACGAGTTTCGCGAAAAGGGGTTGACGTTTGAAAAATAATCTTATATAATATAACCACGGTGAGCGGTTGAAAAACATGAGATTAAATCACACGGGGAGTTACCTGCGACGGCTCGCAGCGCTGTCTTGAAAACAGCTGGTACGGCTAGTAACCGTATGGGGATCGACACCTCAGCTCCTCGCCACAAGACCATCAAACAGCACTTTGATAGGTCAAACCAGGCATGGTTTTGTTCACTTCCTTTCTCAAAAAAATGTCCTCCTTTGTTAAAAAAATGTACTGTCTGTGCTATCTCCAAAAGCACCGGGTGCTGACGGTGCTTTTACTTACCAGCATAGTTTAAATGGAAAAATAACGGTCTCCAAAACCGTAGTTCTAGGTTCGAGTCTTAGTGTTGGTGCCACGTGCAAGTTTAATTGCACGGTGTATAGTGTGAAAAAGTCATATATTGCTCTATGTATATAACCTCACGGCGCAAAAGAGGTTGACTGTCCGACCGCAGTTATTCCAGTGCAATTCTGGTTGTCGTACACGCTGCTCAAAGCGGGTGAAGAGGTGTGGCACACTCCTTCCGTGCCTCACTTATGACTTCAAGGCGGTGCAATTCCGCCTAGCAGCTCTCAATCGCTCTAGTTAACTGGTTCTAGAGCGAGGATCAAAACCAGCAACCTAAACATTGATTGCAGACACCTGGTTAAGTACAGGCTAGGCAAGAAAGCTCTCAGGCACGGTTGGGCAACACAATCCAGCCCTATCCTTTGGTTAGGCCGACTGATTGATAGGGCGGTTGTGGTTGCTGGAACAAAAATACGCCGACGTAGCTCAATAGGCAGAGCAGCGGGTTTATACCCCGAAAGCTGCAGATAACAGGCAGGTTCAGAGTTCGAATCTCTGCGTCGGTCCCATGGAAACGTAGCTCAATAGGCAGAGCGCACGGCACGTGTTTATTAACTGTGAGGTTAGCGGTTCGAGTCCGCTCGTTTTCCACCACGATAAAAATCTAATTTGAAAATGAGAGTAAGGAAGTGAATTCAATGGAAACTAACAGGCAGCAGTTCGAAAAGTACGTTGAAACGGCAGTTTCTGATTGGGGTATTGTAACAGAGGTGTTCAACCGCGTTTGCAGTCTGCTGGTTCTGAGAGACAAGAAAGCCATTTCGGAACTTACTGAGGAAGATTTGGTTAAGAAGCTGAGTGAGCTTGTTTCAAATCATATGCCAGGATATTCTTGCGAGCTAGTCAAGAACGGCGGTGTTGAAGTTGTAAACGTGAAGCACCAGAGTGGTCGGTCCGAAGTAATCAATGTAAGGGGATATAACATAATGACTATCTTTTCCGAGATTTTGGGAGCAGGATTGTAATAAACAAATGTAAGAAAGTGAGGAGTTAACATGAATAAGGAAACTATGACCGTCCATAAAGCTCTCGCAGAGCTGAAGATTTTGGACGCTAGAATTTTCAACGCCACTTCTGGTAAAACCTTCGTTGCCAGTAAGAAAGTGAGCGACAAAAAGATCGGCGGTGTGCTGGTCGAAACCCTCAAGGAGGATATGAAGTCTGATTATCAGTCTGTTACGGACTTGATTGCTCGTCGGACTGCCATTAAGAGAGCAGTTGTGCTCTCCAATGCCAAAGCTAAGGTAGTAATCGGTGGTGAGACTTATACCGTGGCTGAAGCTATTGAAATGAAGAATCATGGCCTTATGGCAAAGAGAGACTTGCTGGATGTAATGGTTCGGCAGTATGAAAAGGCTCGTGCCGAGGTCGCAAAACACGAAGGCGAGTGGATTGAAGCGAAAGCCGAGCAATACATCATGAATTTCCTCCAGTGTCAGCCTAAAGAGGCCAAGACATCCAAGGATTCTGAGGTTGTCAAGAAGCTGAGGGAGGATTACATTGCTAACAACACCTACGAGCTGGTCGATCCGCTTGACATTGGTAATGAAATCAAGGCTTTGAGCGATTGGATTGACGCGTTTACTGCGGATGTAGATTCTCAGCTGTCTGTGTCCAATGCGACCACTACAATCACCGTAGAATACTAAAATAAGCAACTTGCTGCAACCCGAAAACCTAAAACGGTAACTCATCGTGCTGATGGCACTTGGTTCGATGTAAAAATGAACAAATATGTGCCTTCTGTAAAGCAAAACTTGAAATTTTTGTGCTTACAAAAAGATTGGACTGTTAATCCAATTTCTTATAGAAGAAATGTTGCTGTAAAGCTCAAACTTCAAAGTTAAAATTTCAAAATTCAAGGCTCAAAGATCTTCAGAAGATTAAAGTTCAAGAATCAAAGGTTAACGGTTAAAGTTTTACAAAATCCTGGGTCAATGGTTCGGGTCAGTTATCAACGCCCACGGGTCAACCACCAGGCTGGGTTGTAGCAAGTTAAATATACGGGATTGGTGGAATTGGTAGACACATCGTGTTTAAGTCTCGATGTCGAAAGACGTAGGAGTTCGAGTCTCCTATCCCGTACCAAAGAAAAGCCCATAGTTTGCGGACTATGACACCTGAAAAGTGGCGGTTTGCTTCTGGTAGACCGTAGTAGTGTGTTGGCATCCTGGAAGAGACAGGAGTTCCCCTTTTTGATCCCCCTTACATAGCTACCCCGCTTTGCGGGGTAGCGTGGCCGATTAGTTTAAATGGTAAAACGGCGGATTTGTACCCCGCAGATGTCGAGTTCGAGTCTCGCATTGGCCTCCATGCTACTATAGTTTAATGGTTGAACGGTTGTTTCGTAAGCAACAGGTTCCAGTTCGATTCTGGGTAGTAGCTCCATATCTGGGTGTAGCGCAATGGAAGCGCTCCTGATTTGGGATCAGGAGGTTGTCAGTTCGAGCCTGACCACTCAGACCAATGCAGGCGTAGTTCAACGGCTAGAACACCGGTCTTCCAAACCGGAAACGCGAGATCGGCACTCGTCGCCTGCTCCACATCAAGCAACAGAAAATGATTCTCCTACCTGTTATTGTTGATAAATCACCTCCTTTCTTTACATAGCCTGGAATGGCGTTAAACTCTGCTCTGCTTGATTTATATAGCGCCGTAGCATAACGGTAATGCAACGGACTTTGACTCCGTAAACGGTAGTTCGACACTATCCGGCGCTGCCACGTTCGTTTTATACGGACACTTGCTTTCATTAAACCGGCGGCGGTACCACCGCCGGTAACATGTGGGCGTGATGTAATTGGCAAACATGCGAGATTTAGGTTCTCGTGTCGAAAGATGTGCGGGTTCGAATCCCGTCGCCCACTCCATGATAAAGCCGCTGCTTGAGCAGCGGCTTTAAATATATCAGCAAGTTTTAGGAGGTACATACAAATGACAGCTTATGAAGAATTGTTGAGCAACTTGTTGCTCGAAGAACGGAACGGTGGACAGCTGGCATACGCTTACGTGTCGCCAGAGATGGCAACGGGTTTGCTGGCCTTGTCTGGTGGCAACCGCCCGATCAGTAAGAGAACCGTAAACAAATACAGATCCCACATGATGAATGGCACATGGGATGAAGACACTCCGACCGGCTTTATTATGTTTGATAAGGCTGGTGTTCTTATTGACGGGCATCACCGGCTCGAAGCGGTGAAGCGCTGCGGTAAGACCGTAAAGATGTTCTTCCTGTTCAATATGGAACGTAGCCCATACATTGACCGAGGCAGAGCGAGAAGTGAAGCCGACGCATTGTGTATGGCCGAGGGCGGAAACAGAGGAAAGATTTCTTCTTACAAGCGCTCGGTTGCAATCTGCATGGTGCTGAATGAGTTTAGTGCGAGGCACTTGGAGAATGAAGCTAAGAGAGCGGACATGATTTCGAAGCACATCGCTGAATTCTCCTGGGTTAATAGTTTCTTGAAGGTGAGACAGAGAAAGCTTGGCACGGCTCCGGTTACAGCTGCCATGTATCTGGCGAAAGAAGCCGGAGCGAGCGATGTTAAGCTCGAATACTTCTGGAATGTTCTCCAGACTGGTTATGCTGAGTCTAGTTTGGATAGGCAGATTGTCCGCTTGAGAGATTGGATTAAGGACTCTACCATCGATGGCCGGTGCAAGCATTATCGTCGCCGTGTGTTCTTGACGACCTCTTATGTGTTGTCCAGATGGTTGGACGGCAAGGAAACCAAAGGCGTTCCCGATCCTGAGTGCTTGGTTGTTTGGAACAACGGTCAGCAGAGAATTGATAACGCATAAATAGAATCGCAATTTGAACAAACGTCAGTAACTACAGTTAATAACCAACAAAACATTCGCATTTTTCTCAAAAAAATGAGAAGCTATTTCCGGAACGGGATAGTAATATATTGCCAGAGGAGAGCAGCCCGCTGCAAAGCCTGAAGACCATCGCGCAACCCGTGCCTTCATGTGCCCAGAGCAGACAAGCATAAGGTTAGAGGCAAAAGAGAAAAAAAAATAATGCCCACGACGCAGCCGCCAAGCATCCCCGGGCACAAGGCTCGAAGCACATAGAGGGATAAACAGAGCAACCAACGGCAAGCGCACCCCACAAGCGAGTTCAGTGCAGCCGCTCGGAGACACTGAAAGGTCTCCTCGTCGCCCTGAGGCCCATATCTAGGAGTGTAATGTTGGTTTACGACTGAGTTAATAATACATGAAAAAAAAGGAGTACATAACATGGAAATTATCGTATGTGGTAACGCAGTAACATTCAAGAGTGCTTTCACTCTTGAGGAAATCAATCGCGCAGCTCTGTACCGGCCTAAGTCTGTACAGCTGCTGGATGAAGATGGCAACGCACTGTTTTACACTCTCGCCAGCGAGAGAGGCGTAGTAGCACCGACCGGTATTATCTATGAGGCTGAGTCTTGTGATGGCTCTGGTCGTGCGGTCGTAACTGTGAGTCTTATTACCGAAGCTGACCGTTCCGTACGTGAGGTTGTTGCCGAGAGATATGCCTCTGTTATCGAGAAGGTAGAAAAGATTGAAGCCCAGGTGCGCGAAGCACTGGAAGAGATCGACGTTATGATGGCACGGGTCGATTCCAAGATCGTAGTAGCTGGCTAAAACAAATAAGCATAGATGTAATAACAGAATAGATGTAATAACAGAAAGGAAGTATAACATGATTATTGTTAATGTTCGTAGTACCACCCGTCGTTTTGATGGTCAGGCCGTAAATGAGAGCGTGGAAACCCCTCGTTCTCTGTTCGAGAAGATCGGAATTGACTGCAGCCGTAGCGTCAATTCTCTTTCCGGCACGATTCTGATGCCTGATGATATGAATTGCACTTTTGCCGAACTTGGTGCCGCTGGTGTTTGTACTCTGAGTGCTATTGTTAAGGCGCAAGGTAACGCAATCTGATTCGAGTTAGCACAATCTACGGGGCCGGATAATGTCCGGCCCCGTACATAACACAGTGAGTTGCTGGGAGGGCATTCGGTTACGTCGGATGGCTTGCCAAGAGTTCATAAAGAAAGGAGAAGGTATATGTTTTCAAATTGTTTGAAGCGCAGTGAAGTTTTAGTGCTGGCCCCAGAGCTGGAGTCTGAGTTTTCTAATATTGCTGGCGACGGGACGTTCAAAGGCGATGACTTTGCGTTGGCAATGGCTCGGCTGTTTTTGAAGCCAAGAGTTCCGGCGGACGTGCGCATCACGGTTAGAGTGGTGGATTCTAATTGTGCTGATTGGATTACGTGGGTAAAAGACAAAGAGCGTTTTTCGGAGGTGACTTCTCAAGACAACACAATTACATTTTGCGTGTGTGACAAGGTTAAGACTGTAGAAACTTTAGTCAGTAATATGAAATGTATGAGCAGTTGGAAAGAGAAGACGGCAAGAGAGTTGGATCTGATGAAAGAACGACTCGGTATCATACTGAGAATTTTCAGTAGTGAAGAGAGGAAGAGTACGGTTGTTTTTACCAACGTGGATAATTATAGCTCGTGGCATTACTTAGTGTGCCTTTTTAATGTATTCTGCCCATGGTACATTAAAGATAGGACTGAAGCGGAGTCAAAGTTTATTAAGATTCTGTCCAAAGAAGACTCCGGTATGAGTGTAATCTGTAAAGCGATGAACGATATGGTTGCTGCTGCTGTGGACGTGGCCTCGGCTAAAAAGGTATATTACCTTTATGGCTATGAGGGGAAGCTAAGGAACGTACAGAGGGAAAGATACGCAAAGCAGATGGAGAGTGCAAGAAGTCAGATCAATAAATTGATGTCCGATTTGAGAGATCGGTATAGAGAATACGAAGATTGGTCTTTGTTGGTGGCAGCAATTGACAACAGTAACGTTGAGAGCAAGAACGAGTTAATGGATTATTTTCTGTCGAACAAAAATGTGTCTGTTGAGAGCGGTGACAAAGATGGGAATATCGTATATGTTGTAACTGGTTATATGACACTGTTTGATCCAGAGATTGCGAGAGAGTACATCAACAATTGGTCGTCGATTTTTTATACGCAGTCTTCGTATGCGGGCCTGACAGAAAGTGATACTAAAAAGTTAATGACAGGGATTTTCATTGACTCTAATATCAAAGTAAGAATGTGTTCCGCATGGAGGCTTTCTTTCGGAGGAGGGGTACTACCCATCGAGGCATATGGGTATGGCTGTGAATATGACAGCTATCTCCCCAATACACACCTTGATAAATATGGTTGCATGGGGAGCTGGCAACAGGCGCTAGAGAAATCTTGCGACAAATGTGACTACGTTTATGCGGTAGACACGACGTGTGCCGAAAGCGGGAATCTGAATCTTAGTGATACTGTCGTATTGAGATCATTCCTTGAAGAGTTGTTGAGAGAAGGCGCTGTAGTATTGGAGTTGCCGGATGGGCGAGTAGTTAATTACATCGACGCAATTAAATGGATAAAGGAGAATAAGAGCAATGAATAAGGCAACTAATGCAACGGATTTGTTGGTCGCGACAAATCCGTGCAAAATCGTATACAGTAAGAAGGCATGGATGAAGACGTGTTTGCTTGTTATGAATAGGAATCTGGAGGTTGGATGGCACGGAGTTGTAAGAAGGTCGGAAAATCCAGCTGAGTTTATCGTGGAGGACGTCTTGGTCTTCCCCCAGAAGGTCACGTCGGCAAGCACCGAAGCAAGCACCGAACCTGAAGATGCGGACTATGTGAACTGGCAGGATTCTCTTAACACGGAAATATTCAATAAGGTTCGGTTGTACGGGCATTCTCATGTGAACATGGGCGTCAGTCCATCTTCTACGGATATAAAGTATAGAGCAGATTTGCTGACAGATGTTGATGACTTCTATGTCTTTCAGATTTTCAATAAGAAAGGCTACATATCTTCACAGGTTTATGATGTTAGAGAAGGCATCCTGTACGAAAGCGACAATGTGGAACTCGCAGTGGAACGATGGAACGTCGCTGTATATGATTTGTGCAGAGGGCTTTTCGATAACATTGACCGGTTTGAGAAGGTGGACGTACGTGATGTACAGGATGGAATCGAGTGGATCATGAACGCAGCATCCGAGTTTGAAGAATTTATGGAGGACGCAGATAAAATTATTGATGAGCGTCCCGATTGGCGTGACGGTAAGATGTTAATTAAGTAAAAAAAACATATGTGCTTGTACAGATATGTTAAATTACATATCACTCTTGTCGGAACGAGGGAGTAACAAATGGCGGTGTCGCTTCAAAAGTTTTCATCCTCCCGGCGGAAAACTTTTGAACTTAAACAGCTGGTTAGCTGTTCAGAGGCACATAAGAAAGGAGAAGACCGGTATGAAGGTATATTGTGTGATAACAGAAACAGACCAGGGTATTGATTTATCCGGTGTTTATTGGAATTTGGAGAGTGCGGTGGAACACGTGAAACGTAGGTTTTATTCAGTGTTTCAAGAATGCGTCTATGATGGATGCGAAATGATTGAAGGTGACAATTTTAATGCTCCAGATAAATACGGCGCGACAATTTATCTGGAACCGGACGACTATTGGATTTGGCGTGTTTACTTTGGCGAAGTAAGAGATGAGTGCCTGGTGAGTGGGCCGAACGAAGTGGTGCCGCCGCTAGAAGGGAAGCGTGTTGACGAAGAGACGCTTATGAATTGTTTGCTGCTATAGAGGTGATATGATGTTTGAACTTGGGCAGAAAGTTACGCTTGCCCCAAAGTCATGGGATGAATTTCGGGATGCTTTAATGGAGTTGTTTGCGAGAGATATGATATTAGATGAATTCTCAACTACTCATAAAGAAATGATATTGGTTACAGGGGTGCTTTATGGGGAAGGCGATCCTTGGTTTAACGACCTTCTGATAAATGGAGGTGAGATTATCAAGTGCTATGCTACTGGTTGGTATATGGTGAATATAAATGGAGCAAAACTGAAATTTCACGAAAGCGTGTTGTGTCTGAAAGAAGACATGAGGTTAGTTGATGAAAAATTGTTCATGAATTGCTTATTATTGTGAGGTGATATAATGTTTATAACTGGGCAGTGGGTTGAGTTCATTCCAAAAACGTGGGGTGAATTTTATGATAACTTGTCAGCAGCATTTCCGGATGGGTTTGTAAAAAGAAGCATAAACGGCACTTCTCGTGAAAGATTCATATATGTCGAAGAAGTGATGTATGGCGAGAACGATCCTTACTTTGGTCAGTTTATGAAAGACGGCGGAGAAATCGTCGATTATGAACTTGGCGGTTGGTATAGAGTAAGGGTTGGCGAGAAAGAGATGTCTTTCTATAAAAGTGTGTTGCGGTTAAAAGAGGTATCCGTTGATGAGCAGGTTTTTATGAACTGTTTGTTGTTGTGACGAGGTGACTATTTGGATATTTTAATCGGTCAGAGATTTAGAGTTAAAGATTGGTACGAACTAATCTCAACACCTAACACGTATGCCGAAAGTCTGGGGCGTTGTTTAAGACACAAAGAAGATCCTGTGGCATTTGATATTCGTCATGAAAAATATTGCGGAAAAATATTAACAGTAAGTGCGGTGACCCAACGTCACCACAGTTGGGACGACAGTCTTACGCGATTCATGGCAGAAGAGAGCGAGGGTATATTGTGGGTCCCGTGGATGGTAGAACTGATTGAGAATGGTCGCCGTGTTGATGAAAATCTGTTTCTAAGCTGCTTGTTGTTGTAGGTGACGTATGAAACTTGAAGATATGTATGTTGGGCAGAAGGTCAGGGTGAGGAGTTGGGAAGACATGATGTCTGACCCTGATTTAACGTGTAGACTTGATAAGTCTTTTAAGGTGGCGACGATCCGGTCTAATGATAGTACAACTCACTTGAATTTAATCCGTAAGACAATGCGTTATTGTGGTGCAGTTGTGACGGTATTCTCATTGATGGAAAATCCTGCCCTAGCAAACCGGAAGCATGTTTATATAGAAGAGGATAATCAATATTACCCATGGGAGTCTTGGATGTTTGAGCCGGTTGAATATAAAGTAGATAATGATGTATTTTTGAGTTGCTTAATGTTATAAGGAGGTATAAAGATGAATTTGGCAAAGAGTATTGAGTTTTTTAACCCTACGAAGGTTAAAGAAAGAGTACATATTATTGGTTGTGGTGCGTCCGGTTCTACGGTGGCTGAGTTGTTGGCGAGAGCTGGGCTTGAGAAGGTTACTCTGTATGATTTCGATAAGGTTGAGTCACACAATATCGCAAATCAGATGTTCAAGGATGGTGATATTGGTAGAAACAAAGCTGAGGCCGTGAAAGATATGATGCTGAGTATCAATCCGGACGCAAACGGTATCGAAGTGGTCCAGGATGGGTACACCAACCAGCGTCTGTCCGGTTATGTCTTCCTTATGGTGGATAACATTGACCTTCGCAGAAAAATTTGCGAGGACAATGCTAGAAATCCGTACATCAAAGCTGTGTTTGATACCAGACTTCGGTTGACGGACGCGCAACACTTTGCGGCTGACTGGAGTTCTAGTGCGATGGTTGAAAATCTGATTAACTCCATGCAGTTTACTCAAGAGGAAGCTCTGGCTGAAACTCCTCGATCTGCATGTAACCTGGAGCTTAGTATCGCTCCTTCCGTGCGGATGATTTGCTGCTGTGCAGTAGCAAACTTTATGAATTTTGTGAATGGGCGTTCGATCAAGAAGGTGGTTTTGATCGACGCCTTTGATTTTACTATGGAAGCATATTAAATATTGGTTGTTTGAGGTGGAAATTTCGTGTCGCCACGCGCCTTAATGGCTAAAGAGATGCAGGGGAATGGCACGCCTGCCAACAACCAATTCAATCTAAATATCTGAAAGCACTTTCTATTTGAAATAGAGACTGTTGCCGGAACGGAACAGTAACACATTGTCCGGAGGGCGGGGAGGCAGGAGAGAGATGCCGCGATGCCCGACCGCACTGAGTCCACCGAACATGGGCAAAACGACTGCGAGTAAAAGCCTCTCGTCAAGCGCGATTCGCGGGTTCCAGAGACAAAAACTCTAGAACTCCAGGCATAGCCCGTAAGTCACCAATGCGAAGCCAACACTAACAGTGCCTTGAGCCGTAAGGTAAGACAAAAAAAAGCTATCGTGGATGCTTCAAATCACAAGTTAAGCCATATATAGTTTCAGATAAAAGCAAGGAGAATAATATGATTTATGTGACAGCAAGAATTACAGAGCCGTATAAGCAGGTTTCTTTAGAGGATATTATGTTTGCGCTGCTTCAAGATAGACATGTGAGGGAATCGAGATCTCCATATACTAGAACAGTTACATATGAGAGACTGCCTGAGAGAATCCTGGCAGGGTTTGACACGGGGAAAAAGATTGAACTGCTGAGAGCATTTAACAAAAAGCATCAGGAACTGCTTGAAAGCGATCTTCATACGCATTACCACAAGTTTTTTATCCCGAAAAAGAGCGGCGGCATGAGAGAGATTAACGCGCCGGACGACGAACTGATGAATTGTCTGCGAGAGCTAAAACTGCTGTTAGAATCTGAGTTTTATGCAAGCAATCATGCTGCTGCGTACGCATATGTTAAAACGAGAAGCAGCGTAGATGCTGCTAAAGTCCATCAGTGGAATAAGAGCAAGTGGTATTTAAAGACTGACATCAGCGGCTTCTTTCCTAACACCACTCCGCAGTTCGTATGGAGCGCCCTGTCTATGATCTATCCGCTCTGTCTCATTATGGAACACCAGAGCGGGAGAGAGGAACTTAGAAAAGCTCTGTCGCTTTGCTTCCTGGATGGAGGCCTGCCTATGGGGACGCCGATTAGCCCAATGCTGACCAACCTGATTATGATCCCGTTCGATTTTGAGTTCAGTAAGTTCCTACGCAGCCTGCAAGACCCGGAGAATAATCCCGACGGGAAGGGTAGAAGGTTTGCGTACACCAGATATGCTGACGACATGAACATTAGTTGCGGTATTGAGTTCGATAAGGACTTCATCATTAGAGAGATCGAAAATCTGTTCAGGTTCTTTGGGGCCGGATATATTATCAAGGCTGAGAAGACTCATTACGGCCCGTCGTATCATAAGAATTGGGTACTCGGTGTAATGATCAACAAGGACAACCAGATCACGATTGGGTATAAGAAGAAGCGTAACTTTGCAGCGATGCTTTTCAATTACGCGAAGGATAGAAAGAGCGGAGCTTATTGGCCTCTTGAGCAGCTGCAATACGTACTCGGTCTTATGAGCTACTATCGAATGGTTAACAGAGAAAGTATTGATGGAGTTATCACTCGCTATAGTCAGAAGTTTGGCTTTGATATTGAGGCCACGATGAAGAAGGATCTCAAAAACTAAAGAACGAGGTGTTACATATGAAAACTAAAACGGTTCTGTGCAATGAATGTAGATTCTCTAAGTATAGAGCTGGCATCTCCAGCTCTCTCGCTGCTATGTACGGGCTTCCTGGGACTCATCCGTACCCGACGCACACCTGTGAGAAGTATAATGTGGTAAGAGAAAGAAAAGACTACCATGTTCGGCGGCTTCCTATTTGTGTGAAAGAAAGTGGAGGTGAGCAGAAAGACAAGAAGGGTAACGAGGACGTGTGATTGATCGTGCTGGTTGACACAACAGACATGTAATGTTAGGATAAAGCGACAGACGCTAGGAGGTGTTGGTATGTTCTTTGAGATGCTAGGCATTTGTCTGTTGGACGGTTGGCTGTCATCAAGTGAGCAGAAGCGGATAAAGGAGCGGAATGAACGACAAGGTCAGTGGCTGAAGGAAAACGGGTATGACACACTAGAGCAGACAAAGCTGGAGCACTGGGCGATCAATCACCAAGGCGAGGCAATCGAAATCGCATATGGGTATCCAGTCTATTCCGTTGAAAATCTGAGGATGTGTACAGAGTGGACAAATGGAAGCCAATATTTCAATAAAAGGGATTTTATGGAGAGGCTATGTGAAAAGAGCGGATTTAAATACTTCAATTATAGGTTTCCTCCAGAAGAATATCGAAATATAAAATAAGTTAAGCCAAAGCGAGAAGATTTTTCTTCTCGCTTTAATTATTACGAGGTACTGTATGATAGATTGGAAGGAAAGCTTTCGACATGAAGGCGTTCACTGGTGGAGAAATGTGTTTGATATCCCACACTACTTCAAAGAGCGACGATATCTCTTGAAGCACGGGTTCACCAGAGAAGCAGAGTATGACATGCCGCTTTGGTTCATCAAAACAATGACGAGAGTGATGACCAGATATTCAGATACACGGTGGGGAATTCCAGGCGGGTACACTGATGAAGGATGGCAAGCGGTTATTAACAAAATGATTGAGTGTCTGAAAAACATGCGCGAATCAGATTGGCTGGACAAAGCTCCGGAGGAAATGGATTTGTTGGAAAAAGAAATGTGGGCGGTAAAAATGTCCGAGAAATACAAAGATGACTTCTTTGATCTATTCAAAGAAGTCTTTTATCTTCTATGGGATTAAGGGGTGAGTGAATATAAAGATTACAGAGCTGCGCCCAGGCGACAAGGTTCTAAGTAAAATAAACATAGGTCTTGAAAATTATGATATGCCGTTAATCATACTAGGCCCGTCACAATCCAATAATTCCGTGATATTGTTGTCTGAAAAAGGACTGATGGCAGCAAGAATGAGTATTGGATCTAACCCAGATGATTACTTTAGTAGTGATATAGATCGTTTTTTGAATGCCGATTTTTTAATTGAATATATTTCAGAATCGCTTAACCATGTTCTTGTTGGTACACGGGTAACTGCGCATGAACGGCACAGTGGGGTAGAGAGAGATGCTCTGAGAAAGGTATTCCTGCCATCTATGTATGAACTTGGCTATAGCGATCATGTGCGAGAGGGTCTAAACTACGGAGTGCCGTGCGCGGTATGGCAACAAGCAGTATCTGTGCGTAAAAATGCACCAACCCGGTATTGGACCAGGTCTGTCGGTGGCGGTCGTTTTTTAACAATTAGTAGTAGGGGGTTGCCTTCTATGGCTGAGTCTGTTGCTAGCTACTATGCCAGCCTTCGTCCCTGCTTTTCTGTGTCGGTAAGGACAGAAGTCGCACCAGTATTAGCCGGTTCAGCTGGGCTTTGCTACAAGATAGTTGGAATGAAGGAAGAAAGGAGAATTGTCCAGGAAGACTTATTTGTGAGACTCATGACTTTATAAAGGAGGTTGCTATGATTAAAGATGCTAAGTTTGTATCAGCATGGGGCGGAGGCGTGACCGTGACTACTGATTGCAAAGTAGACACGGAAACCAATGAAGTTTTCGATATCCAGTGTGTTGATGTTGACGTTGATATTCTTCTTGGTGAGTACGTGATTCTGGACGGCAAAGAGCGACTTGTATTCGATAGAGATGGTGAGTACTATATGTTTTAACAAATGGGTTTAGGAGAAACTTTATGACGTTTATTGTTAAAAGAGCGAGCGATTTGACCGCCCGTCCCTGTAAAGAGGCGCGGCGGGGCTTCGCCGCTAAAATCAAGAGCCTTAAAAATGCCTGGGTGGTCGAGATAGACTCTCTTGAGGATCTTGTAGATTTTAAAAATAGATATGGTCCCATTGTTCTAGATGATTATAACGAAAGATACTCAGAAATTCTGATTTATGATGATTGGATTGAATGACTATATAAAACAACTATTTGAAAGGAGCAAACTATGAAAAATACAGTTGTACTTGAAATGTTGAAAGAAGGGCGGATTGACGAGCTTAAAAGCTTGTTGACTGATGAAATCTATCAGGACAGTTTGAAGAAAAATGTTGGTGCGAAAGAACGTTATGCGGCTATGAAACGATACTTTAAGTATGTGGATAAGCCAAATCCGTGTTGTCACTATCCGTGTGACAACGTTAAAGTGAACGGGGAAATTTACAACGGCTTTGTGGACGGTTATTCCTTTGTAATTACTAAGGAACCTCTTGGTGAGATGGATACATATAACGAGGAAGAACATGGCTCGTATTTTAAACTGGAGGGGTTTGTGAATCGTGCCGATTACACAGAGGTAGACCGAGTTGACATCAACAAAGTGCTCGCGAAGGCGAAATCCAAAGGGTATAAGCTCAAGAAGGCAGAGATGAAGCAAGACTTTCGCTATATGCTCCGGTATAAGAATGGGGGATATAAGATGTCGCTGTTGGATAGAGCGTTTAGTATTGTTAATGACGGCAGTGTGGCAAAAGTATACTACAAAGATAGGCTTGGTATGCTGATGATTGAGACTAGTATTGGCATTGCAGGTATTCTGCCGGTAAATCTGGAGAAGATTGATACTAGTCAGCGTGAAAAAATCTTTGCGGACGAAATGATTATTCAGTAAGAGAACGAGGACGTGGAATTATGGGAATGTATACGGAGTTAAACATCGGGGTGGACTTAGCGCCCTCGACGCCTGACAACGTAATTAAGATTCTTGATTACATGCTTGGCGATGAAGAAGTGGATGTCGATATTCCAGATCATCCGCTGTTTCAAACTGAAGGATGGCGGTATATGCTGGTGAGTGATAGTTACTATTTTGACGGCAGAACCGATAGTTCGATAACCTACGATGTCATCACAAAACACTATAATTTAAATGTGAGATGTAATTTAAAAAACTATGATAAAGAAATTTCTAAATTCTTGGATTTTATTTTTCCGTATGTAAGAACGTATGGATTTATTGGTTACACACGATATGAAGAATCTGAGCTTCCATATCTTATCTGGCGTGATAAGGATAAAATGCAAGTTTTGTGATTGTCCAAAGTACGGATTTCACGGCAATGCTTCTCTCGAAGATCTCAAGTATGAGATTGAAACAATCCTGAAAGGCGAGCCTACTAAGCATACGGATAGATTTAACGTCCATTTTGCAAGAATGGGCGAGCCGACATTTAATCCTGACGTTGTTTGGTTTGCACGCCATGAACTTAAACCTTTGGTGGAAAAATATATTACCGCAAAAACAATTCACCCGGTTGTTTCTACGATGTTGCCGAAGAATAATCCGCACCTAAAGTCGTTCCTCATGGCGTGGTGTAAAACCAAGAATGGCTGGTATAACGGTGAAGCAGGGCTGCAGTTCAGTATCAATAGTACGGATGGTAAGCAGCGGGAGGCACAATTTAGTGGTATGAGTCTTAACCTGGATGAGATTTCTGAGATTGCAAAGAGACTCCCTGATCCTGTTGGCAGAAAATACACTCTGAATTTCGCGGTGACTGCCGATACGATCATTAATCCTGTCAGACTGGGAGAACTGTTTAATAAGGACAAGTTTATCGTCAAGATCACACCGATTCATGAGACGAATTCTGCGGTTCAGAATGGGTTTGATGTGTCCACCACATACACGGACTATGACGTTTATCGAAAATTCGAACAGCCCCTGGTTGATAACGGCTGGGACGTCATCGTGTTTGTTCCGAGCAAGGAAGAGGATAGTGATAGAATTACCTGTGGCAACGTTCTGATTTCTGCAGGTATTATGGAGGTGTAATAAATGCAGACTAAGTTATTTGTGCTATTGGTGATGCTGTTTGCCCATATCGCAGACGACTATTACCTGCAGGGTGTGCTCGCCAGTATGAAGCAGAAGGATTGGTGGAAAAAGAACTCTCCTGGAGAGAAATACAAGCATGACTACATCGCAGCGCTGTTTATGCACGCTTCTAGCTGGACGTTTATGACGATGCTGCCGGTAGCTATTTACCTGAAGATCAATCTGCCAGTCATGTTCTTTGTTATGCTGGTAGCAAACTGCGCTATTCACTTTAGGGTTGACGATTTGAAGGCGAACTTTAAGAAGATCAACCTGGTTCAGGATCAGCTGGTTCATATTTGTCAGATTATTTTAACATGGATTGTAATGGTGATGTAATGAGATACAAAAAACGAGAAAAAGATATTGACTGGTGGTGCAATTTGACTGGAGTGAAACTGCGTCCGTTTCAGAAATATGCGCTTTCGCTGGCTGCTGGAGATGCAATCAGAAGAGCTAGAAGAAAGTATGAGTTAGTGGAAGAGGAGGTAAAAAGAAAGAATGAAGCTAATCAAAAACTCAATTCAGTGTAAATGGTGTGGGGATATTCTTGTCTCTGAGTATACTCACGATTTTAAGATGTGCAGTTGCGGCGCTGTTAGTTGTGATGGTGGCCTGTCATATCTGAGAAGAAGTTTCAAAAATTCGCCTAATGATTTTGTTGAGCTAAGTGAGTATAGCCGGGACGAGGAGAATGGCGAATGACAAAAGATGATATTAACAAGATGGGTTTGCATGAGTTAAGGAATTCGTTTATAGAAATTTGTGGCGGCAAATGGTATAGCGGTGAGGGGTGTTTGCTCGCCTGCCCTTTTTATGAGAACAGCAACTCCTGTGAAATTCCCGCGCTGTATTCCATGTCAAAGTCAGAACTACAAGAAGCCTTAGTTGAAGTAGTGACTAAAGAAAAGGGGCGCAAATGAGATATATAAAGAAGCCGGTAGTAATTGAAGCGTTTCAGTTTGGCGAAGAGAAACCTCTTGATTGGTTTGATGAGGCGTGTGAGTCTGGCGTGGCACGAGTATATATCAACGAAGACGGTGATATGTGTGCTGAGATTGAGACGCTGGAAGGTACTCACCGTGCGAACATGGAAGACTATATTATCCGCGGTGTGAAGGGTGAGCTATATCCGTGCAAGCCTGATATTTTTGCGATGACTTATGAAAGGGTGGAAGATAAAACATGAATATTGTTGAAAAATTGTATGCCGGAAAGAGACTTAGTGAGCGTGAGTTGAAAGACCTTGCGTATGGCGATTGTCGTCTTGACGGATATGGTTGGGTCGATGAAGTTGGGTACGACTCTGGCAGATGGTCACAGTCTATGGAAACTATCTTCCAAGTCGGTAATGATCTTTGGGCGATTCCGTGGCAGCGGGGGCTTACAGAGTATCAGGAAAATGAGTTTTATGACCAGCCGTACAGAGTGGTTAAGAAAACGAGAGTTATCACCGAGACGTATTACGAAACACTGGAAGGAACGGAAGTCACGATGTAAGAGGGTGTAGCCATGGTACATATTATTTCGAATAAAGATGTTCGGTATCAGGACTTCTTTGCGGAATCCTTGGATGAGATCAGTAGCGTAATTAGCGACGTAACGAGCATTGCTATTGTTGCTATTGGTAAAGACACGGAGGAGATTTATTCTAATTACTACGAGTGTACTCCGACAACTGCTCACATGCTGGCTGGCGTTATCCATCAAGATGCAACCGAGGCTATTATTGATGAAAGGTTGGGGTTTGATGGGGCTTATTAAAGACTGGTCTATTGAATATGTATTCTTCGAGCACCGATATCCGGTGCTATTTTTAAGCTCATCTAAAGATGAGCTTTTCTTATGCTGCCGAAGTGAAGATGAGAGTTGCGTGTCTACGAAGGTGTCCGTTAACCACTGTAGAAAAATGCTAACAAACAAACTAACAATCCGAGAGGCTTTTACTAGGTCTGGGAATCCAATCTTTCTAGAAGAACGACGGCACAAAGGAACTGCTTACATGATGGTTGGCCCACAGCATTCGGCTCTTCCGACGCAAGGTGTATATTTTGATGCAGACCCAGACGAAGTAGAAGAGTTTGAGTGGTTTTGTAAGAGGTGGTATGGTGATGGGAAAAGCTAGAAGAAAGCCACGTCCTTCTATACCGCATTGGGCGTGGGGAAATAGGGATGGGTGCTGGCTTTGTAGAGATAGAAACAATTGCAGTCAGTGCAAGGAGAATAGGAAATTAGCGAAAGGAAGCAAGCAGAAGAAGTGCAAAGGAGAGCATATGAAAATGAGAGGGTGGTGAGTCCGCTATTACATGAAAGTTCTGTTCTTAGATGTAGATGGTGTTTTAAATAAAGCGAACACAAAAGAAAAGACTGCGACCGGGTGTAGCTTCGTTGAAGATATTTTTGTTCGCCGACTGAAGAATATTGTAGATCAAACTGGATGCGAGATTGTCTTGTCGAGCGACTGGAGATACGACGCTCATACTGAATTAAATCCAGAACTTGACGAGCTGGAAGACAAGCTGTCGGAGTACGGTTTAGCCTTATATGACTTTACGCCGGTTATAAACAACCATAGGGGCCAGGAAATCCAGTCGTGGCTAGACGCGCATACGGATATAGGTAGCTTTGTTATCCTGGATGACAGAGACGACATGGAGCCAAATATGGAGCGGTTAGTACGAACTCTGTTTAGCCACGGGTTGACCGAAGAAAACAAACGAGAGACGATAAAGATGTTGAACGGGGTGAATGAAAGTGAGTGATAATTACGGGGAACGTCTGCCTACTGCGGAGGAGTATAGGAAGATGGCGAGGGCGACACCTTTAGAATGGTCAGAGTGGTCAGAGCCAAAGTACCTATGTCCGGACTGCGGTGGGAATATGTGCAAGAATCAGACAATCAGAATGCTTACACATCCAGAAACCTATATGTATCGGTGCGATAAGTGCGGGCGTATAGATTATCAACTTATGTGATAGGAGGGGTTTCAATGGAACATATCGTACAGTTTGGCATTACGATTGACGACGAGTACATCAAGAGGAATATTGAGAAATCGGCTGAGAATGTTGTCGCTAAGGAGATGGCGGAGCAGGTGCGTAAAGCTTTGGTTATGAGGTGGTGTGGTAATGATGAGCCGACGATATATTTTGACAAAAAAATCACTGAAGTAATCAACGAGCATAAAGATGAGATCATTAACCTTGCTGCTGACAGGCTGGCCGAAAGACTTAGAAGAACTAAGGCAGTAAAGGATATCGTAAAGGATATCAAAGAAGAAGTCAGCGAGGAGTAACTATACATATGGGTATGCGACATGAATAAGGAAAGTTTCGTAAAAACAATGAAGCGGCTTATGGATCTGGATGAGAAGATGAACGCGGTAGATTCAGCAATGAAAAGGCTTAATCCAGATTTTTGCGGCCTTTACATCACGGATGTTTTTGACATAACAATACAGTTAGTTGAGGAAGCAATGTGTGACAAGGAACACTGGGTCAGCTACTGTATCTATGAAAAGAACTGGTTAAGAGATTTTAAAATCGGGGATGTGTTTGTTATACACGGGAAAGAAAAAGAGTATGTAGATTTATCGTCATGGGATAAAGTTTATGACTTTTTGGTTGAGAGTTCCATTTAAAAATTAAAATAAGGTTCGAGGGTAGTGCATGGAAAATATAAAGTATCAGGTTTCAGCGCATTGTAAAACTCGTTACGCGGAACGCGTTATGGGCAAAGGGGAGAAGTCAGACGCTGCTCGTTTTGTTTCTCTGAATGAAGATAAGATTAAGACAGATATTAACAAGATGATAGAATACGGCAGCTGTATTTATTCAGGCAGACAATCTCAGAAGGATGGCAAGGGCAAAGTAATTGACGTTTATGTGCAAGATACTTGGGTGCTCCTTGTAGACGAACGAGAAAAGGTTGTCGTGACTCTCTACAAGATCGACCTTGGTTTAGGTGATGAATTTAACAATACATATGTAACTAAAATGCTGGACAAATTGAACTCTACTAAGGCAACTCTGGAGGATATTCAGAAGCAAGTGCAGGAAGAGTCTGATATGTATAGGAAGATGATTGACGAGGCGGATACTCAAATCAAAGAGAGAAGATCTGAGATCAAAAACCTAGAAGAGTTGAGTGAAGCGTACAAAATTATCATCAACAACAACTGCGTCAAAGTAGCGCAGGCGAATAAAGATGTCACTGACGTGCTAAATAAGCTGATTGAGAAGAGGTTTTTTTAAAATAAAAATTATAGGTTAAAGAAGGAAATAAGCAGTATGTATTATTTTTATTGTCCTAACTGTGGGAAGGAATATGAGGCCCGTGAACTACCCCGCGATACCGTCGGGAATCCTCGCGATGGATACGGCATACCAATCCATCACTACGAATGCTCTGACTGTCATAACTTAGACGCCGGGTTTATGCGGGAGAGAAAAGGCGGCGATGTAGAGAAAGAATATTATCGCTACGTTATCAGCATATATCAAAATATCCGTGGATTTAATACATAGAATTTTAGCTTTATGATGGTTCAAAAAGAAAAAGGAAAAGCGGAGTGGGTGTGTGAGTCTTGTATGTTCTACCCGCCTAGTTCTTGTGACGGGAAACCATGTTGTGTGTGTGATGTGAACGACCCGTTGTTTAATTGTTATTGCGAAAAAGAGGATGTGGAGTAGGTGGATATTATATGGATAAGATTACGGACGGAATTTATGTGGATATTTTTGTTGTTAAATGTGGTAAAAGATATCCTTTGAAAACTATCAACGGAAAAGACGTATCTAAAATCTTAGTTGAGAATCTGATGAATGGTATTGATGAGATTGTATGCCGGGCAAAGGATTTAGATGAGTAAAGGAAATGGTCGTGTTTAGAAAATACTGGGCTGTTATCGGGTTCGACTATGAATCTGGCTGTGCCTTAATGGATAAGATCGAACAGACCTGCGGCAAAGAAGTGAGGCACAGATACAGGCGACATGAACATATGGCATTTACGGAATTTACGGACGGCACCGTACTGTCATGGATGCCGGACGAAGCCACTTGTGTGAAAAGAGTTGGTAGGCTCTGGTGCAACAAGGAAAAAGACAAGAGAATGATTGACAGAGCAGTCCGTAATTTTTATATGGGGAAATACGAAGATATTATTTGGGTTTAAAGGAGGCGAAGATAGTGTCTAGACAAACCGTAAGTCTTTATGAAGACGTGATTACTGCAAGTGGTGCAATACGCGAAATAATTCAGGGCGATTATAGAGTGGTTACAATGGCGGCGACACCGAAGCACGGAGTAATTGTTGTGTATGAACAGGTTGAGAAGAAGTCGTCGGGCGGCAGTCGCGATCTAATGGACGACATCAAGAACGGGAAAGGATTACCTCCTCTGCCGAAAAAAGAATGGGAGTGAGAGGTGAGTGAAGCGACATGATTTTGTCAATATATGGAGCGATGATGCGGCACTCCCGGAGCGAAAACTGATATATGTGGGCAACCCGTCAGACGAAATTTGGACTACTAAAAACGGAAAGAAACTCACGGTCGGGAGCATGACCGATGCTCATATTCAGAACTGTTACTACATGCTTAAACAGGGGATATCAGAGAACGAGTATTGGTTAGCTGTATTCAAGGCAGAGCTGGATAAGAGAGGCATCAAAATTTAAACTACTTTTTTATGGAGGGAGTATATGGCAACAGAATTTAATATCTGGAATAACGAAAGGAAGATTCGTGCTATTAAAGAGTGTGGGCAGTCTTTGATCAACAACGCGGAGAGTATTATTGGTAACTACAAATACCTGAAAGGCGTTATCGTTACTTGCTATGTTGACGATCCAGGTGCGGAGCCGTACATCAATGTTAGTGCTGACTTCTATCCAGAAGGAATTTCAGGCTAAAGGAGTGGGTTGTATGATTGCAACAAACATTAAGTGGGACACGGATGGCGACAAGGAGCTTCTAAGTCAACTGCCAGAAAGTGTTGAAGTCCCGAAGAGTATGACGGATATAGATGAGATTTCAGACTTTCTGTCTGATACTTATGGGTTTTGCCATACCGGATTTGATTTAGCTGGTGTGTAAATGCAGTGACACAGATTTGTAAAGGAGTACATAATGACTGTTGAAGAACTGAGAATTGAAGCTGACAAGTTGGGTTATAACCTCACGAAGAAACCAGAAAGTATTAAACTGCTGCCGTGCCCTGTGTGCGGCAGCAAAACTACTAGCGAGTGGTTTGGTGGTGGTAAATACATTAGACGCTGTAGAAATTGGCAGGCCGAGTCTGACGATCAGTTTTGCGTGAGAGGTACTCGAAAGACTTGCGCGTTTGAGGGAGCGCCCGCAGAGACTGCTAAGCAGGCAAAACGGAATTGGAATGATGCGGTCGTCGCGTATATGAATAGACGTGGAGAAGAAGATGCGGTTTAAAGAATTTGAGATCAGGCCAATCATTCATTCTGCCAACCAAGAGACAAGAGATTATGAACTGGTGAAGTGGTTCGGTGACGATCACTGTTATGCGATTGCCAGAATCTACTGGGATTTAAAAGAGAGTTGCTGGGGCTTTGAGTCGTACGGGATGAGATTTTTTGATGACTATGTGAACGGGTTAGCGATGTATGTGAAGAAATACATTGAGCTGCTGGAAGTAATAAGATTGTCTGAAGGAGGTGAAGGTTGAGATGGGTATCGTACATATTGTTAACGATATACTAGCCACTATTATTATCCTTGTGCTGTGGAGCAGATGCGTTAAACAGAAAGGACATTACAGCAAAGAGTTGATTGTAGCGTGTCTTTGTATGGTGGTTTCTATTGTGCTTTCCGTGATTGAGCTGTTTGCTTGAAATATCAGAGGTGATTAGTGGATGAATAATATTCGCGCTGTGACAATAGATCTGCTACAAGCTTTGGGCTGCAGGTTTTCACAGCGTGGAGCTAGCTACCTGCAGGACGCAATATGCACGGTAGCAGAAGAGAAAGATTTCTATGGGTTTGAATTGAAAGAACTTATCAAGAGTCTTGAGCACAAGTATGGGGCGTCGTTCAAATCCGTAGAAAAAGCTATGCAAAGGAACGTGGTAAGTATGCTGGATGTAAAGCAACCAATCCAGTATTTGTATGACCTGTTTCCGGACGATGATTTCTATAGAACCGGAGATATAACACTGAAAAAGTTTATCCGTACAACGGCAATCGAGGTCAGCAAGATTGCTTGCTAAGGAGGATACATGAAAGAAAAAATTGTTGGAGTCTGGACGGCGATCACGTTAGCGTTGATCATTGCCGTCCTTTATCTTCTGGGACGATATGTCTCGAAGTTGTTTGCGGTTGCTACTGTGGTAATACTTATGCCAGCCGGAGCAATTTTCTTGTGGTACATCATCTCTAGAAAGCTAAAGGAATTACTGAAAGGAGGGACGAAGAAATGAGAAAGCTGTGTAAAGCACTAGATATTGTAACCGAGTCTCTCTGGGGTTTGTTCTACTTATTTATGTTTGCGATTGGGGTTTGTGCCTATGTCAATGTATGAATCAATAACTTTAGAGCAGGTCTTGCGGGAAGCAAGATCTGGCCGCCCTAGCATAAAGGAGCTAATCGTAGTTATTGATGCTTTGAACTACAGTTACTTCAATGAACACAAAAATATTGTGAGTGATGAAGAGTTTGATATGCTCGTAAATAAACTAGCCAAACTCGAAAAAGAAACAGGCATCGCATACTCAAGTTCTCCAACAAGAACTGTTGGTTGCAAAGTAGTTAGCAATCTAGAAAAAGTAACACACACGCATAAGCTGCTATCTCTCGCCAAGACAACTGAGCTAGATGAGTTTATCAAGTATTTTAGCCAGCATGAATTCGTACTAATGCCAAAGCTCGACGGTGTTACTTGCGCTCTTACATATGAACACGGCGTCCTTAAACGCGCCGAGACACGAGGGGACGGCACTGTTGGTGAGGATATTACTCACAATGTAAGGGAGTTTGTTAATATCCCTTTAACCATCCCATATAAAGGTGAGTTGTATGTGGACGGGGAGGCAGTAATCACCTATGAAGAATTTGAAAAAATTAAAAAGGCTGAAAACACCGATTATAAAAACCCCCGTAACCTTGTAAGCGGAACCGTCAGGCAACTAGATAGCGCTGTTTTGCGCAGACGAAAAGTCACTTTCATAGCATGGCGAAATTCTACACCTGAATTTCAAGATAAAGACTTTCGAGACGCCATGCAGATGCTGAGCGACCTAGGGTTTACGACCGCGCGGATTGTGCCTGTCCCTTCTTCCGGTAAGGGCGGTGCTAACGTCAAGGAATTTGTGAGCCGTACCATGGAGACAATGAAGCGTACGCCATACCCAATCGACGGGGTGGTCGGGACGTTCTGTGATCAGAAATATGGCCGGTCATTAGGTGAGACTTCTCACCACCCCAACCATAGTTTCGCCTTTAAGTTCTATCAGGAAAGAAACCTGACAACGCTTAGAGATATTGAGTGGAACACTACGAGAACCGGCACAATCAATCCGGTTGCTGTGTTTGATCCAGTAGAAATTGACGGCACAACTGTAAGCAGGGCAAGCCTTTCTAACGTAAGCCAGATTAAAAAGCTGAAGCTTGGAATCGGCGATGAGATCGAGGTCATCAAGGCTAATCAAATCATCCCGATGGTTGTTCGTAACCTTACTCAGAGTGACACGTATTCAATTCCGGAACACTGTCCGGTCTGCGGGGAAGCCGCTAGAGTTGTATCAAGTAACGAAGCTCAGCGTCTTGAGTGTAGTAGCGATAATTGTCCTGCGGTTTTGGTAGACAGGATTTCAAACTTCGTGTCTAGGCAAGGGATGAATATTGATGGCCTGTCTACGGAGCGCATCAAGCTTTTCGTCAGCAACGGGTGGTTGAAGAATCTTGCTGATGTTTACCGGCTCGACAGATATTGTGATGATATGAAGCAGCTCGACGGGTTTGGTGACGCCAGCGTGGACAAGCTGCTAGCCGCGATAGAGAAAAGCAAGACTTGTGCGGCAGAAAACTTCATTGTTGCAATAGGAATTCCTGGCGTAGGGAAATCCTCTGCACCGGTTATAGCTGAGGCAATCTTTGAAGTAATGGGCGAGCGCTCGTTTGCTGAGACGCTGTGCGATATGGCAAATACTGATGCGGATTGGAGCAATCTCAATGGGGTTGGCACAAAAACCAGTGATGGGATTAACGACTATGTCAGAAGACATTCTGAGGAGATTACGTCGTTGAGTTGCTATTTAGCTATTACTGTTAGGGAAAACAAGAAGAACGCAGGAATGACGGTTTGCGTGACCGGCAAGCTGAAGATGTTTAAGTCAAGAAAAGAGTTCGAGGAGGTTGCAAAAGGTGCGGGCTGGAGCGTGTCGTCAAGTGTGACAAAAGACACGACTTGTCTGGTTTGCAATGATCCGCAGGGCGGAAGCTCGAAACTCAAGAAAGCTGTTAGCATGGGAATCCCGATTCTTTCAGAAGAAGGATTTTTAAATAATTACATACTGGAGGAATGAATAATGATTGCTGAACTTATGAGTGGTCTCACAGTTGCGGTGCCTGTTGTAGCGGCAGTTGGTGTCGCCGGTGTTCTTGCTAGAGGATATGTGAAGGCTCCGCCCGACAAAGCGCTGATTATCTCCGGCGCAAGAAAGAAGCCGAAGGTTCTTATTGGTAAGGCTGGCGTGAAGATCCCTTTCTTTGAGCGGGTAGACGAGCTTTCTCTCAAACTGATTCCGCTGGACATCAGAACTGGAGATGCAGTGCCGACCGCAGACTGTATCAATATCTACGTTGACTCCGCTGTCAATGTGAAGATTGGTTCTACGCCGGAGATGGTAGAGGTCGCAGCAAAGAATTTCCTGAACAAGACCAGTGAAGAAGTTGGGGCGATTGTCGCCGAGGTTCTTGAAGGCAACATCAGAGAAATTATCTGTACAATGAAGTTGAGAGAACTGATTGGCGACCGTAAAACTTTTGTTGAGAAGGTTTCTGAAAACGTAATCCCTGACCTGTATAAGATGGGCCTTGAACTGGTTTCATTTAACGTGCAGCGGTTTTCTGATGCGAACCATGTTATTGAAGATCTTGGCATTGATAATATCTCTCAGATTAAGAAGGATGCAGCCATTGCAAAAGCGAACGCAGATAAGGAAGTCGCTATTGCAAACGCGGTGGCAGAGCGTGAAGCGAATGATGCTCGTGTTAAGAGCGACACGGAAATTGCAGAGCGGCAGAACGAACTTGCTATTAAGAAGTCCGAGCTGCTGAAGCAGGCCGACTCTAAGAGAGCAGAAGCGGAAGCAGCCTACGACATCCAGAAGGAAGAGCAGCGACGCACCGTAGAGATTGCGACTGCTAATGCGAATCTGGCTCGGCAGGAAAAGGAGATCGAGCTAAAAGAACGAGAAGTTGCGATCAAGGAAAAGGTTCTGGAAGCAACCGTCAAGAAACAGGCTGAAGCAGAAAAGTACGCGGCGCAGCAGAAGGCAGACGCCGATCAGTACGAGCGACAGAAGCAGGCTGAGGCGGAACTCTTTGAAACTCAGAAGGAAGCGGAAGCTCAGAAGGCTCGCGCTGAAGCAGAACGTTTCGCAAAGGAACAGGAAGCGGAAGCGGTAAGAGCTGCCGGTGTTGCAGAAGCTGATGCGATTTCCGCTAAGGGTATCGCAGAGGCCGAGGCGATTAAGGCAAAGGCAGAAGCCGAAGCTGCCGGTATCCTGAAGAAGGCAGAGGCGATGAAGGAATATGGCGACGCAGCAAAGCAGCAGATGGAACTTGATACTCTGAAGGTGTACTTTGAGCAGCTGCCTAAGATTGCCGCAGCGATTGGTGATGGTTACGCCAACGTTGGGGAAATCAAGATGTTTGGTGACGCCTCTGGTCAGCTCGCAAACAATATCATGAGCACGATGACTCAAGTAACTGAAGGTGTTAAGAGTTCAACTGGCATTGATATTAACGCTCTAATCTCTGGCCTGATTGGCGGGAAGGTTGCTACTAGTAATCAGAAGGGTGTTGACGAAGCGCCGAAGGAGGAGAGTGACTATTACGAGCTGTAATCCAATGACAATTGACGAGGTAGCAGCCGCCGCCAAGGAAGCTGGCTTGAGTTACGGGCAGTGGGTAGCGCAGAATCGCCCGAACGAACAAGTACATAGAAAGCGAAAGAACAAGGTGAGAGATCACCGCATTAAGATTGATATTGATGAAGTGACATCTTTGTATCTGGACGGGATGAGTCCTAGTGATATCGCGAGAAAGATCAAGGTAACGCCGTCCGCAGTGTATATTGTTATTAAAACTCTTGGACTAAAAAGGCTGGAGGTAATGGAATAATGCCGGAGAATATCTTGGATACTAGTCCTTGTAGATTGTGTGATAGGGACTGGAAGTGTACTCGCCAGTGTCCTGACTGGCAGGCATGGGTTGCCTGCACATGGCGACAGGTAACAGATAGATTTAAGGAAAAGCCCGACGTTCCGCCGAAGAATACGGGGGAAGAGTGAGATTTAATCACTACCTCTTTCCGCCCCACAAGTTACCGGTTCCTAACCGTCGGGTAGAAGGAGGTTTCATGGAATACGATAAGCCGCGACTAGGCGACATATATCTAATGAGTTTTAGTGGGGTTGGTAGTGAACAGAAAGGTGTCAGGCCGGGAATCATTTTCCAAAACGATATTGGGAATGACAGAAGCCCGAATGTCATAGCGCTGCCCCTCACAACCAGAATTAAGAATCTGACTCAACCCACACATGTGCTTCTGCCAGCGGAGAAATATAACCTGCTGGCAGATAGTCTTGTCCTATGTGAGAATCCGCAGAGGATGTCAAAGTCAAGACTGCTGAAATACCTCGGCGCTCTGGAAGAGGAGGATATTAAGAACGTAGCTATTGGAAACGTCCTGTCTTCCTCGGCTATCGCCCTTCTTTCAGAGGAGGAACTCCTGGACGTGTGGAAGGAGTCAAAGAGGATTCAAGGACTGTGATTTTAAGTGGCTGCTCCGTCGCGAAACTCGTCAGACGAGTTTCGCGAAAAAGGGTAGACATTTGAAAAATAAAGTTATATAATATAAGCACGCTGGGCGGTTAAAAAATATAAGATTATTTTGCAATGCAGCCAGCGCGAAAAAATGAGATGAGGTGAAATATGGAAAAAGAAAATCACGCAACATTAAATATCTATCAGAAGCTTGCGGCAGTACAGAAAGCCGTAGATGTTGTCAAGAAAGACAAGAAGGGATATGGATATAGCTACACTTCTGACGTAGAGCTGTTGCCTAAAATCAATAGCGCCGTTGCAGAATACGGTCTGACATTGGTTCCTGGGATTGTCCATGGCACAGCGGACGTACGGCCTTTCAGTTATGAGAAAACGAAAGGCGGCAAAACAGAGACAGTAAATGAGTTCCTGGTCTCTGCTGATATGGTTTACACCTGGGTCAACAACGACAATCCGGAAGAAAAGATCGTTATCCCTTGGACAATGACCGGTAATCAGGCAGATAGCAGCCAGGCATTTGGCTCGGCTCTTACCTATAGCAACAGATACTTCCTGCTAAAATACTTCCAGTGTGCTACTACAACTGATGACCCGGACTTTATCCGCTCGAAACAGAAAGAAGAGAAGTCCAAGAACGAACTCGCTTCTATTATCGAAGAGATTGACGCGGTTGCTAACGATATTGCGGCGAAGGATCCTAGCAAGAGGGAGAAGATTAGAGAGCTGGTCACAAAGCATGTAGACAAGCGTGACGAAAAGGGTAGGTTAATTCCCACTGGAGACTACAAACAAATTACAAAGAAGGCAAGAGCAACTGCCCTGCTGAGAGATTTGAATAAACTACATACGGAGGAATAATACATGGGTTTTCATACTGGTGCGTACGCAACAATTTGGTCTGTCGAAGATAAGGGTAACTACACAAAAGTAAATCTGTCTGTCAGTCAGAAGAACAAGAACACTGGCGAGTACGAGACAAAGTTTAGTGACTTCGTAAACTTTGTTGGTGCGGCGCACACTAATGCAAAGGAACTAAAACCGAGAGATAGAATTCGTATCGGCGACATGGACGCAACCAACAGCTACAGCAAGGAAACGAACAAGCGGTACTACAATTTTGCTGTGTTCTCTTTTGAGTCTACTGACAACTCCAGAGGCAACTCTGATAGCGGCGCGATTCCGGCAAGTCAGCCTACCGTAACGGATGACGATCCCTTTTGAGGTCGTCTCTGACCCGGAATATGAAAGAGCAATTTCAACTATGCTATGGAGTTATTCCAGACTGTCTTCGTTTGATGACTGCAAGTATGGTTGGTTTGTTCGGTATATAGCATACAACAAACATCTCGACCAGATTTACCGGAAGGTTATGGAGTGGATGAAGGAGAGGCTTGACAAAGAGACTTATCAGAAGGTCGTTGAGCATACGGCTGTAAGAATCGAACCTGAGCCGCACTTCTTCTCCACGTACGGCACATTTATGCACCATATATTGGAGCAATACCTGTCGCAAGCCTTGTCAAGGGAAGAACTTGTGCCGTACTTTCTAGATAACTATGACGATCAGGTTGTGGGTAAAGCGCCGAGCAAGAAGGTCGAGGACAATTTCTTTAACAATTCCCTGTCGTACTTGGAGAACATTGATTTTCCATACGACATCAAGGATATTGTTGCGACAGAAAAAGAGATTCGTTTTAACATTGGCCCGTACAGTTTTGTTGGTTTTATAGATGTGGTGGCCGAGGAGAATGGCCTCCATATAACAGACCATAAGTCGCATGGATTGAGATTCAGAAGCAACAGGAAGTTCCAGACGGAGTATGACAAGGAACTGGATAGGTACTACAGACAGCCTTACATTTACTCGATCCCGATTAAGGAAGAATACGGGAAGTGGCCTACAACTTTGGACTTTAACTGTTATCGACACGGGCGGTTTATTACGGAACCGTTTGACGAAGAGCGGCTTGAGCAGGTGAAGCAGTGGGTGTTGGATCGGATTGAAGAGATTAAAAAAGAGAGAGAGTTCGAACCAGACCCTGAGTTTTTCAGATGTACATATATTTGTGACACAGCTGAGAGCTGCCCGTTTAGAGCGAAGAATACCAGGAGATACAAGAGCGCGTAAAGGAGTGTGATAGATGGTGAGAACTAAGTGCTAATTGAAAAGGAGAAACTACAAAAGGCGAAAGAGAGGATCGGAGATAGAACTCCATTCTTGATTGCTGAAACGCTTGACCTTAAAATGTTTGACCCGTCTAACTTGAAATCATTATGCCCGGTGCATCAGGAAGACACTCCGAGCTTTATCTACAACCCGAAAGCTTATAGCTTCCATTGCTTTGGATGCGGCTGCAATATAGACATCATTGACGCTTATGTGATGGCTGGTAATACATATCTTGAAGCAGCAGAGAAAACTTTTGAAGAAGCTGGAATGGCTTATAGCTTTGGCGAGAAAGGCATCAAAACTCACAGAGGTTATCGGTATCCTCAGCAGACCCCGCTAAGAGATCGATCAATCGTAAATCAATATATGGCAACAAGAAAGATCAGCAAGAAAACGCTAGACCATTGTGATGTGCGGGAGGATGAGCATGGCAATGCTGTGTTTAACTACTATGATACGAACGACGTATTGACAATGGTGAAGTACCGACCGGCTAGGAAAATCGACAAGTCAAAAGGCGAGGCTAAGAACTGGTGCCAGAAAGGAGCGGACACCCGTCCGCTCCTTTTCAATATGAATAGAGTAAACATAAGCCAACCGTTATTGATAACCGAAGGCGAATGCTTCCCTGGTGACGCAGAGATTCTAACGCCTGATGGATGGGTTCGGTTTGATGAGTACAATGGGCAGGATGTGTATTCTGTGTGGGCGGATGATCTTTTTGCTGGTTTCTGGTCAAAATTGCGCGGTAGATTTGTAAGGCCGATTGCAGTTGTTAACGAGCATTACGAAGGTTTCCTCTCCTTCATTGCTACAGATAGCTATGTATCGTGTGTAACTGGAGGACACAATATTGTAACTTATAATGCTCTTGGTTTTCTGGAGAAGACAAAGGCGAGAAAACTACCAAATGATTGGTATAAATCGGCTCCAATTACAACGAGTTATTCGGGCAATGGATTCTCTCTTACTAGAGATGAGGTCGAGCTATCAATTGCTATATCGGAAAACTGCAGCTATGACAAGAGCAATGGTGAGTACAGACTTTTAACGACAGAAAAAAGAAAACGGCGCAGATTGCGACGGCTTCTCAAGAAACTATCTGTTGATTATACTGATACGCCAGCTTCTGATTATGGATTTAAATTACTGTTTAAGATCCCGGCACACGTCCATATAGAGCCTATCTCTTATTCGTGGGTTAGCACTACGTCTGAAATGCAAAAGCTTATGATTCTTCGGCGGTTCCAGAAATGGACTGCGGGATATGCTAGTAGGTTGGATAACGCCAATGTGATGCAAACGATTGCTCATACAAGCGGGCAGCAATGCTCTGTTAAATACCAGCTGTCTACATTAGATGGGAGCTATCGTGTATCAATCACGGGTAAGAAAAAAGTGGACTTAAACAATATTACATACGACTCGCAGTATTACGCTGGCCCCGTTTATTGTGTAACGGTCCTGAGTGGGATGATTTTGGTAAGGCAGTACGGAACGATCTTTGTTACAGGTAACTGCGACGCAATGGCCGCTATTGAATCCGGTTACACGAACGCGGTGAGCGTTCCTTTAGGGTCTCAGAATCACCATTGGATTGAAGAAAATATGGATTGGTTAGACCAGTTTTCTGAAATCATTATCTGCTCAGATAACGATAAAGCCGGTTATCAGATGGCGAAAGATGTGTGCCCTAGACTTGGTTCCTGGAGGACAAAGGTCGTAGATATCCCGCCAGTAGATGAAGTGACGGGCAAACACATCAAGGATTTGAACGAGCTGCTTTATTACCAGGGAAAAGAAGCGGTGATGAACGCAATTCTCAGCGCGAAGGAGTCTCCGATTGACAGTGTGATGGATCTTAGTGACGTCGAGGACGTTAATATCAGTGACTTGGATGGGATTTATTTTGGTATTGAAAGCCTTGACAGGGAGCTGTTTAAACTGTTCTTCGGGACGTTAACGCTCGTGACCGGCACACCAGGTTCCGGTAAGACCAGCTTCTTATACCAGCTTATCTGTAATGCGCTTGAGCAAAACAGAGGTGCCTGGATTTTCTCAAGAGAACTCCCGGACTTCATGAGTAAGGCATGGATGAACTACTTGCTTGCGGGGCCGAGGAATGTTGAAGAACACACAGGCAAGAATGGCGCAATCTATTGGGTTGCATCAAGAGAGGCGAAAGAGAAAATCAATGATTGCTATAGAGGTCAATGGTTTGTGTATAAGAACGAGTGGCCGAATGACATTGAATCGATTCAAGAATCTATGGAGGCGTCAGCTAGGAAGTACGGCAGCAAGCTATTCTTGTTGGACAACCTAATGACCATAGACCTGCATTCTTCTGATGAGAATAAGTATGACAAGCAGACCGAGCTGGTCAACTGGCTAATTCAGTTCGCGTCAAAGTTCAATGTATGTGTGATTCTAGTTGCACATCCGAGAAAGATTCCAAGTGGGACGACGCCGGGGGCGGTCGCGTTGTATGACATCGGCGGCACATCGAACCTTCCAAATCTCGCGCATCGGACGTTGTCTCTACGAAGAGTACGGCAGGACGAGAAAGAACAAGGGACGTCAAAGTTTTCGCAATACTCCTGTGTCGTGTCGGTCACTAAAGACCGTATGCGAGGGAGAGCTGGTTTTGAGTTAGGGTTGTACTACGACGAAGCGTGCAGAAGGTTCTTTACGAACTACGAAGAATATGACCGTAGATATAAATGGGACGATAAGATTTACACTACCCGCGTTCCGTGTGCTCCATTGGACGCGGAGTCGGAAGTGTACGGTGTGATACAGGGAGGAGGCTGATGGTTGGATAATTATGTTGCGTACCATGTTCACAGTGACTATTCACTGCTGGACTCGACGACAGATTTTAACCTTTACATAGAGAAGGCAAAGCAGCTTGGGCAGAAAGCTATTTGCTTCACCGAGCATGGCAACACCCGTGGATGGGTTGCCAAGAAGATGGCTTGTGACGCGGCGGGTATTAAATACCTGCATGGTGTGGAGATTTACCTAACTGAGTCTCTACAAGAGAAGGTAAGAGATAATTACCATACAATTCTGATAGCAAAGAACCGGCAGGGTTTTTTGGAACTTAACAAGCTACTCAGCATGTCAACAGACGAGGATCATAAATACTACGTTGGACGGCTTTCATTTGATGAGTTTTTAAATATCTCTCCAAACATTATTAAGATGTCCGCTTGTTTGGCGTCTCCGCTGAACAAGCTGGACGTAAGCCATCCGTACTATGAGAAGCTCGTAAAGAAATATGACTACCTTGAGATTCAGCCACATGACTGCGAAGATCAGATTGTCTATAACAGACACTTAACGGCGTTATCTCAGAGGTACGGCATTCCTTTGATTGCGGCAACGGACACGCACAGCATCGACCAATACTACGCTGAGTGTCGGTCATTACTTGCTTATGCAAAGAGCAAGCATTATGACACGGAAGATAATTTTGATCTGACGTATAAGTCGCGCGAGGAACTGGAGGAAGCTTTTAAGAAACAAGATGCTATCCCAGAAGAGGCGTGGCAAACCGCGATAGACAATACGGTTTTGATGGCAGATCAGGTAGAGGAATTTGAGCTAGATACTTCTTTGAAGTACCCAATCCTCTATGGGTCTGCGGAAGAAGATAGAGAAAAATTTATCCAGAATATTAACGAAAAGCTAGAAGCAAAGTTAGAGGCTGGAATCATCCAGAGAGAACAAGAGCAAGCGTTCCGTAGCGCGATAGAGGACGAGCTTAGAATCTTCACAAAGCTCGGAATGTGTGGGTTCATGCAGTCCATGAGTGAAATCATCACGTGGTGTCATGATCATGGAATTGTGACAGGGCCTGGACGTGGCAGTGTGGCTGGGTCAAGAATCGCATACGTGACAGATATCACAGACGTTAACCCTGAAACATGGCATACAGTGTTCAGTCGTTTCTGTAATGAAGATCGTATTGCTGAGGTGGGTGATATCGACACAGATGTTATCGAAGACGACCGACCTAAAATCTTCAACTACATTATAGAACGGTTTGGACAACGGAAGACTGCTTTTGTTCCGTCGTGCGGCACGTTAAAAGACCTGGCTACTATCGAGGAGATTGTGCGCGGATTCAGACATAAATGGGCAGAGCAGCATCCAGAAGCAGACAAAAGCGAGAACCCATACCAAGTAAGTTTGGCAGCAAAAATTAAAGCAGACTATGGGAAGGACGCAGAAACGTGCAAGCAAAAATACAAGGAAACCTTTTATTACTTTGATGGTTTTCTAAACACAAGAGTGTCTCAGTCTGTACACCCAGCTGGTATCGTGATTAGCCCAGTTACGTTAAATGATAACTATGGCGTTTTTCACCACAAGGATAGCGGCATCGTGCTCCAGATTGATATGGAAGAAATCCATGAAGTGTCTCTCGTTAAATATGACATGCTCGTTCTGAACACACTACAGATTATCCGTGATGCCTGCAAGCTGGCAAACATCCCTTACCCAAAGTCGCACGAAATTGATTGGGATGACCAGAAGGTCTGGGAAGATATGATGGTTTCCAATATTGGTATCTTTCAGATGGAGTCTCCCTTTGCAGGTAAAATGTTGAAGGACTTTAACACAAAGTCAATCTTCGATATGTCGTTGGTGACAGCGTGTATTCGACCTGGCGGTGCGTCATATAGAGAAGAACTGATCGCTAGAATCCCACACAAGAATCCATCCCCGCTGATTGACGAACTGCTGAAAGATCAGTATGGAAGATTAGTGTATCAGGAAGATATTATCAAATTCTTGCAGGAGGTTTGTGGGTTGTCTGGCGGCGAAGCCGACACGGTGCGTCGTCACATTGCAAGAAAGCATGAAGATGAGTTGGAGGCCGCGCTTCCTAAAATCTTAGAAGGCTATTGCCAGAAGTCAGACAAGCCAAGAGCTGTCGCTGAGGAGGAAGCAAAAGAGTTCATCCAGGTTATCAAGGATAGCTCAAGATATATGTTCAACTACAATCACTCTATTAGCTACTGCTTGGTCGGCTTTTTATGTGCGTGGTTGCGCTGTTATCATCCATATGAATTCGTGACAAGTTATTTGAATAACCCTGCGAAGGATGAGGATATCAGAAACGGCACTAAGCTCGCACAAATATACGGATTAAAGATTACGCCTCCGATGTTCGGCGCGTCATCTGACCAGTACATGTTTGACCCGGATAGAAAGATTGTGTCTAAGGGTATCAGTTCTGTAAAGTATCTTAATAAAGTTGTGCCGCAGCAACTCTATGCCATGTATCACCAGAAGAAACCGGAGTCCTTTATGGAAACACTTCTTAGAATTCGGTCAGAGACGTCGTGCAATGAGCGGCAGCTGCTAAATCTAATTCGGATAGGCTTCTTTTCTGAGTACGGCAACATCCGTGAGCTGCAAAGAATATACGACATCTTCAAATTCTTTAATGATGGCATAGCTAAATCTATTAAAAAGACAAAGCTTAAAGATGGGCCGATGTGTGAGATAGTAAAACGACACGCAACAGATATTGGTGTCAAAGGAAACGAGCTGAAATCCTACACAATCACAGATATGCCAGGCTTATTGGAGGAATGTGAGCGCAATGTTCTAAGTCTTGGTATTGAAGAGGCTGATGTGAAAAGCAGAATCAAAGATCAGCTTGAGCTGATGGGGTATATAGATATTACGACTAACGATCATCAGGACAGAAGGAAACTTCTTGTTCTTGAGACGTTTGAGCTTGGTGGTCCTAATGGAGTGTGGGGTGTTGCCACCACAGTGCGGTCTATCGGCACTGGTAACGAGGCAAGACTCACGGTTCGTAAGTCTATTTTTGATAAGAAGCCTTTCGCTCAATACAATATCCTGTTCGGCGCAGGCTTGTACAAGAACAAGAAAGGGTATTGGTATTTGAACGACTACAAAGTATTGGAGTGATGTAACCGCAGAAAAGTTTTTGAACAACAGAAGCCCGCCTTGTTGGCGGAAGCAACTATTACAACAGGAGTTTTTATAAGATGAGTAATATACATAAGAAATGTAATGTGTGCGGTCGTGAGCTGAAAGAGTTCAGCCTAGATAACTACTTCGATATCGACCTTGGAGAGGTTGGGTATGGTAGTGTCTATGATGGGCTGCGGTTTGCCTGCACTTTGTGCTACGACTGCTTTGATAAAATTGTAAACCGTATTGATTTTGCGGTTGACCCATTCACGGAGGAAGAATGATCAAGAAATACAAGTACGACATTGAAGAATTCAAACTGATTACGTGTGTGGCGGATTTCTTTAAGGGTGTGGAGGGCCTGTCTTGCGACATGAACCGACTTCACGCTTCTCCGCTAGACGTTTATATGAGTGAAGGTAATTGCTATAAGCTCCTGCTGTATATGCAGAACAGAGTCGATCGGTACAGTCCGCAGAAGAAGAGCTGGGACGCGAAATGCCAGTACGATTGGATTGAAAGATCTCCAATGGTCAGCAATAAGGACGTTCCGGACGACGAAGTGTGGTTAATACTAAGTAATTTGACCGAGGAGGGAGTAGTATGAAGAGCCAAGACCCTTTGGTCGTCCTGATTTCAGGAAAAGCCGGTTCTGGCAAGGACACGTTTGCGAAAATGCTGACAAACGAGCTTGAGCAGGCGTACGAGAAGAAGGTTTGCACGACTCATTATGCCGATTCTTTAAAATATATTCTCCGTAGTTACTTTAGCTGGGACAGTAAGAAGGGTCCTTGCGGCAGAGAGCTTCTCCAGGTAACTGGGGACGCATTCAGAGCAAACAATGAGGACTTTTTTGTGAACTTTATGATTGACACCCTGCACTCTATCGGATATCGGTGGGATATCGTGCTGATTCCCGACGCTCGGTTCAAAAATGAAGTAGAAAAAGTGAAAACGGCGTTCAAAACCGTGACCGTGCGTGTTGAGAGAATGGATCTCGGTGATGAAACGGCGTTTTGGCGTAGACATAAATCAGAAAACGAGCTTGACGACTATGATTTTGACTATGTGGTCGAAAATTTGACGCTGGAAAGCCTGGAATCGGCTGCAGATTGGGTCGCAAGCGAAATTGTGGAAGGTTGTGGTTGATTATCGAGCTATTTGTAATCAAAAGAGACGGTCGGTTAGAGAAATTTTCCACTAAAAAGATAGAAGAGGCAGTGAAGAAGGCGTTCGTGAGCGTCGACGGGGAAGAAAATGGACAGTGTGCAGCTGTTGCTAGGGAAATTGCGGTCGCTGTGACTGCTGAGATGAAGAAAAGCAAGTCTGTCGAGGAAATTCAGGACATCGTTGAAGCCAAACTTATGGAATCAGACAGAAAAGACGTGGCGAAAGCGTACATCCTGTATAGAAATGAGAGAACAAAGGTAAGAGAACGGAACGGACGGCTTGTTCAGAAGGTTTTGGATCGCGCAACGTCCAGTGTTGACAATAGATCCAACGCAAACGTAGATGAGAAGAGTTTCTCAGGCAGAGAAAAAGAAGCGTCTGCTGACATCGGCAAGATGATTGCGCTAGAGTATGGCGGACTGTCTGACGAAGTAGCAAAAGCTCATAAAGAAATGTTGATTTACCAACATGATTTAGAGAAGGCAATTTATGGTATGCACAATTGTCTCAACGTTAATTTTCAAGAGTTGTTTACATACGGGTTTCACACTAGAAACGGGGACGTAAGGCCGCCCGCCAGCTTCAGCACGGCATGTCAGCTTGTTGCTGTCGCCTTTCAGTGCCAAAGCCAGATCCAGTATGGCGGCTGCGGCACGGTACACTTCGATCTAGATCTTGCTCCGTTTGTAAAGAAGAGCTTTCGTAAGCATTATGAAGACGGGAAGAAATATATCGACGAACCAATTGTAATGGGAATTGGAGATATAATCGTTTTTGAAACAAATAATTGGCATATTGACGATCCGGTTTTTAAATCATATTACCCAAAAGCATATCAGTACGCTATGGATATGTTAGAGAGAGAGGGGCAGCAATCAACTCAGGCGTTGTATCATAACCTAAACACGCTAGAATCACGGCAAGGTAGTCAGGTGGGTAATGGTGCCTAAAGTCATAGAAATATGGCTAGATTCCGGGCAAAAACGGTAGAGTTTTAGCATGAGTCACAAAAGTATTATCGTATGCGATACAGATAGGAGGTGTTCGAATAGGTAAGGTTATTACTCAACAGATCAAAAAAGATATTGTTGATTTTTACAAATCAAGACCAATGACAATCCAAGAAGTAAGTGAAAAGTTTGGTTATTGTCAGCCTACCATAGCGAAGATTCTTCGTATGTTTAAGGTAAAGCCGTACTCGAAAGCTAGACTATTCTCTCCAGAGTTAGATGAGGGTTATTTTGACAATATAGACTCCGAGGCAAAAGCATATTTTCTTGGATTGATAATGACAGATGGGTGCATCCATACTACAAAAGGCAGAACTCCGCTGCTTGCCATGTCTATCAAGGCGGAAGACGATTATATCTTACATAAGTTTAAAGACGAAATACATTCAAACAAAAAAATAACGAGTGATGGGCGTGGATGTTCTGAGATACAGATCGTTTCCAAAAGGATAGTAGATGCGCTAAAAACACTCGGTGTAACAGAAAGGAAAAGCTTGAAAGAAGTTCTACCGCATGATATAGACAAGCGGCTCATGAATCATTTCATTAGGGGTGTGTTTGATGGAGATGGAAATTTTAGCTTTCGCGCAAGAACCGGAAGAAAGGTCCATCAAAAATCAATTCGTCTGTGCGGAGGAGTGCCGCTGTTAGAAGCAGTTGTAAAATACCTGCATAATTCTATCGGCACTAGCGAAGTTAATCTGATTAAAGAGCAGCACTCTGACGGCCTTTACGCAATATCATATAGCAGGAAAGCAGATTTGATAAAGCTGTCGGAGTATTTATATAGCGACGCAACCATATATCTTGAAAGAAAAAAACGTATTTGTGACTTAATTTATGAAGAAGCAGTAAGATACACGAAATGATACCGTGATAACTAATAGAGTTAAAAGGCTATTAGAATTGTAACGCATAGCAGGTGAACCTATATAGAATATAATCCTGCCAAGAGTGTCCGGGGCGGCTGCGTATAGCGCAGTCTGAGCGGAGTGACTACCCGCAAACCTAACGTTAAACGAGGGCCAAAATGTATGCTGAACCGCCACCAACTGATGGTGGATATTCCGGAATTAGATAGAGTTTCGGATAACAGCGTAAGCTGCGGAAGCAAAGGGTAATAAACCTTTGCGGTAACATATTTGTCCATTCACATCTATCAACCTAGGGAGAGATACATCTGTCGAAGGCCGCCTCATAACCAAGTGGGTCTTTGAGGCCAGCCTAGATGGGATCGGTAAACACCATCTGACAAGCATCTTTCCAATTAGCATCTTCCAGTACAAGCAAGGTGTTAATGCAAATCCTGAAGATAAAAATTATGACCTCAAACAGCTTGCTTTAAAGTCAATGAGCAAACGAATTTATCCGAACTGGTGTAACGGTGATTGGTCTCAAGCGCATGAGGACGACGGCAACCCGGACACCTGGTTTAGTACCATGGGTGAGCGTAAACTACAGCCCATGTAAAACCTTTTGAACCCTGCCAAGGGGTGTAGCGAAAGCTGCTAACGGATAGGGCTTGTAACAAGTTGAGTCCGTGCTAAGCACGTATTTTATATATGTGAAAGTGTATCGACCAATCCTGATGAATGTATGGAAGTAGGGCTAGAGATTGGCACTAGCGATGTTTTAGGAAACGAAGCATCTGAAAACCGAAGCGGAAGGCTGCTTAAAATGAGCAGATGATATGGTCAGTTCCGTTGGTGACAACGGGTAAAACGTGTAGAACTATGCTGGGGTATGACCGTCATGGCCTTGGATATATTCGCCAGGGCAGAGGGAATAACGTGCCTAACACAATCATTCTTCCGAAGCTCGGAATCGAGTTTGGTATTTGCCTAGGGGAACGCTCAGAACCAGATCTCGACGGATTCTGGAACGCCTTTGAGGAAACATTAAAACTGTGCGAGAAAGGGTTACTAGAGCGGTTTGAAATTATGGTTCGGCAATCACCAAAAGCCGCGCCGTTTATGTATGAGAATAACACGATCCAGAAGGCACGTGAGTGCAAAGATAATGTGTTCAATGCTTTAAAAGGCAACACGCTTGCCATAGGTTTTATTGGAGTTGCGGAGATGTGCCATGCGCTGTTTGGGAGAAATCATGTTCACGATAAGAATGTTCATGCTTTTGCGCTATCTGTTGTAAAGCGTATCAACGAATTTGCGACAGAAGCATCTATGCGAAATGACTTGAATTTCAGTTGTTATGCGACCCCTGCCGAGGGTCTAGCGCGGACAGCGCTGGTCGCACTAAGAGAGCAATATGGTGTTATTAAAGACGTAACGTCCCATGAGTATCTAACAAACTCCCATCATGTACCTGTATGGGAAAAAGTGTCCATCTACGACAAGCTTCGCATTGAAGCACCGTTCTGTAAGTATCCGACAGGCGGCACAATCACTTATGTGGAACTGTCAAGTACCTTTGTAAAGAACACTAAGGCTGTAGAAGATATTATTGACTATGCCTTTAAGGAACTCGATATTCCGTATCTTGCTTTCAATTTTCCAATTGATAGTTGCTTGGACTGCGGGTATCAGGGGGAGTTCAATAATAGTTGCCCTGAATGTGGAAGCAAAAACATTCAGCAGCTTCGCCGTGTGACAGGATATCTTTCTACTGATTATCATAACTTTAACGACGGGAAGCAAGCAGAGGTGGAAGAAAGAGTGAAACATAGTACATATCAAGATGCGGGTGAGCTATTTGGTTAAGCTCGCAGGTTATGACTGGGAGTCCTTCTGCGACGCAGAAGGCGTAGCGTGTGTGCTGTTTATTTCGGGGTGCCGAAATAACTGCCCTGGTTGCCAGTCACCACAGACCCATGATTTTAATTATGGGCTTGAAATTACACAAGATGTGATTGATAAGATCAATTTTGAGATTGATAAAAGACCGTTTTTAAACGCACTGGTTCTGTCCGGCGGAGACCCTATGTTCTCCGCCGGGGAACTGGTCTCCATTATTGATAAGATCCATATCCCTAATGATAACCTCTGGTGCTACACAGGGCTGCTAATGGGACAGGTGCAGCAAGACAAAGATATGTCTCAGCTATTAGATAGATGTACGTATCTAGTAGACGGGAGGTTTGAGATCGACAAGCGAGATATCACCCTTCAGTTCCGAGGCAGCAGTAACCAGATTGTTTGGAAAAAACAAGATGGTGTATGGGTCAAATGGATTACAGATTAGAAAGAGAGGTACGAATTGATCGGATGTAAAGGCCATTTTGAAAAGGTTCCTTTCGAGACCTTCAGAACAGATTGCGCAAAGATTCCAGAGATGCAAAGTCTTTGCGAGGATGATGCAGTGTTCAATCGAAGAATTCAAGGTTACTATGAAGAATTCAGGTTGCCAGCAAGGGCAACACCTGGTTCTGCCGGGTATGACTTTTTTGTCCCGTTCGATGTGACGATTCAACCAGGCGGTTCGGCCACGATCCCCACTGGTGTGAGAATTGTCATGCCGGAATCGGCTGTGCTCCTACTTGTCCCTAGAAGTGGTAGTGGCTTTAAGTACGGCGTAAGCCTGGCCAATACAGTCGGTGTCATTGATAGCGACTACTATAACCCTAGCACTGGAAGCGAAGGACATATTATGGTCAAGCTGTTTAACCACGATCACCATGAAGCAGTTACCTTCCATTTTAACGACGGCTTTGTGCAGGGGATTATCGTTCCGTACTCCACTCTTCCTGAATACGATAATGAAAACGTGGAACTATATGGCGTTGAGGAAAGAATCGGCGGGTTCGGTAGCACAAGCAAAGAAGGTGGTGAACCTGATGACAATCATTGAAAAAATGCTGCACGGCATCCCTCTCGACGAAGAAGAACTCTGCTATTTAGCACTTGGCTATGACGATAGATGTCATACAGAACCTGGCAAGTACGAAGAGTTCGATGTAGTAGAAAAGGGAAAAGGCCGGGTAGCTAAAGAGATGCAAACCATTATTAAAGCTGGCAACGACCTTTGGTGCATCCCCTGGACATGGGATCTTCTTGGATATCAAATGAGTGGACAACCATACAAGGTTGTTAAGAGTGTACGCGTCGGGACTGTTGTAAAGACGGCCTACAATAAGGCAAATAAGTGATTCATAGAACCGCCGCCCGTATGGGCGGCGGTCAGAAAGGAGGGCGTATGATTTATAAAGCAACATGGGATCGGCTTAGAGAAGAAATATATCGAATTAAGAATAGTAGGCCATACCGCAAGCAATATAGCAACGACACAGTGATCGACGAAAACAAGTCTGTTAAATGGAACAGAGAGCAGCTCGCCCAGAGAAACAAAGAATTTCAAGCGGAATATGAAAGAGCTGTCCAAGATCGTGAAAAACGATACAGTGTTTGGGTTAGAGAAGTATGCGACCTGATTATTAGCGAGATTGGCGGAGTGGCATCTAAGCAACAAGCGTTGCTAATCTATAGAGCTGCAGGGTTCCCAGAGCAAGTAGACGATATTTGGCTTGACTATTGTGGGGTCCCGGACTTTGAACAAGACCTTTGGCCGGTCATAGAGCTTGCAAAGGAGTTGTTGAACAATAAAGAATAAAGATTGGGTTGGGACACAGCAGTTCATCTTGTCTGGCAACAACAGAAAAGATGACACAGCGACTAATGATTACTACGCCACAGGACCGAGAGCCGTGGAGGTCTTGCTCGACCACGAAACCTTCTCTAAGGATGTATGGGAGCCAGCTTGTGGTGAAGGCCATATATCGAAAGTCCTGCTTGAGAGAGGGTACGATGTGCTAAGTACAGACCTGGTGTATAGAGGTTTTGGATTTAAAGCCCCTGTTGATTTTTTAAACGAGGACTTTACAGAGGCAGATGACATCGACATTATCACCAACCCCCTTATAAGTACGCACGGGAATTTGTTGAGAAGTCTTTAGAGTGTGTGGGAGACGGGCACAAGGTTGCAATGTTTTTGAAGCTCACTTTCTTGGAAGGAAAGGCTCGTAAGCGACTGTTTCAAAAGTATCCGCCTAAAACAATATACGTATTCTCATCGCGTGTGTGCTGTGGCAAGAACGGTGTGTTTGATCGAAAGAATAACGCCGTCGCATACGCATGGTTTGTCTGGGAGAAAGGATTCCAGGGCGACCCGATTGTACGATGGGTTAATTAACAATATACATACAACAAACGAAATGTGAGGTGTATAGCAACGAAAAGAGTATTTGATCTTATTGAAAAAGAACGACAAAGGCAAGAAGACCAGATCAATCTAATTGCATCAGAGAACTTTTGTTCGGAGAACGTGATGAGAGCGGTTGGTTCTTGCCTTGCCAACAAGTACGCTGAAGGGTATCCCGGCCACCGATATTATGGCGGTTGTGAAGTGGTGGACGAGCTTGAACTTTACTGCCAGAAGAAATGGCAGGAGGCTTTTAACACAGACTACTTCGTAAATGTTCAGCCGCACTCCGGCACTCAGGCAAACGAAGCAGTCTATTACGCGCTGCTCAATCCGGGCGATACGGTCTTGAGTATGTCACTGGATTGTGGTGGGCACCTGTCACACTTTTCTCCGGCCAGTATTTCCGGCAAGCTTTACAATCCGGTTTTTTATGGGTTGGATGAGGATGGAATTCTTGACTATTACGACCTAAGCAAAAAAATAAGAACTTACAAGCCTAAGCTAATCCTAGCTGGTGCAAGTTCTTACTCAAGAGAAATTAAGTTTGGATTGATTAGAAAAATCATTAACATCGAAATGTCTGTTGACCCTGATTACCATCCCATCTTTATGGTGGATATGGCACATATCGCCGGGCTGATTGTCGGCGGCGAGCACGTATCCCCGTTCGGTCTTGCGGATGTGATTACAACTACCACGCATAAAACTCTTCGATCCACGCGGGGCGGCATGATCTTCTCTCGCACGGAAGAGCTGGCAAAGAAAATCAACAGTGCGGTGTTCCCTAGAAACCAGGGCGGCCCTCTAATGCACGTTATCGCAGGCAAAGCAGTAGCGGCAGAAGAAGCTTGTACAAAAGAGTATGAGGAGTATATCTCCAATGTGATTCTGAATACATACACTATGTGCGAACAGTTCAAAAAGATGGGCTACGAGATTGTATCCGGCGGAACAGACAACCACCTGTTCATGATTGACCTGACTAACACCCACCCTAATGTTACCGGTAAGATGGTTCAGGACGCTTTGGAGGAGAAAGGCATTGCAGTAAACAAGAACTGTGTACCGGGTGATAAGAGATCTCCGGCGGAGACTAGCGGGGTTAGAATTGGCTGTGCCGCAATGACGACTAAGGGGTTTGGTCCGCTGGACTTTGTAGGGTGTGCGATTGAGATTGATAAGATCATCCGTAAGCTAAATAAAAAATAAGCGCCGACAAGCGGCGCGTTAAAAATCATTCAGCGGTCTCGTTAGGGTTGACGCCAAGCACGTCCATGATTTCAGTAATGGTCATGCCTTTACTCTTAGCCATGGCGATGATTTCGGCGGGAGACGGGGCAAGAAGCTCTTCTCGCTTCATTTTAAGCTCTGCAATCTTGTTTTCGTAAAAAGCAATTTTCTCGTCGATGTCAATAAGCTGCTGATCTAGGGTTTTTCTGACTCTTGCCATATTCTCATTCCTTTCATGAAAGTATAATTTCATGATACCACAAACATAAATACAATACAACAGAAAGAGGTAATTAAATGGGTTATGAATGCAACAATACTTACGAAATTAACATTCCTTTTCTTGGCGATACATATCTTGAACTCGTAGAACCAGTGTCTGGCGTAACCAACGAGGAGGTGAAATTTATCAACTATGACGATAAAGAAGGTCTTACCTGCGCACTTGATAATGGCTGTGCGTGCCTCGTCGCAGACTGGCGCGGTGCAACCAAGCATCAGACTCCCCAAGGCATTGACCCAGAGGTTGCGGATGTAACGGCTGTGAACGACAAAGTTACTATCGTCACATTTACTGACGGCACACAGGAAAAAGCTATCTGCCGCGAGGGCGATACATTTTCAATTGAAACCGGTGTGACGATTTGCCTTATGAAAAGAATCCTCCGGCTGATGTTTAAAAAGTTTGGCGATAAGTCCGGCACGAATTTGTACAACAACATGCTGAGAGAAGCCCTTAAAAAGAAAGATGCCTTCAAGATTGAAAAGGAGAAGGCTAAGGAGAAAGAAAAAAGAAAGCGTGCGGCTAAGCAGAGAGTTCGTGAGCTGGAGAAGAAGCAGGCACGCGACAATTGGGAGTTCATGGTCAACATGCTTGCAGAAAATATGAAAAGAAACTGCAAAGCTATGTTCGAGAGCAGCGACATCAACGAAGAATAAGGAGGAATATGGATTACAAGGAACGATTTACTAAGGTATTCAGAGACAACATCCACCGCGGCGGGAGCGATCAGCTCCTGTCGTACCTGGAGCGGTCTGATTTCTTTACGGCACCGGCCAGCACACGGTTTCACCTGTCTTGTGAAGGCGGATTATGCATCCATAGCCTAAACGTGTATGACAGACTGATCCAGCTGCTTAGTAATCAGCCGGATTTAGAACGTTGCTTTCCGGTCGGGGTCACGGATGAAGAGATTGACGAGACGATTGCTATTGTGGCACTCCTGCATGACCTGTGCAAGATTCATTTTTACCAGCCTAGCACACGGAATGTGAAAAATCCGGACACTGGTAGATGGGAGACGGTTCCGACCTATGTGATTGACGAAAGATTCCCGATTGGTCACGGCGAGAAGACCAATTTCATCATTCAGAACTACATGAAGCTGAAACCGGAAGAGGCAATCGCTATTAGATGGCACATGGGTGAGTTTGATAACGCCGTGAAAGGCGGGGATAGGTCTCTTAATAAGGCGTGGGAGAAGTATCCGCTCGGTTTTATGCTGCATATGGCAGACATGATGGCGAGCCACCTGGACGAAGTAGATAAATAAGGAGGACTGTATGGGATTTTTGCGTTTTATTGCTGCTATTTTTGTGTTAGTAGGGGTTGGTCTATTGCTGTATTGTAATTACACTACAAAAGACCGCGAGGCTATGGTAGAAGTCACGAAATTTTGCGTTCCGCTTATCATTGTTGGCCTTGTTTTGACGTTGCTTACTCAGTCACTCACTATTGTACCCACCGGATACACCGGCGTACGTAGTACGTTCGGTCAGATTTCAGAAGAGACCGTTCAGAACGGGTTCAATTGGAAAATTCCGTTCGTCCAGAAGATTGAAGTAGTGAATAACAAGCAGCAAGATATCACTTTTGAAGACAAGATTTGGTCTGAAACTGCAAATAGAACCGCTGTGTATTACGAGAATGTAACTGTGACATATCAGATTAACCCTGATAAATCCTCTTGGGTCTACGCTAATATCTCAAATTACAAAGACGAGCTGGTTTCTACTGGGATCGTGTCTTCTGCGGTCAAATCTGCGAGTAAAGAGCTGCGGGACATTGATGCTACGTCTAGAACAAAGATCGAGCCGCTCGCTATGAATCGTCTACAAGAAGCGCTGAACGAAAAGTATAGCAAGGATGTTGTCGTGATTAACAAAGTTGTCATTAACGGTGCTGACTTCGAGGATAGCTATAACAAAGCTATCGCTAAAAAACAGAAAGCGCAGCTCGAAGCAGAAGAGCAGGACATTCTCAATAAGAAGAATATTGCCAAAGCGGAAGCAGAAGCAGAGGTGAAGCTCAAAAACGCTGAAGCTGAATCTAAAGCAAACAAGATGTTGGAAAAATCTTTGACTGATAACGTTATTAAGAGCCAGTACATTGAAAAATGGGACGGCAAAATGCCTAGCGTTGTTACTTCAAAGGACGGAAACATCATGATTGGAATGGATAAGTGAGGTTTATAAATGAAGGTTACTCTAATTGCACACACGCCAGAACCGGAGAAGGTTGTCGCGGCGGCGGCCAAGCTATGCTACTCAAGCGCGGACAGTATTGAGGATCTAATGAATGGATTGACGGACGAGTCTGTGTCCAAATTCATTCAGCACCTTTCAAACATGGGGCACCAGTCGCCTATCGAGCACGTATCTTTTACGTTTGGTATTGAGGGAGTGTCTCGTGCTCTACTCGCGCAGCTGACTCGTCACCGTATCGCTTCCTACTCAGTGCAAAGTCAGCGGTATGTCAACATGAATGGGTTTGATTTCGTTACTCCGCCAGCCGTAAAGGAGGACGAGGAACTGAACGTCCTATTCTCCGAGACGATGACGATGGAAAATAGAGTGTACGAAGTTCTCCAGGATAGGTTGTCCAAGAAGTATGTTGAAGCAGGAATGAAAAAGTCTGCAGCGGATAAAGCTGCGAATGAGGATGCACGATTTGTCTTGCCGAATGCAGCGACGACAAAAATGATCGTGACTATGAATGCAAGATCTCTGCTGCACTTATTCGAACTCAGATGTTGCAATCGTGCCCAGTGGGAGATCAGAGAACTGGCCGATAAGATGTTGGAGCTTGTTTACCTTGTAGCACCGAACTTGTTTGCAAAGGCTGGGCCTAGTTGTGTAGCTGAGGGCAAGTGTCCGGAGGGCAGCATGAGCTGCGGTAAGTATGAAGAGGTCAAAAGTAAGTATACAAGAAAGTAACTAACGTATGAATTTAGGGCTGCCCGATGGGCAGCCCTAATAAGGAGAGGACATGGAAAAAGCTTTATTGTCATTAAAAGAAGTGTGTGAGTACACGGGATGGGGACAAACAAAAACAAGAAAACTACTAAAAGAAAACGAGGGCGGTTTTACCATTAGAGTAGGAAATAGACTTTACGTTCACAAGGAGAGGTTTGACGAATACTTACACCGGTGCGCAAAATACGGTATTGACATCTAGGTGTATACTAATTACATATGCACAAATATGTTTTGCCCGTAAATAGAAAGGAGTGCTGACTTGGGCAAAGATTTAAAAGGGAAAGATCTTGGGGTTGGGTTTTCTCAACGGAAAGACGGGATATATTGCGCTCGCGCAAAAATTGGTACGACCAAGATCTGCATATATAATTCTAATCTTTCAAAACTGAAGAAAGAGTTTGAAGAGAAAAAAGCACTCGCCCATAGGGACGAGTATGGAGAGCGCCCCGGCATAAAACTTACTGAGTGGTTTGAAGAATGGTTTGAGCGCTGCAAAGCGCCAAGTCTGAAATCTGATGTATCCAGAAAGGTCTATTACAGAAAAATCAATAACACATATATCAACATTATCGGTGCAAAAAAGGTTGAAGACATATCCCAGATGAATATTCAAACAGCGACAAATGAACTTGTAGAAAAGGAGTATTCATATAGATCAATTAAAGAAGCCCTTGGTGCTCTAAAAGAGTGCCTGGACATCGCTGTAGTAAACAAAGTAATTAAAGTTAACCCATGTGTTGGAATAAATATCCTGAACGCCAATGTAACTGCCGCGAAAGAAAAACGGGCGCTTGCTGACTGGGAACTAAAGTTGTTCTTGGAGGAGATCGAAAACAACTATTACTATGAGGCATATATGTTCTTGCTCCTTACCGGCGTACGAATCGGAGAATTCTCCGGGTTGCGTTGGGAGGATATAGATTTTGGCAACAGGGTAATCACGATTGAGAGATCAATGAGAACATACTATGACGGGGGCAAGAAAGTAGAAGAGCTATGTACCCCAAAAACATCAAATGCGTACAGAAGAATCCCGTTCTTCGGAGATGTGGAAAAATATTTACTAGCCTGGAGGATGAAGCAACAAACCTTAAAAGAGGAGCTTGGCAATAGGTGGAGAGCAAACCCCGACCACGGCAACCTAGTCTTTACAACAACGATGGGGTCTCCGGCTACAAGATATCCTATTGCACACGATCTTAAAAGGGTGTGTGCAAATATGCAAGCCAAAGAGAACTACAATGCAAATAAAAAGGGGCGAGTTCCAAGGGAGATCAAAAGCATTCATCCGCATGTATGTAGACATACATTCGCAACACTCTGTTTCAAAAAGGGTCTCGAACCGCTATTTGTTCAACAGGTAATGGGTCATTCGAGTTATTCCACGACTCTACATTATACGCACATCACAGACTCCTACACAAACAGTGAGGTTGCTAAAGCTGGAAGCCTACTGTAAAGTGTTGTGTAGTGTGTGGCGTTGAGTCATGTGTTCTAAATATGGCGGAGGTACAAAACAATAAGCGTTGAGTAGTTGTTGAGTAGTGAAGTGTGCGTGTGATGGAAAAACGTTGATATATCAACACGATTTTTGAAACTTAGCAAAGATGATTAAGTAACAAAGTCTTCGGCGGATTCTAAGTGGCAGTGTTAAAAAACGTTGCAATATCAACGTTTTCGGCATATGCTCTTTAAAATAAACTACACAACTTTTTGAAATATATGTCATATATTATCACAGCTTTATAAGAAGCATTGAGTAGAAGTTGCGTAGTGCGTTGAGTACGCAAAGATTTTGTTTCCTTCGGCGAAGTTTACGCAATAGGAAGAAATAAGGACAATCAAACATATTTGTGCATGTGTAATTATCCTTTAAAAAATAAGAGGGTCACCCATATATGGGTGACCCTCTTATTTTTTAAAGAGCAGGCGAATTGTTAATTTTATAACGCGCGTCTAAAATCATTGACAAATAGACGCAATCGCGTTACAATATCCCTATAAATAGACGCATTTATCCAGAAGGAGGAAAACTAATGCTTAACACAGAGCAGATTCGAGGACTTGCGGAAGTCTACGCCCTTATCGAACAGAGAGTAGGAGGAACCGAAATGGACCGGCAGAACGCAATGGGCTGGCCGCTTCGAGGTTTCGTCCTTGCTGTAGAAAAACTGCACAGGCTTCACAAGAGTGACGACGATATCACCGATCTGATTGCAGAACGGGTCCAATCCCTCACGCCAGAGCATATGGAAAAAGATTTCAAAACACACTTAAACTTAGAGCAGCAAGGCACTTGGCAGCTTGCGTATTACCGCACTGTGCGGGGGATCGGCACTAAGATAGAGTTGAAGCGTAAGGAGCATGGCCTATCCCGCGCAGAGCTGGCTGAGGCGTCTGGCGTCCCCGTCCGGACCATTTCAGACTGGGAGGCCAGAAGGAGAACTCCCAGAAGTATCGAACAGTTAGGAAAGCTGGCCGGGGTGCTCAACTGCGAAGTTACAGACTTAGTTGAATACCAAGTATGAGCGCAAAGAAACGAAAAGGTAAGATCATACCAAAGCTACTCCCCGCAACAGCAGTTAGCTACTGGCGATACAACCCAGAAACTCGCGGTATATGGAGTGCCATGTCGCGAGCCGCAGAAGAGGCGGCAAATACTAAGTCGTGGCCAGACCAATGCGCAGTTCCAACTTATGTAGCTTACTCTGTGTTAAAAGAATATCGCGGCGATAAGATTGCTAGAAGTCTATGTTCTGATCTTACCGCAGCTTGGGCGTGGGACAAAGAGCGTATTGTTTACCGCTTTGACTATACACTTGCTAGTGAATTGATTGCCCAAGTAGACAGGTACAAGAACAAAGTCACCCTGCCAGAAGAGTTACTGTCTAAACTCCCGCACAGGTGTTTCTTCGTTGAAACCGCTGTTCCTATTATAGAAAGCCCTGGATTTTTCTGCTGGGTGGACCACATCCCTGAGAAGGAAGACGTGTGTATACGCTTATTGCTCATCAAAACAAAAGGCGCTTTTAACAGCGCTGGATACCTGTCCGCTGCGTTCAGATTAACCCCTGAAAGAGAAAACGTTTCCGCTACCAAGGAATACAAACCTTTAGATCTCCCGAAATCAATAACAAATGAAGACATGCAGTTCAATGTAATACAAGAGGCACTCCAATTTGTATTGTATTTATTAGCTGCAAATACAGAAGCTAGCAAACCTAACGGTGGAGTTATTTTTGTAGGTAAATCTGTTGGTCAAAAACTACGATCCAACGCGAAGTCGTACGTCCGCCGCGCCCATTGGCATCACTATTGGGTGGGGTCAGAAAAGCGCGGCGACAGACGGCTGGAGCTGAAATGGCTCCCACCGATCCCGGTAGGGAAGGAAGAGATGGTTCCCAGGGTTGTAAACGTGAGGGGCGAAGACAAAAATGGTAAACGCTCACGTTGACAAGAACTGTGTTATATGTGGCTGCCTAGTCCGTCGCGAAAGAATGTGCTTATCTGCGGAACAAAGAGACTGGTGGAAAGCAAAGGTACAGACAGAAGAAACAACGTGTTATCTATGCTGGTACAAAGAGGAGCTGCGGAAGAAAGGGAGAAGCGACAAGATCGTCGTAAAGCGTATGCCATACACAGAATACAAAAGAGAGTGGGGTACGTGCAGATACGTTCCGGGCAGTTATAATGAGAGGACTAAGACTATCGAAGTTGTTATCACAAAAATGGATCTAGCCCATAATACTGCCTGGCATTGCATTCCCCGTTTCTTACGTCAAAATAAGAAGTGGCTCGCCGGGTTTAGGAAATCAATGGAGGAGTATCTCGATCGCGGCTCTCCGTATTCTGAAGAGCCTGACGGGTCTCCTGCTTGGGTGGATAGAGTAGCAAGAGAGGTTAATAAAGTATACTTTGAAAACTCGGGCAAAAAGCTAAGAACGGTCTGGAGGTACGAGCAGTTATGACGCAGCGCTACCACAATAACGACATACCAATCGAAGCCATGATAGCTGCTCAAGTCTATAAAGAATGCGGGTCGATACGCAGCGTAGCAGATGGACTTAAGTGTTCAACATATAAAGCAAAGAAGCTTCTAGTGACAGCAGGCGCACTCAACACCCCTGAAGCAGCGCTCGCCCGCGCTGGAGTTTCTGTTGAAAGAATAGCGGAGATGCAGCGTGTGACAGAAAGCGCTGTACACCGGAATGTGCCATATGTAAAGGGCGTTTATAACGCCAAGTTTCCGACCACAAACGCGCTGCGTATTAGGATGTGTCGCGCCAGGCAAAGGGAAAATGAGTGAAAAAAGAGGACGCCCGGGCGTCCTCTTTTTCCGCTTGGTGTATCTTTTCAAAATACACGTTTGCTGTTTTCTTTTAATCCAACAGTCGTATGCCGAAGCATGCCCTGCACGCAAGAGTTAACCTCTTGCACAAGGAGCGAACCTTGCACTTATATATATAGCATACGACCGTGTGTTTGTCAATACCTATTTTACATTTTTATACTTTTGCTCTTACAACTGCCAGGACATTATGCCGCCACTCATATCCAGACGTAACAAGCATTTTTACATACTGACCCTTGCTATTGATACATGATCCGTTTCGGCCCGTCAATACAGCAGGCTTTTTGTCTTTCAGCAGGTAAATAGCAATGCTGGAGTCATGGACAACCACGTCGCCAGGCTTCAGCTCATTCTTATAAGAGTCGATACTTTTATTTGGATACACAACCTTGCAGTCAATCAGCTTGTCCGCGTTAACAATAGATTTTTCGCCGACACCATAGCCTGCCTTGCTGTGGCTAAGAACCTTTCCAGCTTGTAGCAGGCCAACATCCTGCAGTACCCAGGAAACAAAGTGAGCGCAGCTTGAACCGGGCTTAGACAACTTCTTAGTCGCAGCGAATGTAGTCTTCGCTGTGTAACCGTCACCCTTGTAATGCCACTTGTTCTTCAGCATGTAGTCGCTGATCGTCTTCGCGGACGCAACGACTGCTTCCGAGATAAGCTTCTCCTGCGTCTTCGGGCCTACGATGCCGTCTACAACCAGGCTATAGTTGTACTGAAAATTACGAACAGCCTGGTCGGTCTGCACACCCCAGATACTGTCCTCCGTCAGCTGATTGCCTAGAATATTCAGTCGATGCTGTAGCAACTTAACCTTGTCGCCGGTGTCATTCTTCATCAGCAAGCCAGTGTTGTTTTGAGTCTGGGTTTTTGTAGGAGCGGCAATTTCAAAGTATCCGTGGTTCATATCAACATTACCTTTAATACCAGACACACGTCCCTTGCTGCTATACTGCCAAGCCCAAACTTTTCCGGTGTAATGGAGTTTGGAACCGTACTCCGCCAGCCAGATCTTCAAATCGGACACTCTGGAAGTAACCAGCTTATTCTTCAAGAAGTCAGTTGAACTGTACAGCCCACACTCATAACCAGCGGCCTTTACCGTCTGTACGAACTTCAGAACAATGTCTGTTCTAGTGGCGTTAGACAGTTTCAAAATGGCCGTTTCATATTCCTGGTCGAAGAAGATGGGGAGGTCAAACTTCTTTCCTTCGATTGCTTTCAAGAAAGTTTTAGCTTCCTGTTCGCCACGAGCCACACTGTCGGCGTAGCTATACCAATAGGCCCCAACCTTGATACCGGCGGCTCTAGCCCCGGCATAATTTACTTCAAAATATTTATCTTTCTGGGAGATCTCTCGGCCATAACCAGCGCGAAGGATGGCGAATTTTACGCCATCCTTCGCGACCTTCTTCCAGTCGATTATTCCCTGATGTACAGACACATCAATACCCTTTAATGCCATATTATCACTCCTAATATGTGAAGATATCTTGTTATTTTTCACTATAACGCGATGGTGAAAATTGACCTTTGTGGTTAATCTATCAACTTGAAACTTCCGGCCAAATCCTTTTAATAGTCAATGTTAGCGTGTTAGAGTTGTTCACAGCTACAGAGGTTTTAAACGCAAATAGTATATCGTTTATATACGCGACAGTTTGTGAATACGTATTCTCGAAGAGTTTCCCAGAAACAATTGTAGCAAACTTGCCTGGAATCGGGAGAGATACGTAACTCATCGTTTTTGTATCAAAATCAAGTATCAACAACAGTATTTCGGTATACTTATAGTCATAAGTGATTTCAAATGTTTTAGAGTCGAGGGTGGTTGAGGTTATCTCTATTCTCTGTTCAATAGGTTTGTTTTGTTTTACGACAAGCCTACCTTCATACGTACTTGATACAGACATGTCTGTTGACGAAGAATGTCTTGATACCGGTATAGTTATCTTTATATTATCCAATACGTCTTGTTCAACGTTATCATCCTGAAAAGAGTCTAGTGCTACAATAGTAGTATCAAGATAATCATTTGGGATTTTAGTTGTTTCTACAATAGGTAGCCTCAGAATGCTGTTAGATTTATATGCGCACAAACGCTCGTATTCAAGAATGCACCAAGTGTTTTCAGCCTCACCGGACAATATACCTTCCGGATTGTCCCCGATATAAAGAACTTCCTCGTCAATATCCGTATAACTTTTCACAACGTACTCTACGTCAGACCCATCAACGTTTACTATTACTTTTTCGCCAACTGCCGGGAGGTCAAAACCCGGCAATTTTGAATTATAAAATTTGTTCTCTGACAAATCGAAGGTCTTTATTTTCGTCTCCTTGTACATCGGCCTGTTTCTGATGTAGTCCGCTGCGTTAGGATCATTTTGCGACCAATCGGGTTGCACTCTTTCCCCAATCCAAGACTCAGTACTTTCGTCATAAACAAAATTTGCATCTGTGTCAATCTCTTTTAGAGTGCTGCCGTTAGGGATCACGAGTCCATTATACTGACCGACAGGCTTTACGTCTGTAGATTTGCATACAAACTCCATGCAGTTTGCAATCTGTCTTTCGCCCTCCTTGACTAGCGTTATCATAATTTAACTTCGCCCCTTCCCATCAGCCAGTAATTTCTGTCGCAGATACTTCGCCGCTATCATCAACGACTAGCTTAAACTTTTTAGTGCTTCCTTCTGTGGAGGAGTTGATGATAAGATCGGAGCCAACTCTTTGGATGTTGTCAGCAAGAAGCCTATCATCTAGTGGTTCTATTTCTTCTGTAATAGTATATAGCTTTCTAGGACCGGAGACATTATGAGTTGAAACAAAAAAGTATGACGGGTTAGGGTCTCCAGACACAATTAAAAGAAAATCTTCACCGGTGTCCTGAACCTCTGAATAAGCTGGGTAAGAATCTTTCGGGAAGCCTTCAAGCTTTTTTGTCGTAAAAATATAGGTCGCCCACATCAGCGACAGGTTCCCAGCATACCGAAATACAGTTCCATCACTTCCGTCTATAGTCTTGACTGTGCTTTCCTGTGAAACCCAATAGTTGTCGCCCGTGTAAGGCAGAATGATTTGTATCATGGCTCCTGTAGTTAAAGCAGCTATATCCACTGTGTTAGCTTGCAAAAACACAGTACCTCTAGAATCATTATTTATACTATATCTATAGCTATAGACGCTATAGTCTGAATCGAAATCATAGGCCAAAGTCCGCGTCTTCTTATATTTAAGGGGCGCATCCGCTAAGTCACCGAAATTTCCAGAGAAATCTGACGCACCGATGTTTTTCCGCGCTTGTTTTTTACGGACATCAGAGAAATCTTGATCATACCAAACGCTAACATAATCATTACCCAGATTATCAATTTTATTATTGATACTACCTACCTGAGTGCTAAATATTGTATTGACCTTATCAACATCCTTCTTCTTAGCAACACTCTTAGGCAGCAACTCTTCCGGCAGCAACTTGATGTCATACTTATTTTTAGTCACTTGATCGTTGCGATATATGGAGAGACTCTTGTCTGCGTATTCGCCAGTACATGCCACTTGTATCGTACCGCTATGCACACAGACACAAAACGAGTTGGTTGGCCATGTAGACATGTCTTTCGGCAACACATAGTTATCTTGGAAATTATCAAGAACAGGAGTCGTGTTAAACCATTCCGGGAAACTATCATCACACTCCCGGCATTTTGCAGTAAGAGTCATCCTTTCGTCGCCGAAGTCGATATCGTATGACTGGCCTTCAGTTAGGTTAAACTCAACATTATCTCCGTTGGCCAATCCACTCGCAAGCAACACAGGTTTAACCACCGTCTCCTTGCCGAGGTAATCCTTGTATGCAACTCTATTCCGCATTATCATGTTCTGAATTGCGGTGAGTAAATTTTTAATATTCAGTTTATTCATGACAACACCGCCTTATTGAGGCGTCACCTGACCTGGCACTGTCCCCACTGCAATACCACTATTGCTACCATAAGTGTATATCACCACACCAACCACATTTGTTTCATCAGATGCTCCGCCACTAGAATCAGCCCACTCTAATCTTGTCGCTGAATAATATGATCTATCTATGCGCAAGAGTACGACGCCTGTCGTATACGCATTATACACTTCCTGCGCGGTCGCAACCACGCCATCTTGATTATATAAAGTAAATGTCAATTAAGCTCACTCCCATTCTGAACTACATCGAAAATTGTTACACTACCGCCGCCAAATTTAGCGTTAGACTTTGAAATTTGTTTTGCCGTGCCTGCGTCGATAATCAAAATTTTCGCATCGTCAGGAAGAGCTTGAAGCTCTTCAAGATCTACCACGCTCCGCAGAGCCAAAGGTTCGCTCATATAATCCACTCCTCACATCAAAATAATTTTCCCGTCTTCATCAGTCAGCAGCTCCCCGTTATTGCTAACAGCTGCCAACATATTCGCATCCATTAGACTAACTACTGTATCATCCGCTACTAGTGCAGAAGCTCCTCCTGAGTTTTTGTATGTCCACTCATGAAGCTCTTCGTCGTACATATACTCTGTTTCAGTATCCATCTCATAAAACGTGCTACCATTTGAAATCGGCATTCCATCAAATGTTTTAATTGGCTTTGTGTCGGTAGACTTGCCAACAAAAATCATGTCATTTTTATTCTGATGACCGCCATATTTAATCAAGGACACCATATTAAATCACATCCTTTTACTGTGGTTAATATCGAAAGACCTGGAGGTTATTCCTCCAGGTCTTCCTTCTTGTCCATATTCATGAGTGCCGCCAGTACAGCACTAACAACAACCGCGCCAGCACTAATCGCTACGGTTTTTGCGCTTGCCACGTCAGTAACACCATTAACCCATGCTACCAGGTTTGCTGCGATAGCACCAGCAGCAGCCTGCAGTGCGGTACGTAGTGCTCTATGGAGCCATTCTCTTTGTTTCATAACTATTACTCCTTCCGTTAGTACAGTTATTCTTCGTTCTTGGTGGGGAGTTGTTTAAGCTCTTTTACCATTTTTGTAATTGTGCCGTTCCCACCCAATGAGTGGTACGCACAATAACTTTCTAATACATTCTGCATCGCGTACATGGGGATGTAACCCATGCTTACGTAATGTGAATGATCTCTAATGATTTCTGCTCGCAGCAAACACTTCATCCCGTCGTTAACTGCACGGTAACGCTGGAACAGTGTTTGCTGCTTTTTGTATAAAACTGCCCATGCACCTGTCAAAAAGGAAACAAGCACAGGGACAATTACTTGAGGTACATACTCAATCAATTTGTTCACCTCTCTTAAACGAACTGTTAGCTGCTTTACAACTACGTTAGATTAGTCGATTGGGTATGAAATGGAAACCACGTAATTCCCCGCAGCACCATAGACCAATTGAAGCCCACCGTTTGCTAGAATCTTTCCACGCAAAGGTTGTTTGTAGCTTGCTGTCCACTGGCACATCTCAAATGGCACTAATGTCCTGTGTTGAGGGCGAGGAACAATAGTGCTATTCAAAATAGTCTTCCAAGCGGAAATACTTTTCCCTAGGGTTATTGTGCCGCTGATCCAGCATATCCCCATTTTCTTTGTTACTGTCAATTGCCCATCCGTGAAAGTGCCGGAAAGACCAGATGTACTCGCAAATTCGTCGTAAGACCAAGTTTCGCTATAACATCCTACGCTTGCATCTACAGTTCCAGACAACGTCAACCTGCCGTTTTTAAAAGTCAGCGCGGATTCCGGAGCTTCGTCGCCGTCATCGTATGTTTGAGATATTGTCATAATTGCGGAGCTAGTTTCTGGATCACCGGTGTTATTAAAACTTGTCTCAATCTTATTCGTAACATGGACTGTATAATCATCATTTGTTACTCTGTCTTCGCCTTTGATAAGGATATCTTTGCCGGATATTTTGCCATCAATTATTAGCTCCGTAATATTGGTTTCTTTATCTGTTTTTAAAAGTAACTTTCCGCCACCAAGATTCACATTTCCATTATCCATCTTAAATATACTCCCCGCAGTATTCGCCAAAGGGTTAGAAGCAGTTCCGTTGTAATTCTTAGATCTGAGTGTTCCAGTCACTTTAATGTCCTGAGCAAACAAATTTTCCGTGTCAATGTTTTTTGCTTTAACTGCTCCCGCCGCCAACTTATCCGTCGTAACACATCCTGTGTCAAGAGATTCTGTCGTAACAGATCCTGTTGCTAACTTCGCCCCGTCAATCAATGTAGTATCGCTTTCCGCACACCACGAAGCAAGTTTTTGGTTTGCTTCATGAGCTTGATTATATGCGGACTTTGATGCCTCATAAGAACTAGAAACGGACACTTCAGAATAAGCGAACGCGCCATCTGTAAATCGCGTTAATACGCAAGTGTATAGCACGCTGGTTGCAGAACTATCGCTATACGTTGGCTCCGTCTCTATCCACCCGTTGCCAGGAGGAACAGATGTTGGTTTGCTAGGAGGGCTTAGTGTTGACACCTGAGTTTTGTAATACCGAGTCTCTGATTCCACACTAGTAACATACGTCAGTGTTATCATTGCAGAAGCTAGTACACTCATCAATTATCACCTTCCAGTTGCGCGACAAAAATTGCCTTGTTGTTTACTTGGTCTGCGTCAATAGTAAGAGTCTGGCCGGTCTTTGTCGTTGTCGTCTCTCCATCCTTATACCATTTAATCACTCCCAGCTGCGCAATTTCAGAGGCAGTCAATTCTTTACCGCCCTTATACACGTGAGCGGTCAAAGTGGTGGCAATGGAAGTGTTCTTAAAAATAGTGCCGTTAGATGACGTGATAGAAATCGTTACCGCGTCTGCGCCGTCCGTTCCGTTAGTGCCGTTTCTACTAACACTAAAAGAGGTGGTAGAGTTTCCATCATCGTAGTTAACCACGGTTTTAGTCCACAAGTATCCGCCCGCAGCAACAGCAGGGATAGTAGTGCCCCAGCCAGACTCCGGCGGCGTGTTCCCGTTGGAGCTGGATGCGTAGGTAACAGAGGTACTTGACACACCAACGCTGCTACCGTCAGTCCCTTGGCGACTAACACTAAATGCCGTTGTTGAATTGCCATCGCTATAAGTCACCACAGTCTTAGTCCATAGATACTCGCCATTAGAAATAGCAGGAATTGAAGTCTGCCAGCCACTATCTGGGGTGGTCGTACCATTAGCTCCTTTTGCATATGTAACGGATGTAGATGATACTTTAACGCTTGTACCATTAGTCCCTGAGAAAGAAATGGCGAAGGTGAACTGCTTGTAAATTGTAATGTCATTACCAATATGAACCGGGATTTTCACCGCGCCACCCTCTGTAACCTCGGACGACACTGTAATTGTTAAGGTGGGAGCTGTAGTACTCGTATCCTTTGAAACCGTCACGCCAGTTGGCTTCTCAATCTCGGACACATTGATTGTTACAGGGATCTGTGTCGCCCCCTGCAATGCGATAACCTGAGTAGTCGTACTACTGCCGTTAACAGCAGAGGTAGCTGTACCCGGAAAAGCGTGCGCTTCAGATGTCAGCATAACCGAATACGCATCTGTAATATCAGTTAATGTAATTTGATCAGATGACCTAATCATTTCTAAAAATCTCCTTATCAAGTAATCAGGCTACACATAAATACAGCCTTAACGTCTATGTCATTTGAAGTAAGCGTCATTGTAAAACCATCGTTTCCAATTCTGGGGTCTGATGAAAGAATGATACTAAACGAATCTTCGCCAAATTTTTGCCACGACCATTGCAAATATGACGAAGCACCAAAAGAATTCTTTAAGTCTGCTATAGTTGAAATCTTTTTAGCTCCATAATATACTGTCGCTGTTAACGTAGTAGAAATCTCGTTATTCCGGAAAACATTACCCCTAGAAGAATCGACACGGACAAGCACGGCATCTTCGCCGTCCTTACCATTTGAAATCTTATTCAGCGTCAACACTTTTTCGTAATCATTATCTTTGTATTTTACGACAAATGTGACCGTCGCCACAGTTTTACTTATATTTGTGAGAGTAAAAACTCCCGCGCTCGTGTCATATGTTCCGTTGCATCCATCGCACGCATACGTAACAGTGCATTCAGACAGTTGGTCTACTAAGCCCTTCGTAACCTTTAGCTTCACAGTGTAATCGTCAAGTGTCGTCGGAGTTCCGTTTCCGTCACAAAGAACGCCAATATACTCTCTTGACAGTGAGACATTGATAGGAGCGCTCGCATCCTTCGAATATCCGGAGATAGTCAAGGTTGACCCGTCCCAAACCAACGCGCCATTACCAAAGTTAAACGTGCCGTCAGACAAAATCTTTACGCCATTATCTCCGCCGACATAGATCGAACCGTCCTTCGCGATATAGGTTCCGTCATTTGTAGACGCTATAGAGTCCTTACCGCCAGTGGATAGGGAAGTAGCATTGACGTTACCTGTAAAGTTTGCTGTGCCGTCCTCATTAAACGAAATCACAGTTCCATTCTCGCTGACTATTGACAACACCGAGTCTCCCTTTGGATCAATAGTAACCGTATTTGTGCCGTTTGTTACGGTCAGGCCGTCGGCGTCGAACCGCATACTGTTGTCAGAGTTATAGATTCCAAGCGATTCACCTAGCAACAATTTGCCGCAGAGAACCTCACCATTGATACCATACCCTTCAGTATATTCTCCAGTCTTCGGGTTAACATAGAAGAACCGACCGAGTGCTGCCCTGGTAGACTTCCAGTTATCATCCGTAATAGCAATGGTCGAGTTGACGATCTTCATCTGTATATCTTCGTACTTCTCGGTCATCGGGTCAAACTTTCTATAAAGCGTCCCGTGTTGGTCAACAACCATGTTCTGATTATCTGCACTATCTATGATTTTTGTATGTGTCGCGGACAAACCATTCTCCGTCCAGTTAGACAGAACACCGGATGCGTCGGACCCTTTGACAGCCTGCTTTGTTACATAATCAAAAGTAGACGCCATGGAAGACGCACGAGATAGAATGTCGGCTACATCAGCCGTGCCACTGAGTGTCTTAGTCACATCGGAGAATTCAACAGATAGGTTGCTTACGTCTGAATAATCAAGATCATAACTAACAAGTCTTAGCCTATATACTGCGCCGTCAACCCTTACTCGGATCCAGTTGCCCACAGAAAAATAGTCAACTATCGGAGCGAACGCCGGGATGACCAAAAGATTCTTCAGTGTCGCCGTGATAGTGTGTTGCAGGTTCGCAGACTTATAAATTTCTTTCTTAGCTTTATCAATAAACTGAAGGGCTTGATCAACAAGCTCTGAGTCAGTCAATCCGTCAGAGATAAAGTTGTCGTTAGAATATTCGTCCTCTCTCCGGTAGGAAGATAACTCGACCCACAAGTCATGCCCTAGATATGATTCCAAATCCAGCGCACTTCGGATTTCCTCCTGAGCGTTCTCGATATATTGCTTCACGCCGAGTACCGGCTCGTCTGAATCTGTTTCCGACTCCTCGTCCCCTAGAATAATCATAAGCTCTGAGCTACGGACATCCTTCTCTGCTTGTATTGCAAGCAGTTTGTTATAGTACGGCAGGTAATACTGGTTGTACATAATCGAGGTTGTTTCGCCACCGCCGGACTCAGTCAAAATATTCAAAACGTCCTGGCAACAATCCTCAAACTCGTTTAAGCAATCCATGCTGTACTTCTTCAGGTTGCTTGCAAATTGTTCTATCTCTAGCTTGAACAAACCAGTGATACTGACGTCCTCTGTATCTGAGATAGCAATTTTCTTTTCTACCAGTTGCTTCGCGTAGTCGGCGTAGTCATCTGTTACAATAACGGAAATAGTAGCCGAGGTCGCCTCGTCGTCTTCCTCAGTGTAGCTAGTAACAGTAAAGTTGCCTGTCCAGGTTGGAGTGCGCCCTTCCGTATTTACCCACGAAGTAGTGTTGATAGTAAACTTAAACCTACTTGTATCAATAAACACTTTCGCCATTGCCTTTAGCGCACTTTCGACCGTAGCCTTTGACGTACTAGAAGTCAGCTTGGATACAGCAATAGGGGAGAGGTTGGCCACCGTCAGCAGGGCAGCTTGTGCGGCAGCATTCGTTTCTTGATGCTCGTAGGTCGGTATCATAGATGTCTGCAAGTAGCCGCCGAACTCTATCGCGCTAAAGTAAGCCTTGACCAGGTTAGAGTAACCGGCAATAGGAGAGGTGATCTTCTCTAAGTTTTCGTTCATCGACTTGTACTTATCTACAAGCTCGTTGTAGGAAGCTAGAATGGTGGCGTCGATTGAGCTACCAGCTTCTTCATTGTAGTGCTGACACAACTCATCGTAGCTGTTTAGCTTTGCCACCAACTCATCCGACATATCCTCTTTGGTGTCATCCGTGATACACCAAATGTATCCGCCGCCACTTGGGTTACACAGGCGAACAGTCGCCGTCATCAAATCATCACCAGCGGTTAACCGGAAACAATTCTTTACAGAGTCGGTATCCGTTTCGTAAGAGACTTCGTCGGTGAGGTTTTCTGTAGAAACAAAAATCGTTGTGTCTTGTCCGTAACCATCCTTGATGTTAGAACTGTTACATTCAGGGCAGTTGCCATCGAACTCACCTCTGTAACCGCAGTCCAAACAGGTACGTTCTAAGTCATACACCTCTACTGTGCGTGACGGACTTCCATTATCAGTGGATCTAGAGGGGTAAACAAATAGGCACCCGATCTCCTCCGCAACAGCATCGAAAGCGTCTTTAATAGAATCGCCATCGAAAGAAAATGTGCGCTGCAGTTTTGCTATCGTCGAATCTACATGACCAATAGAATAGTGCGGCGCTTTCTCCATTAGGCGGTGGAGAAGGGAAGCTTCTGGCTTATCCGGACGATAGAGAATGGTAGGGAAGTTCTCATCGTAATCATCTCTGTTAATGTCGTCTTCCGTGTTAATCTCGATGTTGTGTAGCAGAATCTGAGACAGCTCGGCTTCTCCTAGACTGGTCGCAGTCACGCTCTTCATAATACTAGAAGACTCTTGCGTGTTAACAGCAATAGAGAACCACTTGTCCCACTCTTTACACCAGACCAGTTTGAAATCAACAATCTTATTCCATATAGTACAGACCTTACCATCAAATTCTTTATATACGTCAAAAGACAATTCACAGGTATCACTCAGCCTATCAGACACGCTGATATTATCAACTGTATTTAAGACACCAAACTTTTCTCCGCCGCGCTTTGCTAACACTAGAGTCGGAGCTTCTGGCGAACCAGTTCCATCAAACTGAATACGAATAGCCATTAGAACACCACCTTCCGTACCGGCCTATAGACAATCTTTACGTCGCATGGCATAGAGAAAGTAACAACATTCACACGTTCTGAATAAGAATTATAGAGCCGGAAGAAAGTGAAATTAAAATCGTTATAAATCTTTTTGTGAGAAGCTAGGGAGGATGTGATGATTTGGTTTGCACAATCCATTGTTACCTTTTCTCCGGAAGTACAACCAGCAATGAATGTAACCCGCCCCTCCGGATTATTAGTGATAGTGAGATCGCCGTCCTGCTTGCATGTGATCTCAAAAAGGTCAGGGTAGAGAACCCCGATTTCGTCTGAGTCATTTGTTATGCTATAAGTGCCATTGGCGGATTCTATAGAGAACGCAACAGTCGTCGCTTTGCCGACACCGAACGGGCGATTAGTATTGAATGTAAGATTCAGTCCGATGATATTGCCGGAGAATTCAATCTTCTCTACATTGAAGCTTCCTTGGAAAGTAATATCCTTCCAACCAACTTCCTTCGGGTCAATCAAAACAAAGTCATGGAGCTGCCTGCGGTTTAGCCAGCGCATCAACTTACGGTAATCAGCCAGAGAGATCTCCTGGCCGGGGCCATCAGTAATATCTCTGCAGATACTAAATGTGGCAGAGAAGCACTGTTCGTATTCCGTGCCCGTCTGCGCATAATAAACTCCGCCGTGTTGCTTGACAGAGTTAAAAGTAATCTCAGACCCAGCAGAACTACTGTCGGTGCCGCCGCTATCAAACGTGCATACGATGTAGCCGAGGCTACTAAGTTGCACGCCATCATATATGAAATCTGTTGCTCTCATATAGTAACCTCCTGTTCTTTTATTCTGCTACTGTCTGGTAGCGTCTATAAAACTCTCGTTCAATCTCTTTAAGCAGCCTAGCCATTTTCTTATTCAGAGCGGCGCATTTGTCGCTCTGTGCTGTTGCATCAAGGATTGCCTTGGCTAGTTCTGCCTTTAAATTAGAAACCTCTTCGTTCAACGAATCAATCTCATTCAGCGAGTCAGAATATCGTGCCTCGAACAATTCTTTTTCGGCCAGCATGTTGTCATATTTTTCTCTTAACCGTTCGTACTTGTTCTTCTGAGATTGATATCTTCTCTTGTAATCCAAACCATTTCCTCCAATAATAATGGACGGGAGCGGCATAAGCCGCTCCCGTTTTCTATTACCATTTGATATTATTTTTTCCTTTTGCGTTTTTGCCCACTAGCCTGTCTACAGTCATCGCCTGAACCAGCTTTTCAAACTTAGGATCAGACCGCGCCGAGTTCATGAAGTCATTATAATTTGACACATTCGGAAGAACGATCTCCATGTCGATAGAATTCTTGATATCGCCACCAGTGTTACCAGGAACTTTAGCAACCGGCCAATTAACACCGAAGTTCATAGCACGGGCGATGAAGTTACGGGGGTTGTTCGCCATATCCCAGATGTTGGATGTAGCATCTCGATTCAAAACACTATCGCCCTTTTTGAGCTGGGTGAGCAAAGCACCGTCAGATTTACGGATGATAGTCTCCGGGCCGTTCTCCTGAGTCCACGCAAGCTCGTCACGAGGGACACTTTGTACGCCGGAAGCATAACCGCGTTTCTTCATCCAAGCAATCAGCTGCTTGTTATACTTTCCACCAACTTTATGGTACACGCCATACTTGGCTTGGAACCCCATCTTCTTAAAATACTCATCTCTCGCTTTCATTGACCAGTCGTAGTCTTTATACTTCAGTCTATGAATGAAGTATTTATTAGGCTGTAGTTTTTTCTTATCACCAGTATACGTCTTCTTATAGAAGATACCATCCTTCTTTTTGGTCGGCTTATTTCCAGCGGCATTTTTCGCAGCTTTTATAGCCGCGTCCTTCACACTGTTAAATACATCATCGCTCGGCTTCGGAGTTCCCTTACCTTCATTGGTCTGGCCCTTTATATCCTTAATGTTGCTAGACGCCTCTGAGTCCCCAGTAGAATACAGCCGCGCGACATACCCTTTGATCTCACTTAGTATACCGTTCAAAGTCGTACACTCTTCGCTAAAATCCTCGGTATAGTTAGATAGAATATCTTTAGAACTATTTGCGTCCCATATAGACTGCATTGAGTCGGACAGGGAAGACCCTACCTCTTTAGTCGCGTTGTTAATTGTGTTTGCAATTGTGTCCGCGTTTTTATTTGCTGACTCGATTGCATCAGACAACAATTTGTCCACGTCGTCAAGGCGCTCATTTATAAACTCTTCGAAATTATCAACAAGGTCGTCAAGAAGCTCCTTTGTGTCAGACACGTATTTGTCATACTGACTATCAGCTAAATCATCCTTGGCTTCCTTCAAATCATTTTTCAGCTGTTGGACAGTTTTCTTAGATTCTTCTGAGGTATCTCCGGAATAAGCAGTTAGCTGCTTCTCTAGCTTCGATATGTTCTTTACCTGCTCATCAATATTTTTCTGGTAGTCATACAAATCCTTTGCACTATCTAACGCTTTTTCATACTCATCAATAGTATCCTTTAAAGAGTCCAGCAGGGCATCAAAACCATCTTTGGCTAAGTCTTTTAACGCATCCTTTTCGTCATTGGCTGCAAGAATAGCGTCCCTATGTGACTCAATCAAATCTTCACGACGCTCTAGCAATTTTGTGTTGTACGGGTCGTTTGCAATGGACTTATTGATTTCAGTAATAGCCTCAGCGTACTGGTCAGCCTGAGCCATGTATACGTTATAGTTTTGAGCGTGCAATGCTCTCGTGGCAATACCCTCGTTAGTGATAGCGCCGTTATCATCAAACAAGTCTTTCTCGCTCATCAAATCAATCAGGAATTCTGCTTCGTCGGTTAGCTTTGAAAAGCCATCTTGCATGTCATCAAACTTGTCCCAGCTTAATTGTCTTAGTTCGTTCTGATACTTCTTTATAGCTTCATCTGCTTCAATGATAGATGTGGTGAGCTGGTCAATCTCATGACGCATCTCGTACCATGCTTCAGACCCGGTCTTAACAAATCCTGAGTCAACCGCCTTATTCAGTTTTTCTACAAGTCCTTTTCTCTTTTCGATAAGACGCGCACTAGTCTTACCTTCGCTTTCAACCATAACCTCGTAATACTTCGAGCTTATCTTATAACCAGCTTCTTCTGCAAGGTCAATAAATGCTTGTATAGAATCACGATGATCTTCAAGCCTGTCAAGGGTTTCCTGTGCTCGCTTAGAATAGTTGTCGAAGATCTCTTTATAAGCGTCACCGACGCTAACCTTGAGTTCTTCTACTTGCTTCTTGCAATCTTGAGCTTTGTTGTACCACTCTTGATACTGACTGATTTTCTCTTTTAATTTCTTGTTAGAGATCTTATCAATATCAATCGCGCCATCCTGAACTTTCTTCTTGTATGATTTGTTCAGACCAACAGCATTTGCCTTCTTAATATAATAGTTATAAGCCTTGCCTTGCGTAACAATCTCTTTGTTTACATTTCCGATATTTGTCTTTAAGGCTTTATTTCTATCTGTCATCGTTTGATAAGCACTATCGGCTGTTACTTTGACAATCTCAATAGCTTCTTCAATCCGCTGAAGCTTGACCTCTACCCAGTCGAAAAACTCGGCGTCTGATTTCGAGCCAGAACCTTTTTTCTTGCCAGAGGACTTCTTTTTGCTAGAAGACTTCTTTTTGTTTTTCTTGTTGGAGTTAGACTTAGAAGACGAACCTCTTGACTTTAAACTGCTATTACCACGGACACCAGGGTTCGGGTTACCAAAGTTCTTCTTTCCGCCAGTGGTACTGCCAGCAAAAGCAGTGCCGTCTGCCATGGCTGACTTTCCGCGTGTATCAGACCCTCGAAGCTTTCCCTTCTTGAAAAGCTCTTCCGTTTGCGCAGCGTTAAAGATTATATCATGAGAACGATAGTTAAAGAATTCTGCCCCATCTTGCCCAATTACATAGAACGATCCGTCCCTCACCAATAGTTCGGGGCCAACCTCACCACCGAGAGCAGTACCAGAGCCTCCAGCGCCCCAGAAACCAGAAGTACCCTGAGCGAAAGCAGTACCGTTAGCCTTAGACCCATTCGTCTGTCTCCGTCTAGCGCCTCCGCTACTGCTGTTTAAGGTCAAGCCAGCATAGCGGTTAGAATTGCTTCCGGACGATGTTGTCTTCTTGATTGTATTGATGGTGTGATTCTCTACGTAATTCGTTGTGACAGTCTTTGTAATATTTGGCTTAGACCGAAGTGCCTCGTACTTACCCTGAAGTGCATCTAGCTGCGCACCTGCCTGTTCTGTGCCAGCCACAGAGACCTTAATTATTTTTTCATTACCGGCGTCACCTGCCGCCTCGACTGTCTTTGTCTCGCCGCCGTACTGGGTGCGAACTTTGATAGTGACGTCCTGTCCCTCGTACTCCTTCTTTATTCTCTCAATAGATTCTGGATCTGCCTTTGAATAGACTTGGATCGTTTTACCGTTTTCATCCTCTACAAACGTACCAATCTCTTTTTCAGCATTTACTGTATCAACATCCATAGACAGTATAATCTTCTTGCCCATAGATGCTTCAAGCCCTTGTACATACCTAGTTACATTTGTGCCAGCATCTTTCGCGGCTTTTTCCATAGAACTGTAATCAGTCTGGTAATACCCGCTTCCGAGGTCTGTATACAGAATTTTCTTTTGTTTTTCCTGATATTTTTTAGAGAACTCTTCTTCAGTTTTCCCTGCAGCCTCTGACGCTTTTGAGATAGCTTCTTTGGATGCAACTGTATACTCTTTCGTATTCTCTATAGAGTCTCCAGCTTCTTTCGCGTACTTCTTGAGTCGCTCAAAATAGTTCATTCCGGCGTCGTCTGACCAGTCTATATCAACATAGTTCCCAGCCGCAGCAACCAAAGACTCAAACCCTTCTCTTGACAGACCGAGTGCTTCTGCAACCTCTTTGAAGTGACTAACCGGGATGTTCCAGTCATAATCGCCATTCTTATCCTTTATGAATGAGTCTCCATTTTTCTTCAGTATGTCTTGCACCTTTTTGTTGGAACTCATTTTATCAAAGAATGCTTGAACACCGGACGCCGTTAAGTTGCCATCCTTATCTCTATTTCTGTAGATCGAGTCATACTCTCTTAATAGTTTCTCTGCTTGCTTCCTTTTCTCGCCAACATTGTCGATATCAACATCATCGAAACCCGTGAAGTTTTCCTTCAGAAAACCCCAATAGCTTTCGTTGCCAAGACCAGTCATACCAGTCTTTTGATACTGCATCATATTATCATATGCCTTTACAGTCTCATCATACGGCGTATAAGACTTCGACATATTTTGATAATTTTGCATACTCTTCCCGAAGGAGATTACATCTTGTAATACGTAACCATACTGTTCTTCGGAAGATAGTGCGCGGTCGGTGGCGTCTGCTAGGTTATTATAGTAATCACAAAGTTGTTGCGCGGTGATACCATGTATTTGCATGAAGGTATCCAGCTCGTCAAATTCACCAGCAAGCGCTAGAACAGACTGCTCGGTTACACCTCCAGCGTCACCAAGGTTATAAAAGTCATCAACCAAAGAAGATAAGGCCCCGTCCGCTGCAAACCCATCACCAATGATTTCTTCAACGCTTTTTCCTTCAGCAGCGTCCATCGCTTGTACGTAAGCGGCCTCTGCTTCACGGAGTAGATCGACATATTTTTGCTCTTCGGGCGTTGCTGCTTTAAAACCGCTTAACGTGTCTTCAATAACAGAGACATATTCCTGGGCAGACCCTTTTGCCGACTCAAGCATTTTCTCTGTTTGTTCGAGACCAGCCTCATAACCATTTCTCGTATACTCAGAAATACTATCGTCACTTAATTTTTCTTTTAAGTCGTCAACGTCTTTAGTATATTCAAGGATGTCTTTAGAGGCGCTGATAAGTCTCTCACCAAGAAGACCGTCATAATCCCCAGTAAAAGCAGACGAGATAGAATCCCACGCACCGCCGCTTGAAGTTATAACGTCTAACGCATCGTCATGTACCTTTTTGGATTCCGTCTCGGCTACTTCTTTTTTGTACGCAAGAGAGCGCCGAAGCCCTTCGTTTTCCCTTTGAAGTTTTGCGACCGTACCTTCGTCAGTAAGACTTGTATAACCTTGATCTCTGATATTATCAATAATCTTTTGGTTAGCGTCTATCTGCGTTTTCGTGTTATCTACATCTGTCTGTGCAGCCTTATAAGACTCCGTGGAAGCTTGTAGCTTTTCGATCTTGCTATCAAGGGACTCGGCCTTCATTGCGGTAATAGCAAACGCTGTAGCCAACGCACCAACAGCAACCACTGCAGACGCAACAGGATGAGCGGCTATAACCCCCCATAGACCACTAATCGCGCCTTTAGCCTTATCGACTCCGGATAAAGTCTTGTTGGCGAGTATGCCGCTAAAGGAGTCTTTCTTATCGCCAGTAGCAAGCTGCTTGACTATATCCATTCCGCCTTTTGCTAACTTAACACCAGCCACGCCAGCAAGTGCGGCCTCGGTTGCTGTTGCGACGGGGCCAAGCTGGTGGAATAGTTCTATTGCTTTATTTAGAAATCCTAAGATGCCCGTGCCACCAGACACTACACCCTTTACCAGGTCAGAATTTATAGTGTTGTAAGAAAGCTCTTCAAACTGTTCTTTGAACTGACCAACCTTACCAGAGATTGAGTTCATGACGACTTCGTTAGCGGCCTCAGTTTCTCCGGAGGCACTCAGAGCTTCGTCATAAGCTCCCGTCAAATCCTTTATATTTGTAATAATGCCAGCGACAACATTGGCCTGATTCTTACCGGCAATACGCTCAAGCAACGCTGCCTGATCTGTATCAGACATCTTATCCCAAGCGCCTGCAATCTCCACCATAATGTCATAAAGTGACTTATAGGAAGTGGCGTTCTTCATAATGTCAACGCCAGATAGTGCTTTAATCTCTGCACGATACTTTGCAGCTGACGTTGCCACGTCGTCGTAATCTTCGCCAAGTTCTTCAAGCTCAGGTTTGGATGTACGGATTCTTGCGGATACTGTTTTAAGTGCTGTCAATCTGTTACTTTCCCTTTCGGTACTGACCACAATATAATGTGGCGGTGTGTCATTTCTGGCACACTCTGCAATTTCTTTTTAGATTATAGTTGCAGTTCGGACTGTATCTTCTTACAATGGCGAAGCTCGGTATGTTGCCATACCGAGCATTACAGTCTCTACGGTTTCCTTGTAAGCTACAAGGTCTTACCTCGGTCTCGCCCTTCTCAGGGTGTTGACCGATATAGCCATTTTTATAGTCGGCACTTTCTTGACCACCGACTTTTTCAGGATCCTGAATCGCAGCATTGCCTGCCGCCGCAAGGGCGACAGACTCTTCAAATGACGTGTTAGCTATGTTGAGGGCAGCACCGCCACGTTCCAACGCAGACATTAACTCTTCCGCGCTAATAGCGTAGTCCTTACCAACCTTAGCCAAGACATCAGAAACACGAGTGGCGTCGGACGCCTCTAGGCCATAACCCTTAATAATAGAAGTTAAGCCAGTCGTTGACGCATCCACTGTTGTGTCAGCAACATTTGACATAACGGTTGCAGCATCAGCGAGGGTAGAGGCATCTTCTAATCCATAGCCAAGACGAGTAAACGTTTCGACAGACCCGAGGACTTCTGTAACGCTATGTCCCATATCATAAGCTGAATCTGCTGCGCGTTGGAAGAACGAGTCAAGTTCTGAGCCGCTCTTTCCGGTGACAATGGTAAGCTGAGTTAGCGCGTCGTTGATATCTTTGACAGCGCCAACCATCTCCGTGGCAACTTGTTTCGCCTTATTAAAAGCACCTTGAATTGCTTCAGCAGCTGTCACGCCTTGCGCTATAGAAAGAACTTCTGATTTGAAGCCAGTCCCGGCGTTGCTCTGCCTGTAGTCTATCCCAGCAATGCCAGAGATGATTTTCTTCAGATCCGACTTACTGTACGACCCAGCTTCAACGATTGACTCAAGCTGCGCCTTATAAGATTTTAGGTTATTAACATCAGCATCATCCAGCAACGACAGCTTCTTTGGTTGATCTATGCTAGATATTTTCTTCAAAAGATTGTATACGGGGGTCAGATCGCTAGATGTGTCTTTAACCGAAGCAGAAAGCCCGTCCATTACACCCTTAGCAGCCGCAATGGCTGTTCTCGCTGAGGACTCAACTTTGCCAAAACTTTCAGCAGATACTGTTCCTAATTGGTTAAGCTGATAAATCGCGCTTTCCGCTTTTTTTAGCTCAGCTTCTACTCCTGTAATATTTACCCCCGATGTGCCATACTTAGCTGTTTTTTCGCGGATAGCATCGACCTGTTTTTGAAGTGCTGCAGCTACTTTGTTTGGAATAGCAGTATCTTCCAACCCTCTGGTTCTAGCCGTATTTTGTATTGCGGCGACTTTGTTTTTGCTGTTAGCAAACCTACCTCTATCGTAAGAGCCAGTCTGAATCGCGCTCCTAACAAGTCCGGCTAACGCCCTCTTCTCGCTGGACAAATCGCTAGACAACGATTTGTCTTTCTGTACAGACGGATTTTTACGAACGTAGTCTACGAGATTTTTATAATACTTAACAAGAGGCTCGATATTTGTAGCGGACGACTTTTTGCTTCCAGAGCTACCAGCGTTACCAGAACCTCCGCTGCCTCGACTACCCTTGCCGTTGATCTTTATGTCGTCTATGTTTAGAACTAAATTTTTTGCTGCGGCATTGACAGCGCTCTGCAGCCCCCTAGTATCAATTACGGGCAGGAGATTTACCTTTATACCGTTCTTTCCAGCAGCCGCACTAGCAGCAGTCTTTAAAGCATTACTGTCAAACTCAGGTATAAGTTTTACCTTTACGCCAAATTCTTCCGCCACAATCTCACCACCTTGATATTATCCAAATTTAGAACGAAGGACGTCAATGACTTTCGCATTGACGTCCTTTTGTGCATTATCTATGTAAGGTCTGGCAAACGCTCTTCTCCACATGCCATTCCCATTTCCTTGTGCGCCTGTATTTATAATGAAGCTTAGGTCTGTGCCAGACGGTTGATAGCCGGGGAACACTGGCGTGTTACCTGGAGTCTCATCTGTTACTAAGAGAGACAGATCCCCTTCGTAATGTTTTAGGTTCGCTCCGGACTGCATCATACCTCTGCGTGTATACCATTCAGGATTGTACGAATAGACGTCCGAGTTGATATGTTCCTTTATAATATCATCCACCATAGTTGGGATTTCGTTATGTACGACGTCTCTAAGCTCTTCCATTATGTGTGCTTCAAGGGCTGCAATGCTATCAAACACTATCACCATTATCACCTTGTTCAGCTATATACTTGCTAAAATTTTCTGCTAGCGCACCAACACTTGCCTTTAAAGATTCAGCGTTCTTTGAAAAGACAGAAATGATTTCAGACAGATCGCTGCCCATAACCTCCTTAAACACAAGGGACACCTCGTTGTATTTCTGAGTAACGAACTTTAGCATTGATAGAGCTTCATTTAGCTCTCTTTCTCTTGTGCTATTGATCTTGTTAATCCGCGCTTGCAGCTGCTCCTCAAACGCATTCTCAAAAATGAATAGCTGATTCTCATTTACATTATCAAGCACTTTGTCATAAACATCTGTTACGGTGACAAGAAAAAATTCTGATTCTATGTCCGCCTTATCAAAATCAATATCGGTAAACGCAACTAGTACAGTGTGCATGTACGCAATATCTTTAAGCCATGGGAGATATTCATCGTCAGCAAAACAAGAAGCAACGCCAGCCGCTACTGCTGCAACAAACTGATTCGCGGTAATATTCTTTTTAACATGGAACACAACCTCATCGCCAATCTCAATAGCCGTCTCGTTAGCTGAATTATCTTGCCCCTTAAAGTATTTATTTAAAGCATCAACACTGATGCACTTGTTTTCTTTTTTACTCATAATTACCCTTTCATTCGTCAGACGGCGTAGCAAAATGTGACAACCCGATACAAATCGCGTCCGCTTCGTCCGGCCCAACATCTTTATCCAATTTGTCCTTTACGTAGGCAATCGCCTGCTGTTTTAACTCTTTGCTCTTGACGCCCTTTCCTTGATGAAAACCTAATTTCTTTCTCCAGGCCGTCGGCAAGATGCAATAGAACTCGACGTCGTGGTAATAGCACCACGCCATAATTGCTCCTTGTATCCGAGCTAAAGACTTGTATGTGATTACGTTTACTTGTTTTTGTATGTCCTCAAACACTACTAGGTCTGTGTTTGAAGTCGTTATAATATAGCAAAGACTAGTCATCATATATCCAATCCGTCTTTCAGAATCCTTGTCTTTGCTCAAATCAATAACGCCCGACTCAATATAGACGCCATCTTCCAATACGGCGTACCCGCTAATAGCAGTCGCCTGATCTAACGCGAGTATACGCATATTTCCTCCTAGGTTAAAAATAGGGGTACGGAATACTCCGTACCCCTAGAATAGGTATGGATAGAATCCGATTATTCGTTCTCGTCCAGCATGATCATATCCAGGATGTTGTTATCGTTTTCGGTATCGACCATCAGGTCACAGGTAATGGTAACGCTTGCGGGATCGCCGTTGTTAGACATCTCCAGAGTAAAGTCAGTCTGAGGTGCGCACTTCCAAGCAATCATACGGAGCCAGACATCTTCACCGGCCTCAGTCTTATCCTTAGTTTCCATGTAAGCAGTGAAATACTTGGGGAAGGTGGTAGACTTGATAGAGATCTTCTTTGCAGAAGTCAACTCTTCCATGTAATAAACAACGCACTTGTCGCCGACAGCAATGCTGCCAGTCTCGCCAGCAGTAAAGGTGCCACCTGACAGAGCACCGCTGATTGCAGTGCCACAATCATCATCAGCCTTAAACACAGTTGCGGTAGTTGCAGTCTTGCTGGTAACAGTCAGCTTACCAGCTTCAGTCGCAGCAACCACTTCGCGCTTCAGCCAGTTTGCGCCGGACTCAATGTCCCCACCAGTCATCAGAGAATACAGATCGAACGGAGTGATCTGAGTTTCAAAGCTGATAGTGCCGCCACGTTCACCGAAGAAAGTGACACGCTTGGGGTGGCCCCAGCCACCATAAGCATAAACGGATTCACCAGTCATTTCGGCGGTGGACACGTTTGCATAGTCCATATTCAGAAAAGGCTTCTTAGTCTTATATTCACAAAAAAGCACGTTGCAAACCTCACGGTTCGCCATCTTAGGAACGCCCATGTTTTATTCCTCCTATTAAATATAAAAATAAAACCGCCATAATGGCGGTTAGCAAATGTCACTCATTCGGGCGACACCAAACAGAGAAGTCAAAGTCATCTTTGCCCCATACGCTCCAGCGCGTAAGGATGGTGTCAATTTGCAGAGACATATTGATTTCGTTAAATTGATCGTACAGTTGATACACTGTTAAGTTGTAAACGTCTTGAATGTTCATCGAGTGTGATCTTGCTGCTAACTTAGATGTAACGTTGTCTAGCCGCATAGCATCCTGCCTGTCCTTATATTTCTTGGATCTCTTTCTACCTGCCGCTATCTTTGCTTCACGCTCTAGCTCTTTCTTACTCTTTTTTTTAACAGCCCCTTCTTTTGGAGGGGACATATAATTACGTTGCAAAATTAAATCGCGCACCTGCTCATAGTTACTGCAATTGATATTCCCGACAATATCATCTACGTCGGGACGTAACGTCAGAAAAGACGCCGACGGCTCATCAAATATAAGGTACTCGTCAAGAAAGAATGATAGTGCCTCTGCGATTGCATTACGAAAATCTTGTTGCGCAACCAAGAACAAAAAGAGTGGCGTGGAGTTTAGCTCTTCCACAACATCTGGTGTTAGCTCTATGTTTAAGTTATTTGCTAGTTGAGACTTCGTATATAGAAGCATACCGATTCGCCAGTTGTATACGTCCTCACCGCCAGCCTCCACGATCTCATTGGTAGTAGGGCAGCGTATGTGACCAACCCCTTTTACCGGCAAAGATCCTGTATAGTTCAGCTCCAGCTTTGTAAAGGAATCAACCATAATCTTTTGCCCCGTGTCTAAAGTTAAAATCTTTAAACAGGTACACTACCTTTCTTGTGATGTAGTTGTAGTTCGGCAGAACATATCCAACGGGGTATCGCTCTGACGGCGTTACCTTCCCGATGCCAAACCCGTGTTTATGATTGATCTCGTTGTCAATCTCATCAGCAATCATATCGACGAGAGTTCCAAATTCACCTTGTATCATGCTTGTATGGCAGGTAACAAAGATCATAAGCTCGACGTCACACACAGTGTCGCTGCTGATATTTGTGATGTTCGTCTCGCAGCAAATGTATGGAGCCGCGATATCGGTCGTCTCAGGAATACGAGCAAAAGGAAAGACCTTCTTGTACAGAAGGCCAGGAGCTGGGGCAGTCTTAAATTCATCGTCGCCAAGCAGGTCAACAATCTTTTGAGAAGACAGGATACACTCAATCGCTTTGTCTTTGCACACACGTGCTGGATACAATAAACCCATTATGACCACCCCTTTACTGTAAATTCTTTCTTTGTTTCTAACTCACCATATGTGGTAGTCAGAACAAACTTCTTACCTATGTTACTTCTATTCTTACCAACAGACAGAATAGCTTGATCACCTGTTAGCGCTACAGACGCAACATTTGACTCGCAATTAACAGAATACGTAACCTGTTCATTTACAATCTCTCCGTCAATATAAACGTAAGCAACAAAAGAGTTCTTGGAGCCAGTATAAACAAACTCCTTATTAAGACCAATAATCTCAATATGGTCTTTTGTCGGATTCGGCTTAGGTGCGTCAGGCTTTTTAATTCGGTCGTAATAATTAGCAATCATTAGATCGTAATTATCAACTTCGTCATTACGCGGACTCTCAACCAGCATATGCACATAGATGCCATGTCCGTTATAAACACTACTAGCCCTATTCAGCTTGGTGACTTCGAACGCCTGGATGTCCTCCGCTTTCGGGTCGTCAATCAAAAATCTATCATCGCGATCTATCAAAGCAGTCTCGTCATCTCTAGGCATTGTAATCTGCATTCTAGCGTCGCCAACGGTAACAAACTGCTGAGAGTATTCACCAGTCAGATACTTAGTGCCGTCAATAGCAATAACCATACGAGACACTACTTCGCCGCTTGGGTTAACCCATTTCAGGTTATAGTTACACTGCACCATTAACCCTGTCTGATACACTTCGCTGTGTTCATCAACGGACGTAATAAGCCAAACACTGTTAGCCCACTCTACATATGTGCCAGCAAAGATTGTCTCGCCAGGCATAGTATGAATGTTTTTTTCCCTGAGCTTTTGTGTACTGGTAATAGCGCACTTACGTTCTTCTCCATCAATAACCGCAGTCTGAAATGACAACGAGTTTGGCAGTTTACTGTTAATCCAGCTCTGCGTATTCTTTAGCCAACGCTCTCTTGGAGGGTCTTTTAAATAAGATAGGCGGCGCTTGTAATTGCTTAAACTACTCAATAACACCACCACCCTTATACGATGCCTCTAGCTTCTTGCACAGGTCAATCGCTCGAAAAACATTCTTCTTTACTTTCTTTACTGAGCAGTCTGATATATTGTCAGACAGGTAGGACACGATTCCGATAATGCTCATGTAGTATGGCTGTGAAGACAGATTGTCTAGCAATTCAACACCGACAAGTTCTGTCAACAAGGTATCTAAGTATTCTTTTAGAGTTTCCTCCTCACATTCTTTTAGCGGCAAGATCTTATACAGCTTCCCTACAGTTCGTTCAAAATATTTCTGCATCATAGCATCTGGTATCATAAAACACCTCCGCTCACATATGCAGTTTGTGCAGCGCACCATGATTATAAGAAAACTCGTTAATCATGTTCTTGTAATTTGACTTTGTTGTGGAGTAAAGACCTTGCATATTACTGATGAAGTTAGAAGGGGAATACGGAGAGAAGTCTTTTGTCTTTAGGAAGTTGCCTAAGACAAAGTGATCCCCGCTAAACAAAAAGCCACTCAACCATTTGAGCAGCATTCCTTCGGAAATAATATCAACCACCTCATCAGAGGTGATATAATCATCAAGACGTTTATCATGATATTCAGTGATACACACCGGGAGATCCCAGTTAAATTGCCGGGCCTCCAAATCCTTGTCAGAGAATGACAGACCGGTGCGTCGCCGAAAAATATTTTCAAACTCGGAGCAGGCTGAAAAAAGAAATTGGTCAGCTTGTTCGTTGAACACTTCTTCTTCCATGTTAACATAATCATACGATGTGATTTTGTTCAAGAACGCCCCGGTAAACACATCGAATGAAGTAGCCATAAGTTAACCTCACTTATAAATTAGTTCGGTGCCTAGTGCTTCTTCCAAAGCTCTAATAACATTAAGGTCTGCTAGTTCACCATCTTCAATCTTTTGCTTTGCGACATAGACGACCCCGCGCTTCTGACCGCGAGATAGACCAGACACTTTGTCTTTGACTTCATTTGCTTTCAGAGAAAACAGACCCTCAAAGTCTTCATAGGTCAAAGCGTTCTTGTAATACTGTGTAGCGTTCAGAGCCTCCAGCACTTCTTGGTCGTCAATCAACCACCAGTTTTCCGTAAAGAACTTACGCTGAGCACTTCTCGCTCTTTGCAGTGAGCCGAAGGTCATCTCAATTTCATCGCCGAATTCAGACCATCTATGCTCTTCGCCAGTCGTTGTGTCTTTGTAAAACAAAGATCCGTGAAAACCATTTTTAACGCTCACGTAAAGATTCGGGTCGATCGCCTTTCGAACCTTCGGCTTTGAAGGCTTCTTTTTCCCGGTCGCTATTTCGGTAGCTGCCGTAGTTTCTTCCGGCGCTTTTGCGCTGGCCACGGGAGTTCCGGTTAGCGCACCCTTCTTTACACTTGTTTTGCTTGCTGCCATTTAAAAATCCTTTCTTTCCTAAAAGCCGCCCCTGAAAAGGGGCGGCTAAAAATAGTTACCAATTAGGAGAACTGAATGCGGCCAATGCCGTCGTTGCAAGAGGTCACAACGCCCATGCCGTACATATCGTAGAACTCATACTCCTGAGTCATGTCTGCATTATCCAGAGCGTCAGTCAGCTTGATAATGCTATTGCCTTCATAAACCATCTTGATAGGCTTAGAATCAGTACCAATGATATGCAGGGTGTCATCAGGGAAGATGAAGTCGTGAGTACCAACCTTATGACGCTGAGGAGTCATGATAACAGGAGTACCAAAGAACTTACCAGCATAGCCCATGTTGTACATATCAGACTTGTATTCCAGACCCTGAATAGAGGGAGCAAGATTACGCAGAGCCTTCATAGTGCCCATGATGATTGCCTGCTTGCCAGAAGCAGCTTGGACATGCTGAATAACATCCAGCACAGCACCTTCGTCATAAGAACCAGCAGCGGGGAAGAAAGCAGTACCATCCAGGTCGTCAGAAGTCAGACCAGCCCAGCAAGTGTAGATGTCATTCAGGACCTTCTGACGATAAGATTCGCCCACTCTATTGATGAACTCGTTAAAGTCAACACGACCGGCCAGAAGTCTACGCAGAGGCTCGTAAATGCGAACACCGTGCATTTCGGTGCGGATAGTCTTAGTGGTAGCCCCACCAAGTCTCTGACGGCGCAGGCCACGGACACCAGGTGCCACAGTGGAGACATCATACCAGTTTACATCCTCTACCACGAAAGTAGATTCATCGCCTTCTGCGACGTTACGGAAGTCAACCAGGGAGGTGAACATCTCATCGCCCTGCAGACCTTCAACAACAGTACGAGGGATAATCTCTTCGATCAGAGCGAACAGACCATTGTGAGCGCCGTCTCTCATCTGCTTATAGCCCAGAGTAGTACCGCCGTTAATTTCAATCAGGGCGTTGCGCATAGCTTCCAGACCCTGTTCCTTAGAGTAGTTTTCAGGCTTACCCTTGACAACATCGACGGCCAGCTGAACCAGGTTCATATCAACATTCATTTTCGAGTCCTCCTTTCTTACATTTCAATCGCATAGAATGTATAACGAGCAGTCTTGTCAATGGAGATTACCTTACCAAGTGCAGTTGCACTGGTAGCTGCGGGAGCGGTGATCTTGCCATTAGCACCCAGAGACACAGCGACTGCTGTAGCAGTAGGAGCAGTGCCGCCGACAAAACCTTCAGCGGTGACAGAAAAAACGCCCGGACAGCCTAGTCTATAGGCGGTGGCGGGCTTACCAGCTTCGTTGATGAAGTCATCTAGATTCTTACGGGTGCATTCGTCATAAACGATTTCAGGGGTGCCGAGCACAGCACACTTCTTTAGAGCAGAAGATGCGGTTGCTAGAGTTGCATAATACAGATCGTGTTCACCAGGAACAAGAGCACCAATCTCAACGATAGTGCCATTTTCAACAGCGATGTTCTTGCCATCGCCATCCCGCACCAGAACAGAAGTAACCATTGTGCGCTGATCGGTGCCGGGCATATTATCACAGCGGAATACAGTGTAGGCCAATTTCGTCTACCTCCTTATTTGTTATGTAGGTATTTCTTTACAACACCACCGTAAGGTTCATAGGTGGGTTCATGATCGAGCACCGGTAGCACAGGTGCCTTTTTGTAGGTTTGATTCATAGAGAACGTTGCGGTCCGGCCACGAATGGCGAAACACTTCTCTTCAATTGCGGTCAGGTCATACTTGTCCGCATTATTTTTTAGATTCTTGAAATCTTCATTTGATTCAAGGTCAGAGAACATACTGAACAGTTCTGCTTTCTTTTCTGAAAGAATTTGATTTTTGAATTCTCTAAGTTCTTCAAGCTCTCGCTTCAGCAGAGCAAAATCTTCTTCAGAAATGGTGTTAGATACTTTCTTTTCATCTTCACCGCAAGCAAACTCATCGTCGTTATCCTGAGGTTTCTTGTCTTCCTCATCTTCTGAATCATCCTTTGTGTGATCTACATGATCTTCTTCCAAAGAATGTTCCTCAACGTCTTCCTGACTGTCATTCTGGCCAGAGTCTTTGGATTCGTCTGTGCCAGGATTAGTATCAGGACTGGTACTAGGTTCAGCCGGGTTCTCTTCAGTTGGAGTATCTTGAGACTGAGAAGCGGGAGTATTAGGATTTTCACCTTCCGGAGGAGTTACGACGGGATCTTCTTCATCAATCTGAGCCGTACCAAGACGCGCTCTGATTGCGGCTAGCTTGTCTTCCACTTCGTTAACGGTATAAGCAGCCAGCTCAAAATCCAGGTCGTCCAATGTCAGTCCATACTTCTCGACCAGCTTTAGCTTTTTATTAACCAACTTGTTTGTCACCCCTTCTAAATAATTTCTAGTTGCCATAGGCACTTCTTCGAGCATCGCATATAGCTCTGTTGTAAATGCGTCAGAGCTGAAAGTAGCAAGAGACGCAGATTCAAAACAAGGCTCGCAATTGCCAAGCAAACAAAATGCTAAGAACTCAAAATCATCAATTACATACACGCCATTATCTAGGTGATCTTCTTTCACTTTGATCTCCATAGACTCGTACACGATGCCGTCACTAACGATTTTTTCATAAGCTTCTTGTCGCTTCCAAAGCAGGACATCGGTACACAAATATTCATGAACAGAACCATCTTCTTCTGTGACCAACTCCCACCAATTAGTTGCTGACTCAGGGACAACACCAACGGGGTGAGTGATGTTTACCATCTTTGGGAGCCTGTCCTTGCGAACAATCTCAATGTCATGCCCACCGATCATATCGTCGTCTCGCATGTAATTAGCAACAACCGGGACGTTATACATAGACGGCAGACACTTCTCAAACACTTCCTTACTGATGTAGGAACCGTTGCGGTTCTCCCCGTGGTAAGCAACGCGAAGAACACCTTGGTCAAACGATTCGTTGCATGACATGATGTTCTTTAGTGCAGAGTTGAAAACAAGTCTTACATTCTTGTCATTCATTCTTTTCTCACCTCCTTACTGTTAGGTGTTGTATATCAAAACATCAAAACATTAGACGTCACATAAGAAGAAAGCGCGTTATCCAAATTAACATTCGCCCCTGTCTTATCTACAAACGCCCATGATGATGCACTGTCTTTTTGCCCAAGCAGCAAAAAGCCGAGATCCAACAGTTTATCCCTGTCGGTCTCGGCGAACACATAAATGTATTTCATTTCTTAATCTTCGTCTCTCTCTTGTGAGATTTCCCCGTTGTCACTAAGATCCTGCACAGACGCTTCCGGGCGACCGGCTTCCGTTAATGTGTCAGAACTCATAGTGTTTGTAGAACGGAGAGGCATAAAGCGATTCTTAATGTCCAAGATATCATCCTCAAGATAGTTGAGACAGTTCATGTCTGCTTGCGGCATACCATACGTTGCAGCTAGATAAGACACCATAGGCATACCAACCTGGCACATCTTGAGATACTGATTACCCAGTTCGTCTCTGTTAAACGGAGAAGAATCTAGGAACGTAATTCTAAACTTCTTACCAAAATTCAATGACTGGATGTACCGGTTGACCATATCCTCAATGCTCTTTACAACGCCATAAGTAATACCTTGGTCGGCTTTGATAGAGAGCAACAGGGCATTACTAGATGACTTGCTACTGTTATTAAACAGCAGGGAAGAGACGCCAGCGGAGTCAAACAGAGCGCTGATTGCGTCAGCTACAGCATTTGAATTTGTGGTGGACGTATTGTCAAACGAGATCTTATCAATGGGCATCGGAGACAACACAGAACCAACTGCATAAGGCAGAACATCATCAAGGTTCATCCAGAACTCTCTCGCCTTATCAAAATCCATCTGCCATTGACCATCAGAGGTAAGGCCAAGCTTCATAACTAGAATTGCATAGTTCTCTAGTTCTGTCTTCGTAAGCTTGAGTTCCTTGTAACTCTCCAGATCATATATCTCAGGCATAATACCAATGAAAGGCGGAAGGGCGTAAGCGTCAATATCATTTGTACACTTGATAGCAAAAGACGTCGGGCAGTCCAGATCAATCCATCTATCAAGAGAGTGTTTCTTATATTCGTCATACTTTATACGGAACTCTTCGGGGAAGAACTGAAGTCTCTCCGGATATGTTGCAAAGTACGTGAAGTCAAAACTTACGTTATAAACGTTACCTTCTATTGAAGAGATCCGACAGTAATCGGATGGGAGTCTTTGAATTGTGATATTATCTTGTGTTACCCACAGCGTTCCATAAAAAACATCTTCTCTAAAACACACCGTTAGAATCTTTCTAAACTGCGACTTTACATTGAACGCTTCCATTACCTTGAGAACTTTATTGAAGTTGCGCTTCACACTCGTCTTATTTTCTTTTGATGTGTCTATGCCAAACGGAGACACAACATAAGCCAAGTCGTTTAGCATAGTGAAGTATTGAATGAGACGACGAAAGTAAGAGCTGACGCCATACACGTTAATGCAAGCATCCCGCAATTGTTTCTCATGAGTGTAAGGGTCTTCTAAGAAATCTAGGATCTGTTCCTTGGTGTACTTCTTAAATGTGGGTCTATAATCTCGCCGGTTCAGATCTCGCATAACCAGCCGGTTCAAGACCTTAAACCGCTCAGGTATTCTAATCGTATCCTTGAGGGAAAACTCTTGTTTAGACTTTTCCTCCGGTACACTATCTACTACAAGTTTTTCACTCACACTATTCACCTCCTTCTAAGTCTGGGCGCTCTTTGACACCGCAACAATTCAGAGATGTCTATATTGGACTTTCTCTTTATGCGCGACTTGTCTTCTAATTGACACGCAACCCAGTAGTTATAAGAAAGGGATGAGTACCGGTCTTTTCGATAGCCGGACTTCTCGTATACCTTTACACCTGATTGAGTGTCTTCATATTTTAAGTTAACAATTTCGTCAACTAGACATGTAGTATTAACATAGGGAAGTGTTACCACTTCCTTTTCAATCGGATTGATAGAACCCCAACCGCGTACCTCGTTGAAATAATCGGGGGATTCGTAGTCACTTGTGAGCAAACGAATTTTACCAGACCGGAACCCCTCCCTCAAAGAAAAAGCACACTCCGAATTGAAGCGTGCGGTCTGGTTATTTATTACCCATAGTGCCTTCGGTGCATCCATGCCGGTGCATCTGGCAGCAAGATCTGGGTTGTTGCAACAAGATAAAGCCCCGTATGTCTCACCTGTGTCAGGGTTGTATATATCATCCAGCAATAGATCGACAACACCGGCACCAACGCCCTTGCCGTCGATCACAATATAGTCAGCTGAATATTCTTCATATAGCCTTCGGATACGCAATGCTTGTTTCTGCGTCGTTTCTCCTTCGTGAGATTCTGCGTAAACAATATTACTGTAATATCGCCCGTAAGCGTTTGGTGTCATCCGGTTCACAAAAATCGCCGTTGCGTCATTTTCTGACTTTTTAGTAGAACTCATCAAAGCGATATCAACAGAGATAATTCTTATCTCGTCTAATTGCTTATTCACAATCCCCATATCTTTAGCAGATAACTTTGGTGGCAAAACATACGAAGGCAACATTGGAAATTTTAATTGTCTTGTTCGGTTGATTGCCTCGTAATTAAAGAATGATCCTTCGGTATCACCAGTCCAACAACACTCCATTTCTCGCGCCCACCTAGACTCGTTAAATGTCGCCTCGGACATTTCCTCGATTGCCTGATCTGCGCTGTATAATCCTTCTTTAATGGAAAGCTGATAAGGTAGGCCGCACACAAAATATGGAGCGCCCTGCACCATCTTGACGTAAAAGTCTTCTACCTTTTTATACGACCAATGATCTTTAAACCAAGCAGAGGTTAAATAGATTTCCTTGTTTCGTTCACTAATATGTACATACTTCGGATTGTCTCTATACGGGGGGTGACGTTCATCAGAGATGAGTCTTCTAAGGACAGTATCAACAGCTGACTCTGCGATCATTCTAAACTCGTCGCAGATGACAATATTAGCTCTGTTGCCACGAGCTGTATCATTAGCCGTTACAACTTTAATGATTGACCCATTCTCAAACACGCAAAAAGGATTATTGGGTGATGTTGTGATGTTTTTAATCTCTCGCTTCAAAGCAGGAGAATTTATCATGAAAGTATTCTGTATTAACTCCAGTATATTGATACTCTGAGATCTGCGACCAGCCGCAACACACACCTTTGTACCAGGGTACAAGATACAACGCACGCAACAGTAGAGAGATATCAGATAGGTCTTGCCTTGTCCTCTTGCTGCAATATAAGCAGTATAGTTGCACTGATCCATCTCTACCATAAGCATCTGCTGAAACAGCTTCAGATTGATACCAAGGTAGTCTTTTACAAACCTATGCGGGTTAGCACGGTAAAAGGCGGCCCAGGCAGCGACGCCTTCAAAGACGCGCTCCTCTCTTGACTTCGTCGGGTCAAGTTTTATCTGCCGTGTCTTTGTGTACTCCGTCATTCATCGACCACATCCTCATCTTCTGAGTAATCCGGACGATCAACCCTATACTCACTCATTGCTTCTTCGTACATCTCATTATATTTGTTGTCTACCCCGACCATGTTGCACAGCGGGCCTAGGAACCAAGTCATGTTGTACTTTCTAATGTTATCAACGTCAACCCAGTCCGCCTGCGGCTCAGGGATGGGCCGTGTCTGTTCCCACTTTTGAATCGCCACACCAAAAGGCATGTCGTCCAACCCGGAGTTCCGCTCGTCCTCTTTAATCTGGCTTGGCTTTAGGTTCAATGAGCCAAGCGTGTTGACCAGGGAAGCTTGCTGCTTCTCGAAAGGCTTGCCGCTCTTCTGAAGCTCATCAATCTCAAACACAGATAAGCAAGCCTGCTTAACTAGAAGAGCCTTAGCGGGGGTGTCAACGGTGTATCCGTTGGTTAGTCTGTCATATGTATGTTGAAGTTCAGCATAGCACCACGGCTCTCTACCCTTCCCCCAGAACTCCTCTAGCTCAGGAGACACTTCGGGGTCTTCTTCGATATTCATACCGATAGAAGATTGCTTCTCCAACAGTATCTGTTGACGCGCTTCTTCAACGAGTGTGTTGTCGTACGTTTTTTTGATATGATGATTGAGATTCATCCGGTCAAAGTAAGTTCTAATCAATGTAGAGCTTTCACTTTTCTTCGCCGTAGAAACCTTATCCCATGCGTCCCTATCCCAGTAAATATCAAACTTAGAGCACACCTTTCTGGCGGCGTCTGCTTCAGATAACCCGCCATCTCTATACTTGATATATAAGGCGTCAATACATCTGTTACACCAACACAGATAATTGTTATTTCCTTTGTATAATGGACTCTGAACAGTTTTGAAGTTACGAACTTGTGTAGAGTAAACAGTACCACAGCCAACACACTTGAACTGACCTTTGACTCTCGCAGGCTCAGTCGCCCCTAACTTCTGTCTAGCCATTACAGGTCAATAGTCTGGAAGCGGCCCTTTGCAACTTCGTCACGCAGCCGCTTGCCGGGGCTGAACTTTACACCCTTACGGGGAGGGATGGTGTAGGTCTGTTCGTTGATCGTCGCCTGACGTTCGGGATACTCATGCACCTTAAAAGAACCGAAGCCGTGCAGAGAAATGTCCTCGCCTTCGGCCAGTGCCTTTTCAATTGCGAACTTAACAGCGTCCACCATCAGTTCGCCATCCTTTACTCTATACTTAACGCCAGACAGATGCTCTGCCATTTCCAGAACTCGTCTTACAAATTGCTTATTGTTAATCATTTCATTCAACCTTTCATTCGTTCGTGTTACAGGTCAGCTAGACCAGCTGCCTTAACATCTGTTTTAATTCCATCTTCACCAAAATACTTTTCCAGCTGCTCGTCATCAGGAGTGTCGTCGTACAGCCGCACCATATCGGCAGAACTCCAACCGATAACAGTCTGCACAACACTATCCGGCAGACCTAGCCGTGCAAGCTTTGTGGTGAAAAAATGACGTAAGGCGTGCCAGTAGAACGGCACGCCTAATATTTTGCTAAACCGAACAGCCCAGCTGTTCAGCGTAGAAATATTCATTTGTTTCGTGGGATCTGCTTTGTCATAAAACAGCCATTCGCTTTCCACGTTGTTTTCTTTTCTCCAATTCATATAGAGATCTAGGTAGGGATCAAACTCTTTCGAGAGGGTGTAGCAGTAGAGGTACTTACCGTTGCCAGCACCCTTTGTCTTTACCTTCTCCGGAGTCTTATATAGTGACCCATAAATAATGTTATCGCTTGTAAACCAATCGGCCTTGAAGCGCAACAGCTCCGACTTTCTTCTCCCGCTGCACATGGCAAGCGACAGCGCACACGCCTGGGTGAACCTCTTTTCTTTAACCAGAATGTCCAGCAGAGACTGCAGCTGTTCATCTGAGAACACCGTCTTCTCTCTAACCGGCTGATTGATTGGGGACTCGATCTTCCTCACGATGGGACGATATCCTTCATACTCGTCGTCCAAAATATTCTCCACGTAATTGGATAGGGAAGAAAGGGCGGCCTTTAGACGCCGGACTCTTGCGGGAGAGTTTTCGTTCTCGTAGATAAGCCAGTTCTGATATGAGATTAAATCGCGCTTTGATAGATCGACGAAGAACTTGTTATTGTTGTTCTGCAAGTTCCAAACGAAGAAGATATCAAGGTCGTGCGAGTATCCGTCAATCGTTCCGTTGCTTCTCTGTACTGACTTCAGGTATGTAAGGAAGTCGTTCTTCAATCTTTTATTTTCTGGGTTAACCTGCTCTAAAAGCGCAGGGCTAGTGATGTTGTTATACTTTGTCTTACGTGGCATATACGCCCACCTCGCTTTCTAGCAGTATTTAATTTTAGTCTAGCCGTATATTGTATGACGCATCTCGACCACACTCAGGATTAAAGATCAATAGCGTCTGACCAGGGATGCTATATAGTCTTTTTGTATTAGCAAAGTTATCTGTGCCGCACAGCGCTCGAACAGAAATTGTTTCAATTGCAAGTTCCTCAAACTCTTCCAGGTGATGCCGGTGCGCTAAGATAACATAATCAATCTTCTCGCCGAACCGTTTTGAAAAGAGTGCATAGAGATTCTTCCCGGCGGTGTTAACCTTCTTCTCCAAGTCTCCGTGTGTCGCACAAATATGATAGCCACACACATCCATTGTCGCGAACTCCGGATATTCGGAGTTGATAATATGCACGTGATCGAATCCGGCCAACCTCAACTCAAGCCACCAAGGAACCAATCGCTCCATATTATCTGCATGAATACTATCCCGCTTATCCTGAACTGTTCGTGAGTGATTACCATAAGTGCAATACACATTCAGCTCCGGCACATACTGTGATAGTTCGGCAACCGTTTCAGCAATAAGTTCTGATACCTGCATAATCTGATCGCATACCAGTTGTTCCGATTCAATCCTGGAAGTTGTATGGATAGCACCGCTAATCATGTCACCCAGCACAAGCACATGCAGCTTGCTCGGCTTATGAAGCTTCATCCGCTCGACAGTGCCGTCAATCAATTTTCTAACACGACTAACACAGATATCCGTGCTGTACTCGTTCCAAACATTATAGGTCTTCATCCCGTAATGCCAGTCCGCCAGTACCAACACAGCCTCATTGTCTCCATGAACCGTATGCAACTCTTCTTGATAAAGATTATGCAGCTTAGGGGTTAAAGTGAGCGCAGCCTCGAACAACCTGTCACCTAACGCCTCCAGCCTGCCTGCATGAGACAGCTTCGCATCCAGGACTCTCTGCTGATCAAGTAGCGCTTTGCGCTCGTGTTCGATCATTTTTGTCTGGTTGTATAACGGATCTTTTGCATTGACCTTATGGATGAGCAACCCCTCATTGTCGATTACTTCAAATAACCGTTTCATGCCGTACATTCGTCGGCGAACCTCGGACGAACTATAGGCATTGCCCTCACCAAAAATCTCTTCGCTGATATCTTCAAAGCTATCTGGGAGGGTGCGGGTTACGAGTTTGCTATCGACAAGATATCGTAAGCGGTCGTAAGAGATCACTGACGATGACACCCCGTTTCACCGTAGGTAGCGACTACACCTTCTGTCCGTAGTCGGTTTAGGAGTCTCATAACTGTACGACTTTCTTCCAGATAGAACTTATGTCGCGTCTTCCTGATGTTCGCGTACCGTACTTTCTTACGGATTGCCGCAGCTTCTGCTTTTGAAATTTGAATCAATTTCTTTGCTCCTTTTATTCTATTTGAGATTAAATAAAGAACCAAAAAGTGAACATTAAGAATGAACTTTAATGTTGTTCATTATTTTAATCTCATATAATAGAAGAAAATTTTGGCAGATGAAAATTTACAAAAAAAATAGCCCGGCATTAGCCGGGGCTATTAAAAACATGTCAACTTTTTACGAGCCTCATACTCTCATTCGCACTGCTAAAATCCACACCATAAAAGTAATCAACGTCAATACTATTATTTTTGATTGTGCCTCTGCACATAACCTGTGGTTCGGTTGTATCCATGAATACCTCTACCGTATCTCCGCTCACCCTCCATAAATAATCTGAAGATTGACCTCTGATCGAAATAATGGCCTTTCCGTTTTTGTCTAGTTCTACAAAAGTCCTCTCATCATCCTCGTATCTTCCGAGATAATTTACCCCGGACTTCTTGCCGTATCTCACTTTGAATATACCGTACCCGCAATCAATTACTTCCATATTATCCATATCGGGTAATGAGTCTGCTTTGTTCGTATAATAGTTTTTAACCTGCTCTTGTTGTTCCGGTGTTGCACTAGAAAGGGCTGCATACAGAAATATAATATAATAAATGCCGATCGGATCAGTATCGTTTTTCGATAGAATCTTGATAGTAATCTCATCTATTTTAGAATTACTATTGATAACCCCACCTGACGTAGAAAAATACATATCCGCGCTGTTCAACACGAGTTTGCCACTGTCGGGAATAGTTGATATAGAGTCTACGCCGACATACTTATCAACACTATAAGCTAACCCTTTATCGCTTTTAAGTGTGCTGATCACATTATTATACTGCGAACAAAACTCTCCGACCGTGAACGTGCTCCCACTAGAGCAGCCCGCCAGCGATACAGCCATACAGGCGGCAAGCAAAATGCTTAATATCTTTTTCATATATTTCCCTCCGTCATTTTTATGATAGAAATACTTTACCACATATTACATTGTTCGTCAATATATGTGTCACGACTAATTTGCTCGTAGGGCAGCAAGACGTTCTGCTGCCGCTATTCGATGTTCTTCGGAAACGCGACGCTTAGGAACAACCTTTATCCAATCACGGGGAACTGTGTATGTTACAGCTCCTGTGTCGGCTTCTCTGATCTTCTTAACCTCGCCTGGGCGTTCAGTATAAAGCTTTGCCAACCGATTGATCATTTTCTTGTTGTGGGTGTATACCTCCGCACGATCATCAGCTTCCGTATATAAAATGATAGTCTCTCGTTCTTCCCTAGATAAAACTGCCATTAGTCCTCCTCGATATAAAATCTATTGCGTTGTGTCTTCTCAAATATCTCGTTGTGCAGCTTCTTAAAATCGTTATGTATCAGCTGAAATTTCCCTGCGTTGTAAAGTGGTACCTCAATCCGTAGTCTAGTCTGAGCGTACTTGCTAGTCGTCGTCTTTTTTGCTCGATGCCACACCGTGGTAGCTGACGGATCCACCTTTGTAATGTAGCCTAGCTTAACTAACTCCGGCAGATAGGTATGGCTAATATGTGCCCGCGTTACACCGCACCATTCAGAAAGCGCGGAGAGGGAAACATCAAATTCTTTATTCTTATTGGCATATACTTTAGCGTAGCAAAGTAAAGCCAGAGCAAGCTTGCGTGTATTCTTGCCGTCAAACAGAGTAACGATTCTGTTGACATCTGTCTCACTAATATATAAGGTCACGTTGTCTTTTAGTCTGTCGTCGCAGTTACGCGCAGACTCGATAATATCGTTCACGTTGTACTTTAAAAAGTTATCCGTTCTCTTTGCCCATTCAAAAATCTTGTCCCGCGTTTCCCGGAAGGTACACCCTTCCTGGGTGTACCACCGAGCGATCATATAAGCGGCGCGATAACGACCGCGTTCAGTTATCTTCTTTCCATCTAGGTATTCTTTTACTTCATATACTTCATCTATCAAATGAGGGTACATCCTCCTTCTTTATCTTAATCATCTTGTATCTCTTTCCTAGGTATTCGGGTTCTCCTGTATCATCCTGCTTCGGCAGATTGATATCTACCTGCTCGATATTCTTAACGATGCCAGCCCCGCCGACGATCCACTTGAAGCGTTGATTCCATGTCTTGTGATCGTGGCACAACATGACGGCGGCGTTAGCAACCAGTGAGGCGTTGCCGTTACAAATAGAGTAGCAGCGATTTCTATACCGCTCGTATAGTAAAGCATACGCTCGCTTACGTTCTGCCTCTGCGTCCTCTCCGTCGAGCTGCTTCAGCTCGTGCGACAGCTCTTTTACCTCCGCACAAAAAGAGCGATAGGCTTGCTCCATCTCTTTATAGAGTTCATCCGAAACAGGGATTTCATCGTTAATCATGATGTTATAGTCGAACTCTTGATCGGTCCTTTTATACCTGATGCCCTTCTTCCAATGTTCAATCTCCCAGCACAGCTTGTTCATGTTAGAGAGTGAGCGGGAAAGCTTCAGCCGCTCGTAATACGGGGAGGCATACTTCATAAAGTAGGGGAGGGGACGTCCATATTTTGAAATAGTGCGGGGCATAGGATACAGAATTCCGGTCTTTGCGTAATCTCTTTTACACCCTCCGTTTCCGGATATTTGTTAGGGAATAGACTATATCATTACCCGTAAGACACGGGCAGTCAGCGCTTCCATTTAAGGGGATCTCACCCACTGAGAGTTTCACTCAGCCGTACTCCTATTGCGGAATCTCACCGCCAACGGGATAGTCGTTGCACCTTCCTTATTAAAGGCTTGGCACAGAATTATCATATAGCACATTGTTTTTAACTTATATTATTTGATGTACACCATTCATCCCATCCGTCAACATGTACGTGCTTCCACGTTCTGTTATTCTTTATACTGAGCACGATGCCGTAACTGATGTTATTCTTTTTTGAAACCGCAGTAATATTTTCTCCATTCATAAGCGATTCCTTTATCACTTTAGCGACGTCTTCAGATATTTTAGCGGATTTGCTTTTGCTTCCTTGAAGCGCCTTTGAGATCTTTTCTCTCGTATAATCACTGACGACTCTTCCCGTCATAAGCTCTCGCAATTTATTTTTGTGTTCCTCTGAGCACGGCAAATGTTTGCTTGACTCTGACATTTTTCGCTTCGTCTCTTCAGAAGCTTTTCGCCCAAGCATATGCTCCCGATTTTTCTCTCCGACGATACGCTTTGCGTGGTCGTTCATAGGCACCCCACGTTTCCCGCCTCCGCCATCCGAAATATTGTAGCAGCTCCCTTTATCTTTTAGTTCTTTTATGTAGTATATTTCAGCGGCATCGACGTCATCACTATCGCTACAAATTTGCACGACTGAAAACGTGAAGGAGTCTGATCCGTATTTATTCCAGGCGTTTTGTAAATGCCTATTATCGTGTGAATGATCATTTAATTTCCAACAATGATTCCAAAATCTTCTTTGAAAATTTTGCTTGGTCTGCCCAATATATTGCTTGCCGTTAACTGTATTGGTAATAGAATATATTCCAAAAAGATCTTTATATTTTTCTTCTTCTATAAATTTCAATAATACTCCTCTTGGTAACTCATTAGAATTTATTTTATGTGCTACTTAGATTTTCTCTGTTAGCCGGTTCTTGACCGACACCCTACATGTGTAGGTTCACTGACTTTGCACTACGCTGTCGCCAGCGTAGGCCACCGATTGTTGATGGATTTACCTGTCAAGACACTTATAATGTCAATATACTTCTCGTACTTATCTCGTTGTTCCTCTGTTTTACCACATCTGTTTCTGTATGCTGTTGCGTAGTTACTGTACTCGCCAATCAGGTTCTTCATTGTTCGTAGGATTACTTTCAACCTGTTCTCTGGCGTAAATTCCTCCGGCTCTGTCGTAATCTTATCGTCTACGTCTATAACAGGTATAGCGTTTTTATCTACGCCATTTAGCAATCTGTCATCATCAAATACTAAAACTAAATCTCCGTCAAACTTCTACTCTCGTAGAAAGACTATATCATCTACCGCGTAGCGGCAGCGGTGCGCTTGGAAGTCCGTATCAATAGGACTCCTACTGGGCTACACTCATCACCCATAGTCGTTGCACATTCCTTAAAGGCTTGCACAGGATTACCTTCCGGCTTCCCTGTTAGCTGAACAACTAGCAGCCATTTCCTGCTGCTCCTAACGTTTATTCAACACCCGCTGATAAACGGTTCACACCGGGCTTACACCTACGTTACCGTAGGGAAGGACTTTGTTTAGGAGTAATCTGCTCCATTCAATCTTTGTGGGATTATTGATTTAGAATTGATGATACACGTATTAACCAAATGACTAAGGTACTTGCTTGTTAATTCATTATTGATAGCGCACAACACGACATTCTCACTATCACAAATGTGAGGGTTACGTGTAATCAGTTTGTCGCCACACATCGGACCCTCTTTTGTTATACAGTAAAATTCATTGTCGCCGAGACAACCGTTAGGATCTAGACCCGCCGCCGCTTCCATGAATGCGATTAGGTCGGGTATCAGAAATTTGAAGCAGCTCTTAATCCATATCTTGCCGCAGCACATCTCGTCTATGTATTTAGCCAGTAGACTGATTAAGTAACTCCGCACTTCATATTGTTTAAGCATGGTTGGGTTCTTCATTACTGATTTTGCATAATCGTTCAAGGGGTTACACTTATCTGCCGTTAATCCTAGGAAGCACATAGAGTAAAACGGATCGCCGTCAATAATCTTTTGTGCCCACTCAATAGAGTCCGTAGCAAGCTCAACAAATTCTTGGTATGGAAGGTTGAGCGTCTGAAGAACCTGGTAGTTGCATCTCGTGTAAACTGGCTCGATATCTTTATTGAAGTTCCATTTAGCAACGCCTAAGCAATAACCATACTTTTCGAATTGCTCCCAATAATATTCCCAGTCTGTTGCATCTTTGTTCATCTGAAAATATTTGAAGCCCTTATACATACTCTTGCTCAAGATAATCATCGGCTCGGCGTCCGGGGTAACGTCATGCGACACGCCCCATATATCCTTGATGGATGTTACACCCCGCTCGGCGTAGAAGGTGGGGTAATCAACCTCGCAGGTAAGACCTTTGATATACGGCGCTCGCCAAAGTATCGTCGTCGGGCTATCAGCAGACGACAGCCGGAACTGAACCTCATCCGTAATAGCCGGGTGGTGTATGCCACAGCCGTCAAAGGGGGCTACGCTGATATCTCTGTATCCGTCCGCCACACTCTTTTGCGTCCAAGAGATCTCTTTGCCATCAGCGTTGGTGAAAGATGTTTTCTCATCGTATATGTATTTGATATGCTGTTGGGGCAATACGCACTCATAATCCGGCACAACAATTACTTTTGGGCGGAAGCCATTCAAGCAATGACAAGAGGAAAGGCATAAGCCTCTATAAGCCATTAGCTTACTTATAACTGTCGGGCCGGGGTCAGCCCCCATAGTGATTGCCTCGTACACCGGATCTGATATAGCCGCGTCGATAAAGCTCAAGATAGAGTTGCGGGTCATGCTCGCCGATCGTTCACACAGTACAAAGTGAGTGCCGTTTAACCAGAACCCATTCATAATTAGCTCCGTCATGGCGTCTGTATCAGAGGAGCTACCCTTACAATCGACAAAACAAATACGCCGCGCACAGGTCACGTCTTCGCCTGTGATACGCCGTATTTGGTAGAATAATAAATTGTCCGCCTGCTTTATCTCGTAGGGGCGCAGGTCTACCCGTAAAGAAAATTTGTTCTCTTTTAATAGCTTGAAAGCTATCTTGTATGTTGTGTATAGCTTAGGTGCGAACAGTCAAAAGCACCTCTCTTATCATAAAAACGATCATCTCCTCGAGTCGTCTATTGCCTACCTGGCGGCGGTGCCACCAGGTAGGGGGCTATCACTCTGATACCCAGCTTTATTTATACAGCTTCATAGGCTTAAAAACAAAGTTATCTCTGATGTTAGTAACGTCATCCTTTATTCCAACAATGGTGTCCTCCAACTCTTTAAGCCGACTCTCTATTGATTCTAAGAACACCGTCGGAGCGATCCTACTTCTGAACTCCTGGAGAGTCATTTGTCTAGCTCCCGGCAGCACCTCATCCGCTACCCACCGTTTAAACATTTGTCTGCGCTCAGAGAAAACACTGTGGAGTATCAGACTGTACAGGCCAGACACGTTGACAACTGTAAACTTATTACTGATAGACTCGCCCTCTTCGTCCTCTATAGTGACCCTACATCTGTCGTCCGAATCCACGAAAGAGTTGACGATAACATCAACCCCTTGGAACGGACTGTCGTAATCTAACGAGTCAACAACGTCATCCGCCACTATCCATGGATCGAGTTCTCCATCGATTGTGAGGACTCGCATATCGCCAAACTCCTTGTGAGAGAAGACAAACAACTTCATACCATTTTCAAACTCCATCTTATTTTCCAATATTCAATCTCCTTCTTTTACTTCTTCTTATTCCGCAGTTCTTCCATCTGCGGGGATTCAATTCTGAACCACTCGCCAGGGAAGGTGGCCTCAATCACCGTGTCATCCTCCCGCATGACGTGGACACGGGGAGAGGTAGTGGCTAGCTCGCCGATCATCCGCTGACTCCAATATTCCGTAGCGATAATTCTATAGCGGTTAGCGCCGGGTTCACAGATCACCACGGTCGGGGTGACGCCCGGCTTGATCTCCATATCGGACGGCCATTCGTCCTGGTAGTGTACGTGTGGTACATACTGTTCTTCATCCTTCTTTTTCTTCTTGCTGAAAAAACCCATTTTACATTCCTCCATTTCAAATCTCTGTCATCTCTGTCATGACATTTATTATCAGAGCTTCAGCCGCTTCGACCCACCGTCCGTCTAGCTCGACCAAGCCAAGGTCTTCCGGATCGACGGTCGGGTCAAAAAATTCGCACTGGCTGTCCAGCTCATAATACAAGTATACACTATTTTTTTCTGGGGTAGTGTCGGTTTTCTTATTTTCCTGAAACGAGTTACAGTCGTCGTACCACACGCAACACTTACATAAATTGGTGCAGGTGTTGTGTGTGCTGATGTCTATCACCTCCTATCAGATGGTCAGTTTGGTGTAAAAGCCCCTGTGTAGCTGTAGGAAAACGAGGGAGATAATCCGTAGGGTATATAGACATATACCCCTTTAGTTTGCTCTGTTTTCCCTTGGCTGGCTGGGCGTTATGTAATATTTAGAAAGAGATCACACTGGGGTTTACGTGTATGAACTTCTTCCCGTTCGAGTGTTCTCTGACGGTGCAAAGGTTGTGTGTGGTGCCGTTATACTCAAAGGCGATGTCGGCGAATTTTTCCTCAAGACGCCTTCTGTATCTGGAGGCGTGGGACACGTCCATCCCGACCAGGCGGCAAATGTCTGTCATGCTCAGCCGCCGCACAACATTAATATCACTCTCGTAGGGGTCGTGACACAGGACGTCGTAGTGTCTGCTTATGAAGGGGGCTAGCCGCAGCACTAGCCCGATCTCCTTTACGTCCTTCAGGTTAGAGCGGAACAGGAGCCTGTATCTATCAGCGAACACTTTGGCGACTGTCCCGGTCGTGTACTTCCCGGTCGCTCCGGTCGGCACCTTCCCGCGGAAGAAAAGGTTGCTGTTTATAGCAAACGATTTGTCTGCCAGGGGCAGCAGCGCTCCGGCCTTCACCATATCCGCAAAGAATGTGCTGAATGATTTCTGACTAAGTTGCAGCACCTCTCTCATGTCCTTCTTCCTCATAGGACGCTGGGACTTGGTCTGGCCAACCACCAGTATGTTATCATCTCTGCCCAGGTGTTCTGAGTACCGTACATAAGTCGAGAGCATCGTCAATCTAGCCAGGTTGGGGAGGTTCACCTCTCCTCCAAAGCAAATGTTGACCTGCGTAGGTAGTCGCAAAAATGTGAACCGCTCTTTTTTCTGGCGACCTCTATTTTGGAACAGCTCCCTTCCTCTCTGCATCGGCTGGGCAGAGAACGGGGCCGCGCCGCCAATGTCAAGTACCTCGCCAGTCTGTAAGTTGATTAGGGCATATATGTTCGGATCAAATCTAATAGCGTTGTCGTTTTTGTCATCCGTAATGGTGATAGAACACCACTCCTTTCAATTTCAAAATTCTCGCGGCCTCGCTGCCGGTGATTACAATATATAAGTTTTTCTTTCAAACGTCAAGGGGGTTGGGCGAAACTCGACCGACGAGTTTCAATGTTGACAAAAAACAGAAAATCTGTTGACACAATTTTGTCAACACGGTTGACACTTTGTTATGCTTTTAACAATCTTTTCACCATTTATGTAATACCTTTTCGCCACTTAGCTCTACTTTTTAGAGCGGAAACCGCTAATCGTTTTTAAGCTAACAAACGAATTTATATTGATATATCAATGTTTTTTATACTGGCATAGTGTACATCCACGTTTTCGATATACTGTTGTCAACCAGGTTGACACTTAGTTTAATATTTAACAAACTTCGAGCCATCTAGGTAATAGTTTTTCTCCATCCAGCGGAAAACGGCCTTATTTTTGATGGGAAATTCGCCATTTCCTTCAGGGGTTGACAATCGCGTTTCGTGTTGATATATCAACATTTTTTGAAGATTTTTCGAGTAACATTGTATCTAAAGAGTCCCTCGTCTTGTGATATTTTTCACAGAGTTGCCTGTTGACTCTATCCACAGTATGAATAGTCACACCTCTATCTCTTGTAAGGTAGTCCGTGGCGTATCAGTAAATCAGCCGTCCCATCTCTTCGCCCCGGCCTAGAAAAAAGGTGGGTAGTCCGTAGAAGGAAAAAGGAAAGCACGCCTGCGGCGTAGTCCGTAGAGAGAAAAAGAGAGATGAGCTGTCTTACTTGTTTGGGTAGCAGTTCTGTAACGCTGGTGGTGAGTAGGGCTACGCTGGTATGGACGGAAGATGGTAGGAGCGAAAGAACGTAGGTTAGCAGATAGAAGGAAAAGTGATCCGTAGAGGGAAAAGTGGATAAGGGCGTGGTGGATGTGGGGAGCGCTGTGTTGTTCGCCAGAGGTGAGCTAGGTTTCGGAAGGTAGCAGACCGTCATATCTCCATCCTGTGTATGGCCGCTGCAGCGGCGGCTTGTTAGGTCGCTGCGCTCCCGAAGATTTTTTATTTTTAGCCCGTACAAGAAAAATGGAGTAGGAGAACTTTTCCTGTTGGTGGGACGGCGTAACGGAAGGGTGGTCAGGCTTCCCGGCCATGACCTTCTCGAACGAAGGGTGGAGCTTTCTACAAAAGAAAGCGTGAGGGCGGCAGGAGTGGGAGATCAGCGAAGAGGGTTGGCAGGACGGAGCCGACGTGGTTGGTTGAGGGGATGGCTGTTCTGCGACAGGAAGCGGGACTTGTAACGCTTCGCGTGAGGATTTATTTTTTTAGCCCGTAGAAAGAAATGGGATGAGAAGGGTTGTTGATCGCGGGAGTAGCTGGGAAGCCGTATAGCCACGGACTACCTTACGGTATTTTCAATTCTTAAAAAAGAGAAACGGCGCGGAACAGCTATTGGGTGAGAGGTAGAGCGTTCAGGGTTAGGCAGGACAGGTTGAGGGAACAACACCTTTTCTCTCTACGGAAAGAGCGGGAGCGATTCCGGGAGCGGAGCGACCTACAAGATGCCGCTGCAGCGGCCTTCCGTAAGAGGGAGATTAGACGGTTGAATCTACGTGCCCTGTTTTCTCCCACACTACGCAGAGAAAATAGAGGGGAACGGTCAGGGGTATATACCTACATACCCATCAGATTATCTCCCTGAGTTTTGTGAGTCTACATGGAGAAAATAGACCTCAGAAGTCAAATGGCGGCGGGGGTTGAATCAGCAGGCGCTTCGTACAGAGCAGCGAGCTGGTAGTCGTAACCGTTGCCGCCCAGGTTGAGGTTGGCGTAGGCTTCGGTCATCTCTTCCTTGGTGAGGCCGATATAGCAGAGGGTTTCGTTCATGGAGGAGTGGCCGAACATCTTCTGGAGGAGTACCAGCTTGCGAGGATCGTTGCCGGACATCATCATCTGATGATAGCCAAATGTCTTGCGTAGTGAATGGGAAGAGAACCGGAAGTCGAAGTTGCAGTGGTCGGCGATATCTTCTAGGATACGATTGACGGATCTTCTGTTGAGAGGACCAGGCTCGTAAGCACCACGGTTATTGCTCTCGGACCGGAACACTAGGTCAGACAGACTGACAGGGTAGGGTGCGTGCTCCAGGTAGAGTTCCACAGCGTCCATGACCGCGTCGTTGATGACAACGTAGCGGTTCTTTTTTCTTTTACGGGTAGAGGCAGTTTTCTTTTCCAGGATCTCAAAGGACTCCTTAAAGGAGAAGTCCTCATTCAGGATGTGGGTGAACCGGAGACGCTGCAGGTCACTGACTCGCAGGCCGAAGTTGATGCCCATGACAAGCAGCATATGATCTCTGTAGCGGTGGTTGTCTAGAAGGTAGGAGCACGCTTTACGGATGTCGTCAACACTCTTGATGGGGTCAGCCGCTCGGTCAGGTGCGGCGATGACCTCTACCGGCTGGTCGCTCTGAGCGACGATCTGGCTGGCGGCGGACTGTTTCAGTGTCCGTGAACGACGGACAGAATTGACGTCGATGGATGTGGAGTTGACAAAATTGTTAGCAGGGTTGACAAAGTTATTAGGGAAAGAAATCAGGTTGCTCATCAGCAAAACCTCCTTTTAAAAATGAATTGTTTCTCTCTGATTATGTTACCATTATAGCGAAAATGTTTTCAAATGTCAAGATTTTTGGACGTCGAGTTCCAAGAAATTTTCCAGAATTTATGCGCTACTGATTACGTCCCAAAATCAGAGGCGGAATAGATGGAGAAGAAACTTTAGTGAAATAAAGCGAAATAAAAAGTTCTGATAATCAATGTGTTGTAGAAGGAAGTGGTGAGTTTTGAAGGGAAAAAGTTGTGAAATGGTGGAACAACTAATTCCATATTACGTTAAAAAATCGGCTCTAAAATATGGAAATTGCCCCCTCTACGCCCCATAGGCTGGAAATGGGACGTTAATAATTAACACTGTTAGATAGTTAGAAATGGATCTCCAGGCCGAATCACAAAAACAGGATTTTGTCCTGATAAGGATTCGCCCCTATCTGTCCAATTTATCGTACACCTGTTCAATTTATTTTCCACACAAAATTGTGCAAAAATCTGTGGAAAAATCACGCCACAAAACGCCTATAGGAAAATATTACCGTTGACAACGACACGTGGACATGGTAACATATACCTAGACAGACTAAGCCAGCCGGACAGCTGGCAGAAATGGAGTGTATGACAATGGCAAGACGACATGAAGCGACATCAAAAGTGTGGGGATATGCAGAGCACGCACACGCCCTTGCCACTAGTTACGATTGGCGGCACGTGTGGCGGACATGGACGCCCACGGACGCGCGCGCGTCCGTGGAACAGCAGGTTGCGGAGCGCATGGAGACTGG